>Ga0209697_10008485_pt1 | contig 11656 bp, 10 predicted proteins | sample AliMusrvi5mmetaG_FD_184115 | JGI IMG/M metagenome (GOLD analysis project Ga0209697, IMG submission 184115) | Freshwater lake bacterial and archeal communities from Alinen Mustajarvi, Finland, to study Microbial Dark Matter (Phase II) - Alinen... | ecosystem: Environmental > Aquatic > Freshwater... | reverse complement strand
GCTTTACACGATCTGGGCGAGGACTATTGGACGGGCTACCGGGCCCGGCTGGATGCTCTGACGATCGAACAGGTCCGCTCGGCGGTGCAGCGCTTCCTGGAGCCCGACAAATTGAGCATCATCGCCGTCGGCAAAGCACAGGCTTTTTCGAAAGAACTGGCCGCGTACGGCCCCGTCACGGTGATCCCGCAGATGGAGTTGGATCTGGTCGCGCCAGGAATGCGGAGGCCCAAACCCGCCCAGTCCTAAATGGAAGCGGCGGCGGCCGCGTTGATGTCGCGGGCCTCCAGGATCTGCTTGGCAGCCCCGTTGCGGGCCACTTCGAGCATCGCCCGGCCAATCTGCACGGTGGTCAGAATCGAACGTGGGAACAACATTCGGAGCACCGGCAACAGGGGCTTACCGAGCGTGTAGGCGATCCGGTAGGCGCGCGTCCTCGAGCGGATGCCATGCAGCGGTTCGATGAAGCCGGGGCGAAACATATAGGCGTTTTCGAACGGCAACCGCAGCAGTGCGTTCTCGGTCTTACCCTTGACGCGCGCCCACATGATGCGGCCCTTCCCGCTGCCGTCCGTCCCGGCGCCGGAGACGTAGATGAACGTCATGTGCGGATTCAGGCGGGACAGAATCGTCGCGGCAGCCAGCGTAATCCCGTACGTGATGTGTGCGTAGTCGGGTTCGTCCAGCCCGGCGGCCGAGACCCCGAGGCAAAAAAAGCAGGCGTCGAAGCCGGTCAGTTCCGCTTCGATGGACGAGTAGTCCCACATGTCCGCATGGACGATTTCCCGCAATTTCGGGTATTCCACGCCCGCCGTTTGGCGGCCCACCAGCAGCACGAATTCCACGCCCGAATCGAGCAGGCACTCGCGCAGCACGCCTTGGCCGACCATCCCGGTCGCTCCGAACAGAAGCACTTTCATTCGTTTAAGGGTGGTTCAGCGGACTAGCCTACCACCTTAAGAGGCTAGCAGAGGTCTCCAAATAGCCGGAGGTGGAATCGGCAAACCGCTGGTTTTAGCGGTTTGCAAAATTCTCCCCTTTCGATTCAATCACTTGAAGGCACGAACCGTTAAAATTAGCGGTTTGCACTTTCCGGGCCTGGGTTCGTGCACCCGCAGCCATGCTCCGCACGTGCTTGCCGGGCGGCCCATTGAAGCTCAACGCCGTACGCCGCATCTAACCAATTGGTGGGCGGATTCCGGTCCGCGGCCGCAAGGAGTACCGACAGATGCATCGCGTTGTGATCGTGGGTGGAGGGTTCGCGGGACTGTACGCCGCCCGGGCGCTGAAGGGCAAACCGGTGGACGTCACAGTGATCGACCGCCGCAATTTCCACCTGTTTCAGCCGATGCTTTACCAGGTGGCGACGGGCGGCCTGTCGGCGGTGGACATCGCATCTCCGCTGCGCGTGGCTTTGCGGGACGCCAGGAACGTTCACACGCTGCTGGGCGAAGTGACAGGCTTCGACGTGGAGCGCCGCGTCGTGCAGACGAAAGAGCGCGAGGTTCCGTACGACTCGCTGATCGTGGCCACCGGCTCCCGGCACCACTACTTTGGACATCCGGAGTGGGAAACCTTCGCGCCGGGGCTCAAGACGCTGGAGGACGCGCAGGAGATTCGGCGCCGGATTCTGACCGCATTCGAAGCGGGCGAAATGGAACCCGACCCAACCCTCCGGCGCGCCTGGCTCACGTTCGTCATCGTGGGCGGAGGGCCGACAGGCGTAGAGTTGGCGGGCGCACTGGGCGAGATCGCAAACGATACGCTGCAGGGCGAGTTCCGCAACATCCGGCCCGAAGAGGCGCAGATCTTCCTGGTGGAGGCGTCACCGCGCATCCTCGGAACGTACCCGGACGGCCTGTCCGCGAAAGCGGTGGAGTCGCTGCACAAACTGGGCGTGCTGGCACTGCCCGGGGCGCGAGTCGTGTCCGTCGACGGCGCGGGAGTCGATCTCGAACTGTCGGGCACCCACCGGCGCATCCAGGCCCATACCGTGCTGTGGGCGGCCGGCGTGGAGGCTTCGGAACTGGGCGGAATTCTTGCGGCGCGGACCGGCGCCGTGCGGGACCGCGCCGGTCGGATTACGGTGGAGCCCGACTTGACCGTGCCGGGCCATCCCGAGATCTTCGTTCTGGGCGATCTGGCCGGCTCGACCACCGCGGGCACGCCGGCTGAACCGGCCGTCGCTCCGGTCGCCATGCAGCACGGGCGCTACGCCGCGGCGCTGGTAGAAGCGCGGCTCAACGGCCAGTCCGCGCCCCCCTTCCGCTACCACAATCGCGGAACGATGGCGACGATCGGCCGCGCCTCGGCCGTGGGGGTGATCGCGGGGCTGAACCTGAGCGGCTGGATCGCCTGGGTCACCTGGCTGTTCGTCCACCTGATGTATCTGGTCGGCTTCCAGAACCGGCTGCTGGTGTTCATCCAGTGGGCCTTCCAGTACTTCACTTTCAACCGCCGGGCCCGGCTGATTACCGGTGAGCCACCGGCTCCCGCACCGGCCCGCACCGGTCTGGAGACGGAGTCCGTCGCCGCCGCGCCGCGGTGAGTTGACGGGTTAGTGAATGCAACCGCCGCCGAGCTACCGGCTCGCGGGCTCGAAGAGCACGACCACATGCCCACGCTTGTGACCCGCTTCCGCGTAGCGGTGAGCCTCGGCGATCTGGTCCAGCGAATAGCGTTTATCGATCACCGTGCGCAGCTTGCCGGCCTCAACCAATTCCTTGAGCAGCGCCTGATCCCCGGGAGCTGCGGTGGCCACCCCGCCGATTACCTTCGCGGCGCCCGTCATCGAAACCCACATCCCGCGCAGCATTCCGGCGAGGATAGACAGCATTCCGCCGTAGGCGCCTACCTGAACGAATAAGCCGCCGCGCTTGAGACACTTCAGGGTGCGCGAATAGCCGCTCTTGCCGACCATGTCGAAAACGGCGTCGTAGATCTGTCCGGCGCCCGAAAAGTCCTGTTTGGTGTAGTCCACGACCTCGTCCGCGCCCAGCGACTTCACCAGGTCCAGGTTGCGCGTGCTGCACACGCCGGTGACTTGCGCCCCGAAGTGCTTCGCCAGTTGAACGGCAAAGACTCCGACGCTGCCGGACGCCCCATAGATCAGCACCTTCTGTCCCGCCTGGACCTTCCCCAGCCGCAGGAAGTGCAGCGCCGAAATCCCGCCAAACAGGACCGCGGCGGCTTCCTCCAGCGTCATGTTGACCGGCTTCAGGGCGACGCCGCCCGTCTCGGGCAGGCACACGTATTCGGCGTGCGCGCCGAACTTGAAGCCGGTGGATCCAAACACCTCGTCGCCCACGCCGAAGCGGGTCACCACCGAGCCTACCGATTCCACCGTTCCGGCGAACTCCATCCCCAGAATCGGGATCTTGGTAGGCCCCCAGAAGCCGTTGATGAATCGCACCAGGATCGGGTCGGCTTTCCGCAACCTCCAGTCCGCAGCGCAGACCGTGGTCGCATGGACGCGAACCAGGACGTCATTCTCCCCGGGCACTGGCCTTGGGACGGCCTTGATTTCGACAACTTCCGGCGGGCCGTAGCGGGTGTGGACGGCCGCCCTCATCAGCGCGGGAGCGACGGTGGCGTTCTCCGCTTCAGCTCCTGTACCAGCGGTACGGATTGTCACCTGTATTCCTCCTCGCGAGCAGCCGGGTCGCCAGTATGGGACGGGTCTGCGGGTAGTCTAACCCGACCCGCAGCTAAGCGGACCGGAAACACCCATCCGCCTGTCGAGAATCCGCGGCTATCGGGGTGCGCCGCGTGGCCCCTTGGCCTCGCGCTGAAACCTGAAACCGTAAGTTCTTACGGTTTTCTAGAGAATCTACATTTAGAACCAATAACTTAGAAACAAGAACCGTAAGAGGTTACGGTTTCGGCTTTTCGCGCGATGGGGTAGGTGCCCGCAACACGTTGCACCCGCTCGACCATACTTGGATCATGTTCAGCCTGCGGGCAACGATTATTTCATTGATCTCTCTGGGTGCGGCACTGGGCCAGCAGCGGAATGGCGACATGCCCGCCAGACCTTCCATCGGGAAGCCGGCGCGAGGCATTCATTGTGCAGACATCAATCGCCTGGACTTCAGGAATCTGACGATCCGTTCGGGGACGCGAACGTTCGTTTTCAAAGGCGGGACGGCCACCCACTCCGACAGCCCGTCCGAACCCGGGCAAAATCGAACGCCGGACTGGACGGCCAAGATCGAACGGGACACGGTCGTGCAGCCCGAACCTGGCACTTCCGTGCGATTTCTCGTGATCCATGACAACCATTTGACCGGCAGCGGGTGGCGGTACTACATCTCCGGCTACAGATGCGCCGAAGGAGCGCTAAGCGAGGTCTTCCATCGCGACGGGCGCTCATTGGCCGTTGACCTTCTCAGCTCGGACGGGATCGATGTTTCGTCGCCGGTTGGAGTGAGTCCCACGCCCGCGCAGGAGATCAGGAAACGATGGTCGTACATCTGGGACCGCGGCAGATCCGGGTACGTGCTGAGCCCAACTTCGTCGAAACGCTAAGAGAGAGCTATGCGTAGGGGCCGCAAGGGCTAAAGCCATAGTAAAGATCGCCGCCGCGCGCGATCAGACTGTGCCAACAGCCGAGGCGGCGCGGCGGGATAAAAGTGTTGAATCTTCATACAGCCGTGTCCGATTTTTTTCATACAATGGAAGAGTCCGGGCATCCTTCAAAGTAGAAGCCAATCGGCCTACGAGGAGCCTACCGGGGTGCGGTTGTCTCCGCGTCCATCAAGTACGCACTTGGCGCAGAATCGTGCGCCCGCTGTCGAAGTCCGTAGCGCAGCTCGCTGCGCCGCTTAGCAAGAGCCTGTCGCGCAGTTCACTGCGGCGGCTAGCAGGAGAATGCAACACGATGAGTTCAGTCGCCGTCCCTAGCGGCTTTGGTCGAACCGCCGCGCTATTCAATTCCGTCGTCGGCAAGAAGATCGTGATGGCCGTGACAGGGGTGATCCTGTTCGGCTTCGTCACGGTGCACATGATCGGGAACCTGCAGATCTTTCTGGGCCCCGACCGGATTAACGCCTACGGCAAGTTCCTGCAAGAGAACGTCGAACTGCTGTGGCCCGCGCGCATCATCCTGCTCACGTCCGTGGCGCTGCATATACTAGCGGCCTGGCAGCTCACGATGCTCAACAATTTCAAAGCCCGGCCCGTGGCCTACGTGAAGAAGGCCGCACTGGTCTCGACCTACGCGGCGCGCACGATGGTGTGGAGCGGCCCCATCGTCGGGTTCTTCATCGTTTATCACATCCTGCATTTCACGACCATGCACGCCTATCCGGGCGTGGCTCCGGACGACGTATATAACAAGGTGATTTACGGGTTCCAACGCCAGCCCGCAGCGGCGATTTTCTACATGGTCGCGAACATCCTGCTGGCGACCCACCTGTATCACGGCGTGTGGAGCCTGTTCCAGACCCTGGGTGTCAACCACCCGCGCTACACGCCCTGGATCAAGACGGGCTCGAAGCTGTTCGGGTTCGTGATCGGGATGGGCAACTGCTCCATCCCGCTGGCCGTGCTGCTGAAGGTCTTGCCCCGCACTCTGTAGGGGAGAGAAGGAGAAACCCAAAATGTCATTCACGCTCGACGCACGCATTCCTTCCGGCCCGTTAGAGAACAAGTGGGACAAGGCCAAGTTCGATTTCAAACTGGTCAATCCGTCCAATAAGCGCAAGTACAATATCATCTGCGTGGGCACTGGACTGGCCGGCGGCGCGGCCGCAGCCTCGCTGGGCGAGCTGGGCTACAACGTCAAGGCTTTCTGCTACCAGGATTCTCCGCGCCGCGCGCACTCCATTGCAGCGCAGGGCGGCATCAACGCCGCCAAGAACTACCAGAACGACGGCGACTCGGTGCAGCGCCTGTTCTACGACACCATCAAGGGCGGCGACTTCCGCGCCCGCGAAGCCAACGTCTACCGGCTGGCGCAGGTCAGCGTCAACATCATCGACCAGTGCGTGGCGCAAGGCGTGCCCTTCGCGCGCGAGTACGGCGGGACGCTGGCCAACCGCAGCTTCGGCGGCGCGCAGGTCTCCAGAACGTTTTATGCCCGAGGGCAGACGGGCCAGCAGTTGCTTTTGGGCGCGTATCAGGCACTGGAACGGCAGATCGACGCCGGTTCGGTGAAGATGTACTCGCGGCACGAGATGCTCGACCTGATCGTGATCGACGGCCGCGCGCGCGGCATCGTCGTGCGCGACATGGTGACGGGCCAGCTCGACGTGCACATCGCCGATGCCGTGATCCTGGCGACGGGCGGCTACGGCAACGTCTTCTATCTCTCGACCAACGCCAAGGGCTGCAACACGACGGCCATCTGGCGCGCCCACAAGAAGGGCGCCGGCTTCGCCAACCCGTGTTTCACGCAGATCCACCCGACCTGCATTCCGGTGAGCGGCGATTACCAGTCGAAGCTGACACTGATGTCCGAGTCGCTGCGCAACGACGGCCGTATCTGGGTGCCGCTCAAGCAGGGCGACACGCGCACTGCGGACCAGATTCCGGAAGCCGAGCGCGACTACTATCTGGAGCGGATGTATCCGGCGTACGGCAACCTCGCGCCGCGCGATATCTCCTCCCGTGCAGCTAAGCGCGTGTGCGACGAAGGCCGCGGCGTAGGCACGTCGGGCCGCGGCGTGTACCTCGACTTTGCCGAATCGATCGGCCGCCTGGGCCAGGTCGCTATCGAGCAGCGCTACGGCAATCTGTTCGAGATGTACGAGCGCATCACGGGCGAGAATCCGTACAAGGTGCCGATGCGCATCTATCCGGCCTCGCACTACACCATGGGCGGGCTATGGGTGGACTACCACCTGCAAAGCACCATCCCGGGCCTGTTCGTGCTGGGCGAGGCGAATTTCTCCGACCACGGCGCCAACCGGCTGGGCGCTTCGGCGCTGATGCAGGGACTGGCCGACGGCTATTTCGTGATCCCGTTCACGATGGGCAATTACCTGGCACAGGTGAAGCCAGGCGGAGTGGACGAGAATCACCCCGCATGCGCCGCTGCGAAACGCGAAGTGGAAGAGCGGACCAAGACCTTCCTCGGCATCAACGGGAAGAAGACGGTGGACGAGTTCCACCGTGAGTTGGGACAAGTGATCTGGGACGAGTGCGGCATGGGCCGCAACGCCAAGGGACTGGATCACGCACTGGCGCGCATCCCCGAAATCCGCGAGGAGTTCTGGAAGAACGTGAAGGTCCCGGGCAGCGGCAACGAGTTGAACCAGGAACTCGAAAAAGTGGGCCGCGTGGCCGACTTCCTGGAACTGGGCGAGTTGCTGGTGCGCGACGCCCGGGTCCGCGAGGAAAGCTGCGGCGCGCACTTCCGCGAAGAATACCAGACGCCCGAGGGCGAGGCGCTGCGCGACGATCAGAACTTCTGCCACTCGGCGGTGTGGGAATACACCGGCGACAACCAGGAACCGGTGCTCCACAAGGAAGCGCTGACGTTCGACAACGTGCACCTGCAGCAGCGGAATTACAAGTAGAGAGGCAATCGGGAATGAGACTCACGCTCAATATCTGGCGGCAGAAGTCCGCTAACGAGCCGGGCAAGATGGTGAAATACGATGTGCCCGGCGTCAGCGAGCACATGTCGTTTCTCGAGATGCTCGACGTGTTGAATCAGCGCCTGATCAAGCAGGGCGACGACCCGGTGGTGTTCGAGCACGATTGCCGCGAAGGCATATGCGGCTGCTGCGGCTTCATGATCGACGGTGTGCCGCACGGTCCGCAGCGCGGGACCACGGTCTGCCAGTTGCACATGCGTTATTTCAAAGACGGCGACGAGCTCTATCTGGAGCCGTTCCGCGCCGAGGCGTTCCCGGTGGTGAAGGACCTGCTGATCGACCGCTCGGCCTTTGACCGCATCATCGCGGCGGGCGGCTACGTTTCGGTAAACACCGGCAGTCCGCAGGATGCCAACTCGCTGCCGATCATGAAGCAGTGCGCGGACATGTCCATGGACGCGGCCTCGTGCATCGGCTGCGGCGCGTGCGTGGCGGCTTGCCCCAACGCGTCGGCAATGCTATTCGTTTCGGCCAAAATCTCGCATCTCGGACTGCTGCCCCAAGGCCAGCCTGAGCGGGACCGGCGTGCTCTGCGCATGCTCGCCCAGTTGCAGGAAGAGGCTTTCGGCGCCTGCACCAATTACGGCGAGTGCGAAGCGGCGTGCCCGAAGGGCATCAAGCTCGAGAACATCGCGCGCATGAATCGCGACTACCTGAAGGCTGCTCTGAGCTACCGCGAAGAGGCCTCGGCAGGCGGTGCGGCTTGAGGCTCACAGGTCGAGTTTGAATGGCGCGGCCCTAAACCAAATCCCACTGGCGGGTTGGCTTGAATGCCCCCTGGCGGCGGGCCTAGGATTGCGGGGAAGGCGCGGGAATCTAAGACTGGATTCGCTCCCTAATTGCCAATGTATCTCACGCCTTCCACTCCGCAGCCATACCATTCGGCCCCAGCCAGTTATTTTGTCTGGGAACCCGAGGGCCAACGGATCGAGGTGCACCTGCGTGCCGAAGCCGTCGATCAAATTGGTGTCGCCGTTATGCTGGGCTTCGGCGCACTACGCAAGCGCGGCGCCGAGGCGGGCGGCCTGTTATTGGGGACGGTTCAACGCGGCGGGAAGACGGTGGTGCGCGTCGAGAAGTTCGTAGCCGTCCACTGCTCGCACCTTTACGGCCCATCCTACGTTTTGAGCGAAGACGACCTGTTGGGCATGGACCGCTTGGCGGCATCGTACTCGGCGGATTCCGGTTCCTTGCTGCGCGTGGTCGGCTTCTTCCGCAGTCACACGCGGGAACCTCTGCAACTCACTGAGGCCGATCTGGCCCTGCTGGACGCGCAGTTTCCCAATCCCGAGGACATTTGCCTACTGGTCAAGCCATTCCCGACGCGTCCTAGTGAGGCGATCTTCCTAACCCGCCAGGGCGGCGCGTTTTCTGTTGAGCCGCAAACCGAGACGTTCGTCTTCCGGCGCAAGGAAATGCAACTGCCGCCTGCGCCAAGGCGCGAGCGCAGTGTTTCGCATGGTCCGGGGGAAGCGTTGGCCGAAGGGATTGGGTTGGAGGCCGCGGGGTTTGCGCCGGAGGCGGCCCGGGAGATGAGCCGCACCCGGATGGGGCGGCCTCGTTTGGGCCGGGAGGATCGCCAGTCTGAGGCCGCACGGCAGCCAGAGCTTGAAGCCGAGGCACCCGGTGGGATCACCCGGCTCGCCCTGGATGTGCAGGGGGAACTCCAGTCGGATGTTCGCAAGGCGCCGGTCAGGAGGTATCGCTGGGTTTGGCTGTGGCTCTCATTCGTTTTCTTACTGCTGGGCGGGTTCATCGGCGGGGCGCTTACCTTGACGACGATGGTAGTTAGAAGCGAGGTGCGCAGTCGCGACACCTATAGTACGGGACTGACCGTCGAGCGGGCGGGAGAGAAGATCAGGCTCAAGTGGAATCCGGGGTTGCCGGTGGTTCAGCGGGCACTGCGCGCCGAACTGGCGATTGAGGAGGGCGGCGCCACCAAAACAGAGCCGCTCTCGACAAGCGACCTGGCGCACGGAGGCATCGTGTACCGCGGGGCGGCAGGGCGAGTCATTTTCCACCTCACTTTGTTTCTGAGCGACCACGCTTCATTCAGCGAGACCGTGGAGTCCCCGACCGAGGTCCAAGCTGAACCCCAAGCTGAAGAAAAGTGAAGTCCGGGCGCGATCCGGTACAATTACAGGCAGTGAGCGATCAGGAGATAGTGGCCGGTTCAGAGGCCGAATTCACGCCACCGGCCGCGCCGCCGGAAGGCACACCCGCCGCAGAGCCGCTGGAAGTACCGCGCAATGCCGTGGCGGAATGGACCATCACCATTCTGCTGCTGCTGTTCGGGACGACCGCGCTGGTGCAGGCGTTCGTCATTCCCACGGGCTCGATGGAAGACACGCTGCTGATCGGCGACCACCTGTTGGTGGACAAGCTGTCTTACGCGCCAGCTGGACCGGTTAGCAAGTACCTGCTGCCGTACACGCCCGTGAAACGCGGTGACATCATCGTCTTCCGCTACCCGGTGGACATCAAGCAAACGTTCGTGAAACGGGTCATCGGCGTTCCCGGCGACCATATCCGAATCGTTAACAAGCAGCTCTGGCTGAACGGAAAGCCGATCCAGGAGCCTTACAAGTATCACAAGACGTTCTATCTGGACTCCTACCGGGACAACTTCCCGTCCGATCCCAACACCAGCGTCGATGAACGGGCGATCGACATGCTGCGAAAGCACGTAGTTAAAGGTGAGGTCGTGGTGCCTCCGGATAATTACTTTGCCATGGGTGACAACCGGGACGGGTCCTTGGATTCGCGCTACTGGGGTTTCGTTCCGAGGGCCAACATCATCGGAAAGCCGCTGTTGGTTTACTGGTCCTTCGACTCCCCGACCGAAGATCTGGTGAACTCCGGCGTCGATTTCCCCCATCTTTGGGATATTGTGCGCAATTTCGTCCCCAAGACGCGCTGGAAGCGGACGTTCATGATCATCCGCGGCTATCCGACCGGATCATGAAGCGGACAGCGGAGGAGTTTGATTTGAGCGGCGGTCAAGAGACAAGATGAAACGCAAGAACATGAAGTCCGATCCGGTAAAGCCGGCGGCGGCGCAAAACGACGTCCCTGGGGTGAAGCCTGACTTCGCGGAAAAGACCCGCTCGTTCATCGCAGAGTGGACAGTCACAATTCTGCTGCTCGTCTTTGGAACCGCGACGCTGTTGCAGGCGTTCGTGGTGCCGACCTCGTCGATGGAGAATACGGTCTTGATCGGCGACCATATGATCGTCGACAAGCTGGCGTTCTCGCCGCACTCCAAACTCGGCTCGTACCTGCTGCCGTACACGGACGTGAAGCGTGGCGATGTGATCGTGTTCAAGTACCCGGTGAACCCCAAAGAGAACTACGTCAAGCGCGTGGTCGGCGTCGCCGGGGATCGAATTCATCTGGTGAACCGCGATTTGTACCTGAATGGGCATAAGCCCGTCGAGCCGTATGTGGTGCACAAGATCGAGTACCCCAACGAGTACCGTGACAACTTCCCGCTGGCACCGCCCGACGGACTGGTGCTGCAGCGAGGCTTGGACATGCTGCAGGCGAACGTCCAGAACGGGGATCTGGTGGTGCCTGAGGGCTACTTCTTCGCGATGGGCGACAACCGGGACAACTCGCTCGACTCGCGCTATTGGGGCCTGGTGCCGAGGGAGAATATCGTGGGTAAGCCGGCGATCATCTTCTGGAGCTACGACGCCACCACCGCTGATCTCACCGATCCGAATTTCATTTCTCTGGATCACCTGCTGGATCTGGGGCTCAACTTCTTTTCAAAGACACGCTGGAAACGAACGTTCATGTTCGTTCGCGGCTATCCTCTGAACTAGGCCCATGCCCAACGAGCACCTTCACGCGCTGATCCTGGCGGGAGGACGCGGCACGCGTTTCTGGCCGCGCAGCCGCACGAAGCACGCCAAGCAGGTGCTGGAGTTCCTCGGGAACGGCACGCTGATCCAGCAAACGGTGGCGCGGCTCGAGGAATTGGTCCCGCGCGAGCGAATCTGGATTCTGACCAACGAACATCTGCGCGCGGAGATCGCGCGGCAGTTGCCGGG
>Ga0209697_10008483_pt1 | contig 11663 bp, 9 predicted proteins | sample AliMusrvi5mmetaG_FD_184115 | JGI IMG/M metagenome (GOLD analysis project Ga0209697, IMG submission 184115) | Freshwater lake bacterial and archeal communities from Alinen Mustajarvi, Finland, to study Microbial Dark Matter (Phase II) - Alinen... | ecosystem: Environmental > Aquatic > Freshwater... | reverse complement strand
AATAGCTTTGTTTATTATTTGACACTATTAAAAAAAACACTGAAATTAATTATACGCTTTTTTCATAAATGAATTTTCATAAGCCACAAGAAATAAATATTATTCTATACAGGAATGCCACAGATTCACAGATTAGATATATGATAATCAATAAAATTTACACAGATTTAAAACAACCTACGGTTGTTTTCTTAGTGTTAATTTCTTTAAATAATTGAATTAAAATCTGTGAATGTGTGGCAACTAATATTTTGAAACATTTAATCTTTTATTATACAATTGGCAATGGGTTTACAGCCATTTCTTTCTTTTAAAATACACGAGCATAAATACTGCTATAACAACCATCAGAATTAAGGCTGCAAAATATCCGAAGGGCCATTCGAGTTCGGGCATATTTTTAAAATTCATGCCATACAAACCGGCAATAAAAGTCAGGGGCATAAATATCGTGGCTATTATGGTCAATACTTTCATAACCTCATTCATTTTATTGCTCACACTGGAGAGATAAATATCCAACATGCCGGAAAGTGTATCTCTTGAAGTTTCTATCGTATCTATCACCTGAACAGTATGGTCGTAAACATCTCTGAGATAAATGCGGGTAGCCTTATGAATAAGTTTTGATTCGCCTCTTTCCAACACACTTGCCACTTCCCTCAGAGGCCATACAGAGCGCCTGAGAAAGATCATGTTTCTTTTTAAGTTGTAGATTTCTTGTATTGTTTCCTGTGAAGGGCTTTTGAGCAATTTTTCTTCTATGTCTTCTATTTTTTCACCTGTTCGTTCCAGAACAACAAAATAATTATCTACAATAGTATCTATCAAGGCGTAGGCGAGATAATCAGCGCCCATTTTCCTGATACGTCCAAGGCCACTTTTAATCCTGTTTTTAATGGGCAGAAATAAGTCATTGGTGCTTTCCTGAAAAGATATCACATAATTCAGTCCTACTATCAGGCTTATCTGTTCTGCAATTACTTCTTCATTTTTTTCATCATAACTGATCATTTTCAAAACAATAAACAGGTAATCTTCAAAATCTTCCATTTTAGGTCGGTGCCTTGTGTTTACAATGTCTGCCAGAACCAGCGGATGAATGCAGAACTGTTTACCTACGGCTTCTACAAGGTCGGTCTGGTGCACGCCATCTATATTGAACCAGTTAACACCCGGTTTGTCACTTAATGGAAAGCAGTCTTCAATACTTTTAACTTCCTTTTCTTCAAAGCTGGTTTCATCATAAGCGCAAAAAGCTATAGTGCTTTTATCAGTTCTTTCAGCACCTATATGGACAAGGGTGCCAGGCGACAACCCTACTTTTTTCTGGTATTCTTCTGTGTATTTAGTCATAAAATAAAAGGTATAAACATTTTACTGCGTTTCATATAAGCGATATATTTATCGCCAAAGTAAGCGATACATTCTTTCTCGTCGAAGCGGGCAGTAAGAAAAAGAAATAATGTTGACAGCAAAGCTACAAAAGATAAAATTAAAGCCGGATTTTTAAAAAACACAGCCCATGTCAGCCAGATTAAAGAAGCATAAAGAGGGTGCCTTATATACTTAAAAACTCCATTATCAATAAGTTCTGTGGTTTTTTCAAATCCATAAAGATGATCTTCAGCCCTTTCTTTCCCGGACTTACCGAATTTTTTCATCATGACCGCACCATAGATGACAAGGTAAGTGGACAAAAACAACAAAGTCCATGAAATGAGTTGCAGCGGCCCTAAAGGATCTACAAACCAATATTTATAGTTGACAACAAAAAGCCCTACAATGCACTCCCAGCTGAAGAACCTGTAAAACCCATGACTTTTAATATTAACCAGGTTGCGCCATGATAGCAGGATTACAGGCAAACTTAGGATTCCAAAATAAATTAAACTTTTCATTTTTTAAGTTTCATTTTTTCTTTAGTAATGGGTAAAAAGTTCTCTCCGGTTACGACGCTTTTTCCCGTTTTGGATTCAAGGGCCAGCCTTGCATCTTTCGCTATAGCACCGCCCTTTTTACTTGCTTTGGCATTTTCATGTAATCCTTTAGCTTCATCTGTTTCGGCTATTTGTCTGGTAGAGAGTTCTGCTAATGCGGTAAAGATTAATTCAGCTTCTGTCATGTGGTCCCGTAAGTTCTGGGTTTTTAATCCTTTTAAGTCCTTGTGTTTCTTAACTGAAAGTCCTGTCCATTCATGATGAATGATATTTGTAAGCAACGCAAATTCATCTTTTTCTTTTACACCCGCATCTTTCCAGTAATCGGTTAGTTTGTTACGGGTTTCCTGCCCCGTCATCCGTTGTTGAATCCATTTTTCGCTCCGCCCCAGATTTTTCCAGTTTTCTCTTGCCCTGTCTAAGCTTTGAGCCGGGTCGCCAATCTCCTGCATACGTTCATAACCTACTTTAGCTAACCACTGTTTGAAAGGTTCTGCTTTTGGGGATGGGATGGATTGGATAATTCTTAACAATCCTTGAGTATTGGCACAATCGGTTTCATATTTTTTGCCATCAGATGACACCATTTTCAGTTGTCGACAAATTGTCGACAACTCAACTCCAGATAATTTTTCCCTCTTTTTAATTCTATACCAATAATCCTTTGGATCGGGGCTGTCTGTTAAAATTTTAACAACATCTACAACTGAAAAATACCATTGTTGTTCAGTCTCATCCCAATGGCTGCGTACTTTTTTTTGTTCAAATAATTTTATATTGTTCATCGTTTTATTTTCGTTCATGGGGACAAATTATCCCTATGTAATTATTTTTATGCTTTGTCAAATTTACATTTTATTACATTATCGTTTGTAATAACTTCGTAATATTTATAATGTCGTACCTACGGCACTTTAATAATTTGCGTGTAAATATTTCTACAAATATTAAGTACCTAAGGCACTTCCCTTAGCCTCGTCAGAGGCGACATATTTGTAGAAGAACACATCACACCCAAAATTAAGCCCCGTAGGTGGCGAAATAAATCCTCGTTGCACAACATATTTATCAATTTAAATTTAAATCTATGATAATCAGTGTAATCCATGGTGATTTTATCCAAAGACTGTTTTTTTAAGATAAATTTTCTAATTTTGCCCTTCATTAATAAATTTTATTTTTCATTATGAGTAGTGAAATAAATAACGAAAAGCTTTTCGACGAGTTTCCGCCGATAAGCACGGAAGCCTGGGAGGCATTGATTCGCGAGGATTTAAAAGGAGCTGATTACGAAAAGAAACTGGTGTGGAAAACCGTTGAAGGCCTTAAATTAAAACCATATTACAGGGCTGAGCATATTAAAAATCTGGATTTTATCAAAACCATACCCGGCAAGGCTCCCTTTGTACGGGGTAACAGAAAAGACAACAACTGGATTATCAGGCAGGATATTGATGACGAATCGCCTTTAACAGCCAATATCAAAGCTATTGATGCTTTAAAAAAAGGCGCTGAAGCTGTTGCACTAAATGTTTCCTTTTGCAAAAGTGCTCAGGATATGGTTAGTCTGCTTAAAGGCATTGACCTGAATGGTGTACATATCCATTATTACGGGGCATCTTCTTACTTGCAACTGACCGATTTGCTTGTAAAAGCAACAAAAATATTAAATTTCGATTCAAAAAGCTTAAAAGGCTCTTTCAATTACGACAGTCTGGGCTACTTTTTTTCTCATGGTTGCTTTTACGGTTCTATGGATAGCAATTTTGTAGAATTAGCGCAGCTTCTCGACATAGGGAAAAGAGATTTCCCACAAATTAAAATCATTAACATAAATGCCCACCAGATCCATAACTCAGGCGGTTCTCTGACTCAGGAGCTGGCTTACAGTCTGGGAATGGGCGTTGAATATATCACGAGACTCGTTGCTAAAGGACAGGACATTGATGATGTGCTTTCGAGGATGATGTTCACCTATGCTATTGGCTCAAATTACTTTCTTGAAATTGCTAAGTTGCGTTCTGCCAGATTGTTATGGTCTACAATCACAGAACAGTACAAGCCACAAAAAGAAAGTTCCGGTTACATGGTTATCCATAGCATCTCTTCATTATGGAATAAGACCATCTATGACCCTTATGTAAATCTTCTCCGTTGCACTACTGAGGCCATGTCGGCTTCTATAGGCGGGTGTGATTCCATGACAGTTCTGCCTTTTGATATAGCCTATAAATCGGGAGATGTTATTTCAAACCGCATCGCTCGTAACATTCAGATAATTCTGAAAGAAGAAGCTTATTTTAATAAAATTGCAGATGCTTCTGCCGGCTCTTACTATGTTGAAAACCTTACTGATACTATTGCAGAGGCTTCATGGCAATTATTTGTTGCTATTGAAAACAAAGGTGGATTTATTGAAACCGCCAACAGCGGTGAAATTTCAGATGCCCTTGAGATGATTGCAACCAGAAAGCATGAAGATTTAGCCTTACGACGACAGATACTTTTAGGCACTAATCAATTCCCGAATTATTCTGAAAAGATGTTGGGTAAAATAGAGCCTAAATCAATAGCAAGTGCTTTGAAAGGCAAGAAAGAAGTGCGTCTGGCTCAGTCGTTTGAAGCTTTGAGACTGGCAACCGAAGACTTTATAAACAAAGGAAACACGGCACCTAAAATATTTTTACTTAGTATAGGCAATCCGGGTATGAGAAAAGCCAGAGCAGGATTTTCTCTTAACTTTTTTTCTTGTGCAGGTTACGAAGTCATTGATAATAATGGTTTTAAAACACCGGCAGAAGGCATTAAAGAAGCCTTGAAAAGTAAAGCCGAGATTATATGTATCTGTAGTTCTGATGAAGAATATGCCACTGCCGGTGTTGAAATAGCACAAGGTATAAAAAAAGCAGATGCTGACAAAATCATCATTATAGCAGGGAATCCCTCAGAATCTATTGAAATGCTGAAACAAGCAGGGGTGGATGACTTTATTCATGTAAAAACAAATGTTCTGACTGCACTGAGTGATTTAAGCAGCAGATTAGGTGTAATTTAAGCTAAAAATAAAAAATGAATATCAATCGCATAGATTTTAGTAAAGTAGACTATAAGAAAGTCAATACTAAAGAAACGCTTCAGGAATGGGAGAAAAAAAACGCTATAGAAAAAGACTGGCTGACGCCTGAGCAGATCCCCTTAAAACCAGTTTATGGTGCTGATGACCTGCTCAACATGGAGCATCTGAACTATGCTGCCGGACTCCCCCCTTTTTTAAGAGGCCCTTATTCGACGATGTATGTAATGAAACCATGGACTATACGGCAATATGCAGGGTTTTCTACCGCAGAAGAATCTAACGCCTTTTACAGACGTAATCTGGCTGCCGGTCAGAAGGGGCTGTCTGTAGCTTTCGATTTGGCCACTCATCGTGGGTATGACTCAGACCACGAAAGGGTTATGGGAGATGTTGGCAAAGCAGGTGTGGCCATTGACTCCATCCTCGATATGAAAATTCTTTTCGACCAGATACCTTTGGATAAAATGTCTGTTTCCATGACCATGAACGGCGCTGTGCTTCCCGTACTTGCCTTTTATATCGTCGCTGCTGAAGAACAAGGCGTGAGTATGGCTCAGTTGACGGGCACCATTCAAAATGACATTCTAAAAGAATTTATGGTGCGCAACACCTACATCTACCCACCACTGCCTTCGATGAAAATTATAGCCGATATTTTCGAGTTTACATCTAAGCATATGCCCAAATTCAACTCCATAAGTATCAGCGGCTACCATATTCAGGAGGCTGGCGCTACGGCAGATATAGAGCTGGCATACACCCTTGCCGACGGGCTTGAATACCTGAGAGCCGGTGTTAATGCAGGCATGGATATAGATGCTTTTGCCCCTCGCTTGTCTTTTTTCTGGGGTGTGGGCATGAATCATTTTATGGAAATTGCCAAGTTGCGTGCTGCACGCCTGTTGTGGGCTAAAATCGTAAAACAGTTCAATCCTAAAAATCCTAAGTCGATGGCTCTCAGAACCCACTGTCAGACATCGGGCTGGAGCCTGACAGCTCAAGACCCCTTCAACAATGTGGCAAGAACCTGTGTAGAAGCCATGGGCGCTGTCCTCGGGCACACTCAGTCGTTGCATACCAATGCCCTTGATGAAGCTATTGCCTTGCCTACTGACTTTTCTGCCCGTATAGCCCGCAACACTCAGATTTATATTCAGGAAGAGACCAACGTATGTAAAGCTGTTGACCCCTGGGCAGGCTCCTACTACATCGAGACCCTTACCCATGAACTGGCGCACAAAGCATGGGCCTTGATAGAAGAGGTAGAAGCGCTTGGCGGCATGGCCAAAGCCATAGAAACAGGAATTCCTAAAATGAGGATTGAAGAAGCCTCTGCCCGCAAACAAGCCAGGATAGATGCCGGAAAAGACACCATTGTGGGTATCAACAAATACAAGCTGGAAAAAGAAGACCCTATCGACATCTTAGATGTAGACAACACCGCCGTAAGACTTTCACAGATTGAAAGACTTAATAAATTGCGTAAGGAACGTAATGAAAAAGAAGTACAGGAAGCTCTTGCAGCCATTACCAAAGCTTGTGAAAGTGGCAACGGAAATTTACTGACATTGGCTATTGATGCAGCACGCAAAAGAGCCAGTCTGGGTGAAATTTCTACAGCTTGCGAAAAAGTTTTTGGCAGATATAAAGCAATCATACGTTCAATATCAGGAGTATATTCTATGGAATCACAAAATGATGATTTATTTAAAAAAGCAAAGTCATTATCTGATGAATTTGCAGCCCTCGATGGCAGACGTCCTCGCATAATGATAGCTAAGATGGGACAAGACGGTCACGACAGAGGCGCCAAGGTAGTGGCAACAGCTTATGCTGATATGGGTTTTGATGTGGATATGGGCCCATTGTTCCAGACTCCTAAAGAAGCGGCCCGCCAGGCTGTGGAAAACGATGTGCATGTGCTGGGCGTTTCAAGCCTGGCTGCAGGCCACAAAACGCTCATACCTCAGGTAATTGCCGAATTGAAAGCCCTTGGAAGAGAAGACATCATGGTGATTGCCGGTGGTGTTATCCCCACACAGGATTATCAGATGCTTTATGATGCCGGTGTGGCTGCCATCTTCGGCCCCGGAACAAAAATCTCTGATGCGGCTATTAAGATGTTGGAAATAATGATTGGGATGAGGAAAGGTTAGGAAGTTTGGAGTGTGGAGTGCCTAGAGTGTAGAGTGTACTTAGACAATTGCTCGATTAAAAAAAATGTGAATTAGCAAATGTTATAAAGCCTTTTGATAAACACGGAATTTCTTTATTAAGAATGCGCCAAAACGTTTAAATTCTGCCATCATATTGTCGTTTTCTTCCATTACAACGTGTGTATCAACACTGGTCATGCCTCTTTTAATGGCCGAATTGACCGTTGCCAAGAACAAATATAAATCAAGGCCTTTTTTTTGATGTTCCGGGACTACTGCACCAAGCATGGTATTAACGGTTTTGGCTGTTTTCAAGGCATTGAGGATATAAAACAACCCAAAAGGGAACAAGCGACCTTTGGCTTTCTGCATCCCCTTATACATGTTGGGCATACTGATAATGAAACCAATGACTTTCCCTTCTTTTACTATTACTTTAACGAATTCCAGATCAATAACGGGCAGGTATTTTTTAGCCATTTCCTGCATTTCTTTTTCATCCATAGGCACAAATCCGTAGATGTGGCCAAAGGATTCGTTCATAGCCCTAAAAACGGGTACTATCCAAGGCTTTGCCTGCCTTTTATTTTTGAACTCCAGAAATTGAATGTCTTTCCGGGCAGTAATTCTATCATATATTTTAAACAATATATCAGGTATGATAGCTGTAAGCGGGTACCTGTAAATAACACAATCCAACTCTTTAGTATAGCCCTCTTTTTCAACAAGTTCAGGCATATATTCAAAATTACAAGGGCTGTCAATTACCGGTTCATCGTCAAAGCCTTCAATCAGCAAGCCTTGCGGCTCACGGTCTGAAAATCCGAAAGGGCCAACAATTTTGGTCATCCCTTTTTCGCGCCCCCATTTTTCAATTTCAGCTATCAGGGCATGGGCTACAACCTGGTCGTTATATGTTTCTATAAATCCAAAACGGACATTTTTCAAATCATTCATCTCATTATACTTGCGGTTTATAATACCCATTATTCGTCCCACTGCTTTTCCATCCTTGTAAGCAAGTATCAACCGGTAATCGCAGACATCAAACGAATGGTTCTTCCGGGGGTTAAAAAAAACCTTTTCATCCATATAAAGTGGTGGAAACCAGCCTTTATGCCCCTGGTGTATTTTTTCTGGAAGGGATATAAATTCTTTATATTCTCTTTTAGTTGAAACATCTTTTAAAAGGAGTGCCATAGAATTGGGTTTTAACAGTGGTTAATTTGTCTGAAATATTATCATTTGAGAAACCATTGATTTATGAACAACGTTTTTAATATTTTTGATTTAAATACTTCTAAAATCATCATTCGTTAATCATTATTCAATATTAAAAAAAAATAATGTATAATCAAAAAAAATATACATTTCAAAAACCTCTGGATTACTCTGAGCCAATCTGTGCAAATCAGTGTCGATCTGCGGTTAAGTGATTATTCTCAAAAGCATATTCATCCCACACACCTCTCTGCATCCCTCCTTGTCAAAATTTTGAATTATCTCTGTAATACTTTGGTCGTTGATGTTGCCAAGTATTGTTTTTTGAAACGGACATGCTTTAACACTACCATCAGGGCTGACATAGAAAAATAATTTACCACCAAGACAACCGCGCTTGGCTTCGAAAATATCAGGAGAATAGGCGATAGGCTTAAGGACATTATTTTTAGCAGTCTGGTTTAGCTTTGCAAGCGTTCCTACCCTCTTTAGTTCATCTATGGTAAAGGGCTTTAAGGCTTCATCGAAATATGATTCTCCGGTGCGTGGCACATAACAATTGATAAAGTTAACTCCTGCTTCAGCTGCAAAAGCAGTGTAATCCTCAAAATTTCCATTTCCCAATAAAAACCTGTTCATCACACAGTCGGCCACTACCAATAGCCCGGACTCATGTGCAGCTTTGATGACTTCTACAGCAGTATCAAAAGCACCTATGCCTTTTATATTGTTAATATAACCGGGTTGCACAGCATCTAACGAAATCATCACCCCTCGTAATCCCATTTTCTTAAATGCTTTTAACTTAACGCCATCTAAGCCCCAACCTGTTGTTATCAACCAGAAGCCTATATTTTTTGAGGCGAATTTATTCAATATTTCAGGGATAATTTCTTCTCTGGCCATAGGCTCCCCTCCCGACAAATAAATATTCTTAACACCAAGCTGTATGAAGGCTTCAATAGTCTGAAATATTTTTTCAGTCGACAATAATTGTTTATTCGAATGTTCGGAAATATTATAGCAATAAGCACATTTATAAGGACAGACAGAAGAGATGCACACTATACCAAAAAGCAAAGGAGGCTTTGCATTTTCTATTAAAACCTCAACATCTTTGAGCAGATAATCTATAAAATCGCGTGTGTTTAAAGGGGGAACATCCGGAACAACGAAAATATTACGGTCCTTTTTCACATACCTGTTGGGCAGGTCGCGAAACAGGTTGTTGTTGTCTATCAGATATTTACGCAAACATCTTAGACCTTTAATAAAACCAAAGTGTTTCATGGCTGCAAAACAGAATCTCAAAAAAACAGCTAAATCAATAAGCCATTTCCTAAACCCCGATATGTAAATTGTTTTGTGCATTCTGAAAGACTTGGTGGAGAAAGGACAAAATTATAAAAAATTGTGAAGTTTGGAGTACACTTCGACAATTGCTCAGTGTAAAACCTAGAGTTTGGAGTTAGAGTTAAAAGACCTGCGGCGGTGGAAGAAAATATAATATCGAACACCGATTAACGACTGCCTCCGGCAGTTAAAAATAATGATTTCAGAAGAAAAAACAATAAATGCAAGGCACAATGAGCCATACAATGAGGATTAAGGGGCTGGGCTGGCAAATAATATCGCTCCTACAGAGCTTTTATGTTATTCATCAAGGTTTCTTTTACCATAATATCGTCGCTCTGCGACTATTCAGGCAAGTCAGGGTTTCACTGTGTGTTATAATGCCGACCGATTGACATCTTTATTATTCTTTTTAAACCAGAACCTTAAGAGCGTTGGTATTGGGCAGTGTGATGGCGGTGTTATCCTCCTTCCCTATCTGTATTTCTATGTGTTCTATGTGCCTATGTGGTTCATGTTTTTCCTAAAGCGCCTTCTCAAAAACCCCGTAAGTCCTGTATGGTTCTACCTTTACATTAGTAATCCGCTCAATATAACGAGAGGTTAAATTGATACTGTTTTGGTTTGTTTCGCTGATAAAACCACCCTCACAAAGCCGGTATCCCTGCGCGTAAGCCTCTGAAAACATGCGTTTCAATAAAAGCAAATCCACAAGTTTATGATGAAATTCAGGGACCACAGCAATTTCTGCCAATCTGATTTTTTTTATTGTATTAAAATACTTGTATCTGAGAACATCAGGAGAAAAAGGGGTATTAATCTTCAATAACCTGTCAGAGTCCAGCATTTGGTTAAAATCAGGAAACCACAACAGAAAACCTATAGGTTCGCCTTTGTATTCTGCAAATAATAAGTTTTCGTTTTTAATGAGGTGCCTGAAAGAACTGAAAACCTCATAATCTTCTTCCACATTCCTTTTTGTCCAGAATATATGATTGTTAAAAGATTTATTATTGAGTTCTGTGTAAATTTTTATTTCCTCAAAAAGGGTTTTTCTGTTTATTTTTCTTACTGTTATCCCTTTATTACGGAACAAAGAGGTATCGTGAAAATGCTCAACATTGGTAATGGGGAACTGAAAAGTAAATAAGCGGTTTAATTTAAAATCTCTGAAATAATCAGGATAATAAGGTAAAGTGTATGGCAGACCATAAGAGGGCATCTCATCATATTTACCGAGCAACAAGCCGGCGCCATAATTCAGATGGCCATCAAGCCCGATACATATTTTTTTACCTTGCGGAAACAGTTTCTTTGCGAGGTTAACTATTTCATCAGACAGGTTCTGAAGTTTGGGCATAGCCTCAAAAAAGGCGACCATGACCAGATCAGAATTCAAATTATCACGTATTAAAGCAAACCTGCCAACTACCGTTGAATCTGTTTTAATAAGGTACGGCCTGACATCAGCATGGGTCTTAAAAGCTGTTTTATTTTTAATCAGCAGCTCTACGATATCCTCATTGCTTCTGCGATAGCAGGCATTATCCTTATATATTAACCGGCTTAATGATATAAAGACATTAATATCTGATGCTGTATGAACTGGATGTAGTTTCAATTTGCCTTGTTTCTGATGACATCAAAGGTAGGATAATTTCAAAATATAAAAATAAATTTTAGGTTAGGGTTAGGAGGGTATAAAGGTTAAGGTAAAGGTTGAGGTTGAGGTTGAGGTTGAGAGGTATAGGGGAAGATGGGACTGTGAGACGAGGAGAATGGGAGAAGATGAGAATAAGAGAAAAAGATTATTGGAAAATCACATTTTTTTGAAAAAAAAGTTCTCTTTGCTTTACCAAGATATACTAATCACAACCTTCTCTGAAATAAACGAGCTTCCAGTTGGTATCTTTTTTA
>Ga0209697_10008479_pt1 | contig 11667 bp, 8 predicted proteins | sample AliMusrvi5mmetaG_FD_184115 | JGI IMG/M metagenome (GOLD analysis project Ga0209697, IMG submission 184115) | Freshwater lake bacterial and archeal communities from Alinen Mustajarvi, Finland, to study Microbial Dark Matter (Phase II) - Alinen... | ecosystem: Environmental > Aquatic > Freshwater... | reverse complement strand
GGCCAAATAGGTGTAGCGGTCCGCCACCAATTGCGAACCGAATGAGACTACTCCCAGGACCGGAGCCAATGTGACCGCGTAGCAGGCCCAAGCCGCGGCTCCCGCCGGCCAGCGCCGGTAAGACAGGAGCAATCCCGCAGCCACGCATCCCACCACCGCGGCGCTGACCAGGAACGGCCGAGAGAAAGCATCGAACGGGACAGGCAGTTCGTAAAGAGGGCACAGATGCGCGGGCCATATCGTCTTCCAGAGATAGAAAGTCAGCCCGAAAAAGGCTCTGGCGCAATGAGCCGAGGCGCTTTCCGGAAAGACGGCGCCCAGGCGCCGCTCGCCCGCGTATTCAGCCAGTGCCACAAGAAGAGCGGGGATCAAGAAAGGGAGTTTCCCCAGCCAGATCCGGCGGCAGCCGGCGCCGAACCATTGCCTGGCCTCTCCGGGCAGGCGCCGCAACGGGTAAAAATCGAGGATGATGAACACCGCGGGCAAGGTCATGACCATGCTCTTGGACAGCAGGGCCATCACAAAAGCCCCCCAACACACGGGCTGCCAGCGCTTGGCGGAGGCGCCGCCATCTCCGTGCCGCCTGAGATAGGCATAGACGGCCCAAAGGCAGAAGAAGCCGGAGAGCACATCCTTGCGCTCGGTGACCCAAGCCACGGACTCCGCCCTCAATGGGTGGACGGCAAAGAGCAAGGCCGCCAGACCGGCCAAGAACCGCGGGGACATGCCGCCCGGCGCAGCCGACCGGCGCAAGAACCACGAAGCCAGCGCATAGACCAGCGCGGCATTGGCGGCGTGCAGCAGGATATTGGTCAGGTGATAGCCGAAGGGGTTCAGGCCCCAGACGAGGTAGTCCGCAGAGAAGCTCAGCCAGACCAACGGCTGATAATGCCCCCCCAGCAAGGTCGTGAACATCCAGCGCAGATTCGCCCAACCCAGGCCCCGGAAGCTCGGATTGGCCAGGATGTTCGTGTCATCGTCCCAATTAAGGAAACCTCCGCGCAGGCAGCCGGAGAAGACGAGGAGGGTGGCCAGGACGACCAGAACGGCGACGGCTAGGTCAGCCCGGCGCTCGGAGGCGGCGGAACGGATTGGACCGGAAGCCCTCACCGATAGGACGGCTGCCGGGAGGAGGAGGCCTCCATCGCCGCGCTCAGGCCGACCGGCTCGACCGCCGGCTCCCCCTTCGACCAGCGTCCCAGGACGATCTGGCGGGCGCGCCAAGGCTTGGCGCTCATGGCTCTGGCCACAATGTAGCCGAAGTAGCCGAGCAGGATGCCCGAGAGGACATCCAGGAAGAAGTGCTGCTTGATGAGGAGCGTGGAAGCCGCGATGAGCAGGGCCGTCAGGAACAGCAAGCCGGAGACCCAGGGCGCGCAATAGGACGTGGATAGGAAAGCGACGTAGAGGCTGTTGGCGACGTGCAGGCAGGGGAAGTCATTGTAGCCCGGGTCCGTCAGATACAGGCCGCGCAAGGCGAGGCCGCTGGGCATGGTCGGGGCCACCCAGGCGTGCTGGATGTGCGTCGGGAAGAAATAGAAGGTCGGCCACGCGATCACGAACTGGATGAGCATCCCGACGCCGACCGCGGCGAAGAGGCGGTTGTCCTTGAGCACGCCGGGGAAGGCCAGAGGCAGGCAGCACATGGGATAATAGAGCAGGTAGACCCAGATCCAGGCCGGACACAAGGGGATGGCGCGGTCTATGGCGAGCGAGAGGTCGTGGCAATGACCGTTGGCGGCGATGACATAATCCAGGCCGAAGAATCCGCTCGTCAGAAGGACCAGGGCCGCACCGGCGATGGCAATCTTTATTTTCATAAACAGCTCTCACTTTTCGCGAAGGTCAAAAAGTCCGGCACGATCTCATCATGTCCCATGGCGGATCACACCAGACGATTGAGACCATTGAGCGCCGCCACCCGGTAAGCCTCGGCCATGGTCGGGTAATTGAAGGTCGTGTTGACGAAGAAGCGCAGGTCGTTGCCGCCGTTGGTCTGCATCATGACGGCCTGGCCGATGTGGATGATCTCCGCGGCCTGCGAGCCGAAGCAATGGATGCCCAATATCTCCAAGGTCTCGCGGTGGAACAGGATTTTAAGCATGCCCACGGGATGCCCGCTGATCTGGGCCCGCGCCAGGTTGCGGAAGAAGGAATGCCCGACCTCATAAGGCACCCGGGCCGCGATGAGCTCAGCTTCGGTGCGGCCCAGCGAGCTGATCTCGGGGGAGGTGTAGATGCCGGTAGGGATGAAGCGCGCCAGGCGCTCGTCGCTGACGCCTTGCAGGACATGGGTCGCGGCCACGCGGCCCTGGTCGTAGGCCGCGCTGGCCAAAGCGGGCGGTCCGGATACGTCACCCACCGCGTAGATATGCGGGACGCCGGTCTGGTAGAACTCGTTGACCGAAAGGTTGCCGCGGCCGTCCGCGGCCAGGCCGGCCTTATCCAGGCCTAGGCCCTCGGTGTTGCCGGTGCGGCCGTTGGCCCAGAGCAGGACGTCGGTCTTGAGCTTCTGCCCGGACTTCAGGTGCAGCGTCACCCCGTCGTCGCGGGCCTCCACGCGGGCGCAGTCCTCGTTGTGGCGCATGATGGCGCCCTGGTCGCGCAGATGGTATTTGATGGCGTCTATGATCTCGTCGTCCAGAAAGCTCAAGAGCTTGTCGCGGGAATTGACCAGATTGACCTTGAGGCCCAGGTTGCAGAACATCGAAGCGTATTCGCAGCCCACCACACCGGCGCCGTAGACGGTGATGGATGCGGGGGTGTGGTCCAAGGCCAGGATGGTATCGCTGTCGCGCACGCGGGGATGACTGAAGTCCACCTCCGCCGGCCGATAAGGCCGCGAACCCGAAGCGATGACAATGTGGTCGGCCGTGAAGCGCTCGCGCATGCCGTCGGGCGCTTCCACAGCGACCGTGTGGGGGTCGACGAAGGCGGCCCGCCCCTGGAGCAGGCGCACCCGGTTGCGGTCGTAGAAGCCGCGGCGCATGGTGGCCTGCTGGTGGATGACGCCCTCCGCGTGGCGCACCAACGCCGGGAAATCGATCTTAAACCCGCGCGTGTACTCGGCCGTGAAAGGGTTGGAACGGAACTCGGCCAGGTGCGTGATGCTATGGCGCAGGGACTTGGAAGGGATGGTGGACCAATGCAGGCACCCGCCGCCCACCTCCTGACACTTCTCCACCACCGCCACGCGCTTGCCCGACTTGGCCGCCTGCATGGCCGCGCCCTCCCCACCCGGGCCGCTGCCGATGACGAAGAGGTCGAAATCCATAGACCTGGACATTCTATCCTGACCGGGGCTCGCTGGGCAAGCTCTTTGCGGAAAATCCGCGCGCCCGAATTGATAGTATCTCCAGCAGATGCGGTCAGCGGAATCATTGCTGAGAGGATCCCAGGTCTTCTGCATGGTGCCTTGGGTGCACCTCAATATCCGCGCCGATGGCAAGGTCTGCCATTGCTGCCGGGCGACGCCGGATCAGGCGGTCGGCTCCGTAAGGGAATCGGCGCTGGCGCAGATATGGAATGCTCCCGGTCTTAGGGCGATCCGGGCCAACATGCTGGAGGAAAGGCCCAGCCCGGAATGCCGCAACTGCCAGATACTGGAAGCGGCCGGCTGCTCCAGCCCGCGCCTGGCCCAGAACCAGGAATATGCCCGGCACTTTCGTGTCGTGGAGACGACTTCCCCGGACGGCAGCGTCGCGACGTTCCAGATGCCTTTCATGGACATCCGTTTCTCGAACATCTGCAATTTCGCCTGCATCTACTGCGATACGGACCGCAGCAGCGCCTGGAGCTCCGAGCACAAGGGGCCGGGAAGAGGGGATGGCGTCGGCGGATCCGCCGTCTTGACCGCGACCCGCGACTCCCGGGACCTGTGGCGCCAAGTGGAGCCCCTGATTCCCCATGTGGAGCATTTCTATTTCGCGGGCGGGGAGCCTCTGCTCTGCGAGGAGCACTATCGCATCCTGAACCGGCTGGTCGAGCTCGGGAAGTCCGACGTCATCCTGAGCTACAGCACGAATTTCTCCGAAACGACCTTCCGGGGCCTCGACGTGATGCGCTTATGGGACAAGTTCAACAGGGTCGATATCGCGGCGAGCCTGGATGCCTCCGGCCGGAGAGGGGAGTATATCCGGATCAACCAGGACTGGGGGGAAGTGCTGCGCAACAGGCAGCGGATGTTCGCCGCGTGTCCCAAAGTCAGCTTCACCATAGCGCCCACCTTGACGGCCATGAACGCCCTGCATCTGCCCGATTTCCACAGGGAGTGGCTGGAGATCGGCTACCTCAAGCCCCCGGACATCTACCTGAACATCCTCCTGGAACCCTCGGAATACAGCGTGCAGATCCTGCCGGAGCACCTAAAACGCCGCGTGGCGGACCGGTATGGAGCGCACGCCGAATTCCTGGTCGAACGTTATGGCGAAGAAGCCGCGGCGGTGGCCGACCAATTCCGGGGCGCCGTCAAGTTCATGATGGCCCAGGATGCCGGACACCTGTTGGATAAATTCAGACAACGCATCCACGCCCTGGACCGGAGAAGAAACAGCCGCTTCAGCGACGTGTTCCCGGAATTGGCCGAACTGCTGACGGGCTGACGCCCGTCTGCCTCAAAAAGGAAATCCGACGGGGCCGCCGGCCGACTGCTTGCGGCGGGCGGCCGCCCGCGGCGCCGCCGCGAAGCCGTGGACGTCCAGCGGATCGACCACGATGGCCTTGCGCGGCCGCGTCGGGCAGGCAAACTGGCAGGCGCCGCAGCCGATGCAGTAGTCCTCGTGCTGCACCGGCGCGTAGACCTCGCGGTAAGGCTCCATGGTGAGGGCCCCGGTCGGGCACTGCTCCTGGCAGGCGCCGCAGTCGCGCCCGAAGGCGTAGGGGATGCAGATTTCCTTGATCAGGCGGGACTTGCCGATGCGGATGCGCTTCTTGGCCTCGAGCGGGAAATAGGAGATGGCCCCGCTCGGGCACACGGCCAGGCAGGCGTTGCATTCGTAGGCGCAGTAGCTGGCGCCATAATCGAGCCGCGCCTTGGCCAGGCCGCCCGCGCCGAGTTCCGGTCCGGCAGGGGCCAGGACCCGGCTCGGGCAGACGGCCACGCAGGTCTGGCAGGCGACGCAGCGCTCCAGGAAATCGGCGTAAGCCTTGCCGCCCGGAGGGATCACCGCCCGGGCCGGGCCGGCCGCGGCCAGGCTCTTCTTGGCCCAAGGGCCGCCGCACCAGCCCGCGATGGAAAAGCCGGCCGCGGCCAACAGTTGCCGCCGGCTCAAAGCCGCGGCGGCCGGGACATCGCCTTCGCTCTTGGCCCGGGCCGTCCTGTCGGGACGGCGGAAGCGGAAGGCCATGGCGCCGCTGGAGCACGCCGACGAACATTCCAGGCAATTGATGCACAGCTTGGCGTCGATGCGCCCGCCCGAGACGCACAGGGCCGGGCATGCGGCGGCACATCTGCCGCAATCCCCCCCGCACTCCCCCCGGCTGCGGACCTTGCCGGGAGCGACGGCCTGCAGGAGCATGAACAGCGTCCCGGAAGGGCACAGCGCGCCGCAGAACCAACGCGGCCAGCGCAGCGGCGGCAAGACCATGACGGCCAGGAACGCCAAGCCCAGGAGGCCTTCCACCGCGCCCGGCCTGCCCGCCAGGCCGTAGACGCGGCCCAGGTTGCTGAAATGGTCAAAATAGAGATACGCCGAGGAGCGCCGCGCGAGAAGCCCCAGGCAGAGGCCCAGGATGAGAAGCCGCGCCATCGTCCACCCGCGGCACGGCCGTCCCTCCCAGCCTATGGCCTGGCCCGCACGTTGGGCGAGTTCCTGCAGGAAGCCGACCGGACATAGGAAGGAGCAATAGAGCCTGCCGAAGAGGAGCGTGGCCGCCAGCAGGATGCCAGCCACTCCCAGCGAGAACGCTCCCAACGGCGGCAGGGAGAACCAAGGCAGGCAGGACATGGTGGGGAACAAGTGCAGGCCGTGGTAGAGCGCGAGGGCATGGCGGTCCGTCACCAAACCGGCGAAGACAGCGAGACTCAAGCACAGGAACGTGGCTTGGCAGAGGAGCCGGATGCGCGGGGCCACGGCTCTAGACCTTTAAAGAGACGCGCTTGACGACGGCGCGGTCGATATCCATGCTGCCCAAACCCAGCTCCGCGGCCATCTTAAGGTAAGGGATGCTCTCGGGCGCCCGGCCCAGGACTTTCGCGGCCGCAGTGTCTACGAGCACTGGATCCGCGGACAAGAGCTGCATCTTCTTCATGTCGAGGTCGTCGGTGGTGCCGCCGTAGGGGCCGTTCTCCATCATGACCAGGAAGGCGTCCACCACGTTGAGGTCAGGCTTGCGCAGCAGCGGGAATTCCGCGATGCAGCGGTGCAGGCCGTTGCCGTGCCAATAGCGGCGGTCCCAGACCACGCCCATGTGGTTCTTCAAGGCCGCGGTCATGCGGCCCCCGCCGTGGCTCTTGAGGACGGGCGCGTTGATGACGACGTCGCAGTCGAAAAAGAGGGTGTGGACCAGAGCCCCCTTGAGCACCTGTGCGCCGGGAATGACGGCCTGGCGGTAGGACTTCCGGTCGGCTCCCGAGCGCATCTCGCCGCCGTTCTTCTTAACGGCCGCGGCAACGCCGGAGCGCTGGTAGCAGTCTTCCTCGCGGTTGCAGGTATGGTCGAAACAATAGACTTTTCGGGCGCCGGCTTCGTAAGCCGCAGCCACGATGCGGCCCACGAGGTCGGGATTGGTGGTGGCGCCCTCGCTGGGAGTCTTGTCCCAGCCGATGTTGGGCTTGACCAGGACGCTCTGTCCTTTCTTGACGAAGCGCTGGAGCCCGCCCAAAGCCCGGATGCCGGCGTCGAACATCCGGGCCGGAGAATCGTCGCGCACCGCGACCAGGTCCGGGAAGGCCGGCCGGGGCGTCTCTTTCTCCCGGCCCAGGAGAGGCTGGCGCAGCAAAGGCGGCAGCAGCCCGCCAGCCACCGCCGACAGGCCGAGCTTGAGCAATCCCTTCCTGGTGATATCCATTTCAATCCGACATTATCATATCATTCGCAAGGCGGCGCTTGACCCGATACATTCCAGAATTACCCAGTCCATTTAGTTGCGCCCTCACTCCAAAATTGATAAATTCTCTATTGTTCCAATTCGCTTAGCCGGAACGCGGAGGCGGCGGCAAAAGGATTCTGAGCTATGAGCGATAAACCCGGCTTTCTCGCCGCCAAAGCGCCCTCCGCCCCGACCGTAAAAAAATCCGTCCGGCCGGGGCCTGCGGAACTTCCAATACCTCAGGCCGAAGCCCATCGCCCCGCCCCCGGCAGCTACGTCGTCGAGGTCAATCTCAAACCCGAGTTCGCCGATGCCGCCGGCTTGGCCGCCCTCCGGATGCTCCACGGCGCCGGCATCGCCGCGGCCCGCGGCGTGCGCGTGGGGCGGCTCTACGACCTGCGCGGCCCCCTCAACCTCGGCCACGTGCATGTCGCCCTCCGTGAGCTCCTCTGCGATTGCGTGACCCAGGAGTTCCGGCTCTGCCACGGCGCCGTGGCGGCCTCGCCCAACAGCGCCGAACGCTGGCGCGTGGAGGTGTGGCTCAAGCCCGCGGTCGCCGACACGGCCGCCGACAGCGTGCGCGCGGCCCTAGGCGACCTGGGCATGCCAGAAGTGGCGGTGCGCTGCGGCCTGGCCTATCACATCGCGGCCAAGTGCGGCCGCGGTCAGTTGGACAAGGCCGTCGCCCGATCGCTGGCCAATCCCGCCATCCACCTCATCCTCGTGCACGAGGACCGTTGATGCCCCCCCTCGCCCAGAAGACCCGGACGCCCACCGCCCTCGATGCGGCCGAGCTCGCCGCGGTGCAATCCCATTTCCGCGCCCTGCGACGCGAGCCCACCCCGGCCGAACTGGAGACCTTGGCCCGCGCCTGGTCAGAGCCCTGCCGGAGCCGGACCTTCGCCGGCCCGGTCCGCTTCAGCGACGGACGCAAGACCCGCCGCTTCAAGAGCCTCCTCGACGAGACCATCGTCAAGGCCTCGCGCCAGCTCAACCGGGCCTGGTGCCTCTCCAGCTTCCAGAACGACGCCGGCATCGTGGCCTTCGGCCCGAAATGGGCCCTGGCCTTCAAGGTGGAAGCCCACAGCCACCCCTGCGCCATCGAACCCCACGGCGGGGCCGAGACCGGCGTGGGCGGCGTCATCCGCGACGTGATGGCCACCGGCCTGGGCGCGCGGCCGGTCCTCAACACCGACCACCTCTGCGTCGCGCCTCCCGACTACGCCGGCCCCCTGCCTGACGCGGTCCGACACCCGCGCCGCGTCCTCGGCAGCGTGGTCTCCGGAGTGCGCGACTACGGCAACCGCATGGGCATCCCCACGGCCGCGGGAGGACTGTGGTTCGACGACGCCTACCGCCTCAACCCCCTGGTCTTCTGCGGCACCGTGGGCCTGCTGCCCGCTTGGGCGGTGCGCAAGGAGGCCAAGGCCGGAGACCTCATCGTGGCGGCCGGCGGCCGCACCGGACGAGACGGCTTGCGCCGGGCGCCGGACGCCGGCCCGGACGGAGGCGACGCTTCCGCCGTCCAGGTGGGGCACGCGCTCAACGGCAAGAGGCTCTTGGACGCCGTGCTCGCCGCCCGCGACCGCAAGCTCTTCCGGGCCGTGACCGCCTGCGGCTCCGGCGGCTTCGCCGCGGCCGTCGCCGCGCTCGCGGCCGGGCGCGGGGCGCGCGTATCCTTGGAAAAGGCCCCGCTCAAGGCCCCCGACCTGGCGCCGTGGGAGATATGGCTCTCCGAGTCGCAGGAGCGCTTGCTCTTCGCCGTGCCGCCGCGCGGCCTCGACGCCTTCGCGCAGGCCTGCGCGGCGGAAGGCTGCGAGACCGCGGTCCTGGGCGAGGTCACGGACACGGGCCGCCTCGTGGCGACCCATGCCGGGACCCCGGTGGTTGACCTGGACCTGGGATTCCTCAGCCGCGGCCTGCCCCGCGCGGAGAAAGCCGCGGTCTGGACCGCGCCCAAGCCGACCGGCGCCAAGGCCCCGGCGCGCGAGAAGGGCTTGGACCAGATCCTGACCGAAGGCCTGGCCCATCTCAACGTCTGCAGCCGGGAATGGGTCATCCGCCAGTACGACCATGAGGTGCAGGGCGGCACGGTCGTCAAGCCCCTGCAGGGCAGCCGCCACGACGGCCCGGGAGACGCCTGCGTCATCTGGCCCCACGCCGCCACCGGCGACTCCGACGATTTCCAGGGCTTCGCGGTGGGCCATGGCCTCAATCCAGCCTACGGACGCATCGACCCCTACCGCATGGCACTGGCCTGCGCGGACGAGGCCTTGCGCAACCTGCTCTGCGTGGGAGCGGACGTCTCGCGCGCCGCCTTGCTGGCCAATTTCTGCTGGGCCGACCCGGCCGACCCGGAGCAGCTGGGCGCCCTGGTGCGCGCGGCGGAGGGCTGCCGCGACGCGGCCCTGGGCCTCGGAGTGCCCTTCATCTCCTGCCAGGACAGCCTGCGGAACCGGTCCACGGACGTCTCGGGCAAGGAACTGGCCATCCCCGGCACCTTGCTGGTCAGCGCCCTGGCCCCGGTCGCCGACGTGCGCAAGTCCCTGACTATGGACATCAAGGGGCCGGGCAACGCCCTCTACCTCGTGGGCTCGACCGCCGAGGAACTCGGCGGCTCGCTGTTCCACCAGATTTGCGGCCGCTGCTTCGGCTGCACCGCTCCCGCGGCAGACCCGCGCGCCGCCGCGGCCGTGTTCAAGGGCGTCCAGGCGGCCCTGGCCAAGGGCCTGGCCCTTTCCGCGCACGACCTGTCCGACGGGGGCCTGGGAGTCGCCGCCGCGGAGATGTGCTTCACCGGCGGGTTCGGGGCGGCCCTGGACCTGGACAAGGTGCCGCGCCGGTCGCCCATCTACTCCGACGCGGTCCTGCTCTTCTCGGAAAGCGCCAGCCGCATCCTGCTGGAAGTCGCCCCGGACCGCGAGGCGGCCTTGCTCAAGGCCCTGCGCGGACTGCCGGCCAAGCGCGTGGGCGCGACCATGGCCAATCCCGTGCTCAAAGTGGCGGGCCTCGACGGCCGCGTGGTCATGGAATCCGCCCTCAGCGCGCTCAAGAGCGCCTGGCAGGGCGCCTTGCCGGGGAGGCTCGGATGAAGAAGCCCCGCATTCTCGTCCTGCGGGCCGCGGGCACGAACTGCGACCTGGAGACCGCCGACGCCTGCGCCCAGGCCGGGGGAGCGCCCGAGCGCGTCCATATCGACCTCATCCGCGCCGGCCGCGCGCGGCTCATGGATTACGACATCCTGGTCCTGCCCGGCGGCTATTCCTATGGCGACGACCTGGGCGCGGGCCGTATACTCGCCAGCCAGCTCAAGCTCCATGTCAAGGAGCTGCGCAATTTCGTGCGCCTGGGCCGGCCCGTGCTGGGCATCAGCAACGGCTTCCAGGCCCTGGTCAAGACGGGGCTGCTGCCCGTGGCGCACGCCGGCGAGCAGACCGCGGGCTTCACCGCCAACGACTCCGGGCTCTTCGAGGCGCGCTGGGTCCATCTGCGCCTCAACACGCAGAGCTCGTGCCTGTTCTTCAAGGGCCTGCCCGAGATGATCGAGCTGCCGGTGGCGCACGGGGAGGGCAAGCTCGTCCTGCGCTCCCCCCGCCAGCTCGAGGACCTCAAGAAGAACAAGTCCATCGCCATGCAGTACGTCTCCGACGACGGCAAGCTCGCGGGCTACCCGGCCAACCCCAACGGCTCGGTCTTCAACATCGCGGCCCTGAGCAACCCGGAGGGCAACTGCCTGGGCCTGATGCCCCACCCGGAGCGCTATACCTCCAAGTTCCAGCATCCCAACTGGACCCGACAGACCTTCATCAAGGCCGGCGTGGGCCTCGAGCTGTTCCGCAACGCCGTGGACTATTGCCGAGGCTAGGACCGCCATGCTCCAGATCGGCGCCAGCCTCAAACGCGCGGACGCGCCCCAGAAGCTCTCCGGCGCGGCCAAGTACATCGACGACTACCGACTGCCCGGCTGCCTGCACGGCGCCACCCTGCGCACCGCCATCGCCTACGGGCGCATCACCAAGATCGACTTCGCGCCGACCTTCCCCTGGGACGAATGCGTCGTGGCCCGCGCCGCGGACATCCCCGGAGCCAACAACGTCCTCTTCATCGAGGCCGACCAGCCCCTGCTCACTGAGGACCTGGTCATGCATCCCATGCAGGCCATCCTCATCGTGGGGCACCCCGACCGCGCGCGGGCCTACGAGTCCCTCAAGCACATCAAGGTCGAGTACGAAGAGCGCGAGCCCGTCCTGTCCATCGCCGATTCCCTGGCCAAGAAGCAGCTCCTGCGCGGCGAGGACAACGTCTTCAAGAGATACCTCATCGAAAAGGGCGACATCTCACAAGGCTTCGCCCAGGCCGACCGCATCGTGGAGGGCGAATACCGGGTGCCCCACCAGGAGCAGGCCTATATCGAGAACCACGGCATCGCCTCCTGGGTGGAGCCTGACGGCACCATCGTGGTCCACGGCTCCCTGCAGTGTCCCTACTACGTGCACAAGGCCATGGTCAAAATCTTCGCCCGCCCCCCGGAGCGCGTCCGGGTCATCAACGCGGTCACGGGCGGCGCCTTCGGCGGCAAGGAAGACTATCCCTCGGTCATCGCCGGCCACGCCGCGCTGCTGGCGCTGAAGTCCGGAC
>Ga0209697_10008476_pt1 | contig 11668 bp, 6 predicted proteins | sample AliMusrvi5mmetaG_FD_184115 | JGI IMG/M metagenome (GOLD analysis project Ga0209697, IMG submission 184115) | Freshwater lake bacterial and archeal communities from Alinen Mustajarvi, Finland, to study Microbial Dark Matter (Phase II) - Alinen... | ecosystem: Environmental > Aquatic > Freshwater... | reverse complement strand
GTTGGGGGACCTGGCGATTGCGGTTGATGGCGCGCGGTCGAAGCCGGAGTTGCAGTCGGTGAAGTTTCCGAAGCTGGATGCTCTGAAGGAAGGTTTGGGAGAGATTCAGGTTGAGTTTGCGGTTGCGGTGCATGGCGGCGGCGCTCACCGGTTCGTAATCGAGAATCATCATCAGCGGGCGATCAGTGTTTACCTTGTGAATTGTCTGGTGCCGCGCGAACCCGGTGTGCGAGTGACGGCGCAGAATCGCGATTACAAACAGAGCCGCTATGAGTTGGAGTATGTGGCGGGTGCGGCGCCGTGGTGGCAGGACGGGATGGCCTGGTTTGTTGCAGGCGGGTGTTTGCTGCTCGGACGCTTGGGAATGTTGTGGTGGAAGCGGGGCCATCGCTGACCGAGCCGGCTGTGCCTGAGCCGCCGAGTCCGACGTGTTTTCCGTTCCAGTTGGCGGAGTCGGCGGGGAAGGAAAGGGCGAAGTTGTTGGCTGCCGGGATGACGCCTTTCACTTCGCAAACGGAGTAGGGGAATGTGGATGTTGTGGCGGCGCCAGGAGCTGCACCGCCGGGTGCGCCGGTTCCGCCTGGAGGTGCTCCGCCTCCCGGCGCTGCGCCACCACCTCCGCCGGGCCCTCCCGCGGAGGGCATCTGGTCCCCTTTCTGATAGAGCGTCACGGCACTGATCGTGGTGCCGGAGGGTCCAAGTGCTTTGAAGGTAGCTGCCGTGCAGCGGCTGCTTAAGTCGGCGGAGAAGGAGGCCATGGGTGATGTCAGGGCTATCGCCGCCGTTAAGAGTACGGATCGTTTGTCTATGTTCAGATTGAGCTCCAAAGTAGTGGGACTCGATGCCGGTGCGGGCCGTTGCGTTAAGGAGTATTATGCAAACTGGAAATTTTCAGACACGGGTAAGTTCCCCCCTATTGAAATAATGTAAAGACAAGTTTGAGGAGGCAACGTGAGGCAGGACAAATGGGGGGATTTACAAAACAGGGCCACCCGGCTGAAGGCCGCAATGACTTGCGAATTGAGGGAGTGTCCCGGATTCCCGCAGCTTGCGGCGGGGTTGTTTTCGCATTCCGCGGTTCAGGGTGTGGATTCGGCGTTAGGTGAAGTGATTGATATTTCGGGGAGGCATCTGCTTGACGCGTACCGGTTGATGGCGGGCGAAGGCGCCCCGGCCATCCCGCAGGGCCTGCTGCGCCGGGCCGTGAAGCGTAGTACTCTGCCGCGGTTTGAGCGGTACCGCCGGGCAGGCTACTTTCATCCAAACAAGCGGTCGGAGCAAAAGCTGGAAAGCGTGCGGCGGCTGACCACGTCGATCCTGTGGAAACCGGCCGCGGGCTTCGGTTATGAAGCGCAGGTATCCAGGCAACTGATCGCACTGGCGGCGGAACAGGCCACTGCGGCTGATATCGCAGCGGCACTGCTTTGCTCTGTGCTGCCGCTCTTTCCCTTTTATCTGGGTGAGGAATCGTATGACTCCCTGCGCATTTCGGTGGAGAGCTTGCTGGCGGACGAAAAGCTTCGGGTGCAACCTGGGGAGTTGGTGGCGGCGATTCTGGATTGCGCCAAACTGGAGTTCGTCATGTCGAAGACGTTCCAGGAGATTCAGGCCAGGAGCGGCACGAAGTTCTCTACGCTTGAGCAGCGCGTGTGGGAGTATGATGCTTTTGTCCATACCGGCAGTGAGGACGAGGGCGTGGAAGGGCTTGCCAAGTGGCTGGCGCTGGTGACCAGGCCGCCGCGGAGCCCGTTCAAAGAGCGCGAAAAGGACCTGAAGAAGAAGCTGAGGGCGCTGGATGCCATCTATCAGGAGGTCACCGGTTCTCCGGCTGCGAAAATGGAGTTCCGTCCGAAACCGAAGACGGAATTCCCGTCTGTTCTTTTTGGCGAACGCGGCGCCGGCGGGGCTTTGAACGCTTACCAGGAGAAGGCAGGCGTCGATTTCTACGACGCGCACAATCGGGATGCGAGCCAGTTCAATCCGCGGAGCTGGTCGCATCAGAACGGCGATTCGCCGGATATCTGGGGCGATCCGTGGAAAGATATTCTGGACCTGCGGAAGAAGATACGCTGGTTCGAAGACGATCCGATTCGCTTTCTGGCGGTGATCGCCTACACCTACCTGGACGGCCGCGACATTCAAGAAGTTCACGCGCGGCTTCACGGCAAGTTCCTGATTGAAGCGATCGATCAGATCTGTTGCACGCTGTTGGCGGCCGGGCAGGAAGATCGCGCCGATCTTTTCTTTTTCAATATGGCAGACCGGCGCTTCTGTCAGCGCGCGGAACGGATCGAACTGCCGCCATCCAAAGTCCACGAAATCATCGAGGGGGCAGCACTGCGCCTCCAGAAGCACGGATGATGCGGGGGCAAACCAGAAGCTGAGTGGAATGGAGCCATCATGATCAATGAACATTGTCCGAACCAAATGGAGAATCTGCTGCTAGCGATGCTGCGCGGCGAACTGCCGGCCGATCAAGCGGCGGCGGTGAGCGAGCACCTGGACCTATGCCCGCATTGCCTTCGATTGCTGGAAGCGATCCAAGCTGTTGAGGAAGGATCGTTGCGGCCGTCCGCCGGGGCGATTGCGGGGGAGTTGCTGCACCAGGCGGGCGGAATCTGGAAGGTGGTTGGTGAAGCGGCGGTCAACTGGCTGCGTCCCCTTGCTGCGCCTGGGCTCGATCCCGCCGTGGTGCGGTTCGCCTCTGGTGGCGTGCCTTCGCGCGTGGTTGCGCAGATTGTTGCGCCGTCCGGCGGGGAGTGGAAGATCCAGATCATCGCCGGCGATGAGGAGGATCAGGCGGGTACACTTTGCTGGCAGCTGATCGACGAAAAGAAGGAGTTTGGTGAGTACGTGAAGGTGGAGATTCGCAGTTCCAGGGGGCTGGTGGATTGCCAGTATCTGGAGATGCAGGAGCGGATCGGCGCGGCGGGGCAGGTGGGCATTGCGGACGGTATCGGCACCGCGGAGTTCCTGGGCCGGTTAGGGCCTGAAGCGGCGGCCATTCCATCCGATTTGACGGCGCGAATTTCAACCTGCGAGTAGGTGAAGCTGGTGAGCTATACTTGACCAATTATGCCTTCGTTCCGTGACGATTTTCTCGTAATCCTGGAGCATCATCTGGCGAAGGGAAGATCGTGGAACCGGATGGTGGATGATTTCGCGCGGCTGGAGGAGGATTGTCTTCGCGATGGCGCCGGCCGGGCCGGCGGCGAGATCTTCCAATCGATCCGTAGCCGCCTCGCCGATCGCGAGAGATTGCCGCCGCGCTTTGTAGCCATGGCCGCGCTGGGTGAGCAGGAACGCGAAGCGGGCGTGCAGCTTTGGCAGGCCCTCAACCGGAAGATGGCGGCATTGTGGGTGGCTGATACCATGCGCCATGCGGCGAAGGCAGGATTGCAGGAAGCGGATGTGCAGGATCTCCGGGCGGCCTGGGAATGGTTCCACGGGACCTCGGAGGCAACGGAGGAGGGCATCCCGTGCTTTCCTGTTGATGCGCTTCATGCGGGTGCCGTTGGCGAGGTGCTGTGGATTCAGTTCGACCATCTGATGGATCACGGTCAAGCTGGTATGCGGTTCTGGCGCTGGGTGACCTGCTTCGACGGCGCCGGAGAACGCCGGTGCAAGCCGGAGCGCGAAGTGGCTGTGCGGTGTCCTTTTGTGATCGAGAGCGGCGGGCAGGCTGGGGCTCCGGGCCTGGCGTGGGTGAAGGTACGGTTCTGGAAGGCGCGGGAGTCCTTTCTGCAGAGCTCTCCGAACTTTGCCTGCGTGCCCGTCGCCGGTGAAACCTCGGATCTTATCGAACGGATTTACCGGGAAGTGGCCGGGCAGTTTGCGGCGTTACCTGGCAGCGGTTACACCGAGTGGGAGATCGCATCTTCGGGCTGGCGAATGCCCCTGGTAAATGGGGTTTCGTTGGGAGGGGCTGCGGCGGTGGCCTTCGGCCTGATGCGCGAGCCTGACTTCCACAACTCCCGCAGTGATGTTGTGGTGATGGCGCAGCTGGCGGAGGTGGATCACGGGCAGCGCTATGACGGGCTGCGGTCGAAACTGGTGCATGTCAAGTGGGAGCACGCGAAAGTCGCGGCCATGGGCGAAAATACGCGCCTGGTGATACCGCCCGATAGCAGCATCGAGCCGCACGAGCTGCCTGCGAGTTCACAACTGGTGAGGGTTTCGACCGTGCAGGAGGCGGTGAACCAGGCGAGTCCCGACCCTGTCATCACCAGCTACCTGGACGCCATCATTCTATCATGCCGGTATGCGCCCAAGGCTACCCGCGGCAAGGAGCACCGCAAAGTAGAACTGGACGAAGTGTTCGTTTCGCTGTTCGGCTACCCTGGCGGCAGCCGCGAGATTCGCAGCCGCGCCCATGTGCGCACCAGCTTCGATGCAACGGTCGACCCGCTGGTGCTGCAGCTGAGAAAAGCGCTGCGGGTTTATGCGGCGCCGGTGCATAGCGCGGAGAATCTGGAATGGGTTCTGGAGCAGCATCGTGCAGCGTTGATCCTGGGAGACCCCGGTTCGGGCAAGACCACATTGCTCTACCAGGTGGCTTTGCGGCTGGCGCGGGCATGCCGGAAGAACTGCGAATCGCGCGTGCCGATTCTGATCCGGGCCGCTGATCTGGCGACGTTTGTCGAGAAGCGCGGCCGGCTTGGGACCTTGCTGGAATTTGTGGGGCGCCAGGCGATGGAGAGCATTCCGTACTATTCGGGCGAAGACAGTCAGCGCGCCTACGCGCAGATTCCGGATTACGTGTTGCACGAGAAAGTGCTTGCGCACCTGCAACGTCATGGCGCGGTCATCCTCATTGATGGTCTGGATGAGGGTGGCAGCGCCGAACGGCGCCGGATGGTATCCGCTCTGGTTGACGACTTTCTGGAGTTGATCGAGAGCGACGAAAAGTTGAAGGCGGCTGGCATCCGGGTGTTGATCACGAGCCGCGTGGTGGGCTATGAGCAGGCGCCGCTTGCGTCGAAGCCCACCCGATACCTGATTGAACCGCTTGGGCCCGACGCGATCGACAAACTCTCGGCGAACTGGTTCAAGGCGATCTGCGATGACGCGGACGAGGGAAGGGAAACGGCTGGCGCATTCAAGGACCAACTGGACGCTCCGGAAAACGAGCGGCTGCGCTCCATTGCGGAGAACCCCTACTTGTTGACGCTGCTGTCTTCGGTCTTTCTGGATCATCACGGCATGCCGAAGAGCAGGGCCGATCTGTATCGTTCGGTGGTCGACGACAATATTCTGAAGCTGCTCAATGAGCGCAATATCAGCCAATCGGAGGAGGTGATCGGCACCATCATGCGGGTGGCCTTTCACATCCACGGCGAGTCTCCCAACGGACGCGTCAGCCTGGATATGCTGACGAAGATCCTGGATGGTTTTGCGGAGGTGAACACTGCGAATCAACTCCCGGCCGCCGAGATGGCAGTTCTGATCGCTAAGGATTCCGGCTTGATGGTGGAGCGGGGGACCGAGGAGTATGCCTTTGTGCACCGGTCGCTCCAGGAGTATCTGGCCGGGCGCTACCTGTTGACCTGCGTCGCACCTGGCCGGGAGATTGTGGATCACGGGCTCGACCCGCGGTGGCGGGAACCGGTTCTGCTGGCACTGGGGTATGCCAGTTTGAGATTCCGCGCGGAGCAACTGGAAGCGCTGCTGGGGCAGATCTTAAGCCGCGATAGCGACGCAGATTCTCCCGCGCCGGTTGGGGCGATGCTGCTGGTTGAGGCGTACTACGAGATCACCGGCTTTCCACGCGTGGCGCGCCAGCAAGTGCTGCGCACCCTATTCGAGCGGTATTCGAGCCGGGCGTTCCCGGGGAATCTGGAGCCGTTCCGCCGCTTTGTGGAGCAGTTTTTCGCCAATGTCTGGGGCCGGTCTCCAATCGATAGCACCGAGCAACTGGATGTGGAAGATACGCTGGCAGCGGGGCTGTTATCGGATGATGTAGAGGTGGCGAAGGCAGCGGCGGCCCTGATCCATGAACGGCGCATCTACAGTAACCGGCTGGCCGCGGCGCTGGTCTCGGCACAGCGGCACGATAGCGCGGATTCGAACTGGCAGATTCATCGGACGCTGCATGTGCTGGTGTCGAGAGCGGAGTTGGAGAGCCGCATGCCGCAATCACCTGCGCCGGCAGAGGCCTACGGTGAGTTTGCAGGTGATGTGGAGTTGTTGAAAACGATCCTCAAGGACCTGCGTATCATTCCCGCTCCTGCTGAGATCCGGAAGATGCGCCGCAATCTGAAGGCGTTGCGTATTGACAATCTGAAGATGCGGCAGGCGTTGATCGACCGGCCTACGAATGCGCAGAAGATTGCAGAGGACTCAAAGCGGCTGGACAGAATCGCAAAGCTCGGGATCGGGGGCTTTGGAGATTTTGAAACCGGAGCGCTTTTGAGGCTTCAGGAGTTCTCCCAGCTTTTTCTCGGTTTGGGGCTGGGAAGCGCCGCGGAACGCCGGTCGAGAGCCATTCAGCTGGATTGCTTTGTGAATCCCGTGCTGGAAACGATTGGGAAAATGAAGCCAGAGTTCAAGCCGGAGTGGCTGATCGGGGAGCCGGCAGTGGGAGACGAACTGGAGAGAATCCTGGCGGGCGGGCCTGAGATCTCGCCAATACCTGAGAACCCTGGCTTTGTCTTGAGGCTCTTTCGGATGCTCAGCGCCTCATCGGAGAATGCTATTGCGACTGCAGCCGAACGGCCGGGTTTGCACTGGGATGCGATGTTCCGCCTCGATTATGGCGGTGCGTTTCCAGAGCCTTCGGCAGATCCGGTGGACGAGGCCAGAGCGTGGGGCAAGCGGCTTTTTGCTCCTGTTAACAATCGAGTGTATATGATTGCCCTCACCCTGGATACGGTGGGCAAAAAGCTTGCCGCCGATCCGGAAGTTCTAGTCACCGCGTTTGGTCTCTCGAGCTTGAGCCGTCCAGGGCTGGCTCGCCAGCAACAGGGGATCCTGTGGGCTCCCAGGCGTCTCGACGACTATTTTGTATTTGCTCTGGATGTGGCCGACGGTCTGGTGGATAAGCTCGGCTTTCTGCATGGCTGGTTTCTGACGCAGGTGTCTCCTCTCTTCGAGGATGGGAAGCCCTTGGAGGACTGCCGAGTGGAAGCCGTTTGCAGGGTAGTAAGGCGCCGTGACATTGACGCGTTGCTGACGGACGGAGTAATGCCCGGGCCTAAAGAGATCAAGCGTCTACCGGCGCCCCGAATTTTGAGTGCGCTGGTCCTGATGGCGCATGAGATCAAGAATCCATACCACAGGGCCCGGGCCTATCTTGCCCTTGCAGATGCGCGGCCGATGCGGTATCAGCGATTGGCGGAGGAGGCTGAAAAGCTGCTCGGCTCAATTGGGGATTCCATGGACAAGGCCATCATTCTTTCGCGCCTTGCCACTTCACGCTCCCGCACGGTCGATAACAAAAAGTTCAGAAGCCGGGCGTTGCGGCAGGCTGCCTGGCTGGGGTCGTCGGCGGAACTCTTCCGGCGGAGTTTGGAGGGCCGCGATCTTTCCTCATTCTCCGACCGGTTCATCCCGCCAGTGGAAGAAGCCGAGCCCAGTGCGGCCAGTGTTGCTTTGGCTGGGATTCGGAGTGGGTATGAACAGACCAGGGCCACGGAGCGGGGCCCGTCCGAGAGGGCGTGGGAGTCGCTACGCGCCAATCCGGGAAGTGGGCTTCCGGCCGTTCTCAGCGATCTTGGGCGCGGTTGGCTCGAACTCACCCCTTTTGGTCTGGAAGTATATCGGGGACTTGATGTGGATCTGCAACTTCGGCTCCTCCCCTTTCTGCGCGCTAACAACGAGAGCCTGCTGACTGAGTTTTCGCAGCGGCAGGAGTTCCGGCAGCATGCCTCGCTGATTGCTGCAGAGAATGGCCGCTGGTCGGCGGAGGTCATCCGCGACCTGGCGAACATGCTCGCTTCGGAAGTGGATGCAACACGCTGCCGCGCACAGGATATGCTCGATCCCAAGCGGCATCGCCTACGGCTCTCTCAGATCGGAGAAGAGACCTACTTCGCAGCGATCAGCCTGCTTCGCGAGCGGCCGGAATCAAATTCACTGTTCTGGTTTATCTCAGACATGCGGCAAGACGACCCGGAGCTTGTCTTCCACTGGTGCAAAAGCGCAGGTGAGGAGCCCGAACAACAGCTGTACTACCTGGCGTTGGCCCACTGCCGGGCGCTTACTGAACAGGTATGGCGCGTGCTGCTGGACGAGGTTTTGTCAGGGCCTGTGATCAAGCAAAATGCGATCCTGATCGCATTTCGCTACATAGCAGAATCGAATAGTTCTAAGGGAGACCATCGGGCGAGGGAATTGCAGGAGTGTCTCAAAGTTTTGCTACGAAGCGATTGCGATGAACGGCTGGGTGCGCGGGTGCTGGACATCCTGGGTTTTCTGAATGTCTACGAGGAAGAGCCATTCTGGTGGACGAACTACGCTCAGTTTGCAGCCCGTCCAATGATGTTGGGTACGGCGCTCATGTCGGCGGGGCGCAACCAGAATGCCCTTTCGCAACACGAGGCGCTGATGGAGGTGCGCGAGGGCTACATCCCGCGGCTGGGAGCCTTGACGGGGCGCATACTTCGCAACCTGGAGGTGGGGAGCGAGGATTACTCTCCGCGCGAGTGGCTCCATGCTTACCTCTGTGCTTGCCGCGGAACGCTCTGGGATGATCTTTACCGGCAAGCGCTCAAGCGGGCCTCCGGGTATGTGGTGGAATGCTGGGAGAATGGCGAGGAGGAGCCACTGCGGGAACTCCTTCACCTCACCGAAAAGTACCTCGTAGACCGGGAAAGCTCCTGGATTTGCCGGCGGCCTGCACTTTCGTTCGAACTGCTGGATCTCAGGGAGACCTTGCCTGTGCTCGCGGCCGTTGCCGAAGCGATGCCTGCCAATTTCTCGGAGGCGGGCGAGAAGTTCCTGCTGGAATGGATTCCGCGATTAGTGGCCGTGGGTAGAACTGACCCTTCCTTCGTGGTGCGTGGCGCCGCGATCCGGCTCATGCAGTTCATGCCGAATACAACGCCCGAGATGCTGAATGGAATCTTAAGCGGTCTGTTCGATGTCTGCTTTGTCTCCGACATAGCCCGTGAAATCAGTAACCACCTGCCGCCAGCCAACGAACTCGCCATCCGCGAGTTGCTCGGTGGCATGAATCATCCGAGCCTGCTTCGCATCACTGCCGCAGCGCGGGTGCTTTCCGCGGCATGCATCGCCATGACGGATGAGAAGGGGCGGCAGGAGTTGAGGACCTCTGTTTTTGCATCGTTGAAGGACTTGCTGGTTGGCGAAAGAGCCCATTACCCACTGGTGACGATCGATTCCAGCAGGGACCTGGGAAACAAGGCTGGAGTTGGCCCATCATTGAGCGAAGAACTTGGTAAGATTCTCTTTGAAACACAGGGAGTGGTGCTGCCTGCCGGGTCGAATGAGATCAGTCCGCGCTACCAGACAGCAAGAACGGTTTTCACCGTGCGGTCAGCCAATGCCGCCACCGGCGCCGAGCGCATAGAAATGGGGGAAACCATGCCGCTGAATTCCGCTTTCGAACACCAATTCCTGATTATGCGGCCGCCGGAGCATGTCCAGGATTTGCTGCGAAAGATCGCGACGGAGAGCCGCAAACACGAGTGCCCGATTAGTGAGTTTGCACACGGCTTGCAGCAGTGGCTTGCGCTACGGCAGGAGGAGGGAAAATGAAACGATTCACGGTTCCATGCCTGTTTGGCGAACAAAAGGCTCCCTTTCATTTGTATGTGGCGGCCGGGCCGGCGCCTGGCTGCCACCCCTTGAAATACCAGGCGCACTGGCTGCTGTCAGAGCGGGGTGGGTTCATACCCCAGGAAGTGTTGGACTCGTTTGGGAAGCTCTTTCAGATTGCGGAGGAAAATAACACCGATTTCGAAGCACTCTGTATGTATGCACTGGAACAACAGAGCCCTGCTCAGGCAACGGCTCTCACTTCGGAGTCCGAAGCTGCGGCCGGGCCGGGCTGACCTGCCGCCTATTTCGATACTCGCCAGGACTGGCTGCTGACCTCGGGCCCTGCCAATACCTGCGGAGCCTTCGCCTGATCGGCGGCGATGGCGACGTCCTCTGTATTGGCGCCGCCCAGGTGCACTGCAACCGCAGACTCGCGGATGTTGGCGTGACGGACGTTGCGCAGTTCCAGTTGCGAGCCGTGGAGGCCTTTGATGGACAGTCCATCGGCGTCGTCGACGATGACTGACGGGCGCGGATCGGGTTTCGCCGCTCGAATGGTGACGCCGTGCAGCGAGAGCCCTGCCACGTGGCGGCAGTACAGACCATGGGCGGGGAGCACTCCGAACATAGAGGCTTCTGGATAGGACTCTGGCTTTTCAGGCACCTGGTAATCCGCGGCCAACACCTTCCCGCCCCCGGCGACGGTGAGCCTGATGTTTTCAAGCAGGACGTCTTCCACCGGGTGGCCGGGGATGCCGGTGATGGAGGAGACCACTTTCGATTCGGAGGTGGCGTCAATGCCGCGAATCATCACACCGGCGAAGGAGCCCATGCCGGGTCGCGGATCGCCTGCCGTGACGGGGCGGGCGCGATTGCCGAGGCGGAGGAAGAGCGGACAGGTGACATTGCGCATTACGATGTTCGAGATGTTGATGCGGCTGAGCGTGCCGCCATCCACCATCTCCAGCGCGATGCCGGCGATGTTGGTGTCGTAGATGGTGCTGTTGGAGAAGACGATGTTGTCGAAGCCGCCGTTCGATTCGGTGCCGAGTTTGAAAGCGCTGCACAACGTACTGAGAATGCAGTTGGTGATTACTATGTCGCGGCAGGGCAGTGATGTGGTGGCCTTGAGGACGATCGCATCGTCACCGCAATCGATGTCGCAGTTGGAGATGCGGACGCGGCGGCAGGAATCGATATCGATGCCGTCGTTATTCACGTGCCTGCGGCGGCTGCGTACGCGGATGCCCTCGATGAGGACGTCTTCGCAATCCAGGTAGTGCTGCACCCACATCGCCGAGTTGCGCAGCGTTACGCCCTGCATGTGGACGCCTTTGCAACCGATGAAGCGCAGCAGATAGGGGCGGACTTCGTACTCGCCTTCGAAGGCGGTGCCGTTGCCGTCAATGGCACCGTAGCCGCGGATGGCAACATCGCTGGCGGCGTCGGCGCGGATGAGGCAGCGATGGGTGTAGGTGCTGGTGAACGAGGGGATGGCGTCCTTCAGCTGCGGATAGTCTTCGAGGCGCGGGCTGCCGAGCAGGACGGCGCCGCTTTCGAGATAGAGTCCAACGCGGTCGCGCAGGTGCAGCGTGCCGGTGAGATAGCGGCCGGGCGGGATGAGGACTTCTCCGCCGCCTGCTTTCGCGCAGCGGTCGATGGCCTCCTGCAGTGCGCGCGTGTTGAGGGTGGCGCCGTCTGCGACGAGGCCTGTTGGCGTGATGCGCGAACCGTTCTGTGCGGAGAGGCGCGGCGCCACGGCGGTCCAGGGGAGCAGTAGGAGTGCACGTCGAGAGTAGATCATCAGTTAGACCTTTCGGGCTTTGGCTGGGGAACCTGAGTCAGATCGCTGGAGACCGTGACGGGCCGGTCGTCGGAGGCGACCGCGAACCAGTCCGCGGCTTCGGCGGGCAGTCTGGCTTCGTAGATGTTTTCGGCTGTCTTGTCT
>Ga0209697_10008468_pt1 | contig 11678 bp, 3 predicted proteins | sample AliMusrvi5mmetaG_FD_184115 | JGI IMG/M metagenome (GOLD analysis project Ga0209697, IMG submission 184115) | Freshwater lake bacterial and archeal communities from Alinen Mustajarvi, Finland, to study Microbial Dark Matter (Phase II) - Alinen... | ecosystem: Environmental > Aquatic > Freshwater... | reverse complement strand
GTTGAGAGTATCAAGGTCAATCTGAATGACGATACTTTTGTGCCATTACGTCTTTCCGACAGGCAGGAGAATGATGGTAAAGAAAAGAGTCACCTGCAAAGAAGTGAACATATTCTCTATCCAGACCAGATTATGAAACGGGCATTTCACGACGGGAGAGGGCGGAGAATGCTTCTTGTTATCGGTGGCCCAAGTTCAGGCAAAACAACACTCCTGAAATATTATGCCTTGTGCGCACTTGAGGATTATAAAAGTCTTGGCTTTACCGAACCGGTCAATGTCTTTTATCTCCCGCTTCGCGAACTGCTTCGTCATAAAGCAGGGCGCTACGAGACACTGCCAGCTAACCTCGCAAGCTGGAGCTGCAACCACCATATAAATATTGCTTTAGATGTTTTCTCTGACTGGCTGAATAGCGGAACTTCACTTGTATTACTTGACGGCCTTGATGAAATCAGCAACACATCTGACCGCATTGAAGTGTGCAAGTGGATTGATAACGTTTGGGCAGGGTTCACCAAAGCCTTTTTTGTGGTTACATCGCGGTCGACAGGGTACAATAAAGAGGAAGGTATTGAGCTTGAGTGCGACTACGAACGGGCAGATGTACAGGACTTCACTCCGGATCAGCAGGAGCGTTTTTTAAAGAAATGGTTTACAGCTGCATTTTTGAAAGAGCCTTGTGAAGAGGGATTTGATGAAGCGGGATGGCAGGAGAAGCAAACAAAGGAAGCCGATCAGCGTACACAAACAATTGTTGCATACTTGAAAGCAGAGAAGAATAAAGGATTGCGTCAATTGGCAGCCATTCCTATGATTCTGCAGATCATGGCAATTCTCTGGAAGGACAGGGAGTATATGCCGGAAAGCCGGGTGGAACTCTACGATGCAGCTCTCAATTATCTCCTTGAATTTAGGGATAAGCGAAGGAACATCAGGCCGCTGCTCTCGGCAAGTGATGCCCGGCAGGTTCTTGCTCCGATATCTCTCTGGATGCAGAAAACGCTTAAAAAAAACGAAGTGGCCAAATCGGATATGCACTTCGCTATGCAGAAGTTGCTTGATACACTCAATACTCCAGAAACTCCTCCGGCAGCTGAAGCATTTTGCAACTATCTGGTCAAACGTTCAGGTTTGCTGATTGAGAATGCTGGAAAAGAGTACTTCTTCCGCCATAAATCATTTCGGGAATATCTGGCCGGTGTTCAACTCAAGGAAGATCGGCCTTATGATCAACTCAACGAGCTTGTTACGCATTTTGGGGAAGACTGGTGGGAAGAACCTCTTCGATTTTTCATCAGCTCAGTCGATGCCAACGTCTTTGATGTCTTTATGCAAAAACTCTTCGATGCGCAAGTGAGTGATGCGATGACACAAAAGCAGCAGTTATTGTTGCAAACCATCATCGAAGAAGCGAAACAAAAAAAGGTTGATGCTCTATGCACAAAGTTGCTGGATCCGGCAACCAGTGAGAGTCGTCAGCGGGTGATACTTGACTGTCTTAAAGCCATTGGAAAACCAGGAGCACTTGTTGCATTGCAAGAGTTCAGGGGAAAGAAGCTTGCAATAAACGAAGATGTAGCTGATCGTGCGGAGGAGGTGATTCGTGCCCTCGGAGGGCAACCTTTTTGCTTCGATACTGAAAAGAGCGGCTGTGATATTACTAGATCATTCCGTAATTCGAATGAGCAGGATGCAGAGTATATCCTGATACAAGGCGGCAGCTATAAGTATTCAGTGACAGAAAAGATTGTGCGTGTGCCGGATCTGTATGTCGCCAAGTATCCGGTAACCAACCAACTCTATCGTTCATTTATAACTTCATTGCAGACACAAGCCTCTGGTCATGATTCAAGTGTTTTGCCTTTTGTATTCAGTTCAGAACTGAATGCAATAGCAAAAAACAACTCATGGGGGCCTGATTTTGCTATTTATCTCAATAAAGGGAAAGGCGATCTGGCCAGTCTTTTTCGTTCTAAGTTTGATGAAGATAGAAAATTCGGAGGTTATGACCAACCCGTTGTTGGAGTAAGCTGGTATGCTGCACGCGCCTATTGCTTGTGGCTCTCCCTGCTGGGATGTGAAACTAATCGTTACCGTCTTCCAACTGAAATAGAGTGGGAGTGGGCGGCAGGGGCGAGGCAAGGAACGACAGGTATGAAAGTACGTCAGTATCCATGGCTGGAAGTGAAGGGTAAAGCAACCTCAAAACTGCTCAACTATGATGGCAATGTAGGTGCAACAACACCGGTTGGAAGTTATCCTGAAGGTGCAACCCCTGAAGGATTATACGATATGGCAGGTAATGTTTATGAGTGGATGGAGAACAAATATGATGAAGGGAACCAACTCTATGCGTTGCGCGGAGGTTCATGGGATGTCAGTAATGTTAATCTGAGGTGTTCGTATAGAAACTTCAATTATCCTTTTCTCAAAGAAAATAATTATGGTTTTCGTGTCATTCGTTCAAGTCATTCTTTGCGGACGCATGAAAAAAACGCCGAAATGGAATCGCTCTATAAGCGTACACTGTCGTTTGTCGAACAATCGTTGGATAACGAGCATCCGGTTGTAACGGCACTTCTGGCCAATATTGGGGGATCACTTCAGGATCAGGGGAAGTATACCGAAGCGGTATCGTACTATAAGCGTGAGTTGTCGATTGTGGAAAAGTCGATGGGAAGCGAGTATCCGGCTCTATCGACACTTCTGACTAATATTGGGGGATCACTTCAAGATCAGGGGAAGTATACCGAAGCGGAACCGTACTATAAGCGTGCGTTGTCGATCCTAGAAAAGTCGTTGGGTAACGAACCAGCTATAACTACAAGTTTGAATAATCTGGCAGGATTATTGCGATCGCAAGGCAACTATGATGAAGCTGAGTTACTCTACAATCGTGCAATAAAGATCGTCGAGAAATCATTTGGTAATAAGCATCCAGCTATAGTTACGAGTTTGAATAATCTGGCGGGATTGCTGCGAGTGCAGGATAAGTATGTCGAAGCTAAGTTGCTCAATGATCGTGCTCGGTCTATTACTGCTGACCTTTTACCTATTTCCGTGCCTCCAGATCTTGTGAGTGCTTGTCTAAAAGGGGAGTGCGTGGCATTCGTTGGTTCAGGTATCGGTGCACGTGCTGGGCTCCCAACTTGGGTGGAATTTGTCTCAGGGCTGCTGGCTGAGGCTGATACATTTGATATTATGGATAAAAAAAGCTTGGATCTTCAGCGAACAGCACTTCAGGAAGGCGAGATTAATGCAGTGGCTGATAATTTAGTGAGAGCCTTTGGTTTTGAAAACAAATTGTTACTGGACTATTACAATCGAGTGCACACCTCACGTGGAGCGCTGCCTCGTTCTTATCATCTCCTTCGTACTATTCCATTTGCTGCGATTTTAACCTCAAATTATGACAATCTATTGGACCAGGTTTTAGATGATAGCGATTACAGGTGTGACCTGACACTGAATAAATCGGAGCGGTTGTTTGCCCACATTGCCAAACGAAGCACCCCTTTTCTTCTGAAACTTTATGGGGACCTTCGTCGACCAGAAGAGCCGCCTATTCTTGCGCCAACAGAATATCAGAAATTCGTGTACAATAACCGAGGCTTTGCTCGTTTTATGCAAGGCCTTTTTTTCAAGCGTACACTGCTGTTTATAGGGACGAGTCTTGACGGTTTGACAGATTACTTGAGCGTGTTCAAATTTGGATCCGAAGTATTACGACCACACTATGCCCTCGTGGCGGTAACTGGCAGGGGTTGGGAGGTGACGGCGAATACGTTGAAAAGCCGTTATAACATTTCTGTTATTCCTTTTCGTCCGTCCAAAGGTTTTATTGAGGTAGACATATTTCTTGAAGAATTGGCCCAAAGTGTTGCCCAGAGGAAAAGAGATTCTAAGTATAACCCAGTAGACCCTATTGGGCCGAAGTTAAAAAAGATTGTTTTAGAGGATATTGGCCCTTTTGAGAAATTGGAGTTGGATTTCCAGGAAAACTGGAAGATTTTGCTCGGAGATAACGGTGTTGGTAAAACGACTATTCTCAAGGCTCTTGCTGTAGCCTTTGTGGGTGATACAGCTCTTCATTTAGCAGCACCATTGTTGCGAGTAGGTAAGTCTATTGGCAGAATCAGAATTGTAACATTTGAGAATCCAAACGGCTATTTGGTAGAGATTCAAAAGGTTGGTTCTGGTGTGGATATCGTCAGCTATTCCGGGAATGCGATCGAGCTTGAAGGTTTGTTGGTACTGGGTTTCCCACCGTTACGTGCCACAACATGGTTAAAGATCAAAGGTCCTATATTTGACAATAATTGGAAGGGGCCAAATATGAAAGATGTAGAGCCGCTTATTAGTGGAATACCTGATATACGTATGGACGATCTCAAGCAATGGGTCGTTAACGAAGAGGTAAGTAGCTGCGCTGAGGGAACATCACAAATTGACCGCAATCGTAAGAAAGAGTTACTCAAAAAGTTTTTTGATATTGTTAATATACTGATTGACCAATCCATCAAAGAATTCGAAGTGACTTCAGATTTTCAAGTCCAAGTAGAGACTAATGATGGAAGGATACCGATTGAGTCGCTCAGTCAAGGTATGACATCGCTTCTGAGTTGGGTAGGAATACTTCTTCAGCGACTTTACGAAGTGCATGATGAGATTGAAGATCCCACCCAAGAGTATGCACTTGTTCTCATGGATGAGATTGATGCACATTTGCACCCAAAATGGCAGCAAACTTTGATTACCAAGCTAAAAAATATCTTTCCAAACGTGCAGTTTATTGCATCGACACACTCACCATTGGTTGTTGCGGGTATGCCCGTGAGCCAGATTGTGCGTTTCGAGCGTAACAAGGAAGGTCAGGTCGAAATCGCTCATGTTGATGAGGATATGTCCATCGGTCGTACTGATCAAGTTCTAACTGGAGACTTGTTTGGGTTGAAAACAACAATGTCTCTTGATGAGGAAACAGAAAAAATAATGGAAGAGTACAAGCGACTTCTGGCTATACGTAAACGCAATAATAATGAGGATAATCGTTTTTATGAACTTCATGATCTGTTGATCGATCGGCTTCCACCTACTCCTGAATCAAAGCCTGAACGTCGTGCCTATGAATTGGCAACTTATGTTCTTAATGCTATTTCTCGCAATAACAGTGTAAAAGAACTCAAAGAAGATCTTCTTAAGGAATTAAATAAAGTCGGCAAGAGTATGAAATGGGAGGGGTTTTATGAGGACAATTAGATTTACTCCAACAGATCTAACCGAAACGGAATTAGTTCAATGGGCAGGTTGCCAAAAGAAAGCTAATGATGCAACGAATAAGGTAATTACAGAATGGGAGGCATGGTTGCGACAAAGGGCAAACAATATCGGTGTTAAAGAGTTTAACCCAATATTAGATCATACTATTTGGAGAGATGTTATTAAAAATTGTCTTTTTGAAAAAGTATTTCATAAGAAATGTGTCTACTGTGAAAGCCTTTTAGTGTTAGATCGTTATTTTGGAGATGTGGATCATTTTCGCCCAAAAGGTCGAGTAACAAGTAAGAATACTCATAAATCAGGGGATGTAGTATATTTTCGTCCGACAGAACCAGAAAAAAATATAAAAATTTGTGCGCGTCGTGAACGCGTATTTGTAAGCATCGAGAATATATGTAGTTTGCATCATCCAGGTTATTTTTGGCTTGCTTACGACTGGCGGAATCTTATGCCTGTATGCAGTATATGTAATTCTCGCGCAAAAGGAGATCAGTTTCCAATTGATGAACAATGTTTGCTTATGGTACGATTGACCTCAGTCCAAATGAAGGCATTACTTTCTCAACCTATAAACAGTAAACAATACCCAGATTTTTTTTATCTAAGCCCTCCAGATCTTGATCAACAAGAAAAACCTTTAATTCTGAATCCACTAAATCCACCAATAGGACGTGAACCGCAAGAGCATATCAGATTTGGTATTGGAGGGTGCGTGGTTGCTGTAGATGATAGCCCTTTAGGAAATCATACTATTACTGTACTAAAACTCGATCGCGAAGAACTCAATACATTGCGACATGAGGCTCAAGAAAATATCCGCAATTTGTTCATTAAAGTTATGTGTAAAGAAGTTGCTAATGACTGCGAAAAATTTATAAATAATGATGAGCAATTTTTAGATGCTCCGTTTTCTAAGTATAATGATGGGGATAAAGCGTATTCTGCAGCTGCTCTGGACCATCTTGATTTTCTCAAGGAAAGCTTACGTAGAAAGTTACGTGAGAATAAACGCCAAGATATTTCTATACTATAATGCTATAAGATAAATGTAATTGCTTTCCTAATGTAGGGAGAGGTAGCTTTAATCGCATGTATTGCTGTAATAGAAATCGTAATGAATAACCTTGGTAGTGGACCAATGAAGATTATAGGTAGGGTTTTTTTTATATCTGCAGTTACATCGGTTTAATGGATTTTTATACTTTTTGCACCCAATTGGAGAATTCTCGTATTGTTCTTTTTCCTACCTGTACAGTTTTTCCTCTTTTGAAAAAATTACTACCATAAATATGAATATAACCTCCAAAATCAGATGGTAGGTAGAAGTCTCCATATTTCATTATGGCGACTTTTTCTTTGCCAAAATGTCCATAAAAATACCCAAACTCAAAAAGAACATTAAGATTAGGAGTCCAAACATTTTTGCCGCGTACAATGCTCTCTGCTTCAGGGGAAAGAAGTAAGATTGCTCCATCAATATTTTCTTTGATGTTATCTAATTCCTCGAGTAATGTTCTGCCAGCAGTGAATGCATTATCCCACCATGGAAGAAATTCCAAAGTAGCACTGCTAAATTGTTTTACAACTACTTTAGCTTGCGAACGTGCAGCAGATGATGAACCAATAAATAGGGTGGTCTTAGGCATAGTTAAATATTATTATATCCATGTTATTTTTTGGCTTAAGAATTTCAATATAAATAATATTAGGTGATTCATAATAGCAAGTCCAATTTCTGATACCACTCTTCACTTTTTCATATTTACACAGCAATAACCATTCCTTGTCTTGCGATCTTGACGTTATCTTTTTTCACTTCTAACTCCCAACGTGCATCCGTCCAGCCATATCCGTCATTTCCAGAACCATCTTCATGTCCGCTCATGTGAGCTATGTATACCTTTTCTGGTTCGATGAGATTGATGTAGTCTTTCGCACGTTGATATGAGGAATGTCCGGTGGGTATGTTTCCCCCCCCTGGAGTCCCATCAGCATTCCAAGTATTCGCTGCAATGAATAAAATATCCGTTTGCTTAAATAAACCCCTGTTGTTATTAAAAACATCCAGATTCGTAAATTTACCGGAAGGTCTTATTTTACTGGGCACATCAATGTCCCATGCAAAGACCACTTTTTTTGTTATCCCGATTTCAGCTAAAAATATAACTGCTCCCTCAATCGAACCATGTGCTACTGGAATTGGCATGAATCGAATAGAGGGGTTCGTGTCCAAAACAAAAGGGATTTCTGGAAAAATTTCAATAAAATCGATGTATTTGTTCATGATAAATTTCTGACCTCCTTGTCCAATGAGATATTGATAAGTTGCATTTGTGCAGTAAAGAGGAATTTTCTGTTTGTTCCGATTATTACTTTTCGCTGAGCGTTGCATACTCTCACAGAACTGATTTAAACCCAGAGTGTGATCCGGATGCCAGTGTGTAAGGAGTAAACCACTTATCTGATCTAATCCTGTAATTCCAGTACACATTAAGCTATCAATTACACCAGCCCCTACATCAATCAGGATGTGCTGTTGAATCTTGGAATTATCATCAGTAAGAAAAATTGAAGCTGAAGTATGTGCTCTCCAAGGAGGGTCATCCCATCCACTGAATGGTAAAAGTGTTGTGGGTGGTTTTGCCATCGAAAAATTTATTACCCGACACCTGTCGCAAGTGCAGCCAAGTTCACGAGAGAAAGAATGTCCTATTCCATTGATCCTTATGAAGACTTGGTGATTCATTTTTTCTCCGTTTTGGTAGTATTACTTCAGACCGTTCAGCCTAATTCAGGAAACAGAAATTAGCAGGATTTTAATGTAGGCATTAATACAAGTAATATACAAGAAATATGAATATTATACGCTATTATAACGTCTATTTTTATCTTTAAAAAGAAGGCCACAGCTCCGCAATGCAATGCCTTAGTTGGTATTCCCGTGCTTCTGGTGAGTATGTTTTGCGGCTGGTAAACCAACTTTCCTGCGAGTTGCGCCATTACGCTTGCGTGGCGTATCATTTGGCATTGGCGGGTGGTTCGCTTGTTAAGCAATACACAATCTTCAGGTTTGTATTATATTGTAAACACGTCAGTTCCATTTCTGTTAATCCATTCACTCCCTTATTATGGCTGTAACTTGGCTGCATGTTTCGGACTTCCATCTGAGCGATAAAGGCCCCTACAATCAGGAGGTCATCCTTAATGCTCTTGTCTCCTCAGTAAAGCGCTTCGGAACAGAGGGTCACAAGCCTGATCTCATCTTTGCAACAGGTGATATTGCTCAAAACGGAAAGGCTCAAGAGTACGCCTGTGCAACAGAATTTTTCAATGCCCTGCTTGATGCTGCTGGGCTGGAAAAGGAGCGCCTGTTCATTGTTCCCGGCAACCATGATGTTGATCGCCAGATGCGTAAAGGTCTTTTTCGCACCATCGAGCCAAATGATGATCCCGATGATTATTTTGATCTTAAAACCTCGTTACCTCATCTGACTCAAAAACTTCAGGCTTTCTCAGAATGGTACAACAACTACTTCAACGGAATAAGAACATTTCCCACGGACACAACCTGCAGTCAGGTAGAAGTTCTCACCATCAGGAATACACGGATCGCAGTTTTGCCCCTGAACAGCGCCCTCTTCTGCATTGACGATAATGATCATGATAAACTTTTCATCGGACGCCGTTGTCTGGATAGTGCTGTAAAGCAGTTACAATCTCAGGTTGAAGCCGATCTGAAAATCGCCCTGCTTCACCATCCCCTCGACTGGTTAAGCTCAATTGAACGAGCAAATATCAAGACAACTCTTGGAGCAGCAGTTGATCTGGTGCTTCAGGGTCACTATCACGAGACAGAGACAGAAGGTATTGCATCAGCGAATGGCGGATATCTTAAACTTGCAGCTGGAGCGGCCTACCAGACAAGGCAACATCCAAACAGTGCGATGTACGCCACGTTCGAAGGCAATCATGTAGAAATCTTTCCCATCCACTACGTCGATAAACCCCGGGAAATATGGACTCTCGACACCGGCATTTTTCCAGCACCATCATATACTAACACCTTTCAGATTAAAGGTTTTGATAGTTCCGGCTCACCACAGCAGCCATCAGGTAATCAAAACGCTGATAAAAACCAATTGAAATACGAATCTTATAAGGCAATAATAAAGGTTGAGCTTGGCTATATCCGTATGCTTGGCCTGCCAGGTGTTGAGAGTATCAAGGTCAATCTGAATGACGATACTTTTGTACCCTTACGTCTTTCCGACAGGCAGGAGAGCGATAATAAAGAAAAGAATAACCCGCAGGGAAATGAGCACATCCTCTATCCCGACAAGATAATGAAACGGGCATTTCAAGACCGTAGAGGGCGAAGGATGCTGCTTGTTATCGGTGATCCGGGTGCTGGAAAAACAACGCTGCTCAAATATTATGCCTTGTGCGCACTTGAGAATTATAAAAGACTTGGCTTTACCGAACCGGTCAATGTCTTTTATATCCCGCTTCGTGAGCTTGTCCGTGATAAAGAAGGAGACTACATTTCACTGCCGGCAAACCTTGCCAACTGGGCTAAAAAGCACCAGCAAACTATTGCCACTGATGTTTTCACTGACTGGCTTAACAGCGGAACTTCACTCGTCTTGCTCGACGGCCTTGATGAAATCAGCAACACTGCTGACCGCATTGAAGTGTGCAAGTGGATTGATAACGTTTGGGCAGGGTTTAGCAAGGCCTTTTTTGTGGTTACATCGCGGTCGACAGGGTACAATAAAGAGGAAGGTATTGAGCTTGCGTGCGACTACGAACGGGCTGATGTACAGGACTTCACGCCGGATCAGCAAGAGCGGTTTTTAAAGAACTGGTTTACAGCTGCATTTCTGAAAGAGCCCTGTGAAGAGGGATTTGATGAAACCGGATGGCAGGAGAAGCAAACCAAAGAAGCCGATCAGCGTACGCAAACAATTGTCGCACATCTGAAAGCAGAGAAAAACAAGGGGTTGCGTCAATTGGCAGCCATTCCTATGATTCTGCAGATCATGGCAATTCTCTGGAAAGACAGGGAGTACATGCCGGAAAGTCGGGCGGAACTCTATGATGCAGCACTCAATTATCTGCTCGAATTCAGGGATAAGCGAAAGAACATCAAGCCGTTGCTCTCAGCAATAGATGCCCGCCAAGTTCTTGCTCCAGTCTCACTCTGGATGCAGGGTACGCTGAAAAAAGACGAAGCTCCGAGAGCCGACATGCACTCCACCATGAAGGGGTGTCTCGATACCCTCAATACTCCCGAGCCTGCTCCCACTCCTGAAGCATTTTGCTATTATCTGGTCAAGCGTGCTGGCTTGTTGGTTGATAGTGCGGGCAGGGAGTACCTTTTCCGTCACAAATCGTTCCGTGAATATCTTGCCGGTATTCAGCTCAAGGAAGATAGACCTTATGATCAACTTAACAATCTTGTCACCCATTTCGGACAAGACTGGTGGGAAGAACCACTTCGATTTTTTTTCAGCTCAGTTGACGCCAACATCTTTGATTGCTTCATGGAAAAGCTTTTCAATTCTCCTCATGGTGAAGCATTTACTCCAAAGCAGCAGCTTTTATTGCAAACAATCATTGAAGAAGCCAAAGGACTAAAGGTTGACTCCCTTTGTAAAAAACTACTTGACCCTACAACCTCAGCCGGATGTCAGCGGGTGATACTCGACTGTCTGAAAGCCATCAAAAAGCCATTGGCTCTTGAGGCTTTGCTGGATTTCAGGATAAAGAAGCTTGCAAAAAACAAAGATGTTGCCGGTAGAACAGATGAGTTGATTCGTGCCCTTGGCGGCCAGATAGAAGAACTTGGATCTGAAAAGCCAGTATTAGGAACCACCAAATCAATACTTAACAAAAATGAGCAGAATGCAGAGTACATCTTGATTCCAGGTGGAAGCTATATTTATTCGGAGACAGGAAAGGAAGAGCCCGTAGCTGATCTCTATGTCGCCAAATATCCAGTAACCAACAAACTCTACCGCTTATTCATTGCTGCAATTGGGGAATCGCCAGGATTCAAGGAAAAGCTGATAGAGATTGCAGAAAAGAAAACATGGGATGATGGATTTACAAAGTACCTCAAGGAAGGTAAAGACGGTCTTGCCACACTCTTTCGTTCAGAGTATGATGAAGAGAGAAAATTCGACGGTGAGGATCAGCCTGTGGTTGGTGTAACATGGTATGCCGCACGTGCCTATTGCCTGTGGTTGTCTCTGTTGGAGAATAAAGATGAGAAGATCAATAGTTATCGTTTACCAACAGAAATTGAGTGGGAGTGGGCAGCAGGAGGAAGGCAGGGAACAATAGGAAAGAAAGTTCGTCAATATCCATGGGCAGACGAGAAGGGTAAACCAACC
>Ga0209697_10008463_pt1 | contig 11680 bp, 11 predicted proteins | sample AliMusrvi5mmetaG_FD_184115 | JGI IMG/M metagenome (GOLD analysis project Ga0209697, IMG submission 184115) | Freshwater lake bacterial and archeal communities from Alinen Mustajarvi, Finland, to study Microbial Dark Matter (Phase II) - Alinen... | ecosystem: Environmental > Aquatic > Freshwater... | reverse complement strand
AGATCGGAGATAGGAGATCCAAAATGTGCGCGCCGCCACCTGCCACCTGCCACTGATTACTGATTACTGATTACTGATTACTGATTACTGATTACTGATTACTGATAACTGATAACTGATAACTGATAACTGATAACTGATAACTGATAACTGATCACTGATCACTGATCACTGATCACTGATCACTGATCACTTCTTCCCACCACCGCCCCACATGCACCCACTCACCTCCGCCGCCATTCTTGGTGCGGGCTCGCTTGGCACGGCACTCGCCAAACTGCTTGCCCCGAAACTCGAATCCATCGTCCTGGTTTCCATCGAACAGGACTGCGTCGAAGGCATCAACCGCGACCACCGGAATCCGCGCTATCTAACATCCATTGACCTCACGCCCAACGTGCGCGCCACCATGGACCACCGCGAGGCCATCACCATGCCCTTGGTCATCTTCGCCGTGCCCACCGTGGCAATCCGCTCGGAGGCCGATAAACTCGCCGCCCTCGGCCTGCCAGCCGACACGCCACTGGTCTCCTGTGCCAAAGGCATCGAACGCGATACCGGCGAACGCCTGAGCCAAATCCTGCACGACGTCTTCCCTGACAATCCGATCGGCATCCTCACCGGCCCGAACCACGCCGAAGAAATCGCCGCCGACCTCGTCACCGCCGCGGTCGTCGCCTCCCACAACCCGCAACTCGCCGAAGCCCTCCAGGAACTCTTCACCCTGCCACATTTCCGGGTGTACACCAGCGACGACGTGGCCGGTGCCGAACTCGGCGGCGCTGTCAAAAACGTCTATGCGCTCGCCGCCGGCATGGCCCACGGCCTCGGCCTCGGCGACAATGCGGTCGCCGCCCTCGTCACCCGCGCCCTGGCGGAAATGACCCGCCTCGGCGTCGCCCTCGGCGGCAACAAGGAAACCTTCGCCGGCCTCTCCGGCGTCGGCGACCTCATCGTCACCTGCTATTCCGAACACTCGCGCAACCACCGCGTCGGCCTCGCCCTCGGCCGCGGATCATCCCTCGAGGACGCACTCGCCTCGCTCGGCATGGTCGCCGAAGGTGTCCCCAACACCCTCTCCATTCATGACGCCGCCCGCAAGGCCGGCGTCAGAACCCCCATCATCGACGCGGTCTATTCCATCCTCTATCAAAATAAACCCGCCCTGACCGCCCTGCGCGATCTGCTGGACCGCGACCCGCGCCCGGAAATCAGTTAGGCAGCAGGGTGCCCAAAGGTAGGGTCGGCCGGCCTCGGCCGACCCACTTGTCCGCCGAAGGCGGTCCCGGACTCGCCCGCGCATGGCATCTCGCCCTCGGGGGGTGAAGTGGGACAAGCGAGGCCGCTTGTCCCTACCTCCATCAGTCCTTTCGCCTTGCATCGGGACTGGTGAAATCATAGGCATACCCATCTTATGACAAATCCGCAACAATCCATCCCCGGCAAACTGGCGGCCATCCTCACCCTGCTGCGGATCGGCATCGGCTGGCATTTCCTGTATGAAGGGCTGGCCAAGCTCATCGATCCCCAGTGGACCGCGGCGGGTTACCTGCGGAATGCCACCGGTTTTCTAGCCGCCTGGTTTCACCAGTTGGGAGAAAATCCCGACCTGTTGCGGGTGGTTGATATCCTCAACATCCTTGGCCTCACCGGCATCGGACTCGCGCTTTTCCTCGGCATCCGCACCCGCCTCGCAGCTTCCGCCGGCATCCTGCTGCTGTCCCTGTACTACCTTGCGATGCCGCCCTGGCCGGGAACAAGCATCAGCCCGGGCAGCGAGGGTCACTATCTGATAGTCAACAAGAACCTTCTTGAGATGCTCGCGCTGTTAGGCGTAGCCGCGGTTCCCGGCGCATGGACCTATGGCTTGGGACAGTTGCGGCGGAAGGCGCGCGCGGTTGCCGAACAGACCGCGGTGATGGTTCCCGACGAGATGAACCACTATCCGGAACATGCCGGAGCCGGCCGCCGGGACATGCTCAAGAATCTGATATCGCTGCCGTTTTTCGGCGGCTTCATCTTTGCATTCGCCAAAAGCCACGGCTGGCGGAGCTTCGAGGAAGCCAACCTGCTCAGCCGCGGCCCAAAACCGGCAACGCCTGCCAAACTCGACGGGGTGACCGTGGCCACCATCAAGTGTGACGCGGCCACCGACTTGTCGCAACTGAAGCAACCGGTGGCCAAGGGCAAAATCGGCGGGCTTGAGATCAGCCGTTTGATGTGTGGCGGCAACCTGATCGGCGGCTGGGCCCACAGCCGCGATCTCATTTACGTGTCCCGCTTCCTGAAGATATATCACACCGAAAAGAAGTTGTTGGAAACCCTCTGGCTGTGCTCGCAATGCGGCATCAACACCGCCGGCCTGAACATGCGGCCGGAGGAAATCACCATCCTCCAGAAGTTCTGGAAACAAGGCGGCAAAATGCAGTGGATCCCCCAGATGTGTTTCGACGATCTGACAAAATTCCGGGAAGAAGTCACCCGCGCGGCCGATCTTGGGGCCATCGGCGCGCAGATCCAAGGCAATGTCGGCGATGCCTTGGTGAAACGCGGCAAAATCGATGTATTAGGCGAGATGGTTACCATCATCAAGGAAAAGGGTTTGCTCGCCGGTGTCGCCGGCCATGAATTGGCGACCATCCAGGCGGCCGACAACGCGAAGATGCCGGCGGATTTCTATCAGAAGACCATCCATCCCACGAACTATTGGTCATGGCAACCCGGCCAGCCGAAGGACAAAATGGTCATTGATAACTATGGCATCGACAACTACTGGTGCCGGGATCAGGACGCGACCATCGCATTTTTCGCGAAATGCGACAAACCGTGGATCGCCTTCAAAGTGCTCGCCGCCGGGGCCATCGCGCCGCCGCAGGGGTTCCGCTATGCGTTCGAGAGTGGCGCTGATTTCGCATTGGTGGGCATGTTCGATTTCCAGTTGGTGGAAAACGCCAACCACCTCACCGCCGTCGTCGGTGATCCCGCCTTCAAGCGCGACCGACCGTGGCGGGGATGAACTGTTTTGTTAGTTCCTCTTCTCTGTCAGCCGCATCGCCACGAAATACAGCACGCAGACCAAGACCACTGCGGCGACAATCCACAGCGATTCGTGCTTCACCGCTTCGATCAAGCGCTTCACATCCACGCCTTCGCCTTTTTTGAGAGCGGCCATCTGCTCGGGAGTCAGGTTATTGCCCACCTTCTGCCCCAGCACGGCCAGCACCCAGCACCACACCGCCGAGCCCACGATGGTCAGCGCGCTGAATTTCGCGAATCCCATGCGGATGATCCCCGCCGGGATTGAAATCAAGTGCCGGATCACCGGCAGCAGCCGCGCGAAAAAGATCCCGCCACCCTCATACCGGTGCATGAACAACTCCGCCCGCTCGACTTTGCGCACCGGCATGAACACATATTTGCCAAAGCGCATCACCAGCGGTCGCCCCGCCAACAATGCCACCCAATAGGTGATCGCCGCACCCAGCCACGATCCGAAGGTCCCCGCCAAAATCACCCCGGGCACCGACATGCCGCCACCTTGAGCCGCCAAAATCGCCGCCGGCGGCACCACCAACTCGCTCGGCACCGGGAAAATCGAACTTTCCATCGCCATGAGCAAAATCACCCCGCCATATCCCCACGAGTGAACCCAGTGGAACCATGTTTCGATCAAAGACTGCATCATCGGTGCCGCGAAACATGAACCCTCACCCAAAAATAGCAAGACCTATGCCGCAGATCGTGGCGGCGGATTCCATCCGCCATGCCAAAATTCCAAAACGGCTTGGCGCTTGAAAAGCGCCGCCACAGATGGAACACAACTGGCAGGATGCCCGCGCCACGACAAGCTGGAAAGCATGGTGCGTTACCTGGTGGACTATGCCGGGGAGTTCCTGCCGTCGGCTGGCTGGAGGTGGCGCGTGGACCTGCCCCTGCAAACGCCCGCCTGGTTCCTGCCCACGGCGCTCCGGCATGATCTGTTCCTGGCCTTCAAGGAAAGTGCTCAATAACATCGTCAAACACGCCGCCGCGCGCGAAGTCCAGCTCACCCTGAGCGTCGAGCCTCGCCAGTTCCGGTTCGTCGTGCGCGATGACGGACGCGGCCTGCCTGCCGAACCGGTACCAGCCGCGGATGCCACCACCCAGGTTCCGAGCACCGCCGCCAAGGCCAACAAACATTCGGACGCCGCCTCAACTTGCTGTCCTTCCGTTGGATCTCCGGCAACGAAATCTGATCTAGCTAGAACACACGCTTATGAACCACAAAACAGTGCTTGGACAAGGCCTGCGCCAAGATCGACCCCGCCACCTGGGGCGGAAGTTATGTCACCCTGCGCAATCCGAAAACCGGCGACTGGAGCATGATTGTCTGCGCGGACAAACCGGTGACGCTCCTGGTGCAGGTTGCGGGCAAGCTGGCCAAAGGCGACGTGCATGTCTGGAAATCCAACGAGAAGATCCAGTTCGTGGAGGTGCCCAAGGAAGGCATCGCGTGGGGCGGCCCGGGTGGTGTTCCCAACACCGTTTTCGGCGACAAGCTCTGGACCGACTACACCATCCAGGCCGATGTCCTGGTCACCGGCGGCAAGGTGGGCCTCGGCGGACGCTTCACCTATGGCCAGTTCCTTGGCTGGGACTTCGCCCTGGCGGCGGACGGCACCTGGTCGGTCCAGGCCCCCCATGTGGCCAATGGGCAGGAATCGGTAAAATCCCTCGCGACAGGAAAGATCACTGACTTCACTCCCGGGCAGTGGCATCACCTGGCCGCGAGCCTCAAGGGCGAGGATATGCTCGTCACCGTGGACGGCAAGGAAGTGACCCGGGTGAAATATGAAGGCTATTTGAAGCGCAAGAACGGCATGGCTTATCTGTTATCCCGCTATGATCCCAATTGCTTCGACAATCTCAGCGTGACACCATAACAGAAAGAATTCAAATGAGAAAAATGAAGAAAAACAATCTGCACCGGTTATCCTTCAACAACGTATTCGGGGCGGCGCTGCTGGGCCTGGGCCTGCCGGCCTTGCTCTGTTCCGCCGCTGACTTCGCGACAGGACAGTCCGCACGGCAGGTCCTGTGGTATGACCAGCCGGCAGGAAACTGGGAGTCGGAAGCGCTGCCCATCGGCAACGGTCGCCTGGGCGCGATGATCTTCGGCGCAGCCGATAAGGAGACGGTTCAACTCAACGAGGACAGCCTGTGGGAGGGCGACGAAAAAGACTCGGGCATGTATCAGAATCTCGGCGAGTTCGAGGTGGCATTGCCGCAGGCCAAGTCCGTGACTAACTACCGGCGCGAACTCGATATCAGCCGGGCAGTACACATGGTGAGTTATACCAGCGACGGCGTGACCTATCGCCGTGAGGCGTTCGCCAGCTTTCCCGACCAGGTCATGGTGTTCCGCTTCACCGCCGACAAGCCTGGCAGCCACTCCGGCACCCTCACCCTCAAGGATGCGCACGATGCCAAACCCGTCATCTCACCTAACAGGATAACGGTCTCAGGCAAGCTGAAGAACGGCTTGCAATATGAATCACAGATTTTGGTTCTCAACGAGGGTGGCACGCTAAGCGCGACGCCGACGGGCATTGCGTTCCAGAATGTCACGAGCCTGACGCTCATGGTGGGTGCCGGCACGGATTACCTCAACTAGCGTAGTAAAGGCTGGCGCACCGGTGAGGCGCCACACCGCCTGGTGACGGAGCAGCTTGAGCAGGCGTTCAAGCGCCCGTACGCCGCGCTGCTGGCCGCGCACGTCAAGGACTATCAGGCGTTGTTCAACCGGGTGTGCCTGGACAACGGCAAGACGGAGGCCGCCATCGCGGCGCTGCCGACCCCCAAGCGGCTGGCCGCCTACAAGCAAGCCAACGCGCAGGATCCGGAATTGGAGAACCTGCTCTTTCAATACGGCCGCTATCTGCTGCTTGGTTCGTCGCGCGGTGCCTTGCCAGCCAATCTGCAAGGCCTCTGGAACAAGAGCAACAACCCACCGTGGCGCTGCGACTATCACTCCAACATCAACATCCAGATGAATTATTGGCTGGCCGAGACCGCCAACCTGCCGGAGTGCGCCGAACCGCTGCTCAACTATATCTTCAGCCTGCGCGAGGTGCGCACCGAGCAGACGTCGGCCTATTTCAAATCCAAGCGCGGCTGGACCGTGCAGACCGAGAACAACATCTACGGTGGATCGAGTTGGGAATGGAACACGCCTGGCAGCGCTTGGTATTGCCAGCATTTGTGGGCACACTATGCCTTCGGCGGTGACAAGGACTATCTCAAGGCCGTGGCCTATCCGGTGATGAAGGAAGTGTGCGAGTTCTGGGAAGACCGGCTCAAGGCGTTGCCCGACCCTTCGACAGGCTCAGGGAAGGTCGGCACCCTGGTGGCACCCATGGGATATTCGCCCGAGCAGGGGCCGCGCGAAGACGGCGTGTCATTCGACCAGGAGCTCGTCTGGGATTTGTTCACCAACTATATCGAAGCCTCGCAGGCACTGGGTGTCGATCCGGAGTACCGCCAGAAGGTCACCGCCATGCGTGACAAGTTGTTAGTCCCGAAAATCGGCATTTCCTCTTCGAGGTCAACGACGACAAGGTGCTAGAGCCGACCCAGCCTTCTTCGTATCTCAACGACAGCGTCGATATATTCCTGGACTGGGGAGACCGCGGCGGGCGGCGGGTCAAGGTCATGGACGGCAATATATCCACAAATCTGAAAAAACTCGCAATCGCCACCACCCCGAAAATCCACCCCAAGCATTGTAAAATCAAGGCTCAGGCTGCTTCGTACACAGCCTGTGGGATGGCTGTGGAAATTTTTCATTAGTCTGCGCGGGGTTTCGTGCTGTTCATAGGATAACACGCACCATGCCTGCACCCTTCCAGCCATCTGCCACCGACGAACCGGCCTTTGTGTCGGAGCTTACGGCGCATCAGGGCGTTTTGCATGCCTTTCTGGTCTCATTGCTCCCCGGCAGCCCGGACGTCGATGACGTCCTCCAGCGCACCAATGTCGTCCTGTGGGAGAAACGAGGGACCTTCCAAGCGGGGACGAATTTCAAAGCGTGGGCGCTCGCGGTGGCCTACTGGGAGGTTCGGGCGTGGCTGACCGAGCGCAAGCGCGGCGACTGGCTGGTGATCGACGATGAACTGGCGCAGGCGATTCTGCACCGCTTTGCGGAGGTGCCTGCGCGTCCCCCCGGTGCGGCGGTGTCGGCGGTGCGGAGTTGCCTCGGCAAGCTCGCGGACCCGGATCGCCTGCTGGTTCTGAGCCACCATCAGCACGGGAAATCGCTGCGCGAGTGCGGCCGGATATTCAACCGCAGCCCGAATTCCCTCAGTGTTTCGCTGGTCCGGATCCGTGCCGCCCTGCGGATTTGTGTCAAAGCTCAACTCGCCGTCGAGGAGGCAAGATCATGAATCGCCGCAGCGTCGAAAAACAGCTTCAGGACCTCGTTGACGGCACGCTCGAGGCGGCAGATCGGGCGGCTCTGCTGGCCCGCATGAAGAGCGACACTGTCCTGCTCGAAACGTATTGTGAATATGCCCAGATCGAGTCCGCCCTCCGGCGCATCACTGCCAGCGAGGGGGCGCTATGGGCGGAACAGATAGGCGCCGTTCGCGAGAATCGAGGGCGCACCAAGCGGTGGGTCGTCAAAGTGAGTGCCCTGAGTGCTGCAGCCGCGCTGATCTTGCTGGCGGCAGCACATCACTTCATCGTTCCCGAACCGCCGGAGTCGCTTGCCTACTGGTTAACCCCGGGCTCGGTCTGTGAGGTTTCCCACCCCATCGCCGGGAAAGAAGTGCAGCCCCCGCCCGGCACCCTCGGGGTCGGCTCGCGTGCCGTCCTCGCCCAAGGCACAATGGAACTCCGTTTCAGCAGCGGCATACGAGCCATCGTGCGGGCACCTGCGGAACTTACTTTCAATGCCAGGCAACAGCTCGACATGGACCGCGGCGTGGCATGGTTTCACGTGCCTTCGTCGGCCACCGGATTCCGCGTCCAGACTCCCGGAATGGTGGTCTGCGATCTCGGGACCGAGTTCGGGATCCGCGCCCAGCCGAATCAAGCCGACGAAATCCATGTCCTCAAGGGCAAAGTCGAAGCGCGCACCCGCCGGGAAGCCTCGACCATGGAAACCTTGAGCCAGGGCGAGGCCCGTGCGGTCGGCCCGGGCGGGCGCATGGAGAAGATTGAAGTCGAACCCTCCCACTTCCTGACCAGCCTTGCAGCGACAATTCCCTACCTTCATTGGAGTTTCGACGGGGACCAGGCGACTTGTATCCCTGCCGACGGAAGCCACCCCGCCACCGCCTGCGCGATGAGCGAATTGGTAAGCCAGGGAGATCCCTCCGCCTTCGCATCCACCCCCGGGCGATTCGGCAAGGCATTTCGCGCGACCGGCATCTTCGCGGACGCGAAAACCGCCTGGCCGGGCATCCCGGGCAAGGCTCCCCGGACGATTGCCCATTGGATCAAGCTCCCTCAAAATCAGATCGGCGCCCAGGCTATCGTCGGCTGGGGTTCGCATGACTTGGGTCCCTTCAATTGGAACCCTGCTTTCCTGACCTGCCTTCGGAAAATCCCGCAGGGCACCGTCGCGGGCGTTTCCTTCGGCGCCTACTACATCGATGGCACCACGCCCATCGATGACGACCAATGGCACCACTTCGCGGTCGTTTACAGAGGCGGCACGCTCCCATCCGGCGAACCCGAGTTGACCTGCTATCTCGACGGCCGGCAGGAATCGATGGCCCGGTTTCCGATCAAGGATTTTCTGTCCGCCTCCGGCAACCCGAAAGACGGGCTGACCGTCGATACCAAGACCTCCGAATCGCGGAGCATCCCGCTGACCCTGTTCGCCCGTGGATGGAGCGGTGACCAACGCCGGTCCAACGTGAATCTCGCGATCGACGAACTCTACGTTTTTGAAGCCGCCCTCACCGAAAGCCAGATCATCAGTCTCTACCGATACAACCGCTTCGATCACCAATAATATCTAACAGCCAAACCAACTCCCAGCATGAAAATCCCGCATCCGACATCCACGTCTTTATCCGCAGATGAACCACCAAATCACAAGAACACCATGAAAACCAACCATCCAACGTGTCACTCGCAATCCACTCTGCGCTCCGGCCCCGCTCCTTGGCCCGTGAAGTGCGTAGCCACTTCACCGGGCTGCTTCCCGCGCTTCGCGCTCCCAGAACTGCCATGCCAAGGAAAATTCAGCGGCTGCGGATGGTTTTTGGGGTGGTGCTGGCGGCTGTCGTCGTCGGCTGGGCTGGCCCGGCGCGGGCAGCGCTGGGCACGTGGACCCGGCTCTGCAGGGGCGACTTGGGACACCACTGCGGCCAACTGGAGCGGCGTGTCGGGGACGCCTTGGGATAGCGTCAACGGCACGAACGACACCGCCCTGTTCACCGGCAGTCGGACGCCGAGTTTGAGCGGCACGGTGTAAGCGGGAGGGTTTTACGTTGGCTCCGGTTCTGGCAATTCCACCACCCTGGTGATCAGCAACGGCACGCTCAATCTGGGCGGTGGCACAGACTGGGTGGGCATCGGCGGAAAACGGATGGGCAATGTTGGCACCATAGCCCCCAATTGCACCCTTACGATCAGCGGCGGCAATGTCAATATTCTCGCCGGCACTCAAGCATGGTATTTCTGCCCGTATGCCGGCTCAGCCAGCACGCTGAATCTCAACGGCGGCACGCTGAGCACGGCGGGGGTTACTCTGACCGATGGGAACGGTTCCGGTTCCAGCGTCAATTTCAATGGGGGCACCTACCAGTTCAAGGCTGCGACCACGCTGCCATTCAACGGGACCCTCTATCTCAACGTCAAGGCGGGCGGCGCGATTCTCGATACCGTAAGTAACAACGTCAGCTTGGGATATCCCCTGCTGCATTCCGGCAGCGGCACAGACGGCGGTTTGACCAAGCTCGGCAGCGGCACGCTGACCCTTACCAAGACCAACACGTACAACGGCGCTACCACCATCAGCAACGGCACGCTGGCTTTGAGTTCAAGCGGCTTGTTGAACACCAATTCCTCCGTGAGCCTTGCGGCGGGCGCCACGTTGGATGTGTCCGCCTACTCCACCTACACGTGGGGTTCCGGCGCGGGCCTGACGGCCAGCGGCACCACCACCCCCGCGATTCTCAAAGGCGGCTCGACGGGCGTGAATCTGGGCAGCCGTCCCGCCACCTTGACCTTCACGCCGGCAACCTTCACGGGCGATGCCTCGCGTCCGGCGCTGAATGTATCCGCAGGCACGTTGGATCTGGGCACGAGCACCATCACCGTCAACAACAACGCCGGCACGCCGCTGGACGCGGGCGATTACACGCTCATCACGGGCACGGTCAGCGGCTCTCCCACGCTCGTTCCCGTGATCGGCGGCGCGGGTTTGGCCGCCTACGACAGCGCCAGTTTGCTGGTCAGCGGCGGCAACTTGATCCTGCGGGTGGTGGCCGGACTTTCGCCCGCCACCACCACGCTGGCGCTGCATAGTCCATGGACTTCCTCCTCGACCTACGGCGACGCGCTACAGTTCGACGTGACGGTGACCGGCGCCAGCCCGACCGGAACGGTGGCAGTCAAAGACGGCGGCGTGAGCGGCACCACGCTTGGCACGGGCACCTTGTCCGGAGGCTCCGTGACCGTCACCCTGGACCCGCTGAACGCGTTGACGGCGGGGACCCACACCAACATCGTGGCCGTTTACTCAGGCGACAGCGGCAATATCGGCAGCGCATCAACAGCCATGGACACCCAGACGGTGGCCAAGAAGGAACTAACCATCCCCGACGCGGCGGCGCAAAACAAACCTTACGACGGCAACACTGTTGCCACCCTCACTGGTATGCTCGCCGGAGTGATGAGCGGCGACTTGGTGACGCCGACGCTGTCCGGCTATTTCGCCGACGCGAACGTGGGAACCAACAAACCCGTCACCTCCACCTGCACCATTGACGTGTCCTCGCAGGCCAATTACACCCTGACGCAGCCCACTGGCCTGACGGCGGGCATTCTGCAGTTTACTTGGACGAACCCGGCTGGCGGCAATTGGAGCGTCGCCGGGAACTGGCTGGACAACCGCATCGGAGACGGGGCCGGTTACACCTGTTATTTCTCGACGCTGGATCCCACGGCGGACGCGACCGTGCATCTGGATTCACCCAGAACGGTCAGGACTTTGATCTTTGGCGATACCGATCCCAACACCGCCGCCGGCTGGTTGCTGGATGACAATGGCACGCCCAGCAACACCCTGAACCTCGCGGGTACCACGCCCGCGATCACCGTCAATGCGCTGGGTAGCGGCCAGACCGTCACCATCGGCACTGTCGTCACGGGAACGTCCGGCCTGACCAAAAGCGGCGCGGGTACGCTGGCGCTCTCCGGTGCGAACACCTACAGCGGCAGCACGACCGTTAACGCCGGCAAGCTGAACGTCGCGACAGGCGGTGTGATTAACAACGCCGGCCCCGTCAGCGCCGTCAGCGGCGGCACCCTGCGGATTGAGGGCTCGGTCACCTGCACGGGTCATTACTACATCGGTGCCGGCACCGCCGGAAGCGGCACGAACATCGTCAATAGCGGCGGCACGCTCAACGTGGGCGGCAGCGGTCTGTGGCTCAACATCGGCGGCAAACTTGTCGGTGGCGGCGGC
>Ga0209697_10008451_pt1 | contig 11692 bp, 4 predicted proteins | sample AliMusrvi5mmetaG_FD_184115 | JGI IMG/M metagenome (GOLD analysis project Ga0209697, IMG submission 184115) | Freshwater lake bacterial and archeal communities from Alinen Mustajarvi, Finland, to study Microbial Dark Matter (Phase II) - Alinen... | ecosystem: Environmental > Aquatic > Freshwater... | reverse complement strand
ACGCCCTATTTTTTCCGTTTCGTGAGCAGACCCTCATATTGCAACTCAAGTTTCTTAAGCGCTTTCTGAAATATGTCGTATTCAATCATGGATTATTATCAGTGTTCGGAGGTGTAATTGGCTCATGAAAGAAATTGCCGATTGAGCAGTAAAGACTACTCTATGATATTCAAAAATCTGTAATAAGTCGCCCTCGAAATCTTCAACGTCCCGCAAATCTCCCCGATACTGATGCCCTTGTTCTTGCTCATCTTCTTCGCCATCAGCACCCGCGCATCATCCCCAGCAGTTTGCGGCCTGCCGCCTTTGCGCCCTCTTGCTTTTGCTTCAGCCAGCCAGGCTTGAGTGCGATTATGAATCAGCCTTCGCTCAGTTTGCGCTAGCATTGCAGCTTTGTGCATAGGCATTGGGTGCAGGCAGCTTCCAGGCCTTTCTGTTATTGTGGGTTCATTTATTCCTTCAAGGTAGTTGCAGGGTTAAATGTTTCGCAGTGTGGTGGTTGAGATCTTCTCATGTACAGTCGAGTTTGTGTGTATACAAGATAGCATTAGAGGTGCGATGGGTAAGGGGAGCGCAGCTAATATTCTGACTGTCTTAAGAATGTGTTGTGTTTATAAGTTATCGGTTTATAGAAATATGAGATGGGTTTTTGGTACAAAAAATCCCTGAAAACAAAGATTTGATCGAGCGTTTGTAATGTCTTATCAAAAGACCGTTTTTTGAGACGACAATAGATTAACAATCCTAGACATTGTTTCGCAACGACTTCATTATAAAGTAAAAATACCTGATCTTAACAACGTGATAGTTCAATTTCACGATATTTTTCTTGTCCCATGAATTGAAATTTCTGACGAAATAACCCAGTCAGTTTCTCGTCTGCTGTAGCAAAAAATATTTGTCTAGAACCTCTAACAACTATATAACGCAAATAATCAAGGAACGAAAGGATATTAAGATCATCTATGTGTGCTATTGGATCATCAAGGAGCATTATTGGAGGTCCGGATTTTAGGGTTCTGTTCATTGAAAGAAACAACGATAAAGCAAAAGCCGCACGTTGACCCGTGCTCATCTGCCTAAGCCCAATTTTATTATTCATATCAATATCTCGATAAATCGATAAAGCATTAACATTATCTGTTTGTAATGTAAATTCGTTAGGAGAATGAATCTCCTTAAATATATCCTTGATAATATTTACGTTATCCCTCATCATCTTATATGCATAATTATCATCTGTTGCCGGTTGGAGCAAGTCTTCTAATAGAGATCTAGCGCTTCTTATTCTACTTAGTTGTTCCTTAGTCTTATTAAGATCATATCTTTGCTGCTTAATATTGCTTTTTTCATGTTTAGATAAATAAGCAAAGTGTTTCTCAGATTGCAATGCAGTTACAAGACGAGTAAGTTGCTCGATTGCTTGTGCCAATCGAAGCTCTAGTAAACCATCGTCAAAATGATTATGATCAATAAAAGACTCAAGTGTTTGAGCAGCTGTTATTAGTTGATGCAGGTCTGTCAATAAAGCCCGCAAGTGCTGCACATGTTTCTCTGGTAATGCTTTTGTCGAGACCTCATTTATACCTGTAAGTTCGATGAGTGCAACCAAAGAAACTCTTAAATTCATCTCTATAGACTCTTGAGTTTTGATGTGCTTAAACAATTTTTTTACACATTTTTCACGTATACTTATTAACTCAGATTCACTCGGCAAGTTTTGCAGGTTTAACTTTGCTAAATGTATATATAGGTCAGACATAGTTAGGCCTTCATTGGCATATTTTTCAATTTCAAATTCAAACTCTTGGAGATTTTGACGATCTTGTTCTAAGACTTTTCTTAAGACTTTAACATTCCTAAGTGCCCGTTTAACTGTTTGTTCTACCTGAGGTTCAATGAATTTTATAAGTGCTTTAAGTGCCGTCTGAATATTTTTTACAGAAACAAGTTGTGTCTGAGCGTCATTTAGTTTAGCATGCATCTCCATTAATGATTTGCTACTGTCATCTTCATTAGTAAGAAATATACGAAGGTTAAGCTGGCCCGTTTCAAACTTTGTCCTACAAAGAGGACAATGATCCTGATCAACTACCTTAGCTATCATTTCAGAAGCTATTGATATAAGTCGTTGTTTTAAAACATTAACTTCAAGAATGGTAGCTTCGATAGCTATTACACTTTCAGTTATCTCACACACAGTTTTACTTTTTTGATCAACCGCATTGTCTGCTGACAATAGTGCATCTTTTAGCAAAGATTCAGAATTACGAATTGCATCCAATGCATCCAATGAGTTTCCCATAGCTGCAAATCTATAACTAATCCTATCTACACTATCTCTTAACTGGGCAATGTTTTCGGATCTCTCGACAAGTTTTGTTTTTGCATACCGTGAAAGCATGTTAACGGATACTTGTCGCGAGCGAAGAACTGATATATGTTCATTTGATTCTATGAGTAAAGTTTGCAAATGATTTATATCTATTGCAAGTGATTTTGATTTTTCTAAATCACGTTCCAATTTTTTACGTCTTTCACTTAACGATTTTAGGGATGTTATGTCATCTTGATTTTTAAGCGTTGCAAATTTTTTTGCAGCAACAATAGCTGACTGAAGATCTAAGCTAATCTTAAAAGCATCTTGTTTTGTTTCAGGTTTATTTTTCCATGCTAAGCTTAGCAGTATATTTAATAGTTCGTCATACAAAGCATCAGAAGTTTGTGGCAAATTACGAATATCTTCTAATCTCATAAGATGGTCTTCTATTTTCCCTTGGATAACATCAATTTTCTTTTCAACATTAGAGATTTCCCTGCCAATATGTTCAGCAACTCTACTTAGTCTTAACCTTTTATTCTCGGCTTCGGATCCAAGTAGAAGTCGAGCAACATCTTTATTTAGTCGATCATCGCTATCATTATTGTTGCTAAGATCGACTGCGGCATCCGTATCAAGAAAATTAAACTTAGAGAAACTGTCCGTTAAAGTTAATTTCTTAATGTCCACCTTTGCATACCACTTCGCATTTCTCGCCCTCAAATCAACAGCTTTTGATTGGGATGAGGTCATCAAAAAAACTATATTATTGTCAAACTTCCCAACGATTTTTGTATCATTTAATGACTCATTGTGTCTTTTATTTGCACCACAATAAAGGTATTCTATCGCTTCGAGTAATGATGTCTTGCCAGCTCCATTCCGTCCTATTATTAAATTAACATCGCCAAAATCGAAGTGCGTTTTAGTTGGATATTTCCGAAAGCCATTAATAGTGATCGATTTTAGAAACTGATTTCCTGCAATTTTCTCAGATTCTGTCAGTTCGAAACGATTTGATGTAATATTTTTGTCCGCATATTTTCCATCTATAATCATTCGAACAACTTCTGGCGCTGAAATCTCATCATCCAGAATATATGATAGTTTTAAATCATCTAAGCGTTCTGTCCAATGACTAGAAAGATCAACCGGAGGTTGAAAGAAAGCCTTCTTATCGGAAATAAAATGCGAATCAAACTCTTTCTCTGTAAGAACAATTTTACGAGCATAAGTCCGATCAGCTTCAATACATTTTTTACAATTATTAAATTCTATATTATTTCGATCAGTATTATCGACTACAAAGTAAAGGTAGTGATTCCATCGAAGATCAGACGGATAATTTGCACCAAAATACGTATCCGACATCAAATCTTCTTGGTACTCCTTTAAGAGCAACATTATTTTATAAATATTACTAGTCAGATCAAAATAATGAAATGCATAATCGCGATTTCGAAATCTTTGTGAGGCACGAAAAATCCCTGGTTGAATCTCACATATTTCAATAAAATGCTTATTAAGTATTTTGACAATATGTACTTTATCAATCATATTCCCTCCCTTGTAAAATTAAATTCACTCTCCGTAGGCGGACGATCAAAGCGACTTATCCGATCTACGCCCCATATATAAATCTTATGGTTGCGGCGAAAAACGACACAGAGTCGATCACAACATCTAACTACAGCATCTTGCAGATTCAAATTATTTTTAATTGCATTTTGGGTAGCATGCGTCGCAGAACCTTCTTTCATTACTTCAAACACTTTTCTGACTTCCTCATCATCAGACTGATCTCCAAGAAATACGAGACCAGCACTCCTACCCGTCTCTGTTACATAAACGTTATGATGGGGTTCATCTGACGTCCATCTATATGTAAAACCATTTTCTAAGTCTGTCAATGGTGGCGGCCAAGGCACGTCATGACCAGGTAAGGTGACGGCATCCTCTGCACGCTGAAGCCTTAACTTTCGAAATTGTACACCTTGAGAATCTGGCTCAAAATCTTGATTAACGGTAACCCTTCTAAGTGTCTCGCTGTCCGCAACATGCATACTCTCTAGAGCATCTATCTCAAACCAACGATTAGACTTTTTCGGCGCACCTACAAGCATTTCAAATGCACGCTCGACAGATATTGGAGATTGAGCTACAAGTATTTTTTGTTGTAACTGAAGATTCGGATAAGGTTTCATCGCGTCCCTAAAACCGTCATCTACATCAGTTGCGATTACTATCGAGGCATTTTTTTCAGTCCATTTCCAACGCATAGCTACCGTAGCACATGTTTTTGGAGACAAAGATTGAGGGGCCCCATATGAACAGACTTTTTGCTTTTGCAATAGAATCGCATGAGGCTCTTGATTAAGGAACATTGCATGCCATGGCTTAACCAAGCTGTAATACAACCCATTCCGATGTGCATTGATTAAAGTTTCTTCTTGTGCATTGAACTTTTTAGGAGTTATATACAAAGCTGAACCAGCATTATTTTTCCAAGCCTTTTTTTTGCCTGAATTGGATATTTCAACTACGTTTCCAGCCCAATTTAAGCAAAGAAGCTCAACATTATTTTCGGAAGCAATACTTATGAGCTGGGTTCTATATTTAGAATAGTCCTTGTGGGCAGGTTTTTGGTTTAGTTGAATGTGAATCAGCAACATGTTTGTACTATATTCAGCGACTAAAGTATCAGTAAAATCAAACGCATCAGAACATATAATTGACATTAGCCCAATTTTATTTATACCTCGATTAAATGTGTATATACGCTTTCCTAGAATTAATGATCGTTGTTCTACATCTAAAATATCTCGACTGGGAGTTGTCTTGAACTGAGTAACAAAGCACAGAATTTTTTGCCCATCTACCTGTGAGCACCAAAATACATAAAGCAAAGGATCCAGATATTTCTTCAAATGCTCTGTTTCTGGACTTATATTTTCGTGGCAGATAAAATGTCCATTATTTTTTAATTTATTGATCTGATTATCAAATTCCGGCAAGGTGATACTTTCAGCTCCAAGAACCCATATTGCTCCTTCAGATGGACGAAGTTTTGAATCAATCGCACTTATTTCTTCGATGATTGTCCAAGGCATACAATATTCTGGTGTTACTAACAAATCTGCATGTTCTTGGACTCCCTTTTGAAGAAACGATCGGCACAGTGTTTGCCCTCGAATTTGATCTTGGTGACCTATACGATTCTCGCTCCCCTCTATTGGACCATCTGGCTGAAGAAGCATCATTCCGTAAGTATCCCTGTCAGGAATCAAACAGCGCAGTTCTATCAGCAACATCTCTTTAAGAAAATCTTCTATTGGCTGTATTTCCATGTATTCCTTTCAATCTATAGTTTTATACTTTGCATGTATAAAAATGAGTCTTAACAGAAATTCACTTTTTTTCATTTACCCTCAGAATTTCTCAGATTTTTTCGATTGTATCTTATTATGAAAAGATCTGATTCTCAGACCGATTCATTAAGCGAGATAAATTCAGGAGAGAAATCGTTCTTCTATATATTTGTTCATCTCGCTTAGTTGCATCTCTTGTGATGTATTACCACTTCTCACATAGAATCGCTCGACTGGTTGTCCATTTTTATCTTTTGGGGTCACTATAACAGGCTTTTTGGCTGAAGCAGTCTCAATCTGGCATACCTCTTTGTCTCGGATCTCATGAAACTTGATAACAACTTTGCTGGTAATGAAGCCCGTACCGAATTGCTGATTCAGTATATTCCGCAGATGGAGTTCAAACTTGTCCCTATCTGCACCACCAAGCGAATTATAGTCATGATCAAGACCAAGAATCTCACCATCATCAGCGACACCAATAAGTAGTGTTCCGCCTTGAGAGTTAGCAAATGCTGCAACAGTCTTTATTACAACATCTTCCAGCTTCTTATTTATGCAGTTGTCTTGTAAGTCCCAGCGGAGTGTTGACTTGAACTCGAGTTCGTCGGACTCGCCTTCAGCGATTAAATCTTCCATTAAGACTGGGACTACTGTATCTTCTGTTGCCGTAATTTTTTCTAAAAATGAATTGAGTTGCTTAGCAAGCATTTTGCGCCGCTCTTCGAGGAACTGTTCATAATTTTCGATTTTCCAGAGTTCTTCATCTTCAGGGATACATTGCAGCTTCAGAGCCTTTGGAAATTTTGATTTTACCGATGAAAGGTAATCAGCTGCAAGGGTGTCGGATTTCGTGCGATTGGCAACTTGCGTGAGGATTGCCCGATTCGTCAGCTCTTGGGCAAGTGCATATTTAACAAGATTACCTATGCCATATCCGATTTCCTTTAACTTCGAATAAGGGAAAATGTGATCTCGTTCCAACTGATACTTACTGCCCATATTTTTTCGCAGGCTCATACCTGTTGTAAAGCATACTGCTCCGCGGCTTTTTAGATACCATCGCACCATACTAAACAGAGGGTGTTGAATTGCTCGGCCTACAAACTCTGTGGGTAGGATTTCCAATCGGTTTTCTTCAGCAATAACCTGGAGAAGAACATCAAAAGGGCTGGATAATTCTTTTATTGTTCGGAGATCTCTATCCAGTTTTTGCGGTAACTGGCTTACATAGCGGGACCTAATTTGCGAATAGAAGAACCATTTTACCATCTTCCGGATTTCTGCATCGTTCAAATGAGACCCCTTCTTGTCGAAGCAATAAACAATAATCGGCACGAGTGCATAATGGGAATTGATTTCATCGGAATGATCAACAAAAGCATTTGCCCGCATTATATTTACTACGTAGTCAAGTACTTGTGTATCAAGGCGTTCCCAAGCCAAACGAATTTTATCATTATTTTCTGCATCATGCAGCTTTCTCATATCTGAACCTATGTGGTAAAGGCAACCAAGCAATGTGAAGACGATAAAATCCAGCTTAAAGACAAAACCCTCTTTTTCAAGAGACGCAAGCTTTGCTTTGAATCGGCCACGAGCTTGTGGCCAGTATCCTGAAATCTGTGCAAGGGCTAATTCAGCCTCTGTCAGTGCGACACCACTGGCATTAACTTTGTAAAAAATATTTATTGCCTCCCGGATTGAGGCCTTGACAGGAATAGTTTGTTCAGGGAATTCACGAGTCAGGATGTTCTCAATTGCACGGGTATTATCATCAATCTTGTCCTCTCTTTCGCGGTTTACAATTTCTTTGCGTTCTTCAAGTGAACGAACAACATCTCTTGCTCGAATTTTGCGCTGGAATACATCAGTTATGTTTTGCCAAAGAGGATTGTTCTCCATTTTCGTTTTCATGTAATAAGAGAGCTCCAACGTCTCCAACTGTATGAAAAGATCACGAGTATCTTGCATAATTTCAGGGGCGGTATAGTAAGGTGGGATGACGCCTCTTATGAGCATATAAAGCGTAGTTACACGCTGTTGTCCATCGAGTAGAAGCTTGACAGCACCTTGCTTCTCGTTATATTTGTGTGGTCCTTTTAGTTCCGGGGGATTTGCAGTTTCCCATGTAAGCATTGTACCTGTTGGGTATTCCTTAATGAGGGAATCAATCAGCTCTTTCGCGTCATCACGCTTCCATACATATTCACGCTGAAAAGCGGGAACGAAAAGTTGGTTCTCATCAATCTTGTCGAGAATGGTTGAGATCTTCATAGTGAATAGAGGTCTAAGATATTTTTTGAAGCGATAATTTTTTGGAATTTACTTGATACAGTATTGTGATATCCCAGTCCTTTTCAATATATATTCTGTAAGGAGATTCATCTATGTGTTGAAGAATAAAAGACTTTAACCCTTCCGTCTTTTTATCCCTACTGATACAGTTCTTGATTTTTATTATTGGAGGCAATTTCCCGCCTCTTCGATAATGAATGTATTCATCTATATTTATTGGCCAATACCCACCGTGCATTACATCCTCTTCACAATGATCAATGGCCCCAATCTGACATTTTATTTTATTGTATAGTTCTACCCAGACGCTGTATTTATGATCGTCCCATATTTCATTTGAACGCTGATTAATCTTTTTTATATATTCCTCATCGTTTGATATTTCAAGAGGATATTTTATTTCTTTTTCAATAAAAACCCTCATTTTCATCAACAAGCTCATTTCTTCATTTGTCAAATCCAGAAAAAGATCTTCCGCAAGATGAAATAAATTATGGCCATAATTATATTTTATATCGTTTTTAAATATATCTTTTGAAACGCCGGTGTACAGAGATAAAACCCCTGATTTCAAAACTAACTCTATTCCAAAACCAAGCAGCAAAAGACTTGATTTGTTCAAATATTCTCTTTCGACTATGTTAGCTACGATCTCTTTATGCCGACTAGTATCTTGCAATCGTTCAAATTCAATCTTTTTTTCTAAAGAATAATTGCGCAATGTTCTAGAAGAAAACAAATAACCTCTTGCATCATTTTCCCAATGATACCTTTCAAATATACCTTCACCCTTAAAATTACCTATAAAGGAATTATATCCACGTATATCCATTTTACTCCAACTTTAATTCAGGTAATCCAGCGACAATATCCACTGTCTTTAAGCTGACATTGATCACACTCAGCATTAGGTCGAGGATGTACCGAGGATTCCTAACCTCTTTGGCCCAGTCGTTCGGGTCATTGGTTATCCCGCTCTCTTTATGGGTGGAAACCTGATAGCGCTCCATAACCCACTCTATGGCGCTTTTGCCGTTCACTATGTACTCGTAAGCTTTATCAGGGATATCTGATATGGTGATGTAACCGTTATAAAGAATGGTATCCTTTTTCCCTTTTTTCGGAAAGCGCATTTTATCGACATTGAACAGCCCTTTTTCGGTACCTATGACGGTTACACCATCATAAGGTGGAACTGATTCGTAATTGATATGCAGCTCTGCCAGCTCCCTCCCAGATTTGCTGAATGACCAGAATTCCCGTGGTTCATCGACAAGCGGGATGCGTGGGAGCATCTTTTTCAGGTCGTTGGCAAAGCGGGTGCAGTATTCCGGGCTATGGAGAATGCCGTAGACGTAGTAAAAGATATCTTCCTTTATGACACGATTGCCGTACATCTTCTGTGCTCTTTCGAGAATAAAATCTGAAACCCCATCTCTGCGGATAAACTCATTCTCGGTGGCTGCATCAAAAAGTGTTGGGCTTGATTTCTGGCGCTCTTCGTAGTAGTAGAGGGGGAAGCATTGACCATTAAATTGAAGCTGTAAATCAGGAATACAATTTGCTATAAGTAAAGAGAAATCTTTGCTCGCACCTACACCTGAGACACAGATAACAAGATTCTGAGTATCTGGAGTAGGGAAAAGCTTTTTATTTTGATAAATCATTGCGTTGAAATCTTTATCAAAGTAAAAATAAGATTTGCAAAATGGGCGGTAATTAGCTATTACAATATTTTTTTCATTGAATGCATGCGACTTATAACGATCAATATCTTGTTTTAAATTACGATTCCAGCTAATCTTTTTAGGATCTGTATCAATAAAATGATCGACATCTAATTCAATATTTTTTTGTCGAGCGATTTTAAATTGACTTAACTGTTCATTATAAAAAGCAATTGATTTATCAACATTTCGCACTAATCCCCTTCGCGAAAAATTGTAAACCCATGCATCTCTACCTGAAGCAACTCCAAGTGAATAGGTTAAGAAACACGAATGAGATGTGAAATCATATTTTGTTTTGCAGTTAAGAGAAATAAATGCTTCAAATAAATCATTCCGTTGGCTCAACCAATCCCCATGCTCATTGGGTTCCAACGTTTGCCAGGGCATTGCTGGATTGCTAATCGAACGGTATTTGCTGATGATGCCAAGCTTCTCTTCCCGGTTCAGGTAATCGCCGATATCGACATAATGGATAGTGGCTTTCTCTGCGGTCTTGTCAGGGTTTTTCACCAGCAGGGTAATAGCAATAGGGGTACGGGAACCACCACCAAAAACGTTTCCAGCCTCTTTTCTTCTCAGCTCGCCCTGTGTTCTTGCATTGCCCCTCAAATTAAAAACATAGATGCTTGAAAACTCCTTTTCCAGGCATTGACGCAACCCATCCATACCATTTCCATCCAGCCAGGCACCATTTGAAACAAAGGCAATGATACCACCATGCTCCGGATCAAGTCGATCACTACTCCAGCGGAAAGCTTTGATATAGGCATCGTAAAGTGCTTTTATGGATGTTGCCGTACTGCCTTTTGCGTAGGTGGCAGCTATCCGGCCATCAAGTTTCCGGTAACTCTGATTCTGCGCATTGTCATTGGCCGACTTCTGGCCGACGGAATAGGGCGGGTTGCCAATGATGACTCGCAGTGGCGTCTTTTTCTGCGCCGATACGCGTTCAGAGTTTTGCGGAAACATATCTGAGAAGAGCACGGCGCTTGCATCGGTTTCGCCAAGCTGGAAGGTGTCGGTCAGGCAGATGCCTTCAAAAGCTTTGTAGGTTGTTGTGTCGCCCATCATATCGTGATAGGCGTTCTCGATATTGACCGCTGCGATGTAGTAGGCGAGAAGAACGATTTCGTTGGCATGTATCTCTTTCTGGTATTTGCGTTCGAGATCTTTCTTGGCGATGAGGCCGCTTTGCAGAAGGCGGGTAATGAAGGTGCCAGTGCCGGTAAAGGGGTCGAGGATGTGGATGTTCTCGTCGGAAAGGGTACGGTCAAACTCCTGTTTGAGCACATCGTTGACGGAATGGATGATGAAATCAACCAGCTCAACCGGTGTATAGACAATGCCGAGCTTTTCCACCATCTTTGGGAAAGCCGTTTTAAAGAACTTGTCATACAGCTCAATAATAATGCGCTGTTTGCCAGCGGCGTTGTCAATATCAGCTGCCCGCATCCTTACGGATTCATAAAACTTGTGCAGGGTGTCGGTATCTTCCTGGATGGTCTGGGCCTCCAGCAGGTCGAGCATCCTCTGCATGGAGACCGATATGGGATTGTTCTGGACAAAGGAGTACCCCTTGAAAAGCGCTTCAAAGACCGGCTTGGTAATGATGTGCTGCGAGAGCATCTCAACCGCTTCCAGCTGGGTGATAGATGGGTTGATGTTCTGCTGCAGACCGCAGAGAAACTCCTGAAATGCTTTGCTGTGCTCCCCGTCAGCTTGTATCAGGCGATTGATTCTTTCGCCCTGCCGTTGAGCAATTTCGGCAACATTGTTGGCCCATTGCTCCCAATAGCGACGGTCACCAACCTTCTGCACCATACGGGCAAAGATAATATGCTGCAGTTGTTCAAATTGCATAGCGAGCTGCTGGCTGATATCCTTATCTGTCCCATAAACCACGTCAGGGTCAGCTATAATGTGCTGCCCATCTTCATAAGAGAAGGCCGGTCTGCCTACCAGAATCTGTTCAGGAC
>Ga0209697_10008449_pt1 | contig 11696 bp, 11 predicted proteins | sample AliMusrvi5mmetaG_FD_184115 | JGI IMG/M metagenome (GOLD analysis project Ga0209697, IMG submission 184115) | Freshwater lake bacterial and archeal communities from Alinen Mustajarvi, Finland, to study Microbial Dark Matter (Phase II) - Alinen... | ecosystem: Environmental > Aquatic > Freshwater... | reverse complement strand
CAGGTGGCCGCCGGCCGAGGAACCCATGATGCCGATGCGGTCGGGATCGAGCCCTTTGGCCGTAGCCTCGCTGCGGACGATCCGGATGGCACGCTGCAGATCCTGCCACGCCGTCGTGTGCTTGGCGAGTCCGCCCTGCGGACGCGGCGTGCGGTATTTCACCGTCACGACCGTCATGCCCTTTTCGTTCAGGAAACGCCGTGTCGGCGCGACTTCGAATCCGTCCGGGTCGTTGCCAATGTAGCCACCGCCCGAGTAGATGATCTGAATCGCCTTCGTCTTAAGTTCCTTCGGCAGGTGCCACTCGAGATAAGGCTGGCACTGGTTCTTCTGCACATCCGGCATCCTGCCCTCCGGCCATAGCGGTTCCTTGCGATATTCGCCGCGCGCGGCGTCGTTTGGATAACGGGCCATCAGCTCCTCTTCCGCGCCGAGGCGTCCGTCGAAATTCATCTGGCGGAGGAACTCGGCGACACGGTCGAGCCAGTGGTCGTAGGCGGTGCCGTCCTCGCCCTTGCCCGGGTCGCCCATGAAACCGTGGGGACGGTCCGCGAAGAGATGGATCTCGGCCGGGATTTTCATCCTGCGGAGCTGGCGGTAGATCTGCGTGGAACCGTTCGGCGAATAGGCGTCCGTCCCACCGTGGAAGAGGGCCATCGGACAGGTCTTCGCGTCGAACTTGAACGCATCCGAGAGCTTGACGTCGATCGCGTCGCCGTCGCGCGTGTTGGGGCCGGTGAGCCCGTCCGTCAGCGCATAGGCGGTGTAGATCGGCACCGCCCAGTTGAGATGGCACGGAAGCCGGTCGAGGTCGTCGACCGCCCCGTAAGCCGGTGTGAGCGCGCTCGTCCCGAGCAGGACCGTCAAGTGCGACCCCGCGGAGAATCCGAACGCGCCGATCTTCTCCGGGTCGAACCCGCGTCTTTGTGCCTCGCTGCGGACGAGCCGGACGGCGCGTTGGCCGTCCTCCCACGCGCTCTGATAGATCGGCAGCCCTTGGGGGCGCGGCGTCCGGTAGGTGAGGTTCACGCAAACGAACCCGAGTTCGGTTAGCTTTTTCGCGACCCGGTCAATCCACTCCCCGTCGCAGCAACTCTGATATCCGCCGCCGGAAATGAGCAACATGCATCCGCCGTTTTTTTCCGCAGGAGCCTCATACCAGTCCAGATACGGCATGGCATGCTCCGCCACCTTGAATCCCGGCGCATTCACCTCTTGGGTGGTCGCCGCGATTTGTTGGGGCTGGAAGTCCGGGATCTTCCCCTCCGGCCACAGCCCAACCCGCTCCCCGGCGCACGCCAGGGCAGTGACCAATATCCACGAGCTAACAATAAATGTCTTTTTCATCGTATCGCATTCTACTTCTTTGTCTGACCGAGAACCTTGATCCGCTCGAAGATCTCAACGCCGCGCTTGACCTCCTCGGTGCGGCGGTGGTCGCAGCGCGGGAGTGTCGGTTACGGTGATGACTGGCGCCATCCTGCAGAAAAAAGCGGATCGGCGCATTTTTCCGGACTGGCTTTGGTGGCATGAGGGTCCCCGCATATCTTGCCCAAGTGCCGCCCTTCCGTCACCCATTGGTCTCGGATATTTTCATCCCACTCTCACGGATCGCTCTCCGAGTGGTCCGGCAAATGAATCGCGGGAAACAAATGCCCAAGAACCGCCGTTCCGTCATCTATTGGACTCTGACTTTATCCACCCATTCTCACCGACCGCCCTACCTCTATCCTTTGCCGCGCTCATCGGCATCAGCCCCCGCACCCTCCAGATCCGGGAACAAGGCCACCGCCGTCCCGCAGGCACCGCCCGCGCACTCCTCCGTGTTGCGGAATCCCACCTGTAAGCCGTGCTGGAGGCGCTGCATCGGTAATGGATGTGAATCGGAGTACTCTGATCCCATACAGGAAAAATTGTCTATTGACGAAAACCGTAAATAGGATCATCTTCCCCGCGTGATTCAAAGCTTTGCAGACCAGGAAACCGAGAAAATCTGGAACCGCCAGCGATCACGCAAGTTGCCACCCGACATTCAGGACCGGGCGCTGCGCAAGCTCCGCGAGCTTGCCGCCGCGCCCACTCTTGAAACTCTCCGCTTCCCGCCATCCAACCGCCTTCACCCCTTGCTGGGAGACCGCAAGGAGAGCCACGCCATCCGCATCAACGACCAATGGCGCATCACCTTCACATGGGGTGCGCAAGGCCCCGAAAACGTCAGCATTGAAGACTACCACTGAACCCGCCATGAAAACCGCCCCACTCCTTCACAATCCCCATCCCGGTGAGACGCTCAAGGAAGCGCTCGGCGATTTGGGCATCACCCAGTACCGTCTTGCCCAGGATATCGGCCTTCCCCACAGCCGGATCACTTGCATCATCAAGGGCCGTCAGGGCATCACCGCCGCCACCGCGCTGCGCTTCGGCAAGTACTTCGGCACCCCTCCCGAATTCTGGCTCAACCTCCAACACCTGCACGACCTCGCCACCGCCCGCGAGGAACAGGCCGATGCGCTCGAACGCATCCGGCCGTTGGTGGCGTGACTCGTATTCTGTGCTGCAATCAAAACCCTCCGCCGCAGAAATGGCGGCTTCTATGTATTATGGAGTTTCATGTTGATGTCACCGAAAATGGTATCCGCACCCGTGCGGATACTATGGCGATCCGAAGCGCACTTGCCGCTGCTCGCCCCGCCAGATAGAGAACTACCGGCAGCGGATCTCGGGGCCATTGCTAGAGAGGACCAACCTCATCCATCAGGAATGGAGTGGAGTCAGTGTGAGATCCCATAAGGATTTGAAAGATCTTCACCCCCCGAACCTGCGCGACCACATGAGCGAAGCCGGTGTGACAATCCTTGGTGTGCGCTACAAGCTACTGTTCGGCCGTGGCGAGCACCGGGCATCAACGAAGTGACGAATGGTGAGGATGGGATGCCGCAAGAGCATGTGCGGCCCGGCGTAACGCATCACCTGTTTGATTTGATCCCGCATTCGAGGTTGGTAACAGTGAACAGGACATTTTGCACACACGGGTTTATCGCACCCGAACTGGCATCGTTCCAGCCGGGTTGCGGCGTAGTTCAACAAGGCGTTGCAATGTTCGCACAACAGACCGCAACCGCCGTGCGCCCCCCGGCAATAACATGCGAGCATGGCCTCGACCGTCCGCAGTTCCCGCAATCGCCGTGGATCAGTCATATGTTTTGGCATAAGTCCGTTTAGCGATGCGGACGTATGGAAAAGCCTGGGTGTCGATCGGTGTGCGGGACACGACGGGTTGCTTTTTGTCTTTATCCATTTTTGATTGCGAAATCAGGTCGAGGGTTTGACTCCCGGGTTGCCATTCGGGTTCGGCTTCGCGTTGCACTGCCGGTCTCGGTGTTGGCCAAACGGAATACTAAACCATCATGGCCTGCGCGGCGGGAAACAGCACGGAATTCTCCAGGTGGATGTGCCGGTGCAAATCGTCTTCGAGGTCCTCCAGACCAGCGAACAGTGCCCGATAGGTGTTGCATGCTTCGGTGGGTGGGCGGAAACCACCGGTCAAGTCCCGCAAAACAGCCAGCGCATTCCCTACCTCATCGTGCTCGTGAATCATGCAGTGAATCGGCCCATCCAACGACATTGGTTGAACTTCCCCCCGGCTCATCGCAACCACCGCCGGAAAAAGGATCTGTTCCTCTTTCGCCATGTGGCTGGTCAATTCCTCTTCCACACCGAGGAATATCTTGAAGACTTCGACAAGTGATGGGGTGTGTGCGCCATGCACATTGGCAACCCGCTCTGCCATCGCATGGAGGCGCGGCAACTCCTCTCTCAGGAATTCATGGTGGGTCTCAACGATGTATTCCGCCAGTTCGTGCGCCGGCAACTCGGCCGGGTTGAATTCCGGAGCGCTCTTGTCGGCCAACTCAGCTTCCAATTGATCCACTACCAGATCCACCGCGATCTGTTTGCGCTCGCAGGCATCTTGCAACGTCCGGCCGCCTTGGCAGCAAAAATCGAGCCCCAAACTTTGGAAAATTCGTGAGCGTCCGGGCCGCTCGGCAACCAGTTCACCGACTGTCCGCTGCTTGATCGGGGTTCCCGCCGGGGTGCATATAGGTGATGAATGACTCATAGTGGCTGCAATCTACATGGGCTTACTCGACGCGCAAGGTAAATCACGCCAATTTACTCTTTGTTTATTCCGGCTAAAGATTTCCGCGACCTGCAGGCGGGCATCAGAACGTGTAGTCGAGTTCCATCGAGGCCCTGGTGGTGGTCGGCAGGGCGGCGCTTCCCACGAAGGCGTCGCCTTCGGACTCGAAAACCGAAAGCTTGGCGAGCGCGGTGAAGTGCTCGTCGAATTTTTTGACCAGTACCGAATCATATTCCCAGCCGTAGCCGGTGGAAATGGTGTTGTCGCCATAGGCATGGAGCACGTTGGTCCATTTGATGCCCCAGAAAATCGGCAGGGTATGGGAAACATAGACATCCGTGAGACCGTTGTGATTACCCTCGATTCGGCCGTTAGCAAAAGCGTCGGCGTAACCGTTAAAGACGTGAACCGTCGCCAACGGGGTTTTGAACCCTGCGCCGAGTTCTTCGACGCCGACGACCAGGGTTTGAGTCCCGAAGTTTTTGGTGGCGTTGAAATGAGCATACCACGCTTGGTCGTTCGAGTTGAATCCAGCATGATCCTGCCAGGCTAGTTCGCCATAAAGCGTCAGGCCTAACACATCGCCCTTGGCGCTGACACCGAATGTGTTGTTATCCCAATTCGGCTTATCCTGGAAGTTCATAATATAGACATAACCACCGAGCGTAACGCCCTTGACGCCGGTATAGGACGCATTGAACAAGTTGACGTTGGCGGCGATGTCCTGCACGTTGTCGAACAAGGGCTTGGTCGTGAGTGGCGAGTCCGCCTCCGCGCCATAGATCCGGTTGATCCGGTTGAGGTAGGCGTAATTGAGCGTCAATCCAGTGATGGATTTGTTGGATAGCGAAACCGCGTCAAACGTCTGCTCGTTCTGCCGCCAACCGACGTTTCCGATGAACGCGGCATTGTCATAAATGAGTCGCTGGCGACCGAACTTCACCGTCGTGTCGAATCCCTCGTATTGCAGCAGCGCCTGGTTGAGTTCGGCATTGCGGGGATCGGGGATGGCCGAATTGGCGGGATCATAGGGATAGGCGTGCGGCCCGGCATTCGCATTGTAGTCGCTGCCTGCCACTTCGGTGAACTCACCTTCGACCAAAACGCTGAAGCCATACCATGCCTTGGTTTTCAGCCCGAGACGCTCGCGGAAGGTCAAGGCGTTGGACGGGTCTTTGCCTTCGATGTCGGCAAACTCGTAGCGGGCGCGGATGTCAAGCATCGGCGTGATCCAGCAGTCGGACGCAACAGGCTCCTGCACCACGGGATCGGAACTGCCGGCTTGCAGTGCGCCGGCACTGGCTAACAGGAGAATGACTTTGAGATTCATGGTCATGGGTACCGTTCGGGGTGACGCGAGGATGCGTGGTGGCTTCACAAATACAAGACTATTGTGTCATGATTTAAAGCAGGCTGGTGATTACACCTGGATGATGCTCATGACCGCTACGATTCGGAATGTTCCATGCCCGGACAAGAAACGCGGGATGCGATTTTCGGGGGAGGCCCAAGGCATGAAACGACCGATCCTTGACGCCTCACGCGGCCGGGTGGAGAATCGCATTGAGATCATCCTCCACTGTGGCGATGGGCATGAGGTTGAAGGTATCCGCGAGTACCTGCCGCACCGCGGGTGTCAGGAATGCGGGGAGCGTGGGGCCGAGGCGGATGTTGCGGATGCCCAGATGGAGCAATGTGAGAAGGATGGCCACAGCCTTCTGCTCATACCACGACAGGACCATCGAGAGCGGCAGATCGTTTACGCCGCAGCCGAAGGCATTGGACAACGCCACCGCAATCTGAATGGCCGAATACGCGTCGTTGCACTGGCCGATGTCCAGCAGGCGCGGTATACCGCCGATGTCGCCGAAGTCGAGCTTGTTGAAACGGAATTTCCCGCAGGCCAGGGTGAGGATGACACAATCCTGCGGCACCGCCAGGGCCAAGTCCGTGTAGTAGTCGCGGCCGGATTTGGCACCATCACACCCGCCGATCAAGAAAAAATGGCGGATTGCGCCACTCTTGACGCTGGCCACCACCTGGTCCGCCACGCCCAGCACTGCGTTGCGGCCAAACCCTGTCAGAAGCGTTTGATCCGAGCCGTCCTCCGCAAATCCCGGTGCCGTCAAGGCGGCTTCAATCACCTGACTGAAATCGCGGTTGGTCACGTGCTTGACGCCCGGCCAGCCGACATGTCCGGCGGTGAAAATGCGGTCGATGTAGCTTGGTTGGGGTTCCTGTATGCAGTTGGTTGTCATCAGGATTGCACCGGGGAATTGCGCGAACTCCACCTTTTGGTCCTGCCATGCACCGCCGTAGTTGCCGACCAGATGCGGATAGGCCTTGAGCGTCGGATAGCCATGCGCCGGCAACATCTCGCCATGGGTGTATATGTGAACGCCGCGGCCGCTGGTTTGAATCAGCAGGGCTTCCAGGTCTTTCAAGTCGTGACCCGAAACCAGAATCGCCTTGCCTTTGATCGGTTCGACACGCACGGCAGTGGGCACCGGATGGCCGAAGGTGCGGGTATGCGCCTCGTCTAGCAACTCCATGACCTTCAGGTTCACCTCACCACAACGCAGGCAGAGGCCGAGCCACTCATTGATCCCGAGGCCGCCATCCGCCAGCGCCGCGAGCGCATCGCGGAAAAATGCTGCAATCTCATCCGACTCATAATTGAGAATGGCGGCGTGTTCCGCGTAGGCCGCCGCGCCCTTGATGCCGTAGGTCAGCAGCTCCTTGAGTCCGCTGATGTCCGGTCCCGCCGGATCAGCATCAAAGAGGATGGCCACCTGACGACCTTGGCGGATGAATCCTTCGAGATCCTCCGCCGGGCGCCAAGCCGCCGGTCCTCTGACATCCTCCGGTTCCTGCCCGGCAGCACGGGCGGCTGATTCATAAGCGCCGCGGACGGCGTCGCGCACCGTGACGGCCCGCTGCAACGCTCCGAGGAAGCGCTCGTCGTCGAAATTCACGTTGGTGACGGTCAGAAAAAGAGCTTCGACGAGGAAGTGGTCGCTCTCGCGGGTCATGGCACCGAGCCTGGCGGCGCGTGATGCATATTGGGCGATGCCTTTGGCCGCGTGCAAGAGCAGGTCCTGGAGACAGGCCGTGGAGTCGTTCTTGCCACAGACACCTTGGGTGGTGCAAGCGGTTGCCTTGGAGGTTTGTTCACATTGGAAGCAGAACATGATGATTGGATATTGGTTGTGGTTGTTAGGTAAATAGAAACCGCAGGGCGGCAGCGCCATGCGCACTGTGAAGATGGCGTGGCGGGAGGGAACCAGCCTTGACGTAGGTCAAACTTTTGTGAGTTTGACCGCGCTCCCGCCTTCGACTAGAACCCGTCCGTGACCACCCCGCGTGCTAAAATTCTCCGTCAAGCCGCCTATACCCATACCTTGCGCGCATGCCCACTCTTCAGCGGTTTGCCCCCCGAAGCCTTGGAAAGCGTCGCTCAACTCTGCGTGCCGCGTCGCCTGGCCAAGGGTGACTTCCTGTTTCACGAGGGCGGACCCGCTGAGGGCTTTTACGTTGTCCAGAGCGGCGCGGTAAGCGTGCATCGGGTCAACGCAGCGGGCAAGGAACATGTCATTGCCGTGTTCCGGGCGGGTCAATCGTTCGCCGAAGCGGCGCTGGCCAGTGCTGGCGGCTACCCCGCCAATGCCCGTGCGGTGGAGACGGCGGCAGTGTTGTTAGTTCCGAAGATCCCGTTTTACGACCTGCTGCGTCGCAACCCCGAGCTGGCCTTGCGCATGCTGGGCGCCATGAGCCTCCACCTGCGCGAGTTGGTAGGCCGCCTGGATGATCTAACCCTCAAGGATGTGGAGTCGCGGCTCGCCCACTGGCTGCTCAAACAATGTCCGCGTCCTCTCACTGAGGCACCCGTCGAAATCCGCCTCGACCGCACCAAGCGGGTGCTGGCAGGCGAGCTCGGCACCATCGGCGAAACCCTCTCCCGCACTCTGGCAAAATGGCGCAGTCTCGATTTGGTTTACGTCAAGGGCAGTGCCGTCACCGTAAACCCGCTGCAACTGGACGCCCTGCTGCGGCGCAATCTGGGCGACTGAGGGCCGCGCATAAGCTAAGGGTGAGCATTGTGGCAGCGGGTTTTGCTGCTGCCATGGATTTCTCGGGATGTCACATCGATTAGCATCCAAGGATTGTGCAATCACCCAATGAACTGGCAAGAATCTGCGACTACGGGGACCTCAGAGTGTCCTCAGTGTAGGTGAGGCTGGAACTCGTCATGCGGTCTCAATGCTGTTGAACAAAGCGACAATTTCCGGCCGCAGTTGGCGCAGTTCCTGCCGGTGAACGAGAGTCAAGTCCTCCAACAGTGTGTCACCCTCAGGCGTGAGCTTGAGTACCACCGAGCGGCGGTCCGTAGTGGATGTCTCTCGAGTCAGCAGGCCCAAAGCCTCCAAACGGTTGGCCAGCTCGACGGCAGAATTGTGGCGGATCCGGAGCCGCTCGGCCAAGCGTCCGACGTGCGCTGCGGCGGCAGGACTGGCCCGAATCACCAACAAGGCCTGGTGTTGCTGGGGAGTGAGTCCCTGTCGGGCTGCGGCGGTAGCGCTAAACTCCAGAAAGCAGCGCAAGGCGTAGCGGAAATTAGCGAGGCGGGCGTAATCTGCATCGGAGAGTTTGCGGGCAGTGGACATCTGTCCTTGATTTATGTCGTGCCGCGATATAAATCAAGCGTTCAGGCCACAAATATGCCTTCCGTCCTAGATGAATCAGTTGAACTCCCTGCTTGGAATCGAACTCAGCGCGGTAAGCCACCGTGAAAAAATCGTGTCGATGGCAGGTGGCTTGATTTCCATCCTGTTGGTGATCCTGGTGAACGAGCGGATGTTCTATTTATCTGGCACGCTGGCGGTGCTGGCCTCGATGGGGGCCAGCGCAGTGCTATTGTTTGCGGTGCCACACGGTCAACTGTCCCAGCCCTGGCCGGTGATTGGCGGACAGGTCTTTTCCGCGCTGATCGGTGTGAGCTGTGCGCGCTGGATTCCGCTGCCCGAGTTTGCCGCGGCGTTTGCGGTGGGCTTGTCGATCGGCATGATGCACCAACTCAAGTGCATCCACCCGCCGGGTACCGCAACGGCACTCACCGCAGTGCTGGGGGGCGACGCGATCCGTGAGATGGGCTTCCGTTTCGTGATCATCCCGGTGCTGGTGGACAGCGTGTTGATGATCTGCATTGCCGTGGCCTTCAACATGTGCTTCGGGTGGCGGCGATATCCGGCGGGCCTGCGTCAGCTCGACATTCCAGCACTGCCGGGCACACCGTCCCATGAGGACATCGTTGAGGCTTTGAGAAGTCTCGACACCTTCGTGGATATCAGCGAGGACGATCTCCTTCGTCTGCATCGTGTTCTGGCGAGCGGGCGCGTGGCGGGTGCTGCGGGCGGGCGCAACGGGAGTGCCGCGCCATGAATTTCGACCGGCTGGCCCCTGTTCTATCAAACGATGGAATATGTCGCCGTAAGTGGCAAATTGCGGCGCAGACGAGTGGCATTTCTCGGTCAATTTCCCGAGCCGCGTAGAATCCTGATTGCGGGTGAGAGCCACGGGCGGTTCCTGTCGGAATGCGTCATCTGTTGGATATGAAAATAGCGTCAAATGTCTGCTCGTTCTGCCGCCAGCCGACGTTGCCGATGAACGCGGCGTTGTCATAAATGAGCCGCTGGCGACCTGCTTTCTCGGTCGTGTCAAAGCCCTCGTATTGCAGCAGCTCCTGGTTGAGTTCGGCATTGCGGGGATCGGGGATGGTCGAATTGGCACGATCATAGGGATAGTCCAGCGGGCCGGCATTGGCATTGTAGTCCGCGCCCGCTACTTCGGTGAATTCACCCTCGACCAAGGCGCTCAGGCCATTCCATGCCTGGCTTTGGACGCCGAGACGCTCGCGCACGGTCAAGGCATTGAATGGATCCTTGTGTTCGACGTCGGCGAACTCGTAGCGGGCGCGGATGTCAAGCATCGGAGTGAGCCATGGCGCGGCGGCGATGGGTGGGGTGGAAGGCGTGGTGCCCGGGTCGATTAAAGCGCGATGCCTGCCATGCCCGGCGGATTGGCCCGCATGCGAGTGAATGGTTTTCCCAGCCACCATGAGTGCAAATCATGAGATCATCATGGCCTGCGCGGCTGGAAATAGCACCGAGTTCTCCAGGTGGATGTGGCGGTGCAGGTCCTCTTCCAGGTCCGCCAGTCCCGCGAACAGCGCCCGATACGTGTTGCAGGCTTCAGCCGGTGGTTGGAAGTCGTGGGTTAATTCCCGCAGATGGGCTATAGCATTGCCGACTACATCGTGTTCGTACATCATGCAACTGATGGGGCCATCCAGCGGCATGGGCATGGTTTCCCCCCGGCTCATCGCCGCCACCGCAGGAAAGAGCATGCGTTCCTCTTTGGCCATGTGACTGGTCAACTCCGCCTCCACATTGACCACGATCTGAAACACCTTCACCAGCGAGGGCGTGTGGCCGCCATGCACATTGGCGACCCGCTTTGCCATCGCGTGAAGGCGGGGCAATTCCTCTCTGAGGAATTCGTGGTGGGTCTCGACGATGAATTCCGCAAGCTCGTGAGGCGTCAACTCCGCCGGGTTGAATCCCGGCGCGGATGGATCCGCAAGCTCGGCTTCCAATTGATCGACGATGAGTTCGAGCGCGACCTTCATAAGCGTGCAAGCCTCTTCGAGGGTGCGCCCGCCTTGGCAGCAGAAATCGATGCTGTTACGTTGGAAGACGCGTGACCGTCCGGGACGCTCGGCGACCAACTCGCCGACAGTGCGCTCGGTGATGGGAGTTCCTGACGGTGAAATGATGGTGGGTGAATGGCCCATGATAATATTGCGCGTTTTGTTATGTTGTGTGGGTATTGCTGAAGAATGGCGTCGACCGTCAGATCATAGAAACCGCAGACGGCCTGCGCGGCGTGATGCGAGCCTGCATGAAGGCCTGGGGTGACAAGGCGGTGCGCGAGCGGGACAGTGGGCATGACAGTCGGAGTGGCTTTGCTAGGAAGGTTTTTCCGCTCCCTTGCGGGCGTAGAACCACCAGTTGGTGGCGGTGGCGGCGATACAGTAGACCAGCACGCCTTGGAAAAACGGCACCGGCGACCCGAAAATCCCCTTTGCTTGGCCAATCAAGGTGGCAAACACGAACGGTCCATAGGCGGCGATGGCAGCCGTGAAGCCGATGACACCCGCCGCCTGCCGCGGCGAATGCGCGAATATCACTGGAAACTGGCGGAAAGTCGCCGCATTGCCGATCCCGGTAAAGAAGAACATCCCTAACATCACCGCCACAAATAGCGGAAACTGGTCCACAGAGGTCGGCGTCAACAAGCCGCCGAAGCTGAGGACTGCGGCACCGACGATGAGGCCGAAGCCACAAAGCTGAGTGAAGATCGCGCCACCCCACTTGTCGGTGAGCGGACCTGCCAGCACGCGCATAGCCGATCCGATGAGCGGACCGTAGAAGGCATACTTCAGCGGGTCCGGCGCATTGGGAAAGCCGCCATAGACGGTCTTGATCAATAGCGGAAA
>Ga0209697_10008445_pt1 | contig 11699 bp, 6 predicted proteins | sample AliMusrvi5mmetaG_FD_184115 | JGI IMG/M metagenome (GOLD analysis project Ga0209697, IMG submission 184115) | Freshwater lake bacterial and archeal communities from Alinen Mustajarvi, Finland, to study Microbial Dark Matter (Phase II) - Alinen... | ecosystem: Environmental > Aquatic > Freshwater... | reverse complement strand
ACGTGCGGGGGCTGTTCTAGGGCAACGATTAAAATAGTGTCGCCGCAGATGACTCGGACACGAAGAACGCGAAGGGATCACGAAGGGCACGAAGCGTGGCTTTGGCGCCTTGCGGCGAAATACAACAACATACCTTCGTGTTCTTCGTGCTTCCTTCTCCCCCTTCGTGTCCGCATTTCCCCGATTTTACGGCATATAGGCTTTACGGTTCACGGCCGAAGAATTTGTTCATCCGCCAGGCGCGCAATCGGATGCAGCCCGCTATCGAGCCTGATTTCGGGGAGCGGCGCCTCCGGCGCGCGAATGCCGCGGAATAGCACGCAGCGCGTGGCCGCCGTGATGTCGTTGGTCTCGGAGCCAAGACGCCACTTCCAGACTTCCAGCCGCCACGGCTGCGTGTTCGGGCCATCCATGGTGGTTTTGCCGGCTCGCGTCAGCAGCAACAGCGTGTGACAGGTGGTTTCATCGGCCGGATCCTGCGAGATCCCCAACAAGCGCCGGTCGTCGAAGAAATCCTTAAGGTCCCGCAACCCCTGCTCGATGCGACTGCGCGCAGCCGGCGTGACCTCGCCGCCCCACCCCACCGCAATCCTGCCGCCGGTCTTCACCGCCGGCACAATATCGCCGCCATCGAGCACGACCCGGAAGGTATTCGTGCCGGTTTTCTGAATAGCGGCCTCCTGCATGCGGGTGCGCGAGACCAGCGCCAGTTCCGCCTGCGGGCCGGCACCTGCCACGGTGATGGAGCCGCGGCCGCCATCAACTGCGACGGAGCGCTCTGCACCGACCCGGATGCTCGCGGCATACTTGATGTCGGTATATGACTGCCCCTCCGTGCCGCGCAACTTGTACTTGAGCACCAGCTTTTCGGTGCGGTTGCTGGCCGTGAGATAAAAGACCGTGGTGAGCAAGTGCCCGCTCGCCGTCCCGCCGTTGCGCAGTGCGACCGTGGCCCGTAGTTCCATGGTCGGATACGGCGCGCCGCTGAATTCCTTGGCGGTCTTCCCAGCCTCCTTGAACGCCCAGGCGCGCTCCATGTTCTGCGTGGCGGGCGCAAAAGTGATTTCGGCGACTTCGTCCAGTCCCCAGGAACGCACGCGCGTGTCGTCGTGCAGCCGCACCGCGGCCGCGTCGCCCAATTCCACCTTGCCCTCCCATGTGCGGCCGTTGGACCAGGTCACGGTGTCGGCGAATGCACCGCCGGTTAACAACAAGAAAAGAAAAAGATGTTTCAAAACCTACGCCTCACAAATTTGAGAAGACAAGGGGACGTAAATGCTATTCGCCCCCGCCAAGCAACTCGCCGGTTACGGCATCAACATTGACCCATACCCACAAGCGCCGCATTCGTCCGCACCGTGATGCCTCCTGCCGCAGAGACCAGCCAACCGTTAGGTTGCTGCGTTCGCGCGGCACATTGCGGGAAATCGACATTTGAACGTGTCGTAGCACCCCATGCGTTTGGGTTTGTCACTCACTGATTTTCGGTTTTTCGGGGATAACAAGTTCAAATTCTCGATGAACCTCGCCGCCGCGTGTTTCAACCCACGATCTCCACCATGGCAACCCCTTTTCCCATTCCTGTTTGACCACGCGTTCTTTGAACATATATTGTGTCCGCAGCTTCGTTGTGAAACGCTCTGGAGCGTTCTCTTTTGCTGTCGTTTCTTGGACAATCTCACGCCCAAGTCGTGTCCGTCCCATCGCCCTTGTAGTATTCACAAAGGATGGCGTGTCGAAGGGAATGACGCTTGGAAGATCTTCCGCTGTTGTCGGACAACCGCGTTTGTAGTCAAATTTGTAGTCAACATGACTGGACGGATCTTCATGTATAATACTCACGAGTTTTATTAACGCCATTTCGTTGGTCGTATAATAGGCAATCCATTTTTCGTCTGGTATTATTTCGTTTTCTTTTTTCGACCTTTTTGCCGTGACCTCAAAACACGCTTGGGTTCCAACAAGAACGACTCTGGTAACTTCACACGTTACATCGAACGGCTTGCCCTTTCTGATCACTATTCGTTCCATCCGATTTGTCGGATTTGGAGTGACAAGGCCATCCCAACCACGAACCGTCCATCTATCCCCGATATTCCATTTCGGGGCAAAATCGTGTTCGCCTTCGGCTGTGGCACCAGCCACTATTGCCACAATCGACATCGCGATGAAAAACCGCTTTTTCATTTTGCGCCTCGCTTTAGAGTCCATCCACTCGTTGTTTTGTTACTTCTGAATTCTGAGACACCCATGATGATCCTGTGATCCAGTACACGTTCCAGGGGATGAAAAGACTCACACCCTGCTGGGTGTTTCCTGCCGATATCCAATTTTGCTTTGGATCGTCCACCACGATATCGCCGTTTGCGTAGTGTAAATCATAGACGTACTGGTTAATCCGAACGTCAGTATTATCCGTTGGCGGACGGATGTTGTCGTAGTTCGCATACGTCGTTGTCGTGATTCTGACAAAGGTTTCGTCGCCGCCCGGTGCCTCCTGCATCTGCGCTTCGTATTTCCAGATGGCATGGTTCCACACTTCGCTGGCATCCATACCCTTGTTATCGCGAAGATTGCTTTGCACTGGGTTTTGGAAGCGTCTCAGAATGTCTCTCAATGACTTGTGAAACTGACCGCACCAAGGGTCGGCCTGGTCGCCAAGACCTGCGGTTGGTTTCACGGCCGGAAAACCATATATAGAAAGTCCTTCGTTGTAAGAGAAGTTGTTGTTATCTGCCAATTCTGTGTAAAGACCTTTCATATCGTCTGCCGTGAACGCGACATTGTTGCTCGAAGTTCTCGCTTGTGGCGCGGATATCAGAATCGAAGCCAATGACCAGCCCCAGCAATGCCCGCTCCAACTGGCGCCGCCGCTATTGTTGGCCGCCTCCCATGCTCTGGTGGCGGTGCCATACACCTGGTCATATTTGTCCAAAGGCCCGCCGGTACCGTACAAATTTGGCGGTTCATTGCTGGATGTTGGCCAGTACCAACCATTCCAAGGCCGTGTGACGGCCTGCCCGGTCTCCCAAAATTCGTTGGTAACGGTTACGGCGCCAGGGCCTGTCGTCTTCACGTAGTACCACCCAAACCCGTTCGTGGGCGCCTGATAGATGCACGGATTGCCTTGCGCGACCTTGGAGGATACGAGTTGTCCCTGCAACAATTGGAGGGCTTTGGGCGCGTCCAAGTCGGAACCGTCCGTGTAATAGAGTTCGATGTTCGCCCCCGACAGTGTGTTCTCGCCGCCCCATATTGATGGCAGAAATAGTTTCCCGACGGTAGAGTGTTGCAACGTGGCGCTGCCTCCGAGCGGAATCTTGACAATGTCAACAACGCGCACCGTGCAGGTGTCGAAACAGTTCGTCAACAGGCTCGATTGCGCCGTGACAACGTAACTTGTCGGCGTCAATGCGCCGGGATTGAACGTGAGGTTGCTGCCGCTGCCGGAAATTCCCGCCGGCACGCTGGTCCAGTTGGCGGTGCCACCATCCAGAAAACTGTTCGTTGTCAGATTCAGCGTGACATTGGTCGCCAGCCAACTGACGTTCGTCACGGTTGGCACGATGTCCACCTTGATCACGTTGACAAGGCAGGTGTCCTTGCAACTGGGGAAAACGCTGGACGAGGCAGTCACCGTGTACGCCCCCGGCGCCAGTGTGCCGGGGTTGAACGTGATATTCCTTCCCGTGCCGGAAATTCCCGCGGGTGCGCTGGTCCAATTGGCAGTGCCACTCCCCAGAAAACTATCCGCCGTCAGATTCAGCGATGCACTTGTTGCCTGCCAACTGACATTCGTCACAACCTGGGCAATATCCAGGTTGAGCAGATTCACCGTGACCTGGGCGGCCTCGCATGCGCCCTGCGAAAGGTAGACGGTATAGACGCCCGGAGCGAGAGAAGAAGGGGCGAATGTCAGGGAACCGATCCCCTCCGGATTGCTCCAGACGTAGATGTTGTCTGTTGGGTAAGTGTCTTGCGAAAGGGCGATGGTGTAGTAGGAGGTATCGGCGGCGGAGAGCCAGACCGCGCTCTGGACCGTGCCGACGTGCAGGATGTCCACCTGAACGTCTTTCGTGATGAGGTGGTTGGCGGCGGAACGGGCGGTTACGGTGTAGCGGCCGGGCGGCACTGTGCTGGGATCGAATGTCATCGGGTTGCCGGTGCGCACATCAACGGGCGGTAGCCCCACCCATTCAACCGTGCCTGTAACCAGCGAGTCGTCCGTGAGTCGGAGCGTCCCATTCGTGGAAGAATGGCAGAAGGAGTCGGTCCATGCGATATTGATGCGGCAGGCGGATAGATTATTTGTCGGAGTGGCGGCTACGCCGGGTGCGAGCCAGAAATCGCCGCCGAGGTCGGGGGTCTGAATTTGCACGGTCCCGACGTAATAAGTGGTTGTCCCGCCAACTGTCACCGGCGGCAGCGCAAGGTCAGGCAGGTCGGGTGCCGCCGCAAAAGTCAGATTCGCCTGCCAGAAGCCGTCGGTTGTGAAGGTGGTGCTGGCGGGCACGCGGGAGAGGGTCGCCTGATATTGCTGGCCGCGTGTGAGGCGCAGGCGCAGGTGCGTGGGCGAGACGCCGGGCATCCACGGAATCTCGATGGTATTGCCGTCGCCCACGAGCCGCAGCACGCAGGCACGGGTGGATGCGATCACGGCGATAACATCGGTGTGGTTGGCGTCTGGCGCTCCCGGCGAGGCGGCGGAGGCGGGGTTGCTGCCCAGCACATGCGTTTCGTACCATGTCGTAAAGCCGTCGCCATCCGGGTCAAGGTAGTCCTGCCGGCCCAGAGCAGGATTGTTCGCGGGCGTGCCCAGCCAGACTTCCCAGCGGTCGGGAATCAGGTCGCCGTCGGTGTCCGGGTCGGGTGGGGCAAGTTGCGGTACGCGCGGATCGAAACCGTGCGCCACTTCCCAGGCGTCGGACGGACCGTCGCCATCGGTGTCGGCCAGCAGGGGATCGGTGCCCAGCATGAACTCTTCGTAGTTGGTGAGCCCGTCATGGTCTGGATCGGCGTCGGCCCAGCCGTCGAGTCCCACCGGACGCAGGGTGATGGTCATGCCTTCCAAAATGCGGCTGGTCTGGCCGTGGCTATAGGTCCAACCGTAGCCAAGGTTTTGAATGCCCACCGTGCTGGCGGCGGCAACATCTGCAGCCAGGAGGCCGTATCGGAAGCGAAAGGTCCCGTCGCGGCGCATTTCGCATTGCACGGTGGCCAAGTGCGCCGGATCGCCGTTCAGGAGGAGGTTTTCCCAGCAGACGACGAAGCTGTCGGTGCTGCCGGTCTGCGTCCATACCACGCTGTTGGAGGAAGGCAGGAGCGTGAATGGTCCCCACAGCGGCGCAATTGTGACCACGGGATAGGAAGTCGCGAAAGGCAGGTCGCCGGTTGGCTGGCGGTGATAGGTTGCATAGCCAAAGGCCAGACGGCCGTTGGAGAGGATGCCGATGTTGGTATACGTGTTGGCGCCCACAGTGACGGGGAATGGGGCTTCCACCCGGACACCGCGGTTGTCTGCGCCATGCCGCAGCCAGGAGCGGATCGGGGCGGCGTTGGTGTTCGCCACCAAAACAGTGTTGGTCTCGACACGATACAACGCCAGCCCGGACGCCAGCATGGCATCGGGAATCGGCGGACAGGTTGTCGCATCCATGCCCGTGATGGCGTTGCTGGTGAACGCATCGAACGGCCACAACGGACCCTGATATGTCAACAACAACGGATCGGTGATAGCGGTCTCATTCACCGGCGATGACTCCGGCGGGCTCCTCTCGGGCGCGTTGCCCTTGCTGCCGCCGTACGACACGGCCCAGCCTAGCAAAACCAAGAGGATCAATGCTTGCGCTCGTGGCATTTGCCGCCAGTGTGCCGCGATCTCGTTGATCGCAGGGTTCAACCAGCCGTGTTCATGCAACAAGGCGATGCAGTATGCCAAAAACAGCAATGACAAACCGAGAAAGGCCCAAATCACAGTGCCCACCTTTCAGACAAGCGATCTTGAACTTTACAAGACGAGCATGACATTCCCGTCAATAGACCAACGCAACCGCAAATCGGTAAGTTCGGCCTGTGGCCCAGCGAGCCACACCCAAAATATTGCCCAGTTGGGTATGGTCTGCGCGGCGCTGAGCTGAGCGAAATTGGCGGGGATCAAATCGGGCCGTGGGGTCCAAGGGCCGCCCGGCGTCTGCGTTTCCGCGAAGGGGTATCCGAACCCGGACCGGACGGAGGAATGCAACACGAGGTGGAGCCGGTTGGTGCTCGCGCCAAACCGGGGAACAACCGGTTCATCGGGCGGAAAGGCGCCGGCTGGCAATATGATCCAGTCGCTCTCGCAGGCGACGGTCAAGGCTGGCGTTTCAGGGTCTCCCAGCAGCACGGAGACCACGTTGCTGCCATCGCCCACGGTTTCGATCCACACATGCAGCGTACCGTCCGGGACAGTGCGCCATGCGCTCCAGTCGGGCAGAAACGACAGGCAGGTGTCCACTTCCGAAGTGGAGACGACCGTGTGATCGGTCTCGGACAGGATGACCGCGCCACGCACGCTGTTGGTGATGACTTCCAGGTTGAGCCACGTGGCCGCGGGGCCTGCGAGCACGATCTCGGCGGCATGAGCGGGGACGGAATAAAACGGCAAAAGACCTGTTGCAAGAAGAAGGAGGGAAAAGCTCCGAGCGAGCGGTATGGATGGCAAAAGGTTTCTTCGGTGTGGCATGAGGTTGACCTTCCCCTGAATGTCGCCTCAGCCGGTTGTCGCAAGCGTGAAAAGGTGGGTCGTGCCTACTTCCGCTCAGTTCAGGCACTAGCATGCCCCCCATGAACGCTTTCAGCACGCCCCACGGGGGGGCGTACGTCGAGCGTTGTCATGGGGTGCCCATTACTGGGCACGAAATTGCTAGTTTCGAACCGACAACCGCTGATGAACGCTAAATCAGTTTCTGGGTTTTCTAATCGTCTACAAACGAATCCTTTACCGACCGAACCGCGTCGCGATATGCGGCGACTCCAGTCATGGAGTGAGCTTTACCACGCTGCCTTTCAAAAAAGCAAGTACAAAATCTGCGATTCCCGGTCTCATAGCAAATTCAGCCTTCTCCGCAGCGCCAGTTCCGCCAGCACCGTCAGCACGACCAACAGCAGGAACCACGGTCCGTCCGAAACCAGCGAGCGGTTTTCCACCCGGGCCACCGGCCGCAAATAGGACGCCAGTTGCGCGCCCAGCGTTTCCGCCTGCTCCTCCGGCACATACGCGCCGTGGCAGCGCGCCGCCAGACGCGTAAGTTCCGCATCCTGCCGCGCCAGCCGGCTCCCTTCGTCCGGCAGCGGCGACACCGCCAGCGTCTTGCGGTAAACCTCCAGCGTCTCGCCGTTGCGCTCGGCCGTGAGTTGAATCGTCCAGACACCGCGCGATTCCAGCAGCCACTCCACCAGCCACACGCCATTGTCCGGTCCAGCCGCCGTCAACGGGCGCATCCCGCCGTCCGCGCTCGTCACGGTGGCGCGCACGCGCGCATCGGTCACGCCCGGCGTGCGTACCGTGCCGACAATGCGGTCGCCGGGACGGAAGGAGGTCTTGTTCCACGAAACCTGCAAGATGCGTCCGCCCTCGGTCTGACCGCAGACCGCGCGCACGGCCTGACGCCAGAAGCGCCGGTAGAAAAGCGACGATGCGCCCGTCTCGCGCGACCAGAGCCACGACGTGTTGGACGCCATGGTCAGTACGCGCCCCTTGCCGTAACGGTGTTCCAGCACCAGCGGCGTTTTGCGTCCCGTCGTGGTCGCCTCCAGCAGTACCTCCGCGCCGGGAAGCGGCTCGCCCGGTGTGTTGACCGACGTCACGGCCACCGCCGTCGACGCGCGGTTGCTGCCACCGGAATCCAGCAGTTCGCTCAACCCCGCCACGGCCGGGTTCTGTTCGGCGGACGGCGGCACGGAAACCAGGTAGTTTGCGCGCTGGAGCGACGACCCCGTGCCGGTGCAGCGCCACGGCAGCAATGGCTGCAGCGGCGTCAAATGGTAGCCGCCGCCGTCAAAGCTGTCGTCGCCGCCCAGCAGGATCACACCGCCCCCCTGCTCCACGAACTGCAACACCGCCTTCATCTCGGCCGCGGACCACTCATGCGCGGGAAACGACCCAAAGATCAGGCAATCGAAGCGCCGCAGCCGCTCCAGGTCGGTCGGAAACCCTTTCGCCAGTTCGTTCTCGTCCAGCACGGCCGCGCCCTCGGGCGGCGACTGCACGGTGTAGCGTTCGCCCGTGCTGCGATACAGCGCACTGAAGGTGATGGCCGGATCGGTCCCCAGTTCCTGCCGCAGCATCTTCAAGTCGGCGCCCAGCCGGCGCGAGAAGTAGAGCACATCCAGCGTCTTGCGCCGCACCTCGACGCGGACCGTGCGCTGGTTGTTGAGCGTCGTCAGTTCGCCCGGCACAGCGTCGACCACGATGCGGAATTGGGCGGTGCCCGGTTCCGCACAGGCCGTCGTGAACGCCACGCGGCAGCGGCCGTTGCGGAGATCGGCGGAACGGTGGTCCACCGGCGCCCAGGTCGTGTCCTGCAGGCGCAGCAGGTTCACGCCCACCTGCCGCAGCCCGTTGCGGAACGCCGCTGCGCCAGTGGCGGCAAGGTCGGCGGAGATCGTAAAGTTGGCCTCTTTCTCGACCACCTCCGGCGCATCGGTCTGCACGATGGCAACATCCGCCACGCGCGACAGATCGCGGCCGATACCCAGCACCAGCAACGGCGCCGCGGGGAGACGCGCGGGCTGGATCGGCTCGTCGCCGCCGTCCGTCACCAACACCATCGCCGCTGTGTCGGGTGTTTCGAGGCGCGTGGCCGCTTCGGACAATGCCGCGCCCACATCGGTGCCGGCGGACGCCGCGCCCGGCTTCGCACCCGTTCCCTCGGGGAGCAGCGTGGCGTCGAACGACCGCGTCTTGAAGCTGACGCCGGCCGGCGCCTCGGTCCGCACGCGCTCGATCAATCGGCGCGCCCGTTCGGCGCGCGTGGCGGCGGCATCGTCCCGCACGTCCATGGAAGCCGAGACGTCCTGCAGGACCAGAACCTGCCGCACCTCCGGTTGCGCCACGTCGCGGCGCAGCACCGGATCGAGCAGCGCAACCAGGATCAGCAGGAACAGGAGACTGCGCGCCGTCAGAATAGGCCAGACGCGCCGCAGACCGAACCGCGCCGCCAATCCGCGCCGGGCCCAGAGCGTGGCGCCGGCAAACAACGCCGCCAGCAACAGCACCGCCGCCACCGGCAGAGCCGGATTCCAGGAAAGTTGCGCAAGCATGGCGGGTGGTAGGAGCATGACGATTCCGATGAAAGGACGAGTCCGAGATTATCGGATTCGGCACGGCATGTCACGACCTCCAAGGGGGCGCACTAAGAGGGCTGCGGCGGGCGGCCCTCGGCGGGCTTGTCCCGCCGGAGCCGAAGTTCTGGTGAAAAAAGGCGGAAGAGAATTTCAGGAGAGTACGAAGCGAGTCCGAAACGGCATCCTCTCGCACAAACCTGGAGGAAAGACTCTGGGTTCTCTGGTTGCGCCGCCGCCGTCTGAACTTTCGCTCCGTCGGGACAAGCCCGCCGGGGGCGGAGACTCGCACTTTATTGACAGTATCGAAATACAAAAAGGTTCTGCCCTTTGTGATACCTCACGGCTGCATGACATCATAGGTCGTGTTCGTGCCCATTTCCTCAAGCATGCCGGAATCGGTCAACCTTTTCTCCGTCCGATCAAGGCATGCGCCGCCGAGCGTCACATAGATGCAGCGTCTTGTGCTTTTGTGAAGATATGGAGCTTCATAGTTAAACTTCAGGGGGGAATGCACATTCACATGCCGCCCCATCTTAACGTTTAGAGTGACAAGGAATGGCACTTCGGCTGGCGTCTGCGTGCTGACACATATCACCTGCCATGCGTTGTTTGCACTGGTGAAGTTTTCACGCGTTTTAGCACACGGAACTCCGTCCCCACCAAGAATGTCGGGCTTCAAGCCCTCACATAAACAATCAGTTCCGTGCGAGTAAATCCGGCTTTGCTGTGTGTCTTCATTGCGCCCCCCATAATTCGAACCTGCAAAAATGCCACCTAATATCGACGCTACGGTAGACCACCAGAAGGCGGGTCTCAAGAGGTTTTTGTTGGGTAAAAGTTGTGACGGAATAACTTCGCGCCACGGGATGGCGATCCCACAGAAGCAAACATGCCGGTCAATTGTGGGAGCGCCACCCCGGGGCGCGATTTCTTGCGTCTATTGGGTCACGTGTCTGTTGACAGCAACCCCGCGTCCGTCCATGATCCCGCACATGTCGAATTCGTCACAGAATCCCGTCCCTGCGCGACCGCGCATCGGACTGGCGCTGGGCAGCGGCGGCGCACGCGGTTGGGCGCATGTGGGCGTGTTGCGCCGCCTCCAGGAAATGCGTGTTCCCATCGACTATGTGGCCGGCACCAGCATCGGATCGATTATGGGCGCCGTGTTTGCCGCCCACCGGCTCGACGTGCTGGAGAATCTTTCGCACCAGCTTGACTGGCGCCGCGTGGCCGCGCTTTTTGTCGAGGTCAGTTTTCCGCGCGCCGGGCTGCTCACCGGCAGACGGATCCAGCACCTGCTCCAGGAAATTGTTCGTGTGCAGCGCATCGAGGATCTGTCCATCCCCTTTGCCGCGGTCGCGGCAAACCTGCGCACCGGGGAACAGGTGGTCTTCACCCGCGGAGGCGTCGTGGACGCCATCCGGGCCAGCATTGCCATTCCGGGCATCTTCGTTCCCGCACTGCACGAAGGGCAGCATCTGGTGGATGGCGGCACCATCAATCCGGTGCCCGTGGACGTGGTCGCATCCATGGGCGCGGATATTGTGATCGCCGTGGACGTCAACCTGCAGCCTGGCCGCGGCCATGAACCGCCCTTGGGCGCTCCGGCGGTCGTCAGCCATGCGCCCGCCAACGACGTTTCCGCCATTCTGGCGCAAATCGGCGAGCCGCTGCCGCGGGTTCAAGGCGCGGTGGCGGACGCCATGCAGCGCTGGTTTCGACGGGAAACGCCGGGTCTTTCGATCTTCGACGTGCTCACGCGCTCGATACGCATTGCCGAGAACCAGATCACGCGCAGCCGCCTGAAGATTCATCCGCCCACCCTGCTGATCCAGCCCAGGGTTGGAGACATCGAAACGCTGGAATTCCACCGCTCCGCCCAGGCCATTGAAGCCGGTCGGGCGGCCACGGATGCCTGCGCCGACGCAATCCGGGCGCTGCTGCACGGCACAGGGGCTTAGGCTGAAGACTGTTAGCGCCTTCCGGTCAACATACGCGTTTTTGCATGTATCTTTTGAACCGCAGAATATCGAACAAGGAACTCCGAATGTCGAATGTGACCCACCCCGGCCTTCGGCCACCCCTCCGCAGGAGGGGATTATTCACTTCGGAGTTCGGAGTTCCTTGTTCGATATTCTGCGGTTTCATTGGGTTGCAAATGAATGCGTTACGCACGGAGGCGCACGCGCCAATGGAGGCATCTCAAATCATTCTCCGGCATGTGCAACATCGGCCGCCGCGTCGTTGCCGGCCGCCTCCGGCTGCAGGTGCGTCGTACCGCTCAGCAGCGCCACGACCTGCTGTTGCACGGCGCCGATTTCATCCATCCGCAGGCGCGGGTCGAGCACGGTGAAAATATCGGCGGTCTTCTTGTG
>Ga0209697_10008438_pt1 | contig 11708 bp, 13 predicted proteins | sample AliMusrvi5mmetaG_FD_184115 | JGI IMG/M metagenome (GOLD analysis project Ga0209697, IMG submission 184115) | Freshwater lake bacterial and archeal communities from Alinen Mustajarvi, Finland, to study Microbial Dark Matter (Phase II) - Alinen... | ecosystem: Environmental > Aquatic > Freshwater... | reverse complement strand
CCACCATTAAAACAATTTATAAAGAACTTGAGAGAATTCAACAACCTCTCCATTTTCTGCACAAACATCCACGATTTCGCCATCTGTTTCTGCCAGGATTTCATTCATCAGCTTCATGGCTTCAATGATACATAGAATATCACCCTTTTTGACTTTGCTTCCGCGCGTTACATAGGGCTTTGCACCGGGAGAAGGCGCTGTATAAAAAACTCCAACCATAGGTGATTTAATTTCTGTAATGCCATTAAAGTCCACAACTCCGCCAGTTTGCTCCAGAATAGGTGCAGGAGTTGGCAAAGCGTTTACAACGGGAGCTGTGCGTTGTACAATCGGTTGCGCTTCGCAGCCAATATTTTTTTCCAAGCGAAGTTTAAACTCTCCATCTGTGGTATCCATTATAGAAAGCGAAGATTTTTCAAATATTTCTACTAATTGCTTAATAACTTTAATATCCATTTTTATTCCTCCTTCATGATTGCAATACAACCATTATGACCGCCAAAGCCCAATGAAATAGAGAGAGCAAGGTCGCAATTTGCTTTAATTGCCTTTTGTGGAACATAATTTAAGTCACATTCTGGGTCTGCTTGTTCTAAGCCAATAGTTGGGGGGACAATTCCGTACTTTAATGTAAGTATAGAAGCAACTGCCTCAATAGCACCAGCAGCGCCTAACATATGACCTGTCATAGATTTTGTAGAGCTTACCAAGGCTTTATAAGCCTTTTCTTCCGTTAAAGCTTTTTTAATTGCTAAGGTTTCTGTTTTATCATTCAAGGGAGTGCTTGTACCGTGAGCATTAATATAAATTAATTTTGCATCCTGCGCATTTGCTTCTTCAACTGCTAGGGAAATAGCTCTGGCGGCACCCTCAGCGCTTGGGTCTGGAGCAGTTATATGGTAGGCATCACAGGTATTGCCATAGCCTTTTATTTCTCCATAGATTTTTGCGCCTCTTGCCTTTGCACGCTCATACTCTTCTAATATCATAATGGCAGAGCCTTCGCCCATAACAAAGCCATCACGACGAATGTCAAAGGGAATACAGCTTTCTGCAGGCATATTTTTTGTGCTTAGTGCCATACAGCTGGTAAAGCCTGCGATAGAAATAGGAGCAATAGAAGCCTCGGTACCGCCTGCGATAATCGCATCTGCATAGCCATGCTTGATTACTCTAAAGGCTTCACCTATCGTATGAGTGCCTGTGGCACAAGCAGTTACAAGGGATATGTTTGGACCCTTGGCAGCATATTTGATGGCTACTGATCCTGATGCAATATTGGAAATCATCATTGGAATAAAAAATGGTGACACCTTGCGAGGACCGCCTGCCATGTACTTTTCGTACTCTATGCCAAGCGTAATTAATCCGCCAACACCGGCACCAATGTAAGTGCCGAGTCTAGTAGGGTCAATTGTACCCGCTATGCCGCTATCCTCCATTGCCTGAGCGGCTGCACCAAGAGCATATTGTGTAAAAAGGTCGGTTCTGCGAACTTCGCTTTTCTCCATATATAGTGAGGGGTCAAAGTTTTTTACCTCTGCTGCTATTTTTACTTTGAAGTCTGTAGTATCAAACCTGGAAATATAATCAATACCACATTTGCCCTGTGTTAGTGCTGACCAAAAATCTTGAGTATTATTTCCTATTGGTGAAATTACACCCAGACCGGTTACAACAACTCTTCTCATAGTAATTCTCCTTTTTATCAATTCCAAATGATTAGGATTGGTGGTTACATACACATTCCGCCATCAACCTTTATGACTTCGCCTGTAATATATGCCGCATTATCTGAAGCTAAAAATACTGCCAGATTTGCGATATCCTCTGGCAAGCCATATCTTTTCAAAGGTACATGAGAGATGACTGCATTTTTTACATCTTCAGAGAGTGCCGCAGTCATATCGGTAGCGATAAAGCCCGGAGCGATAGCATTACAGGTAATACCTCTCGAAGCCAGCTCCTTTGCTGTTGTCTTTGTCAGCCCAATAATTCCTGCTTTTGCAGAAGCATAATTAGCCTGCCCTGCATTTCCGGTGATACCGGAAACAGAGGAAATATTGATTATCCTGCCGCTCTTTTTGCGCATAAAGTGCGAATAAGTGTGTTTGGTCAAATTAAAAGGACCCTTTAGGTTTACGCCAATAACTGCATCAAAGTCTGCTTCCTTCATAGATAGCATAAGCCCATCACGAACAATGCCTGCATTATTCACAAGTATATCTATACCGCCAAAGCGTTCAATTACTTGCTTTACCAGCTGCTCTACAGCCGCAAAATCTGCAACATTGCATTCAAACACTTCTGCCTCTGTACCCATCTCTAGTAATTCAGCTTTCACACTTTGCGCAGGCTCAAGGTTACCTACATCTACAATAGCTACCTTTGCACCAGCTTCACCCATCTTTAGGGCTATTGCTTTTCCTATGCCTCTGCCTGCACCTGTTATTAAAGCAATTTTGCCTTTTAACATAATTAATTCTCTCCTTTAAAATGAAGTAATGTATTACTTAAAGTTTCGACATTCTCTACATTAAAAACTGTTGTTCCCGATAAAATTTTATTTATAAGTCCGCATAATGTTTTGCCAGCTCCGACTTCTATGAAAGTATCTATGCCCAACATACTAATGTTTTCTATTGTTTTTTGCCATAGCACAGGGCTTTTTATTTGATTAATAATAAGCGCTTTCATATCACCCACGTAAGGAGCGGCGGTATAATTTGAATAGACGGGTAAAACAGGGTTATGTAAAGTCATTGCCGATAAATATTTGGAAAGCTCTTCGCTTGCCTGTTGCATAAATGGAGTATGAAATGCTCCGCTGACTGCTAAGCGAATTGCCTTGCCGCCTGCCGCCTTTACAGCATCAAGCAGTGGGGTTAACAGCTCCTCTGAAAAAGCAACCACTATCTGTCCGGGGCAATTGTAGTTAACAGGATAAGCACTTCCTAAGCTTGCGCAAATTTCTTCCACAGCGGCAGGGGAAAGCCCCAATACTGCTGCCATTGCGCCTTTGTTTTTTTGTGCTGCCTCGTGCATAAGCTCTGCACGCTTGCAAACCAGCTTAAAGGCGTCTTCATAGCTAAGAATACCGACAAAAGCAATAGCTGCAATTTCACCAAGTGAAAAGCCAGCAACGCAAGAGGGTTTTATGCCTGCCTCAGCAAGCGCACAGCCTGCTGCTAAATCCATAGCAAATAGGCAAGGCTGAGTGTTTATAGTAAGGCTTAGCTCTTCCTTTGAGCCTTCAAAGCATTGTGCAATTGTGCCGGAGCGCAAACGTTCGCACAGTTCGAAAACTTCTTTTGCGGCAGGGGAGCAATTGTATAGTTCTTTACCCATTCCGCTGTATTGTGCACCTTGCCCAGAAAAAACGATTGCTACTTTATGCATTGGGTTGCTCCAATAAGTAATTTTTCAGCTTGCTCAAACATTTGCTTAATAATGTCTGCCGCCGGCTGTTCTTCTTTAATGATAGCCGCAATTTGTCCAGCCATAAAGCTGCCTTTTTGTTCGTCGCCTTCCTTTGAAGCTAAACGCAAAGAACCAGCACCGAATTGCTCCAGCTGCTCATTTGTAACATTATTGTCTTCCTCTAATTGAGCAAATGCTCTGGAGAAAGGGCTTTTTATGGAGCGTACAGGATGTCCTAGTCTTTTCCCGGTTACCATGGTGTCTATATCCTTGGCCTTAAGTATTCTATTTTTATAATTTTGATGTATGGTGCATTCATTTGCTACTAAAAAGCAAGTACCTGCCTGAACACCCATAGCACCAAGCATGAATGCTGCCGCCACTCCTCTGCCATCAGCTATTCCGCCAGCGGCAATAACAGGGATTTTAACTGCATCACAAACCTGAGGTACAAGCGTCATAGTAGTTAAATCACCAACGTGCCCGCCAGACTCGCCGCCCTCTGCAATAACAGCAAAGGCTCCGCCACGCTCAACCAAACGAGCAATTGCAGTGGAGGGAACCACGGGTATTACCTTTATGCCTGCTCCGCACCACTGCGCCATATACTTAGATGGGTTTCCGGCTCCGGTTGTAACCACCTTTATCCCCTCTTCTATTACCACTTGTGCGACAGCATCTGCAAAGGGGCTCATAAGCATAATGTTTACGCCAAATGGCTTATTAGTGAGCGTTTTGGCAGTGCGTATTTCGTTTCTAAGCCACTCCGGGCCTGCATTCATAGCCGAAATAAGTCCCAATCCGCCGCCATTGCTTACTGCGGAGGCAAGAGAAGCGTCAGCTACCCAAGCCATACCACCCTGAATGATGGGGTACTCAATTTCTAGCATTTCACAAAGCGGAGTTTTAATCATATTAATTGCTCCTTAAGCTTTTGCCTTTTCGATAGCGTTTACTAGGTCGCCAACATTCTTTAGCTCTTCTGTCATTTCAAGAGTTACTGCAAATTCTTCTTCAAGATTCATAGCCAATTCAACTGTATCTAATGAATCCAGCCCAAGCTCTGAAAGTGTAGTCTCCATCTTAATAGTTGATGCGTCAATTTCCTTGTAAGCGGCGATAATCTGTGCGGTTTTCTCGAAAATCATTTTCGTGTCCTCCAATATATTTTTTTATTTATATCAATCCCCTAAGGGAAAAATACCATTTATTTATTCCAACGTAAAATGCAAGCACCTGTTGTCAGTCCACCACCAAAGGCGGTCATGGCGAGTATATCTCCATTTTTTAACTTGCCGGATTTATTAAGATCGTCCAGCAATAATGGAATGCTCCCTGCGGAAGTGTTTCCATACGATTGTATAGAGGTCATATAATTTTCCTTGGGAATCTTTAGACGACCTTGTGCAGCTTCTATAATGCGAATGTTTGCTTGGTGGGGAAGTACATGAGTAATATCCTTTTCCTGTAACTTTGCAGCTTTAATAACAAAACGCAAATCATTGCAAATGGCATTTACTGCAAACTTATAAACCTCCTGCCCATTCATATAGAGGTAGGATTCGTTTGTAGGTATTTTATTAAAAGGTGAATTGCCTGAATATCCAGGGATATTTAGCATATCGGAATTTCCGGAGGCGGTTACTAAAATGGAAAGCAAATCATCACCCTCGCCCAGCACTACCGCACCGCCGCCGTCTCCAAAGAGCACACAGGTAGCGCGGTCTGTCCAGTCAGCAAGCTTTGACATTGCTTCCACAGCAATAACTAAAGCCTTTTTTACTCTTTTGCTGGCAAAATAAGCTTCTGCAACATCAAGTGCATAAATAAAACCAGAGCAAGCCGCATTAATATCAAAGGCAGGGCAATTCGCACCTATTTCCTTTTGAATGACGCAAGCAAGCGAAGGAGTGAGAAAATCTCCGCTGATAGAGGCGCAAATAATTAGGTCAAGTTCGCTTGCATCTATTCCTGCATCAGCAATAGCTTCCTTTGCAGCAGTGGTTGCAAGCTCTGAAATTCCTACATCGGTAATGATGTGTCTTTCCTTTATTCCTGTTCTTGAAGTTATCCATTCATCACTGGTTTCAACTAATGTGCACAAATGCTCATTTGTAAGAATAAACTCTGGCAGGGCTCTGCCTGTACCTAAAATGCGATAGCTCATCTGTTTTCTCCCTTTTGCAAAAGTTTTTTCTTAAAAAAATCGTTTAACTTAATAAGTCCTTCTAGCATTGCTGTTTGGTCATGGTCACTTAAATCTTCCGTAATGCTTCTAACCATTTTTTTATGAAAAGCGCTATGCAGATGTTCTACTTTTTGTCCTCTGGAGGTAAGCGTTACAAATACTGTTCTGGCATCCTTTTCGCCACGCCTTTTTTCTACATAGCCCTTTTTTTCTAATTTGTTTACTGCTACTGTAACAGAGGACAATGCAATATCCAAAGCCTCTGCCAGCTCGCTAATGGTGCGCCCAATTTGATTATTAATGCCTACTGCCTCTATTAGATGCAGCTCGCTAATAGATAAATTCATATTGCCGTTGCTCTTAACTAATTGCTCTTCCATCTTTAAAATTATACGGAAGGTGTCAATTAAAACGGTATTCATTTGTTCGTAAATAGATGCTTCCTGCATAACTTCACCTCAAATAATTAGTTAGACAATCTAATTATAATTGTATGTGTATGCTATGTCAAGCGCAATTAGTATTATAATATAGAATTAAAATATTTGCACCTTGTTTTCCCTTAACCATACATCTATTTGTATTAAAAAGGCAAAAAGCTGCGGACGCGCCATAAGCTGCCCAAACCAGGGTTTTCCATAATCAGAAGGCTCGTTAATTAAAAGTATGAGCTCATCAATGTTTATTAATTGGCGAAGCGGGCAGGAAGGGTCATTTATTCTCTCCAGCAAAGCCTTTTTGACTTCCTGCTCATATTCTGGATTATGCGTTTTTGGGTATGGGCTTTTCTTGCGGAACAATATTTCTTCTGGAAGCAAGCCTTTTAAAGCCTCTCTTAGAAGCCCTTTTTCTCTTCCATCCAGCGCCTTTTGCTCCCAGGGTATGTTATAGGCATATTCCACAATACGATGATCGCAAAAGGGTACACGCACCTCCAGTCCGCTAGCCATAGACATCCTATCCTTGCGTTCCAAAAGATTAGCCATAAACCAATCCAGATTTAGCATTTGTATTTCTCTGCGTCTGCATTCCTGCGCATTTTCGCCCTTTAAATAGGGTGTGCGGCTTATGCTTTCTAAATAACGCCTGTTTACGTATTCCAAGGGCTTAATATAATCCGCCATTTCCTTTGTCAAAAGCCTTACTCGGTCATTATTTTCGTGTATCCAGGGGAAGTTCGCTCTGTCAAATGCCTTTTGGTCGTGAAACCAGGGATAGCCGCCAAATATTTCGTCAGCACATTCGCCAGAGAGTGCAACGGTAAAATCCTTTTTTACTTCTCTGCAAAAAAGCAATAACGAAGCATCTACATCTGCCATGCCGGGCAAATCTCGTGCAATTGTTGCTTCAATAAGTGCATCGCACAAAGCCTTTTTGCTGTCGGAAATATAATAATGGTGAAAGGTATCAAATTTTTTACTCATTAGTTCAACATAAGGCGCATCGGCATCGGGTTGGAATATACTTTTATGAAAAAACTTATCATTTCCCTCATAATCAATGGAGTAGGTGTGCAATTGCTGATTTTTTTCTTTAAAGTTAAGCGCTGCGATAGCTGAAATTGCACTGGAATCAAGCCCGCCAGAGAGAAAAGTACATAGCGGAACATCGGAAACCAACTGCCTGGTTATGGCATCAGTTACTAGCCAACGTACTTTTTCAATTGTATCACTCAAGCTATCTGTGTGCTTCTTAGCGATTAATTGCCAATACTTTTGCTCATGCAGCTCATTTTCATTAAATATAGCATAGCAAGCAGGCAGCAGCTCAAAAACATTTTCATAAACACCATTTGCCGGTGTTCTGCTGGGGAAAAGCCCAAAAACTTCTGCTAAGCCTTCTCTGCCCACTCTAGGCACCACCATTCCAGAGGCAAGAATGCTTTTTAATTCTGAGGCAAATAGTAAGGTATTATCTTGTATGGAATAAAAAAGGGGTTTCACGCCAAAGCGGTCACGCACTAAGAATATTTGTTGTGCATTTGCATCAAATATAGCATAGGCAAATATACCATTTAGTTTTTCGCAAGAGGCTTCTCCCCAAGCCATATAGGCTAAAAGCACAGTTTCTGTATCTGAATTTGTCGTGTGCACATAGCCAATTGCAGTAAGCTCGGAGCGTACCTCTGCGGTGTTATAAAGCTCGCCATTATAGACAATAGTGCAGGTATGCCCATCAATACTTCTGCTCATAGGCTGTCTGCCACCCTCAATATCCACAACCGCTAACCGTCTATGTCCAAAGCAAACATTTTGCTCCATAAAAATGCCTTGTGCATCAGGCCCCCTATGCACTAAACAGGAAGTCATAGCCTCTATCGCTTTTATATTTTTTTCCGTTGTCCTACTATTCTCTTTAAAGCTTGCAAACCCTGCAATTCCACACATTTATTTACCCTCCTAATTATACTTACAGTAGCAGTAGTATGTTTTTATTCATATAATATTCTAAGCCATAGCGAATAAGACTTTATGACTATAAGTTTTATTCTATATTCAGGAGGTTTTTTCAGTGGTAAAAACACTTTTTGCGGTAATTGGCGGTGACCAGCGCAGTATTATGCTTTATAAATTTTTAAGGCAGGATGGACATATTGCTACAGCCTTTGGGCTTGAAAAATCTGGGCTGATGGATGAGTGCGCACCATCCTTAGAGGCGGCAGTGGAGGACGCACCTTATATTATTGGACCCATTCCTTGCAGCCAGGACGGAGTTAATATACGCACACCTCTTTCTGAGCATATTATTCCTGCAAGTAAGCTATTTGATACCATTGCAGGAAAATGTTTTATTGCCGGTGCTTTAAATACGCTTAAAAATATTCCAGGCAGCAGCGATAGTATAGATTTACTGGAGCGAAAAGAAATGCCCATCAAAAACGCTATTCCTACGGTAGAGGGAGCATTAATGCTCGCCATACAAAATACATCCATTACGCTGCACAACTCAAACTGCTTAGTAATGGGCTATGGGCGAATAGGTAAGCTATTAGCTAAGCATTTGTATAGCCTGGGTGCAAAGGTATGGGTGAGTGCGAAGAGAATTGAAGATTTAACAAATATAGAGGTCAATGGCTATACACCTCTCACATACAGCAATTGGTCACAGGGACTAAAAAAAGCCGATGTTATTTTTAATACGGTGCCTGTAGTTTTGCTGCGGCAGCAGGAGCTCATGCTATTAAAGCACTCCTGCTTAATTATTGATGTAGCCTCTGCGCCCTATGGTGTGGACTATGAGGAGGCAAAAGCACTAAATATAATGGCTGTATGCGCTCAATCCCTGCCAGGCAAGGTGGCACCAGAAACAGCGGCTTTGTATATAAGAGACACTATATATAATATTGTGAATCAACAGACTTAATACTATTTTCCATACTGAAAAGTATGTTATATAAAATACTAATGCAAATTAGTATTACACAAATGGGGGTTAGAAATGTTACTAGAAAATAAAAGAATAGGTTTTGCTCTTAGCGGCTCCTTTTGCACGCTTGCAGCAGTTATTCCACAAATTCAGGCGCTGGTTACAGAAGGAGCAGAAATTACTCCGATATTTTCCGAATCGGTGGCAAAATACGATACACGCTTTGGGAGTGCCAATGATTGGCTGACACAAGTAGAAGCAATAACAGGGAAAAAGCCCTTAAATTCCATAGTAGCTGTAGAGCCGATAGGCCCTAAGCAGTTACTGGACCTTTTGATAGTTGCTCCCTGCACAGGCAACACACTTGGCAAGCTGGCAGCAGGGATTACAGATAGTTGCATTACCATGGCTTGCAAGGCGCATTTGCGCAATCAGCGGCCTTTACTGCTGGCAATCGCTACAAATGATGCGCTTTCCGCAAGCGCACCGAACATAGGACAATTATTAAATACAAAGAATATATATTTTGTGCCCTACAAACAGGACGACCCAGTCGTCAAGTGCAATTCTATGGTAGCAGAAATGAAGCTGATATTGCCTGCGGTGGTGGCGGCTTTAGAGGGGAAGCAGATGGAGCCTGTAATATTGTAGGGGCAACCCTTGGTCGTCAAAATTACAATGCTATAAATAAGAAATATTTAAAGGGGCGTACTTTAGAAAGTTCGCCCCTATATATTGTTGTTAATATAATATCATCAATGACCGCCATTACGCAATATTGGTTTTCTTTTACACCCTCACTGCCACATCATTCTCCGCAAGATATTGCTTTAAATCTTTTATACTCAGCTGCCCATAGTGAAACAATGTAGCCGCAAGTACGGCACTGGCATGGCCTTCTTTTATCGCTTCCAAAAAGTGCTCACAGTTTCCGGCACCGCCGGAGGCGATGACTGGAATATTTACTGCGTCGGCTATGGCTCTTGTAATAGGTAAATCATAGCCGTTTCCTGCGCCGTCGGTATCCATACTGGTGAGCAGTATTTCGCCTGCACCGCGTTTAGCGGCTTCTATAGCCCATAACAGGGCATTTTTTTCTGTATTAATGCGTCCGCCGTTTACAAAGACTTCCCATAGGCTGGTGCCTGCCTTGCGCTTGCAATCTATGGCAACTACTATACATTGGCTGCCAAAGCGGTCGGCGGCTCTGTTTATAAAATCGGGCTCTTTTACGGCAGGGGAGTTTATAGAAACCTTGTCGGCTCCGCAACGCAGCAGCTGCTTTATTCTTTCCATATCGGTAATGCCGCCGCCCACAGTGAAGGGAATAAAAACCTGTTCGGCAGTCTTTGAGACGACATCCAGCATGGTATTTCGCCCCTCGTGAGAGGCGTTTATATCTAAAAACAGCAGTTCGTCAGCACCGGCAATATTATAATTTGCGGCACATTCTACAGGGTCTCCTGCATCACGCAAATTTACAAAATTAATGCCCTTTACTACTCTGCCTTCTTTTACATCCAGGCAGGGAATAATGCGTTTAGTCAGCATTATTTATCCCTCCTTTGTTCCAAAAAGTTTTTCAAAATCTTTAGCCCGACATCACCGCTTTTTTCAGGGTGAAACTGTGTGCCAAAGGTATGGCCGCTATGTACCGCACAGGTGTAATCACTGCCATAATTGCAGGTGGCAGCAGTCCAGGTTCTGCCTATAGAAGGCGCTTTATAAGAATGCACAAAATAGACATAGCTGCCGCTTGGTACATCTTTAAATAGAATATTATCATATACAGTAATGTCGTTCCAGCCAATCTGCGGCACTTTTACTTCTTTTTCAAAAGGGACAATGCCATCAGGCAGAATACCCAAGCCCTCGTGCCTACCGCCCTCTAAGCTATATGAAAATAAAAGCTGCATACCAAGGCATATACCCAATAACGGTGTGCCATTTTTATGCAGTTCAATAATTGTTTTATCTAAGCCTAGTTTTTTTAATTGCTCCATTGCCTGCGAAAAAGCACCAACACCGGGAAGAATTACATTGTCTGCCTGTAATATTTCTTGCGCATCAGAGGTAATAATGGTGCTGTATCCAAGATATTGACAAGCCTTTTCAACACTGCGTAAATTGCCCATGCCATAATCAATAATTGCGGTCATAACTTTACCTCCTAAGTCTAGACAAAATAGTAAATACTATTTTGTCTAATTTGCCGCTATGTTGCTGTTTCACGGTCGCAACATAGCACAAAGTGTGGGCTGGCAGGCGCACAAGTCGCCCTTGCCCACTTGTTTTCTTAAGGGGCAGCCTCTAAATAACCCTTTAATTTTCATTACAGTTTGAGTTTATCACGAATGATTATTTAGGTCAAGTGAAGCTAGAATATATTATTTAATTGCAGGCTGTTTTTTAGCGCAATATGCTCTATCATTTTATGAGTAACATCCAAAGTGACTAAAAAATTGTCTCTTTGGTCTTGCTCTAAATCACCTTGCATCGTCCAAAGATAGTTGTTAATGATATCAATTTCTTCGTGGTCCACTATTATTTCTAATACATTGCTTTTTTTCGTCCAAAGTTCAATATATTTTTGCAATTCCTGCTTTGGAGTATCTGAAGTTGAAAGCGCATCTAAATCCTGCATAAGAACATCTGTAGTTTTGTTTATATAATAATCAAACCAAAAAGAAAAGCCTATTAATAAAATTAAAATTATACTCATTATAACTAATGC
>Ga0209697_10008432_pt1 | contig 11716 bp, 8 predicted proteins | sample AliMusrvi5mmetaG_FD_184115 | JGI IMG/M metagenome (GOLD analysis project Ga0209697, IMG submission 184115) | Freshwater lake bacterial and archeal communities from Alinen Mustajarvi, Finland, to study Microbial Dark Matter (Phase II) - Alinen... | ecosystem: Environmental > Aquatic > Freshwater... | reverse complement strand
CCATCGGAACCGTGGAAATGAACACATCGCCGCTGGCCTCGCGTTTGAGGGATTTGGTCAAATCCAGCCGCCTCACGGCCGGGGTAGCGCCCGCGCTGGTGTTGAGGTCCGCCAGGGCGGACTGCTTGGGCAGCAGCCGCAGGCGGATGAACTCGCCCTGGAAATTCTTGCCGGCGCGTTCATGTCCGGTGTTCGGGTCGCGGACCTTTTCCTTGCCGCCACTATACTCCAACTGGGCCATCATCTCCTTGCCGACCCACATCCGGCGGTCAGCCTTGGCAGCACTGGTCTTGTCCTTGCCGCGATCCTCGAATTTGGGTGCCACGCAGCGGTTGAGTTCCGTGGTCCAGCCGTCGATGATCGCGTTGAAGTCCTTTTCGGTAACCTCGGCGTTCTGCGAATCGCCCTTGTTCCAAATGGCGATGGACACTTCGGTGAGCTTGCCGCCCTTGAGTAGGAACGAGATTTCCTCCAGATTCTTGGTGCCACCAAACGCCGTTAGCTTCAATTGATCAATGCCCCAGTTGTCGCGCCGAATCATGCCGTGATCCTTGACCTGGGTGGATAGCCACTTGAAGCCCTTGTCCTTCCATGCGGCCTCCAGCGTCACGTCGGTGTAGGCCCAGAGCGTTGCCGGCTCAAAAACCTCGTCGATGGCAACGGTCTTGGGTTTCCCATCATCAGGGACAATGAAGATCTTGTGTTGTGCGCGGGCGAGCTGCCCACAAGTGAAAATGGCAAGCGCGACGGCCGGTAACAGGGACAGTTTCATGACTGATAGACTGGCGGGTTGGGGGTTGTTGGACGGCAGCGAGGTTCATCAGGAAAACCCCTTGCCGGGAAAACTATTCATACGTGCCAAATTGCCAAGGAATTTCGTGAAAACCTTGTTAGTGCGAAATGCGCGGGCCACTGTGGCGCGGGCATCCATTCCAGCTACAATGAACCGCTCGTGTTATCAGGAATGCGGCACCTGTCGCGACCCGCTCAAGTGGTTAGATCGACATGGCAGCGCCCCTCAGGTCACGGCCATCCGCGAAACCCCGCCGAGCGTCGCGGACTAGTCCTCGTTTTGCGGCAGGCGGACTTGTCCGCTGTGGCGCGGAGCCGCGCATGTGGTGCCAACGGCTTGCCTCCGCCATGGAGTGCGGAGACTTGTCACCGCTTTGCGGCAGGTGGGCTTGCCCGCCGTGGCGCGGAGCATGTGTTTTCCGCAGGCTGATTGATCTCTCCAGTTAGAATCCGAGATCCTCCCCCGCATGGGTGGCGAGGCCGATCTGCTCGAGGCCGCCGTGGCGGCCGTTGTACCACAGGAGCCACCTGGCCCCGTCCCAAATGGCGAACGGCTTGTAACAAGCGTCGTGATCCCACTGGTTGTTGCCTGGACCAATGATCGGATTGGCCGGATGGCGCTGCCAGCCGGTGATGCCATCGGGCGAGCGTGCCAAACCGATCTGCGCGTGGTCCGCATCGCGGAAGCCAATGTAGAACATGTAATACCAGTCGCCGTGGCGCACGATCTGGCCGCCGGTGACCTTGCTTCGCTCCCACGAGTTGTTAGGGTCAGCCCGGAAGACCGGATTGTTAGAAAGCTTCGTCCACGTCCTGCCGTCGGCACTGGTGGCATAGCCGATGGCATCGGGTTCGGCTTGCTCGCCCCCGGAGTACCACATGCGGAAAAGGCTGGTGGTTTGGTCCCACGAGACATGCGGGCACATCACCGCCACCTTCTCCCATGGTTGGTCCGCGGACAGCACCGGTTGCTCGCTGGCGCGACTCCAGGTCTTGCCATCGGGGCTTGTCGCATAGCCGATCCACGAGTGGCCGCGCGCCTGGCCGGTAAACCACAAATGATAGCCGTCGGAGCGTTTGACCACGCCCGGGCGGTTGATCTCTTCTTCCCAACCGCTCTTCGGGTTTGGCCCCAACGCAATTTGCGGTTCGCCCCAACGCACTCCGTCGGGGCTTTCGACCAGCGCCACGCTCTTTTTGGGACGCCAGGAAAACCACATCCGATAGGTTGGCCCCTCCTTGAGCAGCGCCAGATCGAAACACGTGCCAAGCGCCCCTCCCAACACCGGGTTGGAAGGGGACTTCAGCCAGCCGGCGCGCGATTCCGCGGCAACGCTGGTGGCTTCTGCCCCCCGCACCGCTGGCAACTGCATCAGGGCGGCAGGGATCAGACATCTGGCGAGGATCGCATTCATGACCGGCAATTATAGCCGCTTGCGGCCTACTGTCCAGCGCTCGGTGTCGGACCCAGGCTTGAGACGCTATTCAGGAATGTCCGATAGGCTTACACCCCATCGCATAGGATCAGTGCCGCTCCACGGCACATGCCCAGCCACCAACGCCTACCCAAGACAACGGATTTTGTCCGGTGCTGAAAATCCGTTGCCGGCGAAGCTGGCCTTGCATTGGCGCTGTTCCGGGGCAGAATGGGCGCTGCATGGCTTGGCTGGAGATCGTTTCCTTGGTGTTGGCGGGGGTCGCCGCCGGCTTGATCAATGCCGTGGCGGGCGGCGGGACCTTGGTGACCTTTCCGGTGCTGTTGTGGCTTGGCACCAGCCCGACCTGTGCCAACGCCACGAGCACCACCGCGCTGGTCATCGGCACGGCCGGCAGCATCTTCGGATTCCAAAAGCAACTGCCCGGCATCCGCCGCTGGCTCGGGCGCTTTGTGCCGGTGAGCATTGTGGGCGGCTGGCTGGGCAGTGTGCTGCTGACCCGCAGCGGCGACCGTCTGTTCGCCTCGCTGGTGCCCTATCTGATATTGTTTGCCACGCTGTTGTTTCTCCTCCAGGAGGCGATCCGCAAACGGGTGGGGCCGCCCGGGCCGCTCGCCGCGCCCCGGCACACGCCGGTGCCCTGGCTTGCCGTGGTGTTCCAATTCGCCGTCGCACTATACGGCGGCTACTTCGGCGCGGGCATCGGCATTCTGATGCTCGCCTCGCTGGGCTTGATCGGCCTGACCGACATTCATCAGATGAACGCGCTCAAGAACGTGCTCGGCTCGCTGATCAATCTGGTGGCCGCGGCATGGTTCGTGGCCAGCGGATTGGTCGAGTGGAACAAGGCGGGCGTGATGACCGCGGGCGCGCTAACAGGATACTATCTTGGGGCCAGTCTGTCGCAACGCATCCCGCGGCCGATCATACGGCGCACCGTGACGGCCATCGGCTTTGCCATATCCGCGATCATGTTTTACCATCAGTTGGCGTGACAACTCAACTCAGGAGAAGGTTGCTCACGACGACGACAGCAATGAAGGCGATGGTGAGGATGGCGACGATGTTAGAGTTCATGGATGGGTTGACTGGCAGGGGTTTGGCCCGGGGCCGCGGCGCTCAGGAGCGTTGCGCATGCGGGGCGGGCAAGGGCTTGCCGCTCATTCGCTGGAGCAGCGCACGCACGACAAAGCGTTGTCGCGGACGCAACGCACCGATGTCGAGCCCAAGGTTGAAAACCGCATGGGAACGCCCGCCAGTGAAGCTGGGGCGGAGGCCGCCGCCGCTTTTGTTAGTGAGTTGGCTGCCGTCTGCGCCGAGGTGGGTTGTTGCATTCATCGGGAGCACAGTAGCCAGCGGCAGGGCTGCCGCCAATTGGGCGAATCGGACGATCTAACTGCGCGTATCCGGCTGAACCGCATAGGGGTTTTCGCGTATTCCCTCACCCCCGTCGGACATGCGTGTCACGTCAGTCGCGGGCAACGATCTCTGGGAGATTTCTCACCGCCGAAGCATTGAGCATCCCTGAAACGATCAGAGTATCCGTCTCAGCGGCACCGGTGGTTTTTCTGCCATGATTTTTTGAAGTCCCGCGGATTTTTCGAGCGTGCCCCGTTGAATTGTCGCGCTCATTGCGGGGTCCTTGTTTGCCAGGGGTTTGGTTTGGGCGTATAGGTCATGCGCTGCCGATGTGCTGTTCGATTCCATGTTTTCTTGGCGCCGCTGCCGATCACCCGGAGCAGCGGGCGATCCTGTTTCTGGCACAGATCGTTCTGCTCATCATCGTGGGCCGACTGCTTGGCGAGTGGATGCAGCGCATCGGCCAGCCCGCGGTGATAGGCCAGCTTGTGGCGGGGATCATTCTGGGTCCGAGTGTGTTTGGCGCGATCTGGCCGGCGGCGCAGGGATTGATCTTTCCCCCTCAGTCATCCGACCGGCAAATGCTCAACGCGGTCTCCGAACTGGGCGTGCTGATGCTGCTGCTGCTCACCGGAATGGAAATGGATCTGGGACTGGTGAAACGGGTGCGCCGCACCGCAGCCATCACCTCCGTCGCGGGCATCCTCATTCCGTTTGCGTGCGGGTATCTGCTCGGAGAGTTGCTGCCGGACAGCATCCTGCCTGATCCCACGCGGCGCGTGTTCACGGCGCTGTTCCTGGCCACCGCGCTGTCCATCTCCTCGGTCAAGATCGTTGCCGCGGTGTTGCGCGAAGTGGATTTCCTCCGGCGCAATCTCGGCCAGGTCATTCTTGCGGCGGCGATCCTGGATGACACCGTGGGCTGGACCATCCTGGCGATCATCGGGGGGATGTCCGCTCACGGGAAAATCATGCTAGGGCCCGTGCTCTTGAGTGTGGCAGGCACGGCGGTGTTCCTCGTGTTCTGCTTCACCATCGGACGCCGTTTGGTGGCTCGCATCATCCGCTGGACCCATGATCATTTCGTCATCGAGATGCCGGTGATCAGCGTCATCCTGGTGATCATGATCGTGCTGGCGCTGGTGACGGATTTCATTGGGGTGCACACGGTGCTCGGTGCGTTCATGGCGGGTATCATGGTCGGGCAGTCGCCCATACTAACCAAACACATCGAGGAGGAATTGCGCGGGCTCATCGTGGCCTTGTTCATGCCGGTGTTCTTCGGTGTGGCGGGTCTGTCGATCAATCTCATGGTGCTAGGCGATCCGCGTCTGCTCGCGCTGGCCCTGCTCCTGATTGTCGTGGCGAGCGTTGGCAAACTGGGCGGTTGCTATCTTGGCAGCCGCTTGGCCCGGCGCAATCACCAGGAAGCCATGGCCGTCGGCATTGCCATGAACGCCCGCGGCTCGACCGAGGTGATCCTTGCCACCATCGGCCTGACGATGGGTGTGTTGAACCAGCAATTGTTCACGCTCATTGTGCTGATGGCGGTGGTCACCACGCTGGCCATGCCGCCGCTGCTGCGCTGGGCGCTGGCACGGGTTCCCATCGGGGAGGAGGAACGCCTCCGGATGGAAACCGAAGTGGCGGAAGTCAATGACTTGATGCCAAAATTCGAGCGGGTCCTCGTGGGCTTGGACGCCAGTGAGAATGGCCGGCTGGCCTCCAGGCTCGCTGGCTGGCTGCTGGGGGCGCGCCAGCTCGCGTCCACCGTCATCGATGTGGGTGCCACCGCCAAAGCCGGCAGTGCGGCTTCGGCCACGTCCGACAAGGTGGTCGAGGCGGCGGAAACCGCGGCTCGTGTTGGGGTTGCCGCGGACCTGGCGCGCGCCTCGGAGCTGGCCGGCAAGACTCGCGATCCGGTGGCAGTGGCAGCGGAAGAAGCCAAGGCGGAACGAATTCCGGTCAAGGAACTCATGTCCATTCTCCCTGCCAAGGGTCTGGATGACACCCTCAGCGACGATGCGGCCGCCACGATCCTGGCGGAAACCAAGAAGGGATATGATTTTCTCTTCCTCGGGCTGGGCGCGCGGTCAAGGCTAACATCTAGCAACCTCCCGCGCTCCGTCGATACCATTGTGCGGGAATACGCTGGCCCGACGGCCATCGTGCTGCACTCCACGAAGCGCAATGCACCGCCCGACGCGGGGTTGGACAAGATCCTCGTGCCGACGACCGGAGCGGATTACTCACGCTTCGGCGCGGAGGTGGCCGTGGCCATCGCGAAAGGTTGTGGTGCCATGATCACCGCATTGCATGTTTCCGCCCCGCCGACGGACAACGAGTTGTTGCGGCGTCCTCACGAATTGCTTCGCACCGGCCGCTCCATCCTTGCCGACATTGTCGCTCTCGGCCAGCGGGAAGGCGTCCGCGTCAGCACCAAATCCGTGGTCGGCCACGCCATCGAAAGTGCCATCCTCCGCCAGGCAATCCTTGGCGGCCATCAACTCGTCGTTCTCGGCACGAAAGCCCGATCGGGGGACCAGTTGCACTTCGGACGCAGTGCCGCGGCCTTGCTCGAAGACGCTCCCTGCCCGGTCCTCATTGTGAAATCGTAACAGCCATCGCAGCCGGCAAGAGCCTCGACGAGTTTCTTCTCATCGCCCAGACCGGTCAGAACCAGTGTCACCCCGGGCGCATGCCGGATCGCCGGGTCGGTATGGTCGATGCCCCGGGCTAGCAAAACGACCTCGTGCCCGGAGTCTAACAATTTCCGGGCGACGTGCCGCCCGACAAACCCAGTTCCCCCCGTGATGGCGATGCGCATGGGCTTCATGCCCTTGCTATCGCCTCAATCGCTCGGGCGGCAATGTAAAGATTCATGCGGCCACGGGTTTATCGGGCTTGCTTTCATGGACCCTGCTGCGAGGAACCCTCCAGGTGCAATTGGGCCTCGGTCCTGGACATCTCCTCGCCTTTGGCATCAACCACACATAACAGGATCCGATCCTTGCGAATCTCCAATCTCCGGAGGTTCCGCGACGGATCCTGAGCGCCGGATTGCTCTAACCAAACTCCCTGCAGATCCTCCAAGCTCAGGACCGCTGGCGTTTGCAAACCCGTCGGCGGGTCTGCCAAGTGAGCGGGAACGCCGCGGGCGGGAACTGCGGCTGCCTCCGCGGGTGACGACACGGCGGACGACGGCCGGGAGCCGGCCGCCTGCGGGTAGCTAAGGGCATACATCACGCCATACGTGGCCCAGAAAACCCCGGCGCACAGCAGACACAGCATCAGAATCTGTCCGCCCGGCAGTTCCGACCGGTAAGCTAACAACACGGTCGAAATCACTCCGGGGAAAATCAGCGACGCCAGGCCCGACCACCAGCGCGGGACGCGGGCACTGCCCATCATCAGCCCGGCCAAAGCCGCGCAAATGATGGTGCCCAGAAAGCTGAAAATCACGGTTAGGAGGCCGACGAAGAAGACGACAACGCCCCAGCCGATCACATACTCCACGACGGTTTTGATTTTGGCGGCCAGGGACTTGTTTGGAGGATTGTCGAGCATGGGAAATCCAGCGTGCGGAGCGGGGGCAACGGGTGATGGTTGGATCCCGCCGCTTTTCCGGGTCACTGGCTCACCTTGAGCCGCATGTAGTGGCTGCCGCTGGTCAAGGCGATGGTTGCCGTGCGGTTGCCGTTGGCATCGGGGGCCGAAACGCTGACTCCCGTGCCGCTCCAGTTATGCATGTCGCCGCAGGCTTCCACAGCATAGGTGATGTCGGGGCAGGCGGCATAGAAGGTATAACTCAAGTTGTTGCCCGACACCACCGCCCTGGGCAGGCTGGACGCCTGACTCTGGTTAGGATCGAGATTGAGAGCATAGGTCATCAGCAGGCTGATTCCGCCGAGATTCGCCACCGGGGTTGACAGGTTAGCGCCGGACTTGCCCTTCGAGGTCAACCAGGTTTGGATGTTGGAACCGGGGGCCTGTGCGACGGACTTGTAGCCATGCCAAATCGGCGTGGAGAAGCCTGACTCGTTGGAATAGTAATCCACCTCGAAGCCCGTGGCGGTGCCATTGAATACATAGGATCCCATCGTTGCTGGCGCGTTGCCAGCGAATTTCGCCTTGGTCAGAGCGCCGCAACCCATGAAGGCGTAGTTCCCGATGCTGATGACGCTGGCGGGAATCGTCACGCTGGTCAGGCTGGGGCAATACCAGAACGCTTGACTTCCGAGGCTGGCAACACCGTCGCCAAGCGTGACGCTGGCCAGTTTGGCACAGCTACCGAAGGCATTGTTCCCGATGCTGGCTACGGTGCCGGGAATCGTCACACCGGTCAGGTTGGTGCAGTACCAAAAGGCGGCGTCGCCGATCGTGGTGACACCGCTGCCGATGGTAATGGCCGTAAGGCCGAAGCAATTGGAGAAGGCCTCGGTTCCGATGCTGGTGACGGTGGACGGGATGATATAACTGCTTCCCGGAAAGCCGGCAGGGCATTGGATCAGGGTGGTCTTGTTCTTGTTGAACAGCACCCCGTAGCTGTCGCTGCTATAGTTGGCATTGGCCGCGTTCACTGTGATCGATTTCATGGCGCTGTTGTATAAGAACGCTTCGGCGCCGATGCTGGTGACGCTGGCGGGAAGGGTCATGCCGGTCAGCCAGGTTTCCGAGAATGCGGCGGCGCCGATGCTGGTGACGCCGGACGGGATGGTGACACCCGACAGCCACCAGCAGGCCTCGAACGCGTAGTCGCCGATGCTGGTCACGCCGCCGGGAATATCATAACTGGATGCTGTCTTGCCCGCCGGATAGACGATGAGCGTGGCCTTGGACTTGTCGAACAGCACGCCGTGGCTATCATTGGAGTATGAGGAATTTGCCGGATCCACTGCGAATTCCGTCAGCCCGTCGCAGTTGGCGAACGCCCCGCTGCCGATACTGGCGACGCTGGCGGGAAGGGTCACGCCGGTCAGGTTGCGGCAGTAATAGAACGCTTTGACCCCGATGCTGGTGACACCCTCGTCGATGGTGAGGTCGGCCAGGTTGGAGCAATAGGCGAACGCCTCCTCCCCGAGACTGGTCACGCTGCCGGGAATCGTCACGCTGGTCAGCCCGGAGCACGCATAGAACGTGGCGATCCCAACGCTGGTGACACCGCCATTGATGGTGAGGCTCAGCAGGCCCGTGCAGCCATTGAAGGCGGCGTCGCCGAGGCTGGTGACACCGCTGCCGATGGTGACACTGGTCAGTCCGGTGCAGGAATTGAAGGCGTTTTGGCCGATGCTGATACTGCTGCCAACGATGGCTAAACTGCCGGTTAGCCCGCTGCATTGAGTGAACGCATTGTCCCCGATGCTGGTGACGGCGCTGGGGATGATCACGCTTCTCAGCCCGGTGCAGGAGTTGAACGCGTCGTTGCCGATGCTCGTGACACTGGCGGGAATCGTCACTCCGGTGATGGAGCTGCAATAGACGAATGCGCCGCCACCGATGGCGGTGACCGGCAGACCGCTGATCGAGACGGGAATGACGATGTTGCCGCCCGGCCCGGAGTAGCCGGTGATGGTAATGCCGCCTTGGCCGTCGGCAGAATAGTAGAATGGGAACTCCTCCGCCGTACCACCGAACATCGCGCCCCAACCCGCAGCGCCCGCCTGATCATAGATGGTTACGTTCGGATCACCGGCGAACGCGGTCCCATCGTTGGCGGGGGCGTCGCCGAAGAAGATTGCATCGATCAAGGCGGCTCCGCAGTTGGCGAAGGCACCGCTGCCGAGGCTGGTGAGGTTGTACGGCAGCGTCACGCCGAGCAGACTGGTGCAGCCTGCAAAGGCATCGTCGCCGATACTCGCCACGTTGTCGCCGAACACAACTTCCGTTAGGGCGGTGCAATTCTCGAACGCATGGTTGCCGATGTTGTTGACGCTGTACTGAAGCGTCACGCTGGTGATGCCGGTGTTGCCGGAGAACGCGTTGGCCGCGATGCTGGTGACCAGTTGGCCGTTGATGGTGGCGGGGATGGTCACCGCGCCACCGGGACCGACATAAGCGGTGATGGTGATGCGGGAGCCATTGGACGTGAAGAAGAAGCCGCCAAAGGTAGCCGTGGAGATGCCGCCAAAGGTGGCGGCCCAGCCCGATGCCGTTGCCAGGTGATAGGCGGTCGCCGACCCATCGCCGGAGAATGCGGTCCCGTCGTTGGTGGGGGCGTTGCCGAGGAAAAACGCACTGCTCAGACCGCTGCAATAGTAGAACGCCTGGACTCCGATGCTCTGAACACTGGCAGGAATCTCCACGCTGGACAGGCCATAGCATTCACAGAACGCCTGGTCCCCGATGCTGGCGAGCTTGGAGACCGGCGCGAATGTCAGGCTCTGCAACCCGTAGCAGTTGGAAAACGCATGGCCCGCGATTGCGGTCATGCTATTGGGGATGGTGAGGCTGGTCAGAGCGTTGCAGTCCCAGAACGCCCAATCCCCGATGGTGGCGACTCCGGCACCGAGGGTGAGGCTCGTCAAAGCGTTGCAGTTGTAGAATGCCTCGACTCCGATGCTTGTGCCGCCGGCGACGTTGCCAAGGATGCTCACTCCGGACAGATCAACGCAGTTATAGAATGCGTAGTCTTCGACGCTGGTGACGCTGGCGGGAATGGTCAGGCTGTCGGTCAGGTTCCAGCATTGAGAAAACGCGGCGGTCCCGATGCTGGCCACGCCGTTGCCGATGGCGACGCCGGTGATGCTGCATGAGTCAAACGCATGGTTGCCGATGCTGGCGACGCTGCCGGGGATGGTCAAGGTGCCGGTCAGGTTGCAGCCGGCGAAAGCGAAGTCCCCGATGCTGGTGACGCTGCTGGGAATGGTGAAATCCGCGTTGCTGAGGTTGTTGCAGGCCCAGAACGCGTGGTTCCCAATGCTGGTGACATTGGATGGGGTGGAGAACGTCACGTGGGTCACGGCATTGTTGAGCCCGAATGCACTGTCGCCGATGCCGGTGACCGGCACATCGCCAATGGTGGCGGGAATGTTCAACGGATTGGGGATTGCCCCGCTGTAGCCGTAGATGATGAGGCCGCCACTGCCGTCCGCATAGGTCAGGAAATCGGCCTGCGCCAGGGCGGGCACTAGCAGGAACCAGAGTGCCACCCAGCGTGTGGCACCGGTCAAGCGGAGCATCTGACGAATGGAGGTGAGGTTTTGGGATGGGTTGGTTGACATGGCGACGGTGGGTTTTGGTGGTGCATTTTTCCGAGGGCATTGCAGCAGTGCTTCAGCCCATTTTTCGCTGAATTTCACCAGGGTCGGGCTGGGGGAGGGTGGCAGGCGAAACAAACCGCGACTGCAAACCAACGGTCGCCTTGCCGAGCGAGATGACGGCGAGCGTGGCGGCCATTTTGCTAGGCATCAAGGAATTAAATTACACTTATTGTGTAATCTGGCGCAGGCGTGGCTGGCGCTGTCTCAGGGCCTGTGGAGCTGTGCCAACAGGCAATCGGTCGGGACGCACTTGTCGGCCATCACGCAGAAGAGGCGGCAGGGCGGCAGGCCGGTGTAATTGGCCAGCATCTCGAAGTTGTAGCCGGTGGGAAAGCGCTTGCCCAGTTCCCAGGAATTGATGGTGGCAACCGACAGGCCCAGATCCTTGGCGATTTTCTTCAGGGGGATGTTATTGTTGCGTCGCCACGAGCTGAAGGCCGTGGCAAAGCTCGCGCGGATGTCGCAGTGGGAAGTGTTCACCGCGAGCGATTCGTCGCCGCCGCCGTCGCTGTTGTCCTCGAGCGCGGGGTGGATTTGATCGGTTTCGACTTCGGCCCGCTCGCTGCGTCCGGCGGTTGCTCACGGGCGGCGGCACCGGTTTGGGCTTGCGAACGCGCCAACATCTCAGCGGCTTTCGGATGCAGACAAAAATGGTGGCCAAAACCAAAGTTGAGGCTGTGCGGGCACTGGCAGGCCCAGGTGCCCAAGCAATCAAAATAGCCTCCGAGCCCGGCATCCCTGACGCAGCAGGTCGCCGGGTCGGGAAATACCGCTGGCGGGCGCAACGACTGCGGCTGGGCCTCCGGCTTGGATGGGTTAGCGTCGGACCCGCGGGCAGGCTTGCGCTTGGGACGCTTGACGTTCGACTCC
>Ga0209697_10008422_pt1 | contig 11724 bp, 11 predicted proteins | sample AliMusrvi5mmetaG_FD_184115 | JGI IMG/M metagenome (GOLD analysis project Ga0209697, IMG submission 184115) | Freshwater lake bacterial and archeal communities from Alinen Mustajarvi, Finland, to study Microbial Dark Matter (Phase II) - Alinen... | ecosystem: Environmental > Aquatic > Freshwater... | reverse complement strand
TACTAAAAATAGAGGTGTGTTGGCATCGATGTGTCCTAAAAAAATTATCTTTGCATACTGGTTTTTGAAAAAAAAACTTATTTCAATCTGTAAAACATATAGATATTCAATTATTTAATAGAAAAGCTAATGAAAAACTTATCACTCATTTTAAACGCTGTATTGGCAATTGCTGTTGTATTTCTATTTTGGTTGGTTTTGGGAACTAAATCAAGTCCTGCAGCTCAACAACTAATAAGTGGAAAAGGAACAGTTACAAAGGGAAAGTTACCTATTGCCTATATAAATGTCGATTCATTATTATTGCATTACCAATTTGCAAAAGACGCCAACGAATCGCTGACAAAAAAACAGGAAGACTCACGCTTAACTATTAATACACGCGCACGCCAGTTACAAACCGAAATGGGTGAATTTCAACGCAAACTTGAAAACAATGCATTTTTAAGCCGCGAACGTGCCGAACAAGAACAACTTCGTTTACAGAAGAAACAACAAGAATTACAAGAGTTAGATGGAAAATTAAGTCAGCAATTGCTTCAGGTTCAACAAAAAATGAGCGAAGAGTTGCGTGATACCATCAACAAATTCATGAAAGAATATAATAAAGACAATAAATACGAAATCATTATCAGTAACACATCCAACGACAATGTTTTATATGCTGCCAAAGGCTACAACATTACTGCCGAAGTAACAAAATTGCTCAATGAACGTTGTGCAGCAAAAAAATAATCTGTTGATAAATTTATCTATTGCTATTCAAAATCAAAAAAGGGCAAACTCAGTTGAGTTTGCCCTTTTTATTTGGCGTTAATTATCAGAATTTCACATATCATTTCCCCTGAAAGAAAGCAACAATGATGAAAGAGCGTAGATAAGAACTGCAACCACCCAGGCAGTTGAACCTGTGAACATTAAATAGGCAGCCAATCCTAATAACAAACTTGATAACAGTCCGTTTCGGGAAAGGCGTTTCTGCCGCGTTTCTGATTTACGGTTATCTATCAGATGTTTTAATTGAATATAAATGAGAAATGCCACCCCGACAGAAAACAGATAAGGGGCGTAGCTGATATCGAAAAATTTGATTATGCATCCCAAAATAGTAAGAACACTACCTACCGTAAAAAGCATTTTCGTCGTATTTGTTTGTATCATTCTTTAATTATAAAAATATCTTCGCTTTTTTTCTTCATAAAATAATGTTCGCGCGCAAATTTCTCCAGATTTTCTTCACTCGACTGAAGCTCATTTTTCTTTTGTTTGGTGGCTTTGATTTCCTCCTGATAAAATTTCAATTCCTTTTCCATGCGATTTATCTTCTGGTGACTTTCCCAGCGGTGAATCAAACTGTGTTCATCGAAAAAGGTGACAATTACGGCAAATGAAACCAAAACTATCAGATACTTATTCAACAGAATCTTCCAGGGTTTTATTTCTATTTTTTTAAAAGCCGACATAATAATACAGGTTACGGGTTGCAAGAAAGGAGTTGGTGATATTGAATAGAAATACGAATTTGGATGACAAAGGTAAGCATTTTTTACTAACCTTCTTTTTTTTCAGAAATCTTTTTTTTTGATGAACTGTACCATCAAATTTTCTGTATATTTGCAGACAAAAGCAGAATAAGATTTCAATTTATGGACAATTTCATAGTTTCAGCACGCAAATATCGCCCCTCCACATTTAATTCAGTTGTAGGTCAATCTTCTTTGACGACAACCCTCAAAAATGCCATTAAAAGCAACCATTTGGCTCATGCTTATTTGTTTTGCGGACCACGTGGAGTAGGAAAAACGACTTGCGCCCGTATTTTTGCCAAAACCATCAATTGCCAGAATCTGACTGCTGAACATGAAGCCTGCAATGAATGCGAATCCTGCGTTTCGTTTAACGATCAACGGTCGTATAACATTCATGAGTTGGATGCTGCATCCAACAATGGTGTTGACGATATTCGCTCACTAACCGATCAGGTGCGCATACCGCCACAAATCGGAAAATACAGCGTCTATATTATCGACGAGGTTCATATGCTCTCAACAGGAGCTTTCAATGCGTTTCTGAAAACATTGGAAGAACCACCTGCACATGCCATTTTCATTCTTGCTACAACTGAAAAACATAAAATTATCCCAACTATTCTTTCACGTTGCCAGATTTACGATTTTAATCGTATCACAGTTGCAGACACGGTTAAGTACCTACAAATGGTGGCCGAAAAAGAAGGAGTTACTGTTGATCCGAATGGACTTAATGTGGTTGCACAGAAAAGTGATGGCGGAATGCGTGATGCGTTGTCAATTTTCGACCAGTTGGTGAGTTTCTGTGGAAATAACATAACTTATCAGGGTGTGATTGAAAACCTGAATGTACTTGACTACGAGTATTATTTCCGGTTGGTAGAAGCATTTCTCAAAGGCGAAGTAGGAACATCTCTATTAATATTCAATGAAGTACTAAACAAAGGTTTCGATGCACATCACTTCATTACCGGACTCAGCTCGCACTTACGCGATGTGCTCGTGAGTAAAGATTCTCAAACAATTTCTTTGTTGGAAGTTGGTGCCAATATTGGCGAACGTTACAAAACACAGGCACAAGGCTGTACACCTGAATTTTTGTTTCATGCATTGAAAATCAGCAACGACTGCGATATTGATTACCGACAAAGCAAGAATAAGCGTTTGCTGGTGGAACTTGCTTTAATTCGTCTGTGCCAATTGACGGATGAAAAAAAAAAGTCTAGTCTGAACGATGAAAAGCCTGCACCCATTCAAAAAGTACATGTTGAAACTGCTATAACAGCTCCTGCTAACATTGAAGCCTCCACAATTCCAACAGCTAGCATCCCGAGACCAATTTCAACAGCAAAACCAAAAGAAGAAATTGCTGCCGACACAAAACCGGTTTTTAAACGTCCGGGGAGCATTTCTATTTCGACCCCATCAGTTACAGAAAATCAACCCAAAGAGACATCAAACAACATTGTTTCCGATCCGGAAACAGTAGTCAACAAACCCTTCACCGCCGATGAATTAGTTCGCACGTGGTATCAATTTGCAGAAAATATTCCCGAACAAGGACGCATGACAAGTCTGTTTCTGAGTACAATACCTCAAATCACATCTCCTACAACATTTGAAATTACCGTTAGTAATATATTGCAGGAAAAAGAGCTAAAGCGCCTTCAACCGGATATTCAGAACTTTATTCATACTAAGTTGCACAACTCTGCGATAAGAATGACAATTAAGATTGCCGAAGAAAGTGCCATTCATAGGGCTAATACTCCCGAGGAACGTTACCGATTGATGGCCGAACAAAATCCGGCTCTGGATATTCTGAAAAATGGCTTACAACTGGAAATTGACTAGAGCAAAATGCATAATTAAGAATGCGAAATGTAAAATGATTTATAAAATTTGAATTATGAATTATGAATTATGAATTAAAATAAATGTTCAAAAAAATCACACGAGTTGTTTGGATATTGTCAGTAGTAAGTTTATTTACAGACGTAGCCAGCGAAATGCTTTATCCGGTCATGCCCATTTACCTGAAAAGCATTGGATTCTCCATCGTTATAATTGGTATTTTGGAAGGTTTGGCCGAAGCGACTGCCGGACTCAGCAAAGGTTATTTTGGCAAACTTTCAGATACAACCGGTAAACGCCTGCCTTTTGTGCAGGTTGGGTATATTCTGAGTGCCATTGCTAAACCAATGACCGCATTTTTCACGCACCCTGTCTGGATTTTCTTTGTCCGCACCACCGACCGCTTTGCCAAAGGTGTACGAACCGGAGCGCGCGATGCCATTCTTTCCGACGAAGCCACGCCCGAAACCAAAGGAACTGTCTTTGGGTTTCACCGCGCCATGGATACGATTGGTGCTGCTATTGGACCTACATTGGCGTTGGTATATCTGTATTTCTATCCTGGCAACTATATCGCGTTATTTTATATAGCCTTTATTCCGGGTGTAATAGCCATTATTACTACACTTTTACTCAAGGAAAAGAAAAAGCCGCTCCCTCCTACCCGTGAAAAAGTTTCGTTCTTTTCATTTTTGAAATATTGGAAACAAAGTCCTACGGCATATCGCCAATTACTAATTGGGTTATTGTTGTTTACGCTATTCAACAGTTCCGATGTATTTCTGTTGCTTAAAGCCAAAGATGCCGGACTAAACGACACGCACGTTATCGGCATTTATATTTTCTATAATATGGTTTACGCACTGTTTGCCTTTCCTGTTGGTTCGCTGGCAGATAAAATTGGGCTGAAACGCATGTTCAGTATCGGATTGGGATTGTTTGCCATCGTTTATTTTGGATTTTCATTTAATACCAATCTCTACATTTTTCTGGCACTATTCTTTATCTACGGACTATACGCTTCCGCCACCGAAGGCGTTTCGAAAGCATGGATCAGCAATATTACCGACAGAAAAGACACCGCCACCGCCATCGGCACATTCTCTGCTCTGCAAAGCCTTTGCACCATGGTGGCAAGTTCGCTGGCAGGAATTATCTGGTATAGTCTCGGAGCTAAAACGCTGTTTGTCATGAGTGGCGTTATGGCTGTAGTGGTGATGGTGTATCTGGGAAGAATGAGAGAGAGAAATAACTAGGATGATGGAATTCTAATTAAAAAACAACAAGAGCTGCCTCCAACCGGAAGCAGCTCTTATTTATTATTGTTCTGTAGAGACGCAAAGCATTGCGTCTTTGACACAAAATTACTCTACAATTTTCTTCATGGCAGTCATAGCAGCACGCAATTCAGCTCCACATATTTCGATAGAGTGGTTGCGGATAGCAGCATTTACTTTTACCAGTTCGAAGTTATCAACGTGTGCGTTAGCAGCAGCATTGAAGTTTTTACCGATAATGTTAGTATCCACTTTTTTCATGAAGTCAGCCAATAATGGTTTACAAGCGTGATCGAACAAGTAGCAACCATATTCGGCAGTATCAGAAATTACACGGTTCATTTCGAACAATTTCTTACGTGCAATGGTGTTTGCAATAAGTGGAGTTTCGTGCAATGATTCGTAGTAAGCCGATTCGTTTTTGATTCCTGAGCAAGTCATGCTTTCATAAGCCAACTCAACACCAGCTTTCACGAAAGCAACCATCAAGGTAGCATTATCGAAATATTCTTGTTCAGAGATTTCAACATTCCCCGCAGGAGTTTTTTCAAATGCAGTTTCGCCTGTAGCAGCACGCCATGACAACAAATTTTTGTCGCCGGCTGCCCAGTCTTCCATCATAATACGAGAGAATTCACCTGATAAAATATCATCCATATGTTTGATAAACAACGGACGCATGATTTCTTTCAATTCTTCAGAGATATTGAAAGCTGCAATTTTAGCAGGGTTCGAAAGACGATCCATCATATTGGTGATGCCACCAATTTTCAACGCTTCGGTAATAGTTTCCCAACCATATTGAACCAGTTTTGAAGCGTAACCAGTATCAATTCCTTTTTCAACCATTTTGTTGAAAGAAAGAATAGAACCTGTTTGCAACAAACCACAAAGGATAGTTTGCTCACCCATCAAATCCGATTTTACTTCGGCTACGAATGACGAAAGCAATACACCGGCTTTATGACCGCCAGTTCCCACGCAATATGCTTTAGCAATTTCCAGACCGTCACCGTTAGGATTATTGTCAGCGTGAACTGCTATCAGTGTTGGAACACCGAAACCGCGAAGGTATTCAGCACGTACTTCAGAAGCAGGCGATTTAGGAGCAATCATTACAACCGTAATGTCTTTGCGGATTTGAGTTCCTTCTTCAACGATGTTGAAACCGTGAGAATAAGAAAGACAAGCACCTTGTTTCATCAAAGGCACAACAGCATTTACTACTGAAGTATGTTGTTTATCCGGAGCAAGGTTAGATACTAAGTCTGCAGTAGGAATCAATTGTTCGAAAGTACCCACTTCAAAACCATTTTCTGTAGCATTTACAAACGAAGCACGTTTGTTGTCGATAGCTTCCTGACGTAATGCGTAAGCAACATTAAGTCCGCTATCGCGCATGTTCATACCTTGTGCAAGACCCTGAGCACCACATCCAATGATGACGATTTTCTTACCAATAAGTTTTTTAACACCATCAGCGAATTCGCTGCTTTGCATAAAATCACATTTTCCAAGTTCCTGAACTTTCAGGCGGTGAGGAAGTGAATTGAAATAATTTGCCATTTTGATTTAATTTATTAATCCCAACATATCAACAATCGTTTATCTATTGGGAATTATTTATTTGGTTTATGTTTATTTGTATTATTTATTTATTTGACTTCAAATTTCGCATGAATTCCTTCCAACATATCACTCAATCGTTCCACTTTGGAACGGGTGATAGCCACACGACCCGATCGGATAAATTGCAATACACCAACAGATTCGCTTAATTCCTCAAACATTTGTTGAGTTTCGGCATAATGTCCTGCCTTTTGAAGAACAACGAAATCGCTGTTCATCTCTAAAATACGAATATGGTATTTACGAATGAGATCTTCGATAGAACCTTGCTCCAACAATTTATCGGTAGCCACTTTATACAAAGCTATTTCCTGAAATACCAGATCTTCGTCGGTGTTGTAATAAGCTTTCAAAATATCAACACGTTTATCTATCTGTTTAACCACCTTAGAAACAACGTCTTCAGTTGCATAAATTGTAATAGTAAATTTATGAATACCTTTTAATGCCGAAGGAGAAACAGAAAGTGTCTCTATATTAATGGCACGACGCGTAAAGATGATGGTTATCTGTCCCAACAAACCTACGGTATTTTCCGAAAAAACGGTAATCGTATATAATTTAGTTTCCATGATTTAATCTCCTAATAAAATGTTTGTAACACATGCACCGGCTGGAATCATAGGGAATACCATGCCTTTTTTCTCAACATTTACAACCAACAAGTAAGGTTTGTCGTCTTTCAACATATCAGCAATAGCTGCATCCAGCTCCTCGCGTTTATGAACCTCAGTTCCATCAATACGATATGCTTTCGCAATGGCTATAAAGTCAGGATTAACCATTTCGGTAAACGAATAACGTTCCTCGAAAAACATTTCCTGCCACTGACGAACCATACCCAGAAAGTGATTATTCAGGATAATCATTTTCACACCGATTTGTTGCTGCATAATAGTTCCCAATTCCTGAATAGTCATTTGAAAACCACCATCACCACTAAACATACAAACTGTACGTTCCGGAGCACCCATTTTGGCACCCATGGCAGCCGGAATACCGAATCCCATAGTTCCTAACCCACCTGAAGTAATCAAACTCCTTGTTTGGGAATATTTAGAATAACGGGCAGCCATCATTTGATTTTGACCTACATCCGTTACAATAACAGCGTTATTATTGGTTGCTTCCGAAACTTTGTGAATAACTTCCCCCATAGTAATTTCACCCAATTCAGGATGAACTTCACGTTGGATAACTTTTTCAAATTCCAGTTTCTCGTATTCTTCAAACGAAGCAATCCATTCGGTATGTTTAGCTTCATTTATCTTGGCAGTTATTGCCGGTAATGTTTCCTTGGCAGTTCCCAAAACAGGAGCATCGGGAATAACATTCTTTCCAATTTCTGCCGCATCAATGTCTAAATGTATAATTTTTGCCTGTTTGGCATATGTTTTCAAATCACCGGTTACACGGTCGTCGAAACGCATCCCGATAGCAATCAACACATCACATTCGTTGGTTTTCATGTTTGGAGCTACATTGCCATGCATTCCGAGAAAGCCTTTGTTCAATGGAAAATCCGTTGGCATAGCCGAAGCACCAAGCAAGGTCCAGGCAGCAGGAATATCGGCTTTTTTCAAAAATGCTTTCAATTCCTCTTCTGCATTTGCCAGCACTACACCCTGACCAACCAATGCAAATGGTTTTTTAGCTTGATTAATTAATGCTGCAGCCTCTTCAATCTGAGAAGGTTGAACTTCCGGGATTGGCAAATAACTGCGAATAAAAGTACATGGTTTATACTCGAATTCAACTTCCGCAAGTTGCGCATTTTTTGCAAAATCCAGCACAACAGGACCCGGACGACCGCTACGTGCAATATAAAATGCACGGGCAACAGCCCAGGCTATATCTTCGGCTCGACGAATCTGGTACGCCCATTTGGTAATTGGTTGGGTAATACCCACTACATCAATTTCCTGAAAAGCATCTGTTCCCAACAAGGCTGCACCAACCTGTCCGGTTATAACCACCATCGGTGTGCTATCCATTAAGGCATCTCCAATTCCGGTTATGGCATTAGTAGCAGCGGGTCCCGAAGTAACCAGACAAACGCCAACTTTTCCCGAAACACGTGCATAACCTTGCGCAGCATGTGTTGCACCTTGTTCATGGCGCGTAAGAATATGATTTATATTTTTATCGTAATCGTAAAGCGCATCGAAAACGGGCATAATTGCACCACCCGGATAGCCAAAAATGATATCAACGCCTTCCTTTACCAGTGCTTGCATAAATGCATGTGCTCCTGTTATTTTTTTATCCATAATAACTTCATTTTTTTGTAAAAAGAATTCTTTTTTTTGCCAAAAAGTTCCATAAAAAGACAATGGCTGTAGTTAGTATTTTTGAGAAAAGATAATGTAACAACAATATTGATGTAAAAAACCACATAAACGAAGATGTCAATATTAATCCAACTCCTCCGATTGCTGCAAATACTGTAAGTTCAACTGTTTTTTTCTCAATGCGTTTTTCGTTAAAAACCCATAATATGCTTATTAAATAACTAATTATTAATCCTATAGTAAAACTGATAGTTGAAGATATCATGTAATGAATATGAGCAAACTCAGTCAACACATACAAAATGCTGACATCTACTATAAAAGCAACACCACCCGCAAACAAATAACGTATTAGTTGAATATAGGTATTGTTTGTTTTTCCTGTTGCTATTTTTTTGATCATTTGTACAGTTTCGATTTCATTAGTCCCCATTTACATAAACGATGTACGATTGAAACACGCAATACGCCAAATCCATACACCGAACTACGATATAAATTTATTGAAGATGCTTCTTCAAAATATTTTGTCGGACAAGTTACTTCTCCAATCTCATAACCGGCATAAAAAATCTGCGACAACATTTCGTTATCAAAAATAAAGTCATCTGAATTAATATTATAATTAATATTACGTAGCACATCAGCTGAAAAAGCCCGGTAACCCGAATGATATTCTGATAATTTTTGCTTTAGTAATATGTTTTGTATCAATGTCAGAAAACGATTAGCGATGTACTTTATCATTGGCATTCCACCTTTTAAAGCCCCTTTCCCCAAAATTCGTGAAGCCAATACAACCGGATATAAATCGTTAGAAATAATATACGAAATAGATTGAATCAACTTTGGTGTGTATTGATAATCAGGATGTAACATAATTACGACATCAGCACCCAGTTCCAATGCACGGTTGTAACAAGTTTTCTGATTACCACCGTAACCTCTGTTTTTTTTGTGGACTTGTATTTCTTTTATTCCTAATTCTTTGGCCTTAGCAATGGTATGATCGGTACTGAAATCATCTGTCAGAATTACTTCATCTACTATGTCAAAGGGTATTTCTGAATAGGTTTGTTCCAAGGTTTGTTCAGCATTATAAGCCGGCATCACCACTATTATCTTCTTTCCGTTAATCATTCTCTTTCAAGTAGTCTATTTAATTTGATTTTCTATCTGGGGATTACGAACATAAAACGCAAAACCATTTTTTCTATACAAAAATTGGGCTTCGGATGCCATCTTTAAAAAGTCTACTTTCCTTTGTCTGGTATCTTTCACCACAAAATAACAGGGTTTAATAATTCTTCCACGCATCAACAATGTGTCATTCGTACATTTGTTTTGTGGTAAACGGTTAGAATAAAAGTATTGGGCATAACTTTTATTCATTGGTAAAATATAGCAATCCACTCCTTTTTTGCTTTCGTAGAATTCAATTGCAGCTGCCTGACTATATTTTTCTACCTGAGGCACCACAAAAAGCATTGTAACAGAAACAAAAAACAACGAACCAAGGAACAGAATATTAAATGATTTCAGATTAATTGTTTTTGACACTTTGATACAGAATAAAAGTGTAGTTGCAAACAGCAAAACGCCAACTATCGGTTCAAAACCAATCCATTGCGCAGAGGCTTGCATATTCCCTAATGCAAATTCATCCTTTATATAGGGAAACAAATACTCTTTAAACTTGTCGAACAAAGTTACCAGCGTTAATGCAAAACCGAAAATTACTGCCAGAGTAATCAGGATAACTTTCAAATAGCGAGGGAACTTCCATTGTTTTTCTATCAGCTTATCAACATACCACGCAGCAAGGAAAGTAAGCGGAAAATAACACATAGAAGAATAATGCACTATTTTAGTTTTTACAATGGTAAACAATATCAGCACCACCCAGAAAAGGATCATCATCCACTTGAAAAAATGAACCATTTTTGCGTTTTCTTCCTGCCTCAAAATGGAGGGACGAAAGGCAGGTAATGCCAATATGGAAGCCGGAAAAACTCCAATTAAAATTACGACAAAATGATACAACAAAAATCCGCCATGCCCTGCATCTTTTGTTTGGAACAACCTAATCTGATAAACTATAAAATCCTGAATAATTCGATAGTTTCCATTCAAAATCTGAAGTACAAACCAAAAACATCCAACAAAAGTAAGTATAACTGCAAAAAGTAGCACTTGTTTCCAGTTATAGTAAAGTTTAAATTTATTAAAAACGAGATATATCCCGAATGTCAATAAAAATATCAATAGCCCTACCGGACCTTTTGTTAGAATAGCCAGCCCCAGAAACAGTGCCGATGCTGCTACTTGTAAATATGGGTTACCCTTGTTTTCTTTATAACTGAACTGTATAAAATAGTAAATACCAAGAAAAATAAATAGGTTAAACCATGGATCGATAATGCCTGATTTGAAATAAAAGAACGGAAACAATGAAGACACATACATCATCATCCAGATATATCCGAACTGTTTGTTTTTGAGTTTACGTCCAATATTGTATAGAACTAACAGCGATGCAATTCCAGCAATGACATTGGGGAAACGAGCTGCAAACTCATTAACACCGAATACTTTCATCGAAAGTACTTGCATCCACATGAACAAAGGCGGTTTTTCCCAAAATGGTTCAAAATTCACTTTTACCGTCAGATAATCGTGCGTTATCAGCATTTCGCGGGCCGATTCGGCAAAGTTAATTTCATCCCAATCGAAAAGATGTACCACACCCAGTCCCGGAACAAAAAGCAGCAATGCAACAACAACAATTGCAAACTGAACAAGTAAATTATTTTCATTTAAACTTTTATACATCAAGTTAAATCAATATTAATCCACCATTCTTACAGCACCTTTATCGGCAGAACTTACCATACTGGCGTAAGCACGAAGGGCTTTTGAAACAACACGATTTCTATCTTTAGGCTTGAACGCATCTTTGCCACGGGCTAATTCAGCCTCGCGACGTTTCAGCAATTCTTCCTCGCTTATATTCACATTAATAGTGCGGTTTGGAATATCAATTTCAATAATATCACCATCCACAATTAAACCGATATTTCCACCCGAAGCAGCTTCAGGGGAAACATGTCCGATAGACAAACCTGAAGTTCCACCAGAAAAACG
>Ga0209697_10008421_pt1 | contig 11724 bp, 19 predicted proteins | sample AliMusrvi5mmetaG_FD_184115 | JGI IMG/M metagenome (GOLD analysis project Ga0209697, IMG submission 184115) | Freshwater lake bacterial and archeal communities from Alinen Mustajarvi, Finland, to study Microbial Dark Matter (Phase II) - Alinen... | ecosystem: Environmental > Aquatic > Freshwater... | reverse complement strand
CATCTATATAGATTGATATATAAAATATTTCGTTCGTGGTACTTATAGGCCGGAACACTGTCATTATATTAAGTTGCTTGCCGTTAAATGTTGTATAAGTAAACTTGTTCATGCTATGAAATCCCTATATATTGTAAAATTGTGTTTTAGCATATCATCCGCCATTTGCATCTTAATGTCTTCTGGCAACTCCTTTTTAATCTTTTCTTTTACCTTATTAATGTCTGTATTAAACATTGCAACATAAGCCATAGTCCAAATATTGATATGTTCAGGGGATATCCGTAGTGTCGCTTGATCATCATTAAAATAATATATGCCAAAATTTAATTTATCTACCGTAATAATTAATATAGGTGTTAGGTGCGAGCCAACGTCAAACCCCTGAGTATAGCTGTATTCCCATTTAGAATCAAATAATATCTTCATAAACAAATCATATTGTTGTTTGTCTACTCCTCTTGGATCGCTGACACTTGTTATAATATTTTCATAACTCATATGGCTATATCCCTAAGGTGCTGCGCCTTATTTTTTAATAATGCATCGCAAATCTGCATTTTAATATCTTCCGGCAGCTCCTTTTTAATCTTCTCTATTGTCCACTCTGGATGCGCATTAAGTATTTCAGCGTATACGTCTTCTAAGAATGTGTCTGGAGATTGTTTATTTGATGAAGAGTCTTCGCTTTTCCATACCTCATCGTGTTCTATTAATTCATATTCATCGTGTTTATACTTTAATATAACGTAACCTATGTTAATATATAATATTAAATGCTCATCCATATCTAATATGGAATCATGCGTCGGAGACATCTTTAATTCATATCCCCATGGATCATTATAAATGTCTGGTTTTTTAATCATCCTTATTCCTATGACTATGCCGCTTCTTATTATAATGCATGTGTCCTCTGCCAAACCACGGTAAATCATGGTATTTAATACTGTTAGGGATAGATATCGGAAACGTGTCCATTACTATTCGTTTTCCTATTATTTCACTCACCTGTATAGCCTTTTTCTTTGTCTTCTTCATTATGCCTCTTTTTATTATAATGCGCATGATGCCTAAAAATTCTGTTTAATATATTGTATCTTCTATACTTTACGTCTTTAAAATAGATCATCCGTGGATCTTTTTTATCTGGGGCCTGATATGGAGTTTGGCTTTCCACTATACCTCCGCTTATTGTAATGTTGATGATGACCCCACGTCAGTTTAATGGTATAAGTTATGTTTAAGAAACGTAGATCATTTTTATCTTGCGTAACCACAACATTAAATTGATCCACGGATCCTCCGCTTATTATAAAGCATATGGTGTATTTTAGACAATTTACACCATGTCGTAGGGAGTCTCAATATGATGCCTCCTCTTGTTATAATGCATATGCGGTGCCACATATTTTCTTGCCCATCCGGTAAAGTCGAGCCCCTGTTTAAGCGGTTGCATCATCATGGCCGCTGCAATATCACGAAGCCCACTACTTAACGATATTGACTGCTTCTGTTTGGCCCTTATCTTTTTCGACATCGTGCCGTCTCCTGTTATAGTGTATGTGTTCTATTATGGGCAACGTCCATTTGGCTGCTGCGGCAGGGTTATATACCCCCCCCCCACTCCTACGTTTTCATATACGACCCAATTAAATTCTACCACTTATACCTTCTTTTATTATAAATCATGTGATGCGGTATAAACATTTCTTTAGAATCATAAAAACCATTATGCCACGCTATTAGTGATGGTATCTTTGCCATTATCTTTGCCATTATCTTATCCTATAATGCATATGGTGATTCTTTGGTTCATACAAAGCGCACACCGTGTCCTGATATTTGAGTACATTCATAGCAAACTCATACATTCTATCTATGTCGCAATGTCTTGCACAATTCATACAGTGTTTTAAATCACTTGTTGTAATAATATTTTTTCTTACAGCTGCCATTATACCTCCGATTATTATAACGCAATATGATGAGATAGAATGAACTGGACACCCCAAAGCGTTCCAACAATGCCACCATTATCTATTATTTTTTGCTGGACTTCCACCATCTTGGATCTTGTTTTGGCTCTATCATTCCGCATATGTTATTATATCTCCTTGGATTATAACGCAAATGTGGATAATCAGTAAGAGGCGTGTGCAAATCGTGCATCGGATAAAGTCTATATGCGCCAGGCGGATATTTATCTATCAATATTGGTTTTCCCACAATGTCTCCTTTTGTTTATAATGCATATGAATATCTCCATCTTGGAATATTGTCATTGACTGTGCTATCCTATATTTAAGTCTTTCCATATACGGGTCTTTATGTTTCTTTTTATTTGTCTTTCCCCATGTCTCCTCTTATTGTATTGCATATGTGGGAACATAATTGTCGGAACAACCCATGGGGGATAGTTAGAAAAACGTTCTATCATTTTTCTAAACTTTCTTAATCCTCTTCTAGTTGGTAGTGTTGCTCTCATATCTCCTCTTGTTATAAATCATATGATGCTTGTATATAAATAAGTCACCCGTACCCCATGCCCTATCCAGGGCTATCCACATATCTTCACTTATTTTCGCCAATTGCTTTTTACCCCCATAACTGAGGATAACAAAAACGGTATCCACATTGCAAGTTGTACATAAATATGCGCATTAACACAAAACCATATCCAATAACTGTTTGTCAATCCAAATATTATAAACCCGCTTAGCCTTATGGCGTTTGTCTTACCGGCTGTAAGGAAGCTGCCCAACACGGCGAGACCCGATATTATATATCCTAGTATCATAGCGCCTGCGTTAAACTAATAAAATTATCTATGAATTTATCCTCGTCTTTCATAAACTTATTATAATACGCTTCTTGGGCTTTTGTCAAGGTGTTTTTTGCGGTTGGTATTTCTTCGGAGGTATAGGCTATTCCATAATGATTGGGGTTGGTTTCCATTATAATATCTTTGTTTTTAGACGCCACCAATACTGGTGTGCCGCACTGTATGGCTTCTTCTATTAACATTGTGTTTTGATCAGCCGTGTACAAAATTTTAGATCGTTTTAATATGTTGGCTAATTCCATTCTAGTTGTCGGTTTTATTGTGTCAATCATATAAGTTGTTCCCATCTCTTTGATCATACTTAAATCATTATAATTCCCCTTACCAACATAAAGTGACACAATATCTCTATCTCCAATCCCGGACTCGTTAAACAAGTCGTGCTCTATTACATCTAGCCTTAGTAAGTTCCTATTAATATCATTGGCAGGTATGAGACATTCATCCCAATAGAATGATATGTCATACATTTTATCACCCTTATGCGCAGATCCGGCTATAAAAGAAACGGTTTTTTTAGCGCTGAATTCATTGCTCGGGCAAATCTCAGGGTAAACTACTATACCATCTTCCGCTATCCTTTTAATTATTTCAGGGTTAGCAACATTAACGGAATACGGAGAATCATTAGCCGGGGAGCTTACATAAGACTCATAACCACGCCAGGACAATGTTCTTGCCAATTTAAACAAAACTCTAACCCCTGCGTGATATCGCATAAAAGACGGAGTCGCTATTAAATATGGTTTCATCTCGCCTCTAGTTGATTACTGGCTTACTGGTTTCACTTATTGTTCTTTTAACCTTGGCACCGCATTTTGGGCAAACCATCCTGCCCTCGCTCTTAATTGCTATCACATATGTTGCGTGATAGTGTTCAAATTTGTGTCCGTACCTATTACAAACATAAGTATAAATTGGCATTAAGCCTCCTCTATTGTGGCTATCCATATATTTCCTTCAAGATTTTGGTATAAACGCTTGTTATAGTGGTAATGATGAGTTATATATTTCGTCGCACAAGTGGCTGTAACAACATTAGGTGAGTATTGCGGGATTGAGGGGTGGTGTGTAGGCACAGCATTTATATATGGATATGGCATATTCTCCTCAGTTCTCGTCTATTCAATAATACTATAAGGTTCTTCTTGTGTCAAGATTTATATTTAATTCCATAAAAACGAATGTCAAATCCTTGCACATTAAATTTATAATCTGAAAATATATTATCTAAATACAACATTTGTTTAATATCGGCTTCGGTTATATTCCTATAATAATCTTTCCATATCTCTTTTGTACTGGTAAATGGCGAGTCGGAACTCGTTGTTCTGCTTGTGCCATGTTCTGGCCGGCCCAGTGTTGCGCAAGTGAATAAAAACAGTCCGCCAGGCTTTAACATCCTGACGATATTGTTTAATGTATAGTTTAAATACATATCGTGTTCAAAGCATTCTGTTGATATAATAGTATCAAACGTTTCGTCTGCTGCATAATATTTATGGGCTTCGCATATCACATCAACGTTCTTGCCCTTATCTAAGTCTAGCCCAGTATAATTGCAATTCTCAAAAAATATACGATTACTTCCATTAATATCCAGAGACCCAACATCTAAAACTTTTTTGTTTTTAAAGTGATCTGGGAACATTGATTTAATCTTAAGGCAAAATTCAACTTGACTTGGGTGCGACATTATTATCCTCCTCTTTTCTATTCGATTATACTATAACATTATTCTTTTGTCAAGTGCGGTTTTACACATCTCTCACATGCCCATAGGCCATTAGAAAGCATGTACCCATAACGCTCATCACAACATGGATAGAGAGAACAAAAACATTCGGAACAGCTAAAAAGCTGTTCCGAATCTTCAGGAATAAAATGGCAGGGGAAATACCTGCACTTTTTATTATTCTGTTGTTGTGACATTTCCATCTGGACCAATCACCCATCTCCCTTTTGCCGAATCTGGGATATCTGATATGTTATGTGGTTTAGATAAATCTTTCTTTATTTTGGTTTTGTTTGTTGTTGTTGGCTTGGGTGGGTTATTACTTTCCCATCTAGCTAATTCTTCATTAAGACACCTCTCCCACAGTTCTTTCTTTTCTTTTTCTGATAACTTTTTCCCGCCTTTTTCAAGGTTTACCAACTTTTCATTATAGTGTTTTTTAGCGAATTCATGAGCATAACGCCTATCATCTGCCGGAGTCCCTCTTTCAGGATCCGCAGAGACACTAGGATCCTTACCGGGGTTAGGCCAACCCTTGTTGATCATGCGATCTATAATCATTTCCATCCTAGATATTCTTTCTTTAAGCATGTCATTATATGTTTTAGGATCAAACATGTTCCACATTTCTTCATCATATTTTTTAGCATCCTTTTCTGTGTATGTTTCCCTGACAAGCTTGGGCAAATTGCTGCCTGTAGGTTGCACCTTATTAGGGCCTATCTTCTTCATGTCGTATCTCAGTCCTGCCCCATCAGAAGAATGCTGAGATGCATCCAAAAACCAATCTTTAAGGTTTGGGTATTTTTTATAATACTGCGCTATTTTGTTTTCTAAGTCTATGGTTTCTCTTTCTTTCGCCGGCTTACCTTGCTTTTGTTCTTGTATGGTTTTCTCTTTATATTGATCTGACGGAGGAAATTTTTTTATTAAATCTTTTATACTAACGGCGGTTAACCAGAGAGCGCTTTTAACTTTATATCCAGCATCTGTCGTAAACTTCTTGGCATAGCTTAATAAAAAATTGTGTAAATACTCTATCACATCTTGCTGAGAATTTCCTGAAAGGGGCGGCAACTCTTGATTAATAAATTCAGCCTCAGACCCAATCTGGGTTTTCAAAACAGCAGATCCAGGTATTCCAACTATCGGAACAAACTGCTTGGTGTTGTCCTTTGGTTCTACACCAGACACGCCTGGATCTTTCTCGGTCCTGCCGGTTGACGCAGATGCTAGCTCAGTTGTTATTTGATTTAATTGGCTTGTGAGCTGACCAACATCTGCGAATGTGTTAATATCTGGTATATATGAGTGATATTTATTAGACGCTTCATCAAAGCCTTCTATAATCTTACGCAGCTTCTCTACGCCATAATTGCCTATATCGTCGTGCGCTGGATCTTTCCACCCAGCTATATCACGCCCGACCAGCCACTTCGTATATTTAGCTGATGGTGTTGGGTCTATTTCACGTATCTTTAATACCCTGTCATGTGCATCTTCTACAGACATTTTAATGTTTAATTTTTTAGCAGTTGATAAATATGACTTCACCAACTCAATTAACAAAGCACTTGTAGCCATGATTCCTCCGCATTATTTGTTATAATATTTAATATAGTAATCGCCAAAATACATCTTGTCGCTTGGGTATAAAGATTGTTTTTTAAGAAAGATGCCAAGCTCTTGAACATCGACTGACGTCAACTTATTGCTGTCCATTACACCTTGCCCTATAAGCCTAACAAACTTATTGAACGAAGCAAAAGATGGGTGAGACTTATCTAAACTTTGATTGTGCCCAACTTCTTTTTGTCCGCCAGTAAAGGCCCCGCTGGAGTCTGTTTCGTCCTCGTATTTAATAACAGAGTCTTTGGGCAAAAACAAATCATTGGTATCCTCAAAACCAGCCTTATTAATTATGGACAAAATATCGCCTATAGGCCTACTCTCATCTAGCGTTTTGCCAGTAGATGCCCCTGTTACCGCCCCGCATTTGGAACAAACATCAGACTTTGGATCTATTTCTGTTCCACATTTACCGCACTTATTTGTTGGGGCATCAACGACATCTTGCATAATACTCCTAACAATTATAGTATAATCGCCATTGCTATCTTTCTTTGCTGATTGAAATGCGTCTATTGCCTCTTGTGGTGTCAGACCAGCATACATATAAATTGCTAGAAATGGTATCTCTTTTTCTTCTATCCAGCCGCTAATTTTCCCGCCGGCCAGTGCAACTTCCGAAGCTAGTTTGTTGAGCTCATTATACAAATTTTTCCTGTATTCCAGTTGTTTTTGTTTAACAGCGTCTTTTGCCTCTTGGCGGTTGTCTTTATATTTTGGCGCCTCAGCCTTTTTAATCATCCACATATTACTCCCCTTTAATCTAGATTCTATAGAGAACGCCTCAACATAATCCGGACGTTGCTCTGTACCACTATTAACGCTCTTCGATATTTCTTCTAATCTTTTATCTATAACATGAACGGCTTGCTTCTTGTTTACGTCAAAATCATTAAGCTTAATCGTGTTAATAAGTTCCCTTAGTTCAAGGAATATCTTATCATTATCTTTAGGCTCTTCCTTAGTCCATTCCTTAATCTTACTCTTAATTTCTTTATCCTCTAACAATTGGCGATCCTTTTTAGATTTGATAAATTCACGAACAAGATTGACGGCCTTCTCTTTTATCATTTCAGGATCCTTAAACCTTTGAAATAAAAGGAACTCCTCTGTTTGCGCCACCCATCCTTTGCTAGCTTCTGGAATGTAACCCTTGTTCTTAAGTTCACTAAGTTTGGGAGTTGCTAGTCCATCTGATAACCTTATAATCTCCCCGCCTTTTAATATTGGGTTGTTAACTATGACTTTATAAGCATCACGTTTCCCTGAGACCTCTTTAGATAATAAGTCTAATTTGTCCTCACCAACAGCCTTAGACACGTCATTAGTTTTCCTAGAGTCGTTGTCCACGTACTTAAACTTGATTACATCATCAACATAATCCCCAAGATCATACATCAATTTATATATCTTTTCTTCCTTAATTTCTCCGTTTTCTCCTGGTTGTATGTCATGCGTCTTCATATGATGTTTAACTATAGACGATATGTGTTGTACGTCTTCATTGGAAAACTTCAAGTCCTTAAGTATTTTTTCGGCCAATTCTGCGCTCACGTCCTCATGTCCTATAAAATGCGCAACATCGCCTTTAATTTTCTTTGTATCGGCTTTACCTAAATCATGCAATAGCCAGGCCCATTTCATTCTTACATCATCAAATTTATCTAACCCCATCAGCACGTGTTCTATAACGGTTTCCATGTGGTACTTTGGATTATCGTGTGATATATTAATATCACGTAAGGCCTTAGCCAGCACCGGATTTATCACATCTGCCAGGCCGGTCTCTAATATATATTCTATACCCTTGCGTGGATCTTTGGTCATAAGCATTTTATCCATCTCTTCTTTAACACGTTCTTTGCTAACTTTCCTGACGAATGTTAATATGTTCTTCTTGGTAGCCTCTATAATAGATTTATCTATATCAAACCCGTGTTGCAGCGCCTGTCTAATGGCTCTTATCATTCTTAGTGGGTCGTCCTGCATTATTTTATCTCCGCCATCAGGAGCATTGTTGGCAAAGGTGATTCTTTTATTCTTTATATCTTCTATGCCACGTTCAGTGATTCCAGGTATTTCTTTTAGAGTATGGGTTGCCAAGTCCATATACAGGGCGTTCATGGCAAAATCTCTGCGTTTAGCTTCTTCGTCTATCGTTGTGGTTCCGGTGACAACAGCCTTCCTGCTCTCGTCGTCTGGATACTCTTCCTTGCGTGGGACGGCTATATCTATCATGTCTTTGCCCAAAAGAGCTTTTGCGGTAAACGTGGTGCGATCAGATGTAATAGGTGTTCTAGATGCCACGTCTTCTTCTGGATGCGTTGCGGCCCACTCTTTTAATAGTAATTTACCAAACTTCTCGGCTCCGTCTGGCTCCTGCGTGTCAACCACTATATCTAAGTCTTTCGGCATTCTTACTGCGTCGCCTTCTTTGTTATATTTATTCATGACTAAATCTCTCACAAACCCACCGACAGCATAAACACTTAGCTTATGCTTTTGTGCCACCGAAGAAATAAAGTCTGCGATTGGGGTGAACTCTTTAGGAACATCTAAATACATAGCCTCTCTAATAAAAAAGCCCTGTACGTGTTTACCCTGTACAGGGGCTATTGGATTCAGATCATCCTGTTCATCTATTAACTCATTGATGTTTTGGTATTTCTCTGTCATCGTGCTTATCCACCTTTACAGCGTCTTTGATGTTTTGTTTATATTTTTCATATTCTTTACTATCTAAAATTGCCTTGACGACTCTATCAACGCAGCTTCTTTTCCCAGGGCCTATACCGGCGACCGGACATTGGTATCCACTTCCTATTGCGCCCTTGATGCCAAACTTATCCTCGTCAAGCCCGCTTAATATTTTGACTACCAGTTCTCTTTCAGAGTGTTTTATAAACTTAGTTAATATTTCAAATATGATGCTTTTGCAACTTCCGCTCTTACCGCTCTCGCCTGTTGGATTTTCAACTTTGATATCAACCACGTTCTTCGTATTTTCCTCTATCATTATTGTTAATTGCAATCCACAAGATGCTGTATAATTATGGTTCACGTGTTCTATTGAGTCCGTTTTTGGTACCATTTTTCCTCCCGTACAAAAAGTCCCTCAGTTCTGAATTCTTCATTATTCTTTGTGTGCCGGTGGGAACATCCACTATCCACACCCCGTCAGCTTTAATGCTCCTACTTTGTTGCATAATACCAAATATTTGCAACAGCGTAAATGACTGGTTTATCGGGGGTGAAGAAGAAAGAAAATAATGACGCCTAACAGTGGTTGGCCCATCGTCCGTCCTATGAGCCTCCATAAATGGTTGGTTCACATCTCCGGAGGTTCTGATAAATGGTATGTATTTCTTACCATTATACAGGAACAACCGCTTAAGTTTTATGGTTTTAATGGGCGTCATCTCCTCGCTAATCCTCACTATATAAGGCTTTTTATAACCTGAAATACGGTTTTACAAAAGCCCCATATTAATCCCTCTAAAACCATTATTTAGACAGCTTAAACCCGACATCTTTTGGATCTAGGTGATCAAAGATCTCCTTCATTTTTTTATCTGCTATTTGTATCATATCTCCAGATTCAAGATGTATTTTGATAATGCCGTTGGCATTATTGACTTCTGTAATCTTATCGTCCATATTTATAAACACATACTTATAGTTTTTAATTTCCACAATTCCTCCTATTTTTTACCGGTCCAATGATGAAGATCAATATCATTAAAATCTACTGACCCATCTTTTCCTGTTTTGAATTTTGTCCATCCCTGATAATATTCGGCGTTGTGCCTGTGGCCGTCATTCATGTATTCCTGAGGATTACAGACACAGGGAATTTCTACCAACGTCTTATTCATGCTTACAAATTTTGAACACTTATGGGTATGGGCGTTGAGAATACAGTCAAAATCTGTTTCACCGATGCTCATAAAGTATTCCCAGCTATGCTTAACTGTCGCTCCAACAGCCCTAGTGTACCAGTCAGGATGTGCAAGAATAGCCTTACCTATCTTATACCACCAACAATCAGTCTCAAGAACCCTGCCATTAAAAATGCTTGCCACTCTACGTGACAGCAGCAGGTTATGTCTCATGGTTTCTATCATCTCGGGCCTTAGGTTATACTGCGCTTCATGAATGTACCGTCTTTCGTGGTTGGCCATCAACATAACTATCTTATCATATCTTTTTAACAGCTGTTCAAGTATATCTAGAACCACACCTAGTTCTTTGTCGAAATTAATCACACGCTCTTTCCTAAAGCTGCTAGCACAGTCCAGGTGCCATAGGTCTCCAACAGTTAAAAGAACCTTGTTTGTATCCTGTTCGCACATATCATGGAGTAGCTTATTGTTTTGGTATGGGGCGTGGAGATCGCTTATAACTGTAAAATCGTGATAATTGGAAAGAATATTGGATATCATGTTTCTTTCTTCTTTCCATACCGGCGCATTCATGTCGCTCACGCTCTGGACTTCTAGAAGATTTCCAGGGACAGGCCTTGGTGAATTTGTGGTAATCTTGTTATCTTTTATTATTTTCTCTATGGCGCTCAATGACGCTGAAACATAAAACGCTATCTGTGTCATTGACTTCCCGTCTTGATACATCTCTTCTATTCTTTTGATCTTTTCTTGCGTTGCTATTCCGTTTTCTGTTCTAACTGCCAATGCCTTTTTCACTGTAAGCCTCCTTTGGCTTTAATGATTCCCATCAGTTTTAACTCAGAAGCACGCTTTTTTATTGCGTCCCATGTCCTGTTTTTAAATCTTGCTAAAAGATATGCCCCTGTACGCTCACGCACCCCATAGAGTTCAACAAGTCTTATTAAATCTTCTATTTCTTTTTTACTCCATTTTTCTCGTGGACTTGCGTTACAATGTATGTTGTGATTGCGCATTATACGATCAACATAGTTATAATAGACGTCCCTTTTAAACTCTTCAGAACATTTGTTTGTTATTTGTTGGCAGTTGAGTCCTTCGGAGGCCAATTTTTTAATATAATTAATTTCTGTCAATGGGACGCTTCGGCTATACCTCCTACTAACCATAGACAGGCGTTTTTTTCTGTTACTAACTGTGCCTGTAGACTTAACGCCGCACAATGTCATTATGGTTTTATGCTTGACGCCCTTGTCTATCAGTTCTCTAAATATATCATCGCTGACCTTCATACAGTTTTCCCCATAAGTCCTCTGTGCCTATTGGACTTGATGAAACACTTTCTAGAGCAATAATGGTGCGTCCTAATAATGGTGCGTCCTAATAATGGTGCGTCCTAATAATGGCGCTACTGACCTTCTTCTTTTTACCGCATGTGGCGCACTTAACTGTAATAATCACTGTACTCTCCTATCATTTCCCCTGTATCTTTTACCACAATGTATGCAAGTATAAACATACACTTTCGACCAACTATTATATATACAGGCATCGTCGGGTTTGTGCATCCCCAAAAAGCAAAGCAACTTTCGCATATGCTCCCCCCCCCTATC
>Ga0209697_10008410_pt1 | contig 11737 bp, 12 predicted proteins | sample AliMusrvi5mmetaG_FD_184115 | JGI IMG/M metagenome (GOLD analysis project Ga0209697, IMG submission 184115) | Freshwater lake bacterial and archeal communities from Alinen Mustajarvi, Finland, to study Microbial Dark Matter (Phase II) - Alinen... | ecosystem: Environmental > Aquatic > Freshwater... | reverse complement strand
CGCCCGAAGGTGAGACGCAGTGCTTTGTGTTTCTTCTCATAGCCGACATCATACACAATCACCAGGAATTTATCCCCCGGTCGTATCGTGTGACTAATCTCCTTTGCATCCTTGAACGCTCCGGTCTCCTCCAGCTGCCGCTGCCACACCTCAAGAAACCGCTGTTCCGGGCCAACAGCCCTGAAACCGTCTGAAGCATCTTTATAGATAGCCGAAAATTCGCCCGCCTTAACCCTTGCCAGCACACGCTCCTTGAGCACGGCTACCTCGGCTTCATCTTGGGGGACTGCTTCAATAACGCCCCCTTTTTGCAGAGGGGAATTTAGAGGGGAGTTTGCCCCGTTCGTTTTCTGCTCGGATTTCTCATTTTTTGAGTTACACCCGCTGAGTGCGGCGAGAATAATTATAATGAATGTTGCTGTAACACGGCGCGTATATTTCATGTTAACTCCAGATTGGTGATGCAAGTATCATACATTCATTTATTGATCACACCTGCAGATTAGCTTCTCGACGAAGAGTGCCATAGTATTTTACTCTATTGGGAGAAATACCAGTAATGAGTTGAACTCGTCAACGGCAATAGTACGATGGAAATGGTTAGTGCAGCTTTTTTACGTTAAAAAAAGGCCGGCGTCAGGCGCCGGCCTCAATAACAATCATGCTATCGGAGAGGAGTCACCTCCTCTCCAATATTCAGATAATTAGTAGGATACAGGACGGACAATACCTCTAATGAGCGCCTCGGATGTAGCACCTGCCACACCGCCGTGGTCTTCGCAACCACCCCAGTTGCCAAGCGCTGGCGTGCCATCGACAGCAGTCATGTTCAGAGCAGGCGCGTAACGAACATCATCAGCCGGATAGCCGGCAGATTTCAGGTTGTTTACACTCGGAGTCCCAGGTGTGAGGGTATAGCAGCCCGTAGTACCTTGGGAATTGCTTATTGCTCCATTGTCAGTGCCACCAATTTTCTGCTCCCAGTTCAGGTCGTTGGTTACACCACCGGTTGTGTAGGTGAAGGAACCTAACTTAGCAGTAGCAGGGCTACCACTATAAGCGGCAGTAGTTGGCGCGATACCTACTTTGTTTCTATCAGTAGCACTAACTGCTGAGTACTTCCTGAAAACAAGACCGTTTCTGACCGGCAGTTGGGTGTAAGCAAGTGCCGCTCCAGACAGTTTGTTGCTGGAGTACTTGGCATAAGTAGCCGTCGAACCGCTGGAGTACCCACCTTTGGTGCCCGGTACGAACATCACGTTATCAAGACCGGGGAGGAAACGCCTATGATTGGTCGTGTTGCCAAGGCCATCAGTATAGGTCTGGCTCTTGGAACCGTGGATACCGCCAAAACCGTTATCCATGCCGGAGTTATGGCAGTTGGCACACTGGATGCCGTAGATATTGCCCATGGTATGTGCATGACCGGTCGTCTCGGCGCCGTAGAGGCCACCGGCAACAGCAGCTGTGCCGTCTGCTTTGTTTGCCACCGTAACGATGGACATCAGGCGATCGGTACCGATACCGGTGTAAACCGTAGGCGGCACCAAGTTGCTGGCTGCGCCGTTAGGCTCTGCGCGGGTATTGAAGGAACCGTTGCAATCTTCGTTGGCGCCCCCTCTTTCGTTGGCATGGCTGTTAACGCCGTAGTAGGTGTTGAATTTGTGGCAATTGAAGCAGATCAGGTACGGCTGACCGGTTGTGATAACTACACTGGCTGAAGTGTATTGCGGACCGATATGTCTCTGATCCGTACCGATGCTGTTACGCAGCAGGTATTCGTTGTTGGAGCCGTGAGCGCCAATGGCAGCCGCCGCCGGGGAACCATCGGCATTTTTAGCTACGTTTGCTTTAAACTGACCAACCGTGTGGCAATCGCCGCAGTGAAGGGTAGAGTCGTCACCGACGGTAGATCCGCCATTACGAGCACCGCTTTCGCCACCGTCATTCGCCAGTGTCGTGTATGCCGATGTAAATCTGCCGGCGTCGTATATAGTGGAACGTGCGCTAGGTAGAGCAGCCGAAGAGTTGGCAGTGAACGCAGCATCAGCAATTGTACCGCCCTTAGACACTCTGGACCTGCCGCTATATTTTTTGCCTTTTACCGCATGGTGAGAGTTGTTGGTGGTGTTGAACTGGCTACTTGCATCAACAACTGCCGGACGCTGCAACTTGTCATACTGGTTGGAGAGGGTGTCGCCGAATGGATTTGAAGGCGATGCGGTTTTACCCTGAGCGGCAATACCACTGTTGTTGATGAGTGCCTGAATCTGGACGCTCATCGGTGAAGTTGCACCATTGCTGTCATGGCAGCTCATGCAGAAGTTATCCATGCCGCTGTGGTTAGGTGCCGACGGATCCCATGCAAAGTCAGCATCGGTATCGGCATTACGCAGATGGGTTTTGTTATCGGTCATATGTTTGGTCGCATCAATTACAACATCAACATTGCCATTACCGTCATCGACAACGGTGCCTTCAAGGTGGCATGCTGCGCAGTGTGCATCGTTAAGAGTTACACCGGTTACGTGATGTGACCATTTGCTGAATTCGGTAGTGATAGCACGTACACCATTGTTGTCGTCTACATAGTTGCCTTTTGCGGTTGCATCCTGGCCAACGGAATGGCAGGAGATGCAACGACCGCCAAAGAATTGCTTGGTGTTATGCGGCTGATGGCAGGTAGTGCAGTTGGTGGTTGTGATTTGTACGCTATTGCCGGCATGGATAACCGGCAGGGAACCCGTTGTCGTACTGTGGCATGTGTAGCATCTGCCAGAGACGGAGGGATTCGGAGCGTTATGGCTGCCGCCGTGGCAACCGGCACAACCTGCCTGCGTTGCATCGGTAATGCCTTTGGCAGTCAATCCGGCCGTCAAATCAACGGTGTTGTAGTAGTGAGCGGACTGTTTGTAGTTTGCAACCAGATTCTGCCCGGTCACATCCTTGGTTCCGGCATGGCATGCCAGGCACGTTACGTTTTCTGCTTTAACTACCGGATACGCAACTTCGATATTTACCGTAGGGTTGGAAGCAGCCGTAACTGATACGTTGGCAAAGTAGCCTTCGAGAACAACTACAGGTGGATTGCTTGCATCGAGGATTTCTGCCCTGACAATCAGGTCACTGCCAGGATATACACTGATGCTTCCACCTGTAGTACCGGGAAATATCTGACTGGCAGTTGGAATCGTCGCGCCGGTTACCGTCAGGCGGGTCTGTGAACCTGTGCTGGCCGAAATGTTACCGACCTGTTTGCCAAGCTGTTTTGCCAAAGCAATTTTTGCGGTGACGGTCCCCGGTTGCGCGTTGTTAGCGCTGGTAAGACTGTTGGCGCCACAGCCTGTCAGCGCAAACAACAACAGGGCACACAGCAGGTACGGCATGTTACTCAAACTCTTCCTCATAGCTACTTCCTCCTTAGTAATATTCCGAACCGAAGTTCGGTGCTGATTTAATTACAATCCGTCAAACATAACTATCAATAAAACATCGGCAAAATCCACAATAATTAATTTATTAAAACTTTTATAACGAATGTTCCGTTTTGTTAGCATGTCAAGTTATTATAAATTTTAATTACAAGCTGAATAACGTAGAATACATACGTCATAAAACTTTATATTGCAGCGAGCTCATAGCACCGTGCATCAAATAACAAGTATATATCTCAGGAAATCAACAAGTATCCGTTGTTGAGGCAACACATTTAATGTGTTAATAGCTACATACAGCACTAAACGTGCCTGGTTTTCAATTAATCATACAACGTTACATCCACAGTAAATGCCAAGATTCATTTTACGTAAAAGCTAAAAGCTTCTTTAAATGATGTTTACGCACCACGCGCACTGGTGGCGCACAACCATTAATAAAGGCCTGCCACACAGTATGGCAGGCCCTCTCACCGGAAATAAAAGGAGTTAAACCGGTGATCTACTTGGCTACTGATACAATAAAACACCACATATCCGTAAGATTACCCATGATTCAATGATTATTGAACGATGCAAATCGTTTCGCTCGTGTACACCCCCATTCTCCAACTTTTCACAACAACATCCTCATTTATTCCATACTCACTCCACAATTTATCATTATGCTCATAACGAGCTGATGGCCAACTCAACTTGAAGTGCTTCAGCATATTTCGACAAACCTGCAGTACAAAAAACCAACGGGGGTTCAGATTATGTTAAACAGCCGGAAACGTATGGGAAAAGTTTTGGTAGTTTTTAGCATTGCCGCGATTACAGCATTTGCAAGCATTGCACAAGCACATGAAGGCGAAGGCGGATGTGGTGGTGGCAGAGGCCATCGTCACCCCGGCTTTATCTTCAAAAAGCTTGGTTTAACGGATGCCCAGAAAGCTCAAGCCAAAGCAATTTTCAAAGCTGATAGAGCAGTTGTAAAGCCGATCTTTGCAAGTCTGCGAACAGAGGGGGAAAATCTACAGGCGCTGATCCATGCAGATACCATTGACGAAGCTGCTATTCGTGCAGAAACTGCAAAAATTGCCGGTATTCAAGCAGACCTCAATGTAAACAGCGCGAAGATTGGAGTACAGTTCCGAGCTATTTTGACGCCTGAACAATTAGCAACTCTCAAAGCACTGAAGCAGAAATGGCAGGCAAAGCATAACTCTCCACCTGAACAGGGAGAATAACGACATTGATGTAGTTCCATACTGGCGGGGTGTTCCTCCAAAGAGTTCTGCCATATGGGTAATGGGGTTTGAAGTCTAACGGAACGGTTATGCGAAGCTTTGCATAATAATTCCGTTAGACTTCAAACCCCGTAATAAAGGTCACTTTAAAAAGTGGCCTTTATTTTGCATTTTAGCCCACACCCAGTCAACAAATCCTTATTTATTCCATATTTCATACACAATTGTATATTACTATGGTTGACAATAGAGTAATTGTAAATATGTAATAAACATACTTAGAAAGGAGGTGAATACTCAGTTCGCCACGAGCCGTAGGAGAGTCAACAAGCACCCTTAAATGAAAGGAGAACATCATGAGCGTTTCAGGAATTAGTTCAAACGACCAGATTTACCAGATGCTGTATCAAACGCAGAATTCAACTTTGAATTCAGTCAATTCTCAAAGTGCATCCAATTTACAAAGTACACAAGGAACTCAAAGCACCAGTTCTTTCGAGCAGATGATGCAAAGCCTTGGTACGGACTTGCAGTCAGGTAATTTGCAGAATACCCAGCAGGATTTTAACCAGTTGCAGCAGTTACTGCAGGGCGCGGGTTCAGCACAGAATACCAGCCAGACACAGGTAAAACATCATCATCACCATCATCATGGTGGTGGCAGTGGCAGCGCCAATAGCAGCACCAGCGCAAGCAGCAATGACACCTCAACCACTAGCAGCAGTACGGCAGCCGCGAGTTTTTTATCAAACAGTGTCCAAACACCGCAGGCGGTCAGCAGTGTTTCACAAGGTCAGTCAACTTCGACTACCGCGTGATCTAGCATTATTTATTTATCGACTGGACCCCAATGGGGAGGTCACTGAATACTGACTGACAGATGTATTCAAACGAGATAATTTCATTAAACACAATTTAATCACGGGCAGGTGAAACATAAAACCTCATTTGCCCGAACACTGAGTTCTGATTTATTAACACATCTCTTACTGCCCACATTGGCCTTATCTGGAGGTTATTATGTCAATTTCAAGCGTTACTTCTGCAAATAGTTCGTTACAAAATAACCCGTACGTTCAGGCAAAGCAGGCTTTCCAGAGTCTTGGAAATGCCCTCCAATCAGGGAACCTTACGGCGGCACAGCAAGCATTTGCTCAGCTGCAACAATACAGCCCTGGCAATGGACAAGCATCAAACAATCAGAACAGCACTAGCACCACTACCAGTGGCACAACAGATCCTCTACAAGCTCTTGGTACCGCTTTACAGTCAGGCAATCTCTCTGCCGCTCAGCAGGCTTTTACACAGCTCCAGCAGCAACAGGCAGCAGCTAAGGGGCATGGGCATCACCACCATAGGCAAGATACGGGAACTGCCCAGAGCAGTACTGGAACCCAGACCCAGGCTACGACTTATAGCAGCCAGGGAACTGTACAAAATACCAGTGCATTATCTGACTTGCTCAGTGAAACGTCAACTTCAACAGTATCAACCGGTATCAGCGTTTTATCATAGCTTACATAATTTATTGTGTTGCAATGAATAATAGAAATTATGAAGGTCACCGTATCTCCAGGTGACCTTCATAATTTTAAACTGGAGTTAACAACTGCTTGCAGACATGAAGATCGGATTTAGATTAACATCAGGCTTTGCCGTTACTGTAGCGGAAGAACAGACTGTGGCCGAGTAGCAAGATGGCAGCAGTGAGTATGTAGCAGCGCTTCAACGGATCGATGATTTTCATCATTTGCATATTGTTTCCGCTCCTCAGCAGTAGTTTTCAGATTCTACATCCTATTCATCCAAGCTCCAACCGGATAATGATTTTAATCTATCCTGAATTCATGCCTTTATTGTTAGAACAGAAATATGGTGCTTGCGTGCCTGAATCAGCGAACCATAGGAGAATGCTCACCCTTTGCGTATAAAGTTAGTAGTGTGGTGCCGGTAAATAGGAAATGTAAGCCGAGTGCGTTTTTAATCTTGTTTACGGCGTAGCCGTTGCGCTTACTTCATTTGATCCGTCTGACTCTTTATCTCCGTTAACTTCCGTCACCTGGTAATAATAAGTGACGCCTACAGTGGTCAGCAAATCCGTATAGGCTGTAAGCAAGCCTACACTACCACTCAGGCTGTTTGACGCAAGAAGTAGCTTGGTAGATATGCCGCCAGATACTGTGCTACGATAAACATTATAGCTGCTGGCTGATAAGCTGCCATCCCATTTCAGCATAATTGGCGACGTAGAAGTAACAACCAAATTTAGCGGAGCAAGCGGCGGGCCGTCACCGCATCCTGCGAATGCAAACAGTGCAAACGCAGCACATATAAATACCATGGCTCTTATCTTCATCGCGTATTTAACTCCTTTTGCAAGATTTACGTGGAAAAATATCACAGGGGATCTACACTCTAAACAAGAAAAGGCTTATGTAAAGGCTTATGTAACCAGATATTTCCAAATGGTGTACAAATGGTGTACATATTGGACACATTCTTGCACTATTCCTACCTGATTGTATTTTGTCTCTCATAGAGTGCTTTTTCAGTTACTCTATATCCCCAGCGGTCGTTATTTTGACAGAATGTCAATAAGCTGACGTAGAACTTGTCGTTTCTATCCAGGACTGAGGCAGTGTTTCTTACTTAATTGGAGGAAATATGGAGCCGATTATTTTGAGTGGGGCAGTAATTCTGGCGTTTGGTTTGTGGGTGGAATTTAAAGCCATACTAATGAAGGCTGCAAAAACAGTTTCCAGCAAAATCGTGACACCACCAATGCCGGTGCGGAAACCTCTCTATGTGAATTACTTGACCGGTATCGGCACCTGATTTGTGTGTTGGCGAGTTTAAACAAACGCCGACTCTAAAGTTCCGCAGGATCCCCAATAATACCTGTCAAAGAGCCCAACTGTATCGTGAACGCTTCGGCAAAACTGCTCTCTGTGAAAGTTGAGTCCAAAGCTTATCCATGTTGTTGAGGTCGATCCGTGATCATAAAACCGCCATCGCCGCTTGCTGTCGCATATCAGGCGCAAAAAAACGCAAAACACTCGAAACAATAGTCCCACGGCATTCAGGGCAATGCTTGAATCCAGCTCTGCGGCGTCTGGTTATGTGCCGTTATCAGACCCACAAACCTATTCACAAACTCCGGTCAAGCGTATTCCATCCAGTCCTGTTACAAATGAAGAACAACAAGCACTCTTCTCTGCTTTCTCCGTTCAGGCTTGATTCAATACAGCCATGAGACTAAGGAGAACTACGTAAAATAGTTCGTATCCTAAATGGTGTAAAGAACATGAATTCAGCAGTTTCCTGACTGTAACGAACTACACTTCAAGCCCCCCAGGCTCTGATAGCAGAAAAGCTTATGAGACAAACTTCTTTTTTTGATGATGATGTTCCTGATGGTTAAAACTAATTTCCACACTACCGGAATCAATGCTCACAATCGTCCCTGTATGCTTAGAAGAAGGTGCATTAAGTTTATGACGTAACATGAAACCACACAGTTCCCCGACGCTTAACCCGTGTGGGGCCTTATCGCTCATAGATAAGGATGCCCCTTTCTGGGAGATATTACCTACCAGCCGTACCTGATAGGTCACTCCGTCAAGCCCTATTAAGAAACATCCTACATCATTTATTTTGGCACCCATAAGTTATAATCTCCTGAATCCGATAGTACCACTTACTGGAGACAATAAGTAAAGATCCTTATCGATTTGTTTGGAATCATACGGCGGCCCTCTTCTTTGCCATTATTACATTCCGCAAGTCAACTTACTTGGAGCAATCAGCCGCTTAAGCTTTTTAAGTGCCCTTTTAGCTTTTACTTCGAGTGAATAACAGGGTAAGCCCGACAATACAAGTTCCTTTTCGGATCGATTAATTAACAGGCTGGTGATTTCATCGTCAAAAGTAATATCGATCATATCGATATCTTTACAGACGAATACCAAGCCTTCAACAATTTTTACCTGTACGGGAGGAATACCCATTTTTGCGGCTATGTTTAAGATGTAACTTTTAATCATCAGTTGTAATTCCTTATAATGGGAGCAGGAGAAACATGGCCGGCAGCGTTCACCTGCTCAAGCTTACTAATGATGGACATCTCAATATCAGTGGCCTTTACAAACAAGCTCGTGAACGGCAGATACCTGAAACCACCTTTTAGAGAATTCTCTATGATGCTGGTGCCGGCAGTGATTTTCTCTTTGACGTCTTCCATTGAAGTCCCAATGGTAATTTGTGTTTTTTCGTACATCATCTGTTTTACATTGATCTTAGGGTTCCTGTTTGGATATTCCTTATTGCGGATTGCCACTATCTGATTGGACAACGCCGCAATCTTCCCCTTCAGCTCGCTTTTTTCCATGAGAGATATAGAACAGTCATATCGCCACTGGGTCTTTTCTAACTCAGCCTTGAGACCCTCAATTTCATTAAGATCAAGATAACTGTTACCGGCATTGAGAATAGTGGGAATCGACGACGATTTGGAACCGATTATTTTGCTTTCAATGCCACCAAGCGCGATACATACGCCACCCATTATTGCCCCCTTGTCGACGACAACCTTCCCGAGGGCCTTAATATTGCAGTTGTGAATTTCGGCCGACACAACTACATCTCCGCCACACTCAATCGTAGCGTCATGCAGATAGTTTGCATAGATATCACCATATCATGTTCAAGAAAGGTGGCTACTCACTGCCGACGAAGTATATCGGTAAGGAAGTGGATGTCAGAGGTGATTCAGCCTTGGTGCGAATCTACTACCAGAACCAGTTGATCAGGACCCATCCGAAAGTTGCAGTCGGCAAGCGCTCCACGGACTTTGGTGACTACCCGAAGGATAAGAGCGCCTACGCCATGCGGGATGTGGAGTACTACAAACGGAAAGCCGCCGAAAACGGAGAGAAACAGGGGGAGTTCATGGCCTCGATGTTAAGCGGTGACGTCCCTTGGGCTTTCATCCGCCAAGCTCAGAAGTTACTCCGACTCAACGATAAATATGGCGCAGCAAGAGTTGAAATTGCCTGTCAACGGGCATTGGCATTTGGACTCATGAATGTCAGTCGCGTTGAGGGGATCATCAAGCAAGCACTGGATAAACAACAGACACAGACCAAGCTTGCAGGAACAGTTACCCAGCTTTCATTGGCAGCACGCTTCAGCAGACCTGCCGATTATTTCAGTCACCACAAGGAGAATGACCATGGAAACAACAACGGAATTGAAACAGCTACTGAAGGCACTGCGCCTCTCCTCGCTGTTGACCACCCTGCCTGAACGGGTGGCCTACGCCAATGGAAACAAGCTTACTCATCTGGAATTTCTGGAGATGCTCTTCTCCGATGAGGTGGAAAAGAGGAATCAGGGGGCGCTTACTAGGCGCCTGCTGCTGGCTAAAGTTGACCACGATCAGGTGTTGGAACGCTTCGATTGGGATGCAAAGATAACCCTCGACCGCGACCGACTCAAGGGGCTCATTGGTCTTGACTGGATGGAGCGCAAAGAAAATGTGATTTTTACTGGTCCGGTTGGCGTTGGCAAAACCTTCCTGGCCAACGCCATGGCCCATGCCGCTTGCCGCCGGAATAAAAGTGTTGTGGTGGTCAAGGCTGCCAAAATGTTCAAGGCCCTCTATGCCGCCCGTGCTGATAACTCTTTGGACCGGGAGCTGCTGAAGCTGATTTCTCCAACCCTCTTGGTCATTGATGACTTCGGCCTGGAGCGACTGACACCGGAGCAGGCCCATGACTTCTATGAAATAATCAGCGAGCGGTACGAGCGCGGAGCCACCATTATCACCAGCAACCGGCATGTGGCAGAATGGGTGGCTCTCTTTGATGATCAAATAATCGCAAACTCTGCGCTGGACCGTTTGGCACACAACGCACATCAGATGATAATCGAGGGGGAAAGTTACCGCAAAAAGAAGGGGGCCATCGGAAATAAACTATGATACGTTAGCGAACCAATTCAGCACGCCGTGCCTGGGTGAATGGGTTTGAAAAACAGGTGGGTGAATGCTCGTGAAAAATGACACTTTGCATCGGGGGTGGAAAGCGGATGAGCTTTTATTCCTGTGGTTGGTATCGGCAGAACTCTGATTTGCCACTTGAAGAACAAAGCCAAAAGAAAGTTAAATAGAACCCTCCCTCCGGCCGATCTTTTCCTATAGATGGAAAGGGGTTTCTTCCTCTCCATTTTCCTTTTCTTTCCCTGATATTTTATCACTCCGGATCGATGGAACTGAGGGGAGGGGGTGGCTCTGGTTTTGGGGTTTTGGGGTTTACATTTAACTTGGCTTTGGCTTTTGTTGGTGTGGCGGCATATCGCTTCGATTGTGTTTATGTTGAGGCGTCGGGCTTTTATTTCACTTTTATTCCGCTGGTGAAGGTTGCTTGTTCTTCTCTGCTGGAAACATTTCTGTTAAGTTTTTGGAGGCAGTTTCAGAGGCAGTTTTCTTTAGCTGAAGGTGTGTCTGTGGAGGCAGTTGTTTTCACTTTTATTTCGCTGTTATTTCGCTGTCTTGATGTTGCTTTTGCTGATGTGGACAAAAAGCATCTGAGTTTCTTGGCAGTTGGGTTGGCTTTTATTCCACTTTGGTTACTGTCTGATTCCTTGTCGGAATCCATCGAAATAGCCCTGGTGAATTAAGTGGAATAAAGCCAAATGAAGTCAATCAGAACCACGCTGGAAGAAGTGTAATGAAGTCTGAAAAACCGAGCGAAAAGAAGTGAAATGAAGTCGATCAGAATAGAAGTGGAATGAAAGTTGATATCCAATTTGTGCCGGCATTGAGCGTTATTGGCGAAGATCAATAGGGCTCTTCGCTGGTATGAGGCATGTAAGGGTGAACTTGGCGCCTTTATGCTGGAGGACACTCTGTTGACGGGTAGTCAGTTATCAATGAGCGAGTAGTGGAGCTGAATTGAAGCAAGAGAGCTTATGGAAGCGAGAATAAGCCGGGTGAAAGGCTTTGCTTGCTGTTAATCAGCTTAATAGCGGATATGCGCGGTTGTGTCTACATCAAAGAGAGAGGGGGGGGAG
>Ga0209697_10008409_pt1 | contig 11737 bp, 9 predicted proteins | sample AliMusrvi5mmetaG_FD_184115 | JGI IMG/M metagenome (GOLD analysis project Ga0209697, IMG submission 184115) | Freshwater lake bacterial and archeal communities from Alinen Mustajarvi, Finland, to study Microbial Dark Matter (Phase II) - Alinen... | ecosystem: Environmental > Aquatic > Freshwater... | reverse complement strand
GCGGGGAGTGCGGCAATTGCCGCACTCCCCGCATGGCCCCCCTTGTCTTACCAATATGCACGGGCTAGACTCAGAGCTTCAGAAAATCAATTTTCCTATCACTTATCACTTGCCGACCACCATTAAGAGCAATTTGGGGTGGCATAAGAGATTCCACCAAAGACTTCCTTCCTTCTCGCCGCTCATTGATAGCCTCCTAAAACCAGTGCTACCGCTTCTCCGCTGCGTTACTGATTGGGCATTCCGCTTGCATTTCTACTCTCTGTCCAAGGCATGACCTTGTAATTCTTGGGCGGCGCGACGAGGGATTTCCACATCACGCCGTCAGGCAGAGGCTTAGAACTTTTCCGTAGCTTGTCTCGCGCAGCAACAAGAGCCTTGATCTCACCCTCATCGTCCGACTGCCCCTTGAATTCGCGTTTGCATTTCTCGATAGCCCAATCGAACCCTGCAAGTTGAAGCTCACGAAGAGACATGCTCTTGCGAGTGTGCCACCACTCCTGAATCTCTTTGCGTTCTTTCTCTGCCAGGGCGTGGGGGACAGGCACGAAGTTGTACCGATGCCAGCGTGGAAGGCTGAAGTGCATTTGGTCGCGGAAGACCTCAGCATGACGCGAAATGATCTCCGCGCAGACCCGCCCTACGTTCCACGAATAATAATCAGTGTCTTCCGACCACTGCGATACCAGCGAGAAGCGACTGTCGGTGCAGCCTTCGATCAGGAAAGGCAACGCTTCCTCGCAATGATCGTATAGGATCGCCCGATTCTCCTCAATACGCTCTTGTGCTTTCCAGTCAAAGTTGGGCGGGATCGCTATCGTTGGTGGGTAGTTCTGAATTCTGATCGGCTTGTTCGGGCTGACCAGTTCCTTGATGAGTTTGCGGTAGTTCAGTTCTTTGCCCTTGGCCTTGCCCACGGTCTGCTGAGCAATCGCGGTATGGCAGGCGGCAAGAAACAGCAGGGCGGTCAGGAGCGTCTTCATGGTTCTATCCTCTGGGATAGCGTCGTACATTTTATTTCCAATTGCCGATTTCCTTGCCATCAGGGCCAACTGACCACAGATCGAAGTTCTTGGGATTATGGACTCCTGGCAAGCGATAATGGTACGGCTTGCCCCACGGGTCCAGCGGCACGTCCTTCTCCAGGTACGGCCCTTGCCATTTTGTTAAGCCAAGATCAGGCAAGTCGGACGGTGGAATTCGGAGAGCCTGTAACCCCTGTTTGGTAGTTGGATACGCTCTAATGTCCAACTGGTAGAGTTCGAGTGCCCTGTCGAACAGTTCAATTTGGACTTTGGCAGCTTTGATCGGCTCTTTCTTCTCCACCACGTCGTAAACCCGCACATAATCGACCAAGAAGGCGTCGGGGAGCTTGGCCTTCTTGATATCCCCAGCCCAATTTCCGATTTCGTCGCTCAGTTTCATATATTCTGGGACTTGGCAAACGCCGCCTGCCTTGGTGCGCCATGTTTCCTTGCCATCGACGTAGAAAATGTACTCGTCGGGCTTCCACCACAGGCCAAAGGTGTGCCAGCCCTCCATGACCCCAGGCACTTTGGCGACATTCCCCTTGGATTTATGATTCTTTCCGTAGCCGTCCCAATGGAGCGTGTGTTGCACACGATCATCGAGCCACGGCTTCTCGTAAATATCGATTTCCGTTCCCTCGCGGCCCCCGCTGCCGACCTTGCCCACGCCGTCGCCCATGATCCAGAACGCCGACCAATGCCCAGGCTGCTTCTGAAGTTGAATGCGGGTGACGTAATAGCCGAAGGAATGCTCGAACTTCCCCTTGGTGCGGACGCAGCCATCGAGGAACTTATCCCATTCCTTGAGGACGCTCATTACCAAATGGCCCTTGCCGTCCAAGGTAATCGACTTGCGGGTCCAGTAGCCGTCCCGACGCTTGTACTCGGGAACGTCCCATTTGCTGGTGTCCAACTTCGTGCCGTCGAATTCATCGTGCCAAACGAGTTTCCATGTCTTGCCCTCGGGGGCAAGGGGCAAAGTCTCGTTGATTCCTGCGGGCGGCACCGTCTTATAGCGTTGCACTTCGATCACATGGGCGACCATTCCCTGTGGACCGCCGAAGTGTACGTCGCGGTCAACGTCGATGGCGTAATAAAGGATGCCGTCAACGACCTCCTCCTTGGTGACTTCCCCTCTCTGCTTCCAATCCTGGTAGCTCTTGTAGTCCGACCGCATGACCTGAGTGATCTCGACCATTCTGCGGCCTCCAACATTGTGGTCACGATGCTCGGCTTCGCACAAGCCCATGAACACTTTCGGTTCGTCCTTCTGCGCCCATCGTATCGTGAAGCCAAATCGTTGGCTCAGACGCCACAAGGCAACCCTACGCGACGTGTCGCGGACATCGAAGGTGATCGGCAAATCAAGGGCTTTCGCAGGATCAACAGTCAAAGCGGGAGGGCCAAACTGGTCGGCCAGCACTTCCCTCAGTGCAACTCCTCCCCAGGATACGTCAATCTTCTCGTCCAACCACTTGCTCCATGCCTTAGACTCGACCTTCAGAAAGTCGCTCGGCATTTCTGCGTTAGGCCCGACAGCAGACGCCATGACCAGTAGCAAAGCGGTAATGAGAGGCATTTCAAGTCTCCCTGTTCAGGAAACGTGCGTGTTCTTTGATACAATTGCCATCAGCCGTCAATCTTCGGCCCATTCCGACAGCAGTTCTTCGTAGCACACCCGCCATTTTCTTCCATCGGTCCCGCCGCCGCAAGAAGCCCTGCCCAGTTGCAAATTGGGCTTGAGCGTGGTTAAATCCAAGCATGGCCGATAAGAAATGCCCATTCTGCGATCTCGATGCCGCCCGCATCTACGCCGAAAGCGATGTTGCGCTGGCCATTCCTGATGCCTATCGAGCGGCTCATGCAGTATATGACGCGTTGCCCGTTCAGCCTCTCGCGACTGGTCAATGCATTGGGCCATGCTCATCAAGCGGGTCATAAAGGGGGTCAGAACGACTAACGGCAAAAGTCGTCCTGACCACTTGTACCTTTACCTTGTATATACCGGGCATGAAAACGGGACATCACTGATAAATTGCTGGGCAAACTCTCCTCCTGCGCATGGACGTGCATCCAAGCGGAAGTCCGGCGGCAGCTCGGCCGGGACGACGTGCAGCCGGGCATGATCGCCGCCATCCAGACATTCGGAGAATTGGTCCACTGGCACCCGCACCTACACGCTCTGGTGACATGTGGTGCAATTTCCAGATTCTCGACCCGCTGAATTTCCTGGCCGAGTTCACGCAACACGTTCCCCCCCAAGGGCGCGCACCTGGTCCGCTATCGGGAAACTCCCCGATCCATCCGGGAGAGGGGCATGGCTTTCCAGATAACCTCCAACCGCTACTTTCGCCACTTCACCCACCCTTCGCTGATCGCGCTCAAGGCAACACGGTCTTCCAGATTGGGACGGAAGACCGTGAGAATCAAGAGCGGCAGATACCAAGCCATGAACGTACCGCCTTCGTAGGCTTTCCAAAACTGCGCGCCGAGCATGATTGCCGCCGAACAGGCGAGCAGGCTGCCGAGATTCTTCTGGGCAGGCCACAGGGCCATGCTTCCGCACATGGCGACAAAAGCAGCCATGACCGGCCAGCGGAATTGGGCCGGAGCTTCCTCCCAAAAACCGCGGATGTCGTGGGTGTGTACGTACCACACGCCGAAGGTCTGGCGGAACTGATCCATGTAGGATCCCAGGCTTGACGGCATGAAAGTCAACGATGCAGCCATGATTCCCAGCACAACCAGCACCGCCAAGCTGAAGCGAAGCAGTCCCCGTCGCCAATAAAACGAACACCACAGCGGCAGAAGAAACAGCGGACACCAAATGAGTCCCGCCGCCAGTCCCACGAGAATGCCCGCAAGCACGGGCCGGCGATACGCTTGGATGGCCCAAACCAGCAGAGCCGCCGGCACCACGTGATCGATGCGCGGAGTGAAATTGGCCGTGTAGGGCAGCAGCAAATAGAGGGTCGCCGCGGCAATCCCCGTATGCGTGTTATCAAAATGCCGATAACCGATGAGGACCATTCCCAGCACGACGGCGAGGTGAGCGATGATCGCCGTGGCGCGATTGACCGGCCCGCTCGATTCGCTGGAAAAGACATGAAACAAGGGATAGCCTGGTCCCCGCTGCTTGAGGATCTCGCGAATGTCGCCATTCTCTTGATTAAGGCGCTCTTTGACGATCAACTTTTCGCCCGACTTGGCTGTCGCCACCTCGTCAGTTCTTGTCGATTGGTGGGTGATGACGTTCGACATGAGAAAGACCAACATCGCAGCGCAGGTGAACGTCAGGCCGCTGGCCGAGAGATTTGGTTCCAAGAGCGGCCGCCGCACCATCACCGAATCGATCAACATGCGCAACAGGAAAAAACCGCTGACGACGAAGAGCCATAAGTAGCCTCGTTGTTCGAGCTGCCGACCAAGCTCCAACTGGTTTTCTGCCTTTTCTCGCAGATCCTTGGTTTTTTGCGGTTGGTCGCCGTCCGCAGGAGGACGTTTGTTACCAAACTCCCCTGGCTCGCGGGCTTGTGCGGTCTCGTGGATCGGGGTCTCGTGAGGTTGTGCTTTCGAGTCGAGAGCCGGATTGGTCGCGGGATCCTTCATTTCTCGACCGTGCGTGACCATGAGCAGCCCGGGCGCGAACAAGATCAGGCCAACTAAATCCAGGTTCCTCACGCTCCAAAAGCGGCGAAACTTGAAATAGACCCCGATCATAATCAACGACGAGAGGTATACCCACGTCGTTGCATTCATCTGGTATTCGTAAAGGATATCCTGCATTCGGTGGCAGCATCCTCTGGAGAGTGGGGGCTAATAAGGGGCCCGGGGAGGATAAATTTCCCCAGCGTGGGGAACCCCCCACCATTCTATCAAAATAGCGGAATAACCGAAAGATAGCAAGCCCTTGCAACGAATGGAGGATTGAAAATTGACAAATAAAAATTGAAAACTGAAAATTTCCGAGAAGCGGTTTTGGAAATCCCTCCCAGAGCGGAAGTTGCCGACTCGCCCAAAAAGGTAGAATGGAACCATACACCGTTCAATATCTGACCGCAATTTGCAATTTTATTCCACACATGGACCAGGCCCATTATGTCTCGGCACGCTTCCGACAAGCCAGAACTACCCACCAGAGGGGCGACATTCCCCCGTCCGCACCTGACCCTCTTGGACTCGACTTCGATCATCGTTGGCATCATCATTGGGTCGACTATCTTTCTCAGTGCTCCGCGGATCGCCGAGCACGTTCCCAATATCGGCTGGCTCGTGGGGGTGTGGGTGATTGGCGCGGTGTTTTCACTGTTCGGATCCCTCTGTTATGCGGAACTGGCAACTGCCCGTCCCAAAGAGGGCGGCGATTATGTCTTTCTGACCGAGGCCTTTGGCCGGAAAATCGGCTTCCTCTTCGCCTGGGCCCAGTTCTGGATCGTCCGCCCCGGCTCCATCGGCACACTGGCCTTTGTCTTCGCCGATTATGCCTGCCGACTCTACCCGTTGGACGAGAGTTATCGGCCCCTGTTGGTCTACGCCGTGGGGGCCGTGGTCGTGCTCAGCGGCATCAACTTGCTTGGCGTGCGTGCGGGTAAGTGGACGCAGAACTTGCTGACCCTGGTCAAGTTTCTGGGGTTGCTGATCATCGTCGGGGTGGGTATGAGTTTATCCATTCAAGCGACGCCTGCGGCCGCGCCACCGCCCGCGAAAAAACTCGATTTGGGCTTCGCTCTGATCTTTGTTTTTCTGGCCTACGGCGGCTGGAACGAAATGGCCTACGTCAGCGCGGAAGTTCGCCATCCGCAAAAGAACATCCTCCGTGCCCTATTGCTTGGCACGCTGGCCGTGTCGGTCGTTTACATCGCCGTGAACCTGGCCTTCGTCCATGCCCTAGGACTCGGCGGCCTGCAACAAAGCCAGGCTGTCGCAACCGACGTGCTCAGCCTGGGCATTGGTCACCCGGCAGGGAAATGCATCAGCCTGCTGATTTGCATCACGGCCCTGGGCGGGATCAATGGTATGATCTTCACCGGCGCACGGATCTTTTATGCCTTGGGAACCGAGCATCGCCTCTTTGCCTGGCTGGGCCAATGGAATTCAAAGACCAACTCCCCTGCCTATCCACTGATGATCCAGGCCGCAGTGACCGTGGCCCTCACGATCGGCTTTGGTTGGAAGCAAGAGGGTCTGGACGGGTTTCAGAATTCGGTGGCGTTTTATTCGCCAGCATTCTGGCTCTTTCTCTACCTGGTCGGACATTCCCTGTTTGTTTTGCGGGCTAAGCCATCGGCTTCCACGGGAACCTTCCGCGTGCCATTTTATCCGGTCGTGCCGTTTTTGTTCTGCCTTTCCAGTGCCTTCATGTTTTTCAAAAGTCTCGACTACGCAGTCGAACAGACTCCCTGGGGGCTGTTGGCATCGGCCGTGGTGCTAGGCATTGGCGGATTATTGAGTTTTCACAAGTAGCAGGATCCAGTCCTCTTTTTCGGCTCTTCCGGTACTGCCTTGTTCACACCCTACAACTTTTCGGATAGTCGCTTACTCGAAGTTCCGGCCGCGAGCCACCGCGGAATAATCTCAGCCACTTCCATGAGGTCGTCGGCGAAATAATCCGGCATAACCGTCCGCGCTGTCTTGTGCTCAGCGCCATAACCGGTACAAACCAGAACGGTTGTCGCACCACAACCTCGCCCCAATTCAATATCGCACGGCTTATCGCCAATCACCAGGGCGCGGGCCGGATCGAACTCCAATTCCCGCGACGCCTGGAATAGCAACCCAGGCAATGGCTTACGACAATTACAACCATCTTTCGGCGTATGAGGGCAGACATATATCCCATCCAATTCCACACCATCGGCGGCCAGAAGTTCTCTCAGTCGGCCGTGAATCTTTTCCAAGCGGGGCATGTCGAAAAACCCCCGTCCCACAGCAGACTGGTTGGTTACAACCACCAGGCCGAGGCCCATCTCACCCATCGCCCGCAGACCGGCCACCGCTCCGGGCAGCAGTTCCACTTGATCGGGGGAGGAAAGATACCCTCGTTCCACGATAATCGTGCCATCGCGATCCAGCACTACAAATCTTCGTTGGGTCATGCCGGGGCCTCGGTTATCCATCGGGGCTAAGCAACTGTGACAGCAGATTGCGACTAGTACGAAAAGGCGACAATACCGCCTCGGCTCACTTTACATGGAATGCCCAATTATGTCCATTGAGATCGGATCGCGGCAATACCCACAAAGGAGGGACTGGATGGCTGGGGCAAAAAAGTCTCCTGGGGCCACTCGTACTCTCGTTCATTCCGGTTAGAATATCGGAGAACTTTAGAAGCTGTTTCAAAATCAGCCTGTAGCGTGGGCGCGGGTGCCTGCGTTCTCGGTTTTGAAACGGCTTCTCAGGAAACCAATATGAGAAACATGATTGCTTTGGTGTTGGGTGGCGGACAGGGTTCGCGACTTTATCCCTTGACGAAGGTTCGTTCCAAACCGGCCGTTCCCGTGGCCGGAAAATACCGTTTGATCGACATTCCCATCTCCAATTGCATTAACAGCGGCCTGAACCGGATCTATGTGCTTACGCAGTTCAATTCTGCCAGCCTGCACCAGCACATCCGCAGCACCTATATTTTCGACGCATTCGACCGCGGCTTTGTCGAAATCCTCGCTGCCCAGCAGACGCAAGACAACTCCAACTGGTATCAGGGCACCGCTGATGCCGTGCGGCAAAATCTGCGGAACATCGAGGAGCCGGGTATCGACTATGTGCTGATCCTCTCGGGCGACCAACTCTATCGCATGGATTTCTGCGAGATGCTCAAAACACACCAGCAGAGTAATGCCGATGTGACAATCTCCGCCCTGCCGATCGACGGTAGTCAGGCCTCCGCAATGGGTATCATGCGAGTCGACGACTCAGGCCGAGTGGTGGGCTTCCTGGAAAAACCGAAAACCCCTCAGGAACTCGATCTCGTACGGACTGACCCAGCGTGGATCGATGCTCAAGGGGTAAAGAGCCAGGGTCGGACCTACTTGGCGAGCATGGGCATTTATTTATTCAACCGCAAGACGCTGATCGACGCCCTGGAAAAGACGCCCTATCGAGACTTCGGCAAAGAGGTCTTTCCGGCGTCGATGCGGACACACCGCGTACAATGCCATTTGTTCGACGGCTATTGGGAGGACATCGGCACGATCAAGTCGTTCTACGAGGCGAACTTGCAGTTGGCCGACACGAACCCGGCGTTCGATCTCTCGGTGCCCGGCGCCCCGATTTACACGCAGGGACGGTTCCTGCCGCCGTCGCGGATCGATCGGGCGACGATCCGCGGTAGCCTCGTGGCCGACGGATGCCGCATCGAGGAAGGCACCGTGGTGGAAAACAGCATCGTCGGCCTCCGCTGCGTGATCGGCCGCAATGTCACGATCCGAAATTCGATCCTCATGGGCAACGACTTCCACGAGTTGCCGCACGAAATTGCGGCTGACGCGGCTGCGGGCATCACCCCGCTGGGCGTCGGCGCCGGATCGCACATTGAAGGCGCAATCATCGACAAGAACTGCCGCATCGGATGCAACGTCCGCGCGATCAACAGCCGCGGCGTCGAAAACAGCGAAGAAACGCCCTTCGGCATGATCCGCGATGGCATCTTCGTCGTGGCAAAGGGAACGACTTTGCCTGACGGCTGGGTGCTGGAATAAACCGCTCACTTCACCCCGACGGGCAGCGTGGTGCTGAGGAATACTCGTACGGCAACATCGGTCTCGGAATAAAGCGATCCTTTGCTTTCCTGTGCGTTGGCCGGCAGGACGGACAGCCGCAACCGTTCTGGCTCAATCTTCAGCGAGGTAAAGAGATCGGCAGTCTGGCGGCAACGGGCGTAACAGAGTTCCCAGCGATCGCGGAACAAACAGCCCGGCGGCAGTGGTTGATTCGAGGCCGTGGCCACGATCTCGACCTGCTGCGGCTTGCCGGCCAACTCCTCCGCAATCCTTTGGATCGAGCCGCCTTGCCCGGGGATAAGATCGGTGGTCGCTTTCTCGAAATAGACCATGCCGCCGATGGCGATCTGGTCGCCCTGTCCGGGCACGCGGATTCTCGCTTTTTCCATCTTCAAAACGCGGACCGTCCCGCCCGGATCTCCCACCGCGGGCGTTGGAGCGGGGCTACCCCGGCCCTTGCCGCCACCAGGCAGCATCGAATTGCCCGGCATCAAGCTCCAACTCGTGAACGGTTTCCACTTGGGGCCAAAGCGGTACTGTAGTGATTCAAACGCCATCTGCTGCTGATGGGACCGCTTGCCTTTGGCCGCTTCCCCGGAGGCAATCGAAAACATGACCACGAAGAACGACATGATGATGGTGATCATGTCGGCGTAGGAGACCATCCACTCCGGTGCGCCTTCGGGTTTTTCCTCGGGGAGTTCTCGCATGGCAATTAACCAACTTGGGCGTAGGGCTGCTCGCGGAACCGTGGAGGCAGGAACATGTCGAGCTTTTGCCGAACCACATGCGGATTATCGCCCGCCTGAATCGCCAACACACCGCGAATGATGATCTGGCGAGCCAGTAGTTCCTCATGACTTAGATAGCTCAGTTTCTCACCCAGGGGGATGCAAATCAGGTTCGCCAGCAAGGCGCCGTAAAGCGTGCCAATCAAAGCAATGGCCATCGAGGGACCGATCGTGTCGGGGCTATCGAGGTTCCCCAGCATGAGGATCAAGCCCAAGAGCGTGGCAACCATTCCAAAAGCCGGTCCGCAACGGCCGACCAGCTCCACGATCTTCTTGGCCTCGCGGTGTCGAGCGGCCCGAGTTTCGATCTCGTCGTTCATGATCTCGGCGACAACCTCGGTCCGCGTACCGTCAACGATCAGTTGCATCCCCAAGGCAATGAATGGATCGCGGATTTCACGGGACTTTGCCTCCAGGGCCAGAAGACCGTCTTTCCTGGCTAATTCCGCCAACTGCACGAGTTCGTGGATCAGCTCCGAAGGTTCCTCCAGCCGACTGAGAAACGGCTTCTTGAGGATGGAAAAGAGGTTCTGTAATTGCCGAGAGGGAAAGCCGATGAGTGTCACCGCGGCCGCCCCGCCAAATACCATGAGGAGCGCGGGCGGGTCGATAAACGTGCTAAGAGATGCCTGGGTCTTTCCGAGTATCAAAACGCCGCCCATCGAGGCGAAGCCCAGGATCAGTCCAAGAATTGTCGTCCATTCCATGCCGTTGACTCCTGCACCGTGAGTGCGCAGCCCAAGGGTATTCGGAAAGCCACTCAGTGCCTCACGACCTATATCGTGAGAATCTTCAGCGAGATTTGATACTGTCGGCACAGACAGTAATCTCAGCGGAAAAGACAAGGTCGCGACAGGCGTTAAAGTCAACGCAGTTTATCGCTTTAGCGGACCTTAGTGAACAATCTCTCCCTTGGCGGCATCGCCGGGGATGTCCAGAATTTGAATGCTGGAGATTGTCTTCATCGTTTTATGGTCGGCGAACGTCCAGACGACCTTCTTGTCGGGCGTGACCTCAATCACGTGCGGCGCCTTGCCCAGATGGCCGTGCCCTAGCCAGTTGGTCATCACCGTGTTGCCGTTGGGCAATCGTTGCAGGCCAGTCATGAACTTCAGGCCGATGCCGGGCAACTCGTTGCTGGCGACTTGCCAGACGATCTTGCCGGTCTCGTCCACCTCGGTAACATTGGCCTGCTGTCGCATGTCGCCGCAGGCGATCAGCGTGTTGCCGTTGGGCAGGCGGATCGCGCTGTGCGGTCCGCCTGGTGCGCGGATTTCCATCACGACCTTCCCCTCGGCGTCGTACTCCTTAACCACTTGCTGGCCAAAATGGGCGACCAGGTAGTGGCCGTTGGGCAATCGCCGGGCGTTGCGCATGAAAACGTGGCCGCCGTCCTTGCCATCCGGCAGAAGGCGGAGTTGCTTGACGATCTTGCCGGACGGATCGACCTCCAGTAGTCGGCCTGCATTGCACTCGCCGATGAACGTGTTGCCGTTGGCAAGACGCTGACAGGCGTAGATTTCGCTTTTCGACTGGTAGTCAAATATGACCTTTTTGTCTCGCGTTACCTCTTTCACTCCATGACCGGTCACGAAGAGCAGATTACCATTACCTAGCACCCACAGGTCGTTGCAATTGGGCGCGGGATACTCCCATTCGACCTTTCCCAGGGCCGACACCAAGAAAACCTTTCCCTGGCTGTAGTCCGCACAAGCCATGGGATGCGGCTTGCCTTGCTGGACGGGCAGGGCAGGAGACTGCACGGCTTCGCTATTTGGTGAAGCGGACAAGGCAAGCGTCAAGGACGAGATTAGTAGCAGAGTACTCATGGGCGGGTTCCAGAGGCGGTTATTATGGCTCTTTCGGTTCCATGTGCGGAATTCCGGTGATTGTAGCCCACCTTTACTTTTCTGTCATTATCGTTCCTGGTGGGCTACGGTCGCACCTAACACCAGAAGAGCCGCCATTATCAGTCAAGTCGCCTGTCGGATCAAGGGGATGTCGGAGCAAGGGGAACGGAAATGGTTCCGAGCGGGAATCAGACAAAGCCTTCAGAAAATCAAACGCTGTTCTTACTGGACTTTTGCAAATTACTAAATGGCGTTGAAAAAACAGGGGGTTTGGGGTCTAATTTCGGCGATTTTGCCTGGCGCAGGAAGGCCGGGCTGTTTCAAGGGTCCACGGAGGGTCCAGCAATGCC
>Ga0209697_10008400_pt1 | contig 11740 bp, 6 predicted proteins | sample AliMusrvi5mmetaG_FD_184115 | JGI IMG/M metagenome (GOLD analysis project Ga0209697, IMG submission 184115) | Freshwater lake bacterial and archeal communities from Alinen Mustajarvi, Finland, to study Microbial Dark Matter (Phase II) - Alinen... | ecosystem: Environmental > Aquatic > Freshwater... | reverse complement strand
TAGCGCTCAATTTCTTTGTTGCTGCCTCGCCTTGTGCCGCCGGGGAATTCCTCCTCAAAGAAATCAACACATGAAAACACGATTGTATATATTAGGGTGGGTCATTGCAATATTGTCAATGTTGCAAATGTCTGTTGAGACTGCTTGGGGGCAGTCGGCACTGGTGCCGACTCATTTGAGGTGCGAGTACCGGGAGAATCCGCTGGGAATCGACAGCCGAGTCCCGCGGCTGGCGTGGAAGATTGAAGACAGAGGTCAGAAGCCAGAGACCAGAGACCAGAAGCCAGAGACCAGAGGTCAGAAACAGAGTGTGTATCAGGTGCTGGTGGCGAGTTCGGAAGCGTTGCTGAAGCAGGACAAGGGTGATTTGTGGGACAGCGGGAAAGTGAAGTCCGATCAATGCATTCAGGTCGAGTATGCCGGCAAGCCGCTTGATTCGCGGACATATTGCCACTGGAAAGTGCGGGTGTGGGTCAGTGATGGAACAGCTTCGGAATGGAGTGCGCCGGCATTCTGGTCGATGGGTTTGTTGAAACCTGAAGATTGGCAGGCGAAGTGGGTCAAGGCGGGTGGTGAAACATCCCCCTGGCTGCGCAAGGAATTCACGCTTACGGCAGTGCCAGAGAGGGCGACTGCCTTCGTGAATGTGAAGGGGAATTACGAACTGTATATCAACGGAAAAAAAGTCGGAAACGACGTGCTCGCGCCGGCGGTGGCCGTCTATCGGAAACGCACGCTCTATAATACGTATGACATCAGCAAGCACCTCAAACCTGGCACCAATTGCGTCGGCGTCTGGATGGGCTTGGGTTTGTGCTATTACAGAGGTGGTGCGGAGTATATGCCCATCGCCCGCACCCAGCTCGACATGCTGGTGGGTGGCAAGAGAGTGGTGGTGGGGACGGATGCCTCCTGGACGTGGATGAACAGCTCGCATACCGAGTTCGGGTGGAGCTGGTGCGGCAACGGCCGTGAACACATCGACGCCCGTCGCGCCATTGCGAATTGGAGCGAGGTGGGCTGTTCCGAGGGTTCCTGGAAGCCGGTTGAGGAGTTTTCTGAACCCACCGGCGTGGCGACGGCGCAGGCGTGCCTGCCGGACCGCATCACCAAGAGGTTTCCGGTGGTGAAATGTACCGCCATGACGCCAACGACCTGTGAATTGGATTTCGGCACCAACCTCAACGGCTGGTTCACGCTGAAGTTGCCCAAACTTGAGGCCGGCCATCAGGTGACCATCCGCTTTGCCGACAAGCGCCTGCAATCAGCCAAAAAAGAGGTCACGGTGAGCAAGACGTATGAACTGGCCCCTGGGACCTGGAAGCTCGATACGGCCAGTGGACCGGTGGCCTACACGACATACAACCAGACCTTGCAATTCACCTCCGCCGGCAAGCCGGGTGAACAGATCTCCTCCAAGTTCAACTATTTCAGCTTCCGTTACGCCATTGTCGAAGGCCTGCCTGCCATGCCGGCGCCCGGTGATGCCGAGGCGATGATGATAGAATCGAGCATGGACCCCGTCGGCACCTTCGCGTGTTCCAACGCGCTCTTCAATCGCATACTAGAAGTCAGCTCGTGGACGTCACGCTGCCTGAATCTGGGCGGCTATACGGTGGATTGTCCGCATCGCGAACGGATGGGATATGGTGGCGATGGCCAGACCTCCATCGATTCGCAGATCATGAGCCGGGATGCCTCGGCATTCTATACCAAGTGGATTACCGAGTGGTTGGATGAGCAGGATCCCGTGACCGGCAGGTCCGTCCAGTACGCCCCGACCGGAACGGATGGCAATGGCAAGCGCGATGACTGCTGCTGGTTTACCTGGGGTGGCATGATCGATGTGCTGCCCTGGAAGTCTTATCTCTATTATGGTGATCGCCGGATTCTGGAGCGCGCTTACGCACCCATGGTTCGCTACCCAACCGTGTTTGTGGACAAGTATTATCCGGATAACGGCTTGCATTCCACGTACGCTGACACCGGCAGCGACTGGGTCACTCCCAGCCATGGCATGAGCGCTCCGCCCGGAAACGAGGTTTTTGTCAACTGCTATCGAGTCTATATGATGGAGCTGGTGGCCAAGGCGGCGGATGCGCTGGGCAAGACGGATGAGGCGAAGAAGCACCGGACCAGAGCCAAGGAGCTCCAGGAGAAGATCCACGCTGCCTTCTATAAAGAGGGCGAGAAACTTTATGACAGCGACCGGCAACTGAGCCAGGCCATGCCCCTGCTGACCGGCGTGGTCCCGGATGCCTTGCGGGGCGGTGTCATCAAGAAGTTGGACGAGATCATCACCGGAAAGAACCACGGGCATCTTGATACCGGCATGCTCGGCACCCATTTCCTGTTGCAGTCGCTGCGGGAGATGGGCCGCAACGATCTGGCCTTCACCATTGCCAATCAGAAGGAATATCCGGGTTGGGGTTATCTGTTGTCGCAGGGCATGACCACCTTTGGCGAGCAATGGGACGGCTACTGGTCCCAGATCCACGCCTGCTTCCTCAGTCCCGACGGATGGTTCTATCAGGGATTGGCAGGCATTCTGCCCGATGAAACCGGGCCGGGATTCAAAAAAATCATCATCAAGCCCGGAGTCGTCGGCGATTTGACCTGGGTCAAATGCAGTTATGATTCCATCCACGGCACCATCGTCAGCAATTGGAAGCGTGACGGGACAAAGCTGGCCATGGAGGTCACCATTCCGATCAACACCACGGCAACAGTGTATGTCCCCGCAAAGGATGAAGCTGGTGTCACCGAGTCGAATAAACCAGCCGCGAAAGCTGATGGCGTTAAATTCATTCGAATGGAAAACGGCGCAGCCGTTTATGCCATTGGTTCCGGAACCTACCGCTTCCAGTCCACACTCCCGGAAACTGTCAAGCAAATCACATACAATTAGATGAAAATGTTCAATAACCAAGTTGTCTTAGTAGCGCTCAATTTCTTTGTTGCTGCCTCGCCTTGTGCCGCCGGGGAATTCCTCCTCAAAGAAATCAACACATGAAAACACGATTGTATATATTAGGGTGGGTCATTGCAATATTGTCAATGTTGCAGATGTCTGTTGAGACTGCTTGGGGGCAGTCGGCACTGGTGCCGACTCATTTGAGGTGTGAATCGCGGGGGAATCCACTGGGTATCGACAGCCGAGTCCCGCGGCTGGCGTGGAAGATTGAAGACAGAGGTCAGAAGCCAGAGACCAGAGACCAGAAGCCAGAGACCAGAGGTCAGAAACAGAGTGTGTATCAGGTGCTGGTGGCGAGTTCGGAAGCGTTGCTGAAGCAGGACAAGGGTGATTTGTGGGACAGTGGAAAAGTAAAGTCCGATCAATCCATTCAGGTCGAGTATGCCGGCAAACCGCTTGATTCGCGGACTTATTGCCACTGGAAAGTGCGGGTGTGGGTCAGTGATGGAACAGTTTCGGAATGGAGTGCGCCGGCATTCTGGTCGATGGGTTTGTTGAAGCCGGATGACTGGCAGGCAAAGTGGGTCAAGGCGGGCGGCGGCACTTCTCCGTGGCTGCGCAAGGAGTTCGCCCTGACATCTGTGCCGGAGCGGGCGATGGCCTTCGTGAATGTGAAGGGTTACTATGAATTGTATGTGAATGGGAAGAAAGTGAGCGACGACGTCCTGGCCCCGGCCGTGGCCGTTTATGACAAGCGCTCGCTCTATACCACATACGACATCAGCAAGCTCCTGCGGCCAGGCACTAACTGTGTGGGCGTATGGCTGGGCTTGGGCTTGCTCTTTCCCAAGGAAATAGGACCTCTCGCACGCGTGCAGCTCGATATGACGGTGGGTGGGCAGCGGGTGGTCGTGGGGACGGACACTTCCTGGACCTTCACGTCCAGCACACACGCCGAGGTCCCGTGGGCATGGTGCGGTACGGGTCGCGAAAAAATCGATGCCCGCCAGGATATCGCAGGTTGGAATGAGGTCGGATGCACAAATGCCCCCGTAGTGTCCGGAAGAAGCTTCGGGTGGCGTCCCGTGGAAGAGTACACCGGACCAACCGGCATTACGACCGCACAATCGTGCCTCCCTAATCGCATCACCAAGGTCATTCCCGCAGTGGCCTGTGTGGCACTCGATGACCATACGGTTGAATTTGACTTCGGCACCAATCTCTCCGGATGGGTCCACCTGCGCCTGTCCCAACTAAAGGCCGGCAAGACGGTGACCATGTATTATGCCGACAAGCGCTTCCAGAGCATCGAGGGCGATGCCGGACCGATGAAGCGAAACGCCACCGGGCCAGGAGCCAGGAACTTAAGGCGCTTATCAATGCCGCCTACTATAACAAGAATGAGAAACTTTATGATAGCGACAGGCAGTTGAACCAGGCCATGCCTCTTTTGACGGGAGTTGTCCCCGACGCTTTGCGCGAAACCATCCTCAAACAACTTGAGGAGATCGTCATGGTCAAGAACAAAGGGCATCTGGACACCGGCATGCTCGGCACCTATTTCCTGATCCAATCCCTTCAGGAAGCCGGACGCAACGATCTGCTTTACACCATCTTCAACCAGCAGACCTATCCTGGGTGGGGATACATGTTGTCGCAGGGGGCCACCACCTTCTGGGAACAGTGGAACGGATCATGGTCCCAAATCCACTCCTGCTTTGTCAGCCCGGGTAGCTGGTTCTATCAGTGCCTGGCCGGCATCCGTCCCGACGAGTCCGGCCCCGGTTTCAAAAAGATCATCATCAAGCCGGCCATCGTTGGCGATCTGACCTGGGTGAAATGCAGTTATGATTCCATTCACGGCACCATCGTCAGCAATTGGAAGCGTGACGGGACAAAGCTGACCATGGAGGTCACCATTCCCATCAACACCACGGCGACCGTGTATGTGCCCGCAAAAGACGAAGCCAGCGTCACCGAGTCCGACACTCCCGCATCGAAGGCAAACGGCGTGAAGTTCCTGCGGATGGACGCGAGCGCGGCGGTGTATGCTGTGGATTCCGGAACCTACCGCTTCCAGTCCACATTCCCGGAAACGGTCAAGCAGAACACAAAACCATCAGATAAATACCAAGCAACAAATTGAGGGAAATGCCGCTGCCTTGAAAATTCAGACGAAATACCACTCCACTACCCGCCTTGCCGTTGGCTTTTCGACTATCATCGCGACGCTGTTGGCATTGACGGCACCCGATGGCCAGAGCGTGCCGCTGTCGCCGGACCGCGTCGCGCCGGGGCATGTGAGTCTCCCGGTGGCGAATCCGTTGAAGTGGGACAATGAGCGCCCGAACTTGTACCGCCTAACAATCAAGCTTGAAGTGGCCGGCAAAGTGATAGGGACGGTGAATGTCCGCACCCGGGCAATGACGGGTTCAACGGGTGCCCCTCCAAGCTATGGGAATGCGTTTCCCCAACCGCTGTGCGCGGCGGCGCTCCGCATTGGCGGGACCTCGCCCGCGGCCCGAGGGGGCTTGGATTTGCAGCATGTGGTCGCCACCCTCACAGCGGGCAACGGCGACAAAACCGCAGCCCGGGTGTTGGCCGATAGGAATGTTCTCCTGATAGACACCAAGGAGGCGGTGAGCATCGAGCCCTGCCGTGGCGGGCAGACAGGAAGGACCGACGGCGTGGACTGGCTGCATGTGACACTGCCGGGCGACATCGATTACAAGGGGATGGAATACTGTGTCGCGTTGGCAGGGACAGCCAGCACCAAGGTGGTCTCTCTGGTCACGTCATTTGATATATCCACGGGTGATGTGCGCGGCGCCGCCATTGCGTTGGCCCGGAAAACCGTGGCTGATGTGGAACGTTCACCGGAACAACTGATTGCCGGGCATGAGAAGGTCTGGCGCGATTTCTGGGCCCGCAGCGGCGTGGAACTGGCTGACCGCGATCTGCAGCACTGGTGGTACCGGATGATGTATTTCGCCAGGACCGTTTCCCAGCCTGGTGGCAGGTTCCCCGCCGCGTTGATGCCCCCGCTGGCAACCGACGACACTCCATGGCATGCGGATTTTCATTTCAATTACAATTCATGGCAGCCGTTCTGGTCGGTGATTTCCGCCAATCATCCGCAACTCGCGGACCCCTGGATCGCTTATGTGAACCGGTTGCTGCCCCGGGCGCAATGGCAGGCCAAGGAGGTCTTTGATTGTGAGGGAGTGTTTTACTCGATCAGCCAGCACAGAGGCTGGAGTTCACCGGTAAGGATGAATGAGTCTGATGGAGAAATGTGCACATTATGAGCTATCAATGAAACCTCGCCCGCTGCCCAACGTATAGGTGGGTCATGAGATCCTTTAAGAACACAGAAACAATAGTGAGGAATCTGATAATTGGATTGAATACGACTGGCGCCGCATTGACCCTGCTGGCTGCCGCATCACCCTGCACCGCTGCCGAGTTCTTCCTCAAGGATCGCGACAAGGTCGTGATGACGGGCGACAGCGTCACCACCCGGCACCGGTATAACAGCCTGAAAGCGGATTTCACAAACCTTCCCATTGACAAAAGGCTAACCGGCCCGCTGTTCTGGCAACATGGAGAATCCGATTCGACACTTAAAACGTATATCGACCGGATGGTTGACGCGGGAAGCGGCCATTTCACCATTGAATCCCGCCCTCATCCCGACTGGCTCGGTCCGGAATGGTATGCCGATTGCAAGGTGATTCTGGACTACGCGAAAACAAAAGGGCTCGGCGGATACATTTTCGATGAACGACTATTTCCGAGTTTCCAGGTGGCGGGCCGGGTGCCGGCGCAACACCGGGCCAAAGTGCTGGCATGCTCGAATACGGACCAGACAGGCCCCTCGACCTATGCTGGTGCCGGATACAGCGGGAATGCGTTTATCAAGGCCATCGCCGGCAAAGTTGTGAACGGCCAAATCGACGCGGGCACGTTGACCGACCTGGCGACGAGCATCAACGCCAGCGGAGCCTTGAGCTGGAACGTGCCGACCGGATCATGGAGAATATTCAAATTCACCTGGGGATTTCAGGGATCGGGCTTACTGGACTTGACAACCCAGAGCGCTGCCGACTGGTTTGTGAATACTGTCGTTAAGCCGCACTATGACAATACCGGGGCCACGAACATCCTCGGCTTTTTCTACGATGAACCCGAATATCACGGCACCTGGGGACTGGGCATGGAAAATGACTCCCCTGACTGGAAACAAATCATGGTAAGCCGGTTCGCCACCCTGAGCGGTGAAGACCAGGGCAAGGCGACCTATGAATACTGGGAAACGCTCGGTGAAAGATTAGGAAGGGTCGGATATGGCACGTATGCCAATTATCTGCGGTCAAAGGGCGGCAAATTAATAGGCCATGACAATGAAGAACGACCCAAAGGTCATCCGCTCGATCATGGCATAGGGCCTATCAATCTTATGGAAAAGCAGAAATATCAGGATATTCCCGGAATTGACATGGTTTGCAGGCATTTGTTGCCGAGGAGAAGTTCCAGTTCGGAGTATACTTATTGGGATTATCCATTGCCGAAGCTGGCAAGCTCAATAGCAATTACCAACAACCTGCCCGGCCATTATGCGATGAATGAGATTTTCGGCGGTTATGGCTGGAAATTGACCTACCCGGACAGGAAATGGATTGCTGACATGTGCCAGGTTCATGGAGTGAATGTTTTGATTCCCCATGCGTTCGACCCGAAGGGTGACATGTCAAACCCCGATGGCGATTACCCGCCATTTTACTACTATACCGGCGACGAGGCCAACTGGCCGAATTACAAAGCATGGTGCGAGCGACAGAACAGGTTGGGCTATATGCTGTCGGGCAATGATTCCGATAACTACAGCATCGCGCCGGTGGCGGTACTCTGGCCGGGGTATTCGAAATATGCCGATACCACCTGGGACGACACCAATTGCTATCCTTATCATTTGCAGTCGGCATTGGACACGGTGCACTATGATCATCAACTATTGACCTATAACCGTTTTGAAAGCACGGCAGCGGTCAATGCAGCGACCAAACGGATCGAACTCCACAAATCAAGGTTTTACCAGAGTTTCATTAAACGAGGTTGATATTGGGTTGAGTATACCGGCTGAGGAAAGTTACCTCGTTGTTTTCAAACCACGGGTCGTCGCGAACCACATGAACACATCATTATGAAACAACTATTGCTGTTTATGTTAACTCTGTCGGCGCTCACTGGCAGTGTCATGTCAGATGATCTGCAGAAGGATTTTGTCACTCCGCCGGATGTGGCACGGCCGTGGGTTTACTGGTATTTCATGGACGGCAACCTCACGCGCGAGGGGTTGACCGCCGATTTGGAGGCGATGAAACAAGCCGGTATTGGCGGCGCGATCTATCTTGAGATCAGCGGCGGGGATCGCGGACCTGTGGAATTCATGAGCGGGCCGTGGCGCGAACTGCTCAAGCATGCCGTCAATGAGGCCGACAGGCTGGGGATTGAACTTGCACTTGCCGCGGGACCGGGTTGGTGCGGCACCGGCGGGCCGTGGGTCAAGCCGGAGCAATCCATGCAGCACCTTGTCGCCAGCGAAACTCAGGTGAGCGGTCCGGCGCATTTCGACGCGCTGCTGCCACAGCCGCCGCCCCGCAAGCCCATCTTTGGAGAACCGTCGGTTCCCGAACTGCATAAGATCTGGAAAGAATTTTACAAAGATGTTGTGGTTCTTGCATTTCCGACACCAGCCGGATCATACCGGATTCCTGATGTGGAGGAGAAGGCGCTGTATTTCCGCCCACCGTTCTTACAAGCTGGCACTAAACTATTTTTGAGCGCTGACAGCAAGGTGCTGCCGGCTGGCGAGTGCATCGCATCGAAGCAGGTCATCGAACTAACTGCGAAGCTGGCGGCCGGCGGCCGGCTGGTGTGGGATGTGCCCGCGGGGAATTGGACGATCATGCGGTTTGGCCGCACCATCACCGGGCAGATCACGAAACCGGCGCCGGTGCCGGGGCTGGGACTCGAGTGCGACAAGTTCGACAAGGCGGCGCTGGACGCTCATTTCGAGTCGTTCGTCGGAACCCTGCTCAAGACTATCGGTGAACCGAAGCATCCGGGACGCGGTCTGACCACGGTGCACTTCGACAGTTGGGAGATGAGTTCGCAGAACTGGACGGAGAAGTTCCGCGAGGAATTCCGCCGGCGGCGCGGCTATGGTCTATTGCGATTCCTGCCGACCATGCAGGGGCGCGTTGTTGAGAGCGTCGCGGTGTCCGAAAGATTCCTTTGGGATTTGCGGCTCACGGCGCAGGAGCTGGTGGTGGAGAACCATGCGATGCACCTTAAGGCACTTGGCAATCAGCACGGATTAAAATTGTCCATTGAACCCTATGACCTGAACCCGGCTGGAGATCTCGCGCTGGGTGGCGTAGCCGAGGTGCCGATGGGCGAGTTCTGGACGAACGTATTCAACTCGGAATACAGTGTCTGCGAAGCTGTGTCGATCGCGCATACACGGGGGAGGCCCATTGTGGGTGCGGAATCGTTTACGGGTGACCTGGACGGCTGGAAAAAATATCCAGGCGCAATCAAGCTGCAGGGTGACTGGGCGTTGTGTGCCGGCATCAACCGGTTTGTCATTCACCGTTACGCGCATCAGCCGTGGCTTGACCGCTATCCAGGCATGACGATGTCGAGTTATGCGATACACTGGGAGCGGACGCAAACGTGGTGGGGCATGGCAAATGCCTATCACACCTATCTGGCGCGCTGCCAGGCGCTGTTGCGCCGCGGTCTGGCGGTGGCTGACATCCTCTATCTTGACCACGAGGGCGCGCCAGCCGTTTTCCGTGCGCCGGCGTCGGCGACGCTCGGCGGCTTGCCGGACCGGCGCGGTTACAATTTTGACGGCTGTGCTCCCGGCACGCTCATTGAACGGGCAGTGGTGAAGAACGGCCGGATCGTGTTTCCCGACGGCATGAGTTACCGCCTGTTGGTGTTGCCGCAGGTGGACGCGATGACGCCGGCGCTGTTACGGAAGATCAAACAGTTGGCCGATGACGGCGCGATTGTCCTCGGCACGCCACCGCAGAAATCGCCGAGTCTGGTGAACTATCCGGCCTGCGATGCCGAAGCAAGGGAACTTGCCGCGCAGATCAAATGCGAGCCTGTTACACCCCATACCGATCTTTATCCTGAATATGACGTGGCCGCCGCGAGGCTGGCGAAGCTGGGCATTCCGCCGGACTTCGAATCCAAGGGTGATCTGCGATACATTCACCGCCACGACGGCAACACGGATATCTATCTGGTGGCTAACAGGACCAGCGGCGCGCTAAGCGCTTCATGCACCTTTCGCGTTGTCGGCAAGCAACCGGAACTGTGGAATCCGGTGACTGGCGATATGCGCCTGGCGACGGCATTCAGTCAAACCAACGGTTGCACCATGGTCCCGCTGGAGTTCCCGCCCCAGGGATCGCTCTTTGTTATTTTCCGCCAAACGGCCGCCACGCCCGTGCCCGGCTCTAACTTTCCAACCCTCACCAAAGTCTGCGAACTCACCGGCCCGTGGGATGTCAGCTTCGATCCGAAATGGGGCGGCCCGGAGAAGGTGACCTTTGATAAGCTCGACGACTGGAGCAAGCGGCCCGAGAAGGGCATCAAGTTCTATTCCGGCACCGCGACCTATCGCAAAGCCTTCGAGCTTCCGGAATCCAAAAACCAAAATTCAAAATTCAAAAGTTTTCTCGATCTTGGCAAAGTAACGGTGATGGCGCGGGTGAAACTCAACGGCAAGGATCTGGGCGTCGTCTGGACCGACCCGTTCCGCGTGGACATCACTAGCGCTGCCAGGCCCGGTGCAAATACGCTGGAGCTTGCAGTCGTCAATCTCTGGCCTAACCGCCTGATCGGCGACCAGTCTTTGCCCGAAGGGAAGAGGTTCACCTGGTCTTCATGGAATCCGTATGGAAAGGACTCGCCGCTGCTTGAGTCAGGTCTGTTCGGCCCGGTGCAGGTGCTGACGGTTCAAACGACGGCAGTGAAGTAATTCATCTAATTGAAGGGCAGGAATAGAAACACGACACTAACGGCCAGCACTACGGCACCTACTGGGGCCGCAAAAACCTGAAATACAAGGACCACCCGCAGTTTCGGATCTATCCGACATTTGAGATAACCACTTCCATGACCTCGCCGGTCCCCGAGGAGCAGAGATAACTCATATGAACCGCCAAATGCGCCACCACCCCGTTTCACGCCGCATCACTGCACGTCTGATAGCCGCCTTGCCATTGCTGTTAGATATTCCGACCGTATTCGCAGTCGATAACGGCCAGACCATGAGCCTGACGATTGACGCCAAAACTCAGGGCGCGGCAATCTCGCCCCTGCTGTTTGGGCATAATTTGGAAGTCACGCGGCGGGGGATCTGGCGCGGACTGGGCGCGGAGATGGTCGCCAACCGGAAGTTTGCCGCCGTCACTAACGGTTTGCCCAAGTGGTGGTATTCGGTTCCTGCTGCGGGCGCTGCGCTTATCGACGCTAAGGTATTTTTTGTGGGCAAGGGCTCGGTGCGCGTGGGCGGTGACAAACCGTGTGGCCTGAGGCAGCAACAGGAAGCGTTGGCATTTCAAAAGGGCACACGGTACACGTTTCGCTGGTGGCTCAAGTCCGAAGCGGAGCAGCGCGTCTCGATGCGGATTGCGGATGCCAAGGGTGTCCTAACCATTGTGCAGGTGGAGAAAACGCTCAAGCCGGGAGACTGGCAACTCTGGAGCGGCGAGTTTGTCGCGCCGGAAACCGCTGAGAATGCCC
>Ga0209697_10008387_pt1 | contig 11751 bp, 6 predicted proteins | sample AliMusrvi5mmetaG_FD_184115 | JGI IMG/M metagenome (GOLD analysis project Ga0209697, IMG submission 184115) | Freshwater lake bacterial and archeal communities from Alinen Mustajarvi, Finland, to study Microbial Dark Matter (Phase II) - Alinen... | ecosystem: Environmental > Aquatic > Freshwater... | reverse complement strand
ATGTTGGTGATTCGTGCGCCCAAGTGGTTCAGGCTTGCGAACACTATGGACCATTCCTCGCGGCCTGTCTAACCCGATCATGCACCTTGTCGCATTCTTGCGGCAAAGTGGCGGAAACCGGGTCACCCCATCGACACCAAGGCTGGTGAAAAACGGCGGTTGGTCCCGTACGCCCGGAACTAACGCTGGCACCCCGCCACGGCTCGCCGCAATTTTCCCGCTGGTTCTGAAATATCCTCGTTCCCACAACCGTTCACTCATGATGGCCGTTATGAAAACATCCCGTCGCAATTTCCCTAAACCACAATCCATCGCAGGACGCACCACAATCCTATTGACACTCATCTGCTTCCTGCCGGCCACAGGGGCCCCGAAGGAAGACGAGGATCCACTGACAGGCCCGGTCGCACAGCCGGTCACCGCAGACCGGTTTGAGGTCCGCAACATCGAAGGCTGGACCATCTATACAAATCGCGATGTCCTCAAGGAACACCCGGAACAAATGGCTAAAACCATCGGGCATTTGAAGTGGGATCTCTATCAGATCAAGCTGGCGGTTCCGGCCACGGCGGTTAGCAACATGCAGGAGCACACTCCCATCTGGATCGAGTACGATGAAAAGGTCAGCTTGTCATATCATCCCGAAACCGAGTGGTTGCTCGAGCGCGGATACAAGTTGCCGAGGGATCCGGATTCGATGATTTCGCTGAGTGCCAAGGGATACTACGGGGACAGCTACCGCCATCCGTTTGTCATCTTCCACGAAATGGCGCACGGCTATGACCATCATTTCATCGGCGAGGGCCATGGCTACGGCAACGCCGAATGCGAGGCCAATTACCAGCGCATGATGAAAGCGGGAATCAATGAGAAGGTGAAGATCTGGGACGGCGGCATCGGCTCCCATTACGCGCGAACCAATCGGATGGAATATCTGGCGGAAAGCTCGGAAGCCTATTTCGGCGTCAACGACATCTACCCGTTCGTGCGGGCCGAATTGCGCGAGCAGGATCCCGAGATGGCGCGGCTGCTTGAACGCTTTTGGGGCGTGGACCCACGGCAAATCCTGCACCTGGAAAAATCCCTGGCAACCTATCTGGACAATCCCGGTGCTGTGGACTCCCCCGCAAGAGCCAAAGGCCCGGCCAAAAGGAAATACGTCCCAACCGAAGAATACGACAAACGGGACATCGACGGCTGGACGGTTTACGTCAACCGGCAATTGGCCAGTCAACCGGGACGCTGCGCATCCATGGTGAAGATCCTCAATTACAAGCTGCATGTCATCGATCACTTCATTTCCGCAGAGGGACAGAAGCAACTGCACGGGATTCCGGTTTGGCTGGAATACGGCCGCAAGGGACCCTACCTGCGGTATTGCGGCGACCGCGGGATATTGGAACGCGATGGATCAAATCCCGACAAGCTGGGGGCCATCGAAATAGGTGACCCGCAACGGATGATGGAATGGTCGATGCTCCAGCAATCCGATGTGCTGCACCAGGTGGCCCTCGCCTACTATGATCTCCACGCGAAGAAGGATTCCGAGCTGGGCAACAAGATCACAGCCGCCTACGAGCTGGCCAAAAAGGACAACAAATACAACGCGGTCCTACGGTTCGATGGCAAGCGTCTCCCGCTGCCTGCCATGGCCAGCGAACAGGAATACTTCGCGGAACTCATGGAAAGTTACTTTCTGGTGAACGATCACTACCCGTTCATCCGTTGTGAACTGAAGGATCAGGACCCCACGGGATACGCGGTGATCGCCGGCCTGTGGCAAGGTAACCCGCGCCGCTGATATATAGGAATTCCTATATCTTCTTTCCCCAAACTGACAAACCAACCTTCGATTTCCCATGCCAGCCAATTCGAGAAGCAATTTCACCGGAGCAACTGGAGCCATGCGGCATTTGAGAAACACGATTGTGTGCGGCGTGATGTTGTTCGCGGTGGCGGTTTCCAGCGGCTTGGCGGTGGAGGTCGTCGTGCCAGCGCGAAACCATACGGCGAAACACGGAAACGTGAACCCCACCGACAGGGGCTGGGATGGTTTGGTGGTCGTCGATGGCGTGGGTGGTATGCAGCAGTGGGACATCGACCTAAAGGATGCGCGGAAGTATTTCCTGCACTTCGAGTACGCCTCGGGGGAGCCGCGTCCGGTCCATCTTTTCATCAACGACAAACCACAGGATGACCAGTGCCTGAAGCGCGTCACCGGCGGGTTTTTCGCCCGCAATCTGAACTGGGACACCTATGGCCCGTTCGATTTTCTGCAAGGCAAAAACTCGATCCGAATCGAAACGAAGGGTGCGAGTCCACATCTGGCCGGATTCGTCGTTTCGGACGGAAAAACGGTCCCGGACAAGAATGCCTTTGCCAAGCTGTTTTCCGCCAAACGCGAGACCGTGAAGCCACCGGTAGTCGTGGAGGTTGACGAGGACGTCGCAGCGACGCGTGCGCGTTTGCGCGAGTTGCTGCACGGCGTTGACGAACTTCTCTTCGTCAGGCGCCTCACGATGCAATCGTCCCACTACTACACCGACTTCATCGACGGCTGCCTGAATTTCGGCGGCAACCTGTGCGTCCTGTCGCTGAAGGACGGCACGGTCCGCGAACTCGCTCCTTCGCTGGCACACGGCCTGTTCGGGCGCTGCTGCCTGTCGTTCGATGGCAAGCGCGTGGCCTTCGATTGGAAGGAAAAACCCGGCGTCGGCTTCCGCATCTGGGAGGTCGGTATCGACGGCCAGGGCCTGCGCCAGTTAACCTTCCCGCCGGCCGACGAAGAGGCCCGCATCAAAAAATATAATTTAAACAATTCGCCCTATCGGCATCAAACCGACGACTTTCATCCCTGCTACCTGCCCGATGGCGGACTCTGCTTCACCTCCAGCCGCTGCGAGTACGGCATCCTCTGCGATGCCCCGGACCAACTGACGACCACGCTGCTCCACCGGATGGACGCCGACGGCAAACATATGGAAGCCCTGTCTAACAATTCCGTCAGCGAGTCGGCACCGAGCATCATGAACGACGGGCGTATCCTCTACACGCGCTGGGAATACGTCGATAACGGCTCGGTGACGAACAAGGCGCTCTGGGCCATGCGGCCCGATGGCACCGGATCGGAGGAAGTTTATGGTAGAAACATCGCCTTTCCCTCGGTCTTCAATGTCGGTCGCGCCGTGCCGGGTTTCAACGACCGCTTCGTGTCAATCGGCGCGCCCCACATGCCCTTGGGTGTTGGCACGCTGATGCTCATCGACACCCGCTTCGACCACCGCACCGGCATGCCGGTCACTTACCTCACACCCGAGGTTGACAGCCGGCACCAGTCGGGCTGGGACAATGTGCCCGGCGGCGCGACCAAGCCGATCCCGCCCGAAGAGCAGGGCGGACGCGACGGTGGCGGCAACACCGACCGCGGGCCGCTCTACATGGACCCCTATCCGCTCTCGCTCGCCCAGCACCTCGTCTCCTTCAACCCAACCGAAAGATGGAACGTCAAAAACGCTTGGGGGCTCTATCTGATAGATGGCAGCGGCCCGCGGCGCCTGTTGCACAAGGAGTCCGGGACCTCCTGCTGGAATCCGATCCCCATCCGCTCGGTCATCACGCCGCCGATCTTGCGCGGCGTCATCGAAAAGGACTTGGCCAAGCGCGGACTGGCGCGGCTCATCATCACCGACGTTTACCGTGGCATGGATGGCGTCAAGCGCGGGACGATCAAGTTTCTGCGGGTGAACGAGCATGTCCCGCGGCCCTGGGCCGCGCGGCGTTTCTGGGGCGGCGATGAATTCGACCAACAGCACTCGGTTATTTCCAGCAACGCGGCCCTTGGCCTCAGAATCCAGCACGGCATCGTGCCGGTCGAGGATGACGGATCGGCGCATCTGTTGGTGCAGGCTGATAAGAACATCTTTTTCCAGGCACTCGATAAGGATTACATGGAAGTCCAGCGCGAACGCACGTTCGTCAACTACCGGCCGGGCGAAACCCGCTCGTGCATCGGTTGTCACGAACAGGCCCAGAACGCCGGCACCACCGTCTCCACACAATCGGTGGTGACCGCCTTGAAACGCGAGGCCAGCCTGCCCGGCCCGCAGCCGGGAGAAAAGTCCGGCGCTCGCCCGCTGTCTTATGCCGAGGACGTCCAGCCAGTCTTGGACAAACATTGCGTGAGTTGCCACGGCGGCGCGAAAACCGAGGGAAATCTCGATCTATCAGGCAAGCTGACCGCCTTGTTCAACCGTTCGTACGAAGAACTCATGAAGCGCCGCCTTACCCCGATCATCGGTGAGAACCACCCCAAGGCCGGCAACAACCATTACCTGCCGCCCTACACGCTCGGCACCTATGCCAGCAAACTGCAGCAGTATATCAAACCGGAACACTACAAGGTCAACCTGACACCCGAAGAGCGCATCCGCGTCACTACCTGGATCGATAGCAACGGCCAGTACTACGGCACCTATTACGGCCACAAAAACCTCCAGTACAAAGACCTCCCGGACTTCCGCCCGGTCCTGACCTTCGAGCAAGCCCACGCCAACGTCCCGCCCGTCACGAAAGATAAATGAAACTTGCTCGCGTCACCTGGCCAACTCCGTGGTGAATTCGGTTTCGACGTTTTCAAGGAACAATCCCTGGAATTGGCCGGGCTGGAGGCCGTCCGGCAATTCCACCTCCACCTTGTGGGCGGCCTCGGGCTGGAGCTTTGATAGATCCACGTAGAACCCGCTGAAGGTGCGCTCGCGTCCCAACGGGAAAACATCACCATAAGCCTTTTTCACTTCGACGGGTTGACCGTCAATTTTCATAGCAACCGGCCAGTCGTCCTTGGGATCGGCGATCTGCATGAAAAGCAGCAGGCGGTCGGAACCGCGCCATGTGGCCAGCAATTCCTCCGCGGTATAATCCACCGGCCATGCGGCGCGGCGCGCGGCGAGTTGCTTGAACACCCCTTGTGGAACCGTTAGATCCGCCTTGAACACCTTGTCCGCGAAGTTCGGATCATAAAGGCCGAGTTGCTGGCAATGCTCGATGCGCGGACCTGCAAAGGTGACCGGGATGGTGAGCACGTTGCCGGTTGCCTTGAATTTGGTGATCTCGCGGCCATTGACACTCACCTTGGAAATGCTTTTGCCATCCGGCAGCAGCACCGCGAGATCGCGGGTCCGGCCGGATTCGCCGCAGACTCCGGTGAGTGTTAGATTCGCACCCTCAAGGACGGCCTTGCCGAGTGCCTGCACCAAGGCCGGGAGTTTGATCGAGCTGGCGGGCACCACTTCGAGAGCCATCGCCTCCGGGCCTTTGATCGCGAGGCTCACCTTGTCGCCAACGTGCCAGAGGTTTCCGTCCGCCTTTCCTAACAACCTTCCCTGTTGCGGATAGAGTTCGCGCAGGAGAAAGGCGTCGCCCTTGATCAGGCCGATGCTGGCGTCGAGGGTGAAGTCGGCGTTGAGTTCGCGGTAATTCGGGTTGTAGAGGAAAACAAATCCGTGGTCGCCGTCGATGGCGGCGGTGCCGTCGATGCGGCCGAGCACCGGCGGGCCGATGATGGGTTTGAGTTTTTTGAGGATCGCGCGGTTGGCATCGGTCCAATCCATCCAGTCGCGGAGCCATTGTTGTTGTTCGGGGCGGAAACTTTTGAATTCGGTTTCGTCGCGGGCCGGCAGGCAATCGACGACCAGGTTGAAGGGCGCGGTGCCGATGGACGAGATAACCGAATATTTCCAGCCCAACACATCCCAGTCCCGGGCTTGGAAGGCATGGTCGCGGACACACTCGCCCTTGGCATTGTTACGCGGTGTCTGGTGGGTCATATAACCCGGCACCAACTCCCACGGCGTGAATTCTTCCATGTGATAGTGCCAGGTCGCCCAGCGCTGGCGGTCACCCGACACGCGGCTGAAGTGCAGGTCGGGGAAATTCTCGAAGCTGCCCGGTTGTTCGTCGGTGGTGGTGGGATGCGGGTAGGATCCGCCGAGCCACGTCCACGCGCCGAACCATTGGTATTGCTGGCGGCCGTCGATGACCACGTCCGGGATGCGGCGGCGCAACTCCTCGAGGATGCGGCGGCAGCCGTTCCATTGCGCGTATTTGCTGGTCGGATGCGCGCCTTCCTTGTTAGGTTCGTAGGCGATCCACCAATGGTCGAAGCAATAACCGCTGATGCCGGTACGCTTGTGGAACGCCACCAGTTGCTCGACAAACCAATCCTGGAAACTCCGCACGCCGGTATCCACACCCACATAACCGCCGGTCTTGCCGCCGCACCATTCGGTCCATTCCGGATTCTGTTTCCAACCCAGTGTCGGATAGGCATAAGCGACCAGCTTGATCTGTTTGGATTTGGCATAGTCGAGCATTTCCTGGATCGATGGCGGGATCGGGTCCTTGGCGATGTCCCATTCGCCCTTGCGGATCTTCTGGCCCAGGCCGAGAAACAGGCAGTTTTCCCAACCCCAGGCGTCGGCATTGTCCTTGAGCGGGGCGACCTCGCCGTTGGCTGGGGTGAACAGCGCGTTGTTCACGCCGATGGCCGCGCATTGGTCGAGGATGCGCTTCCATTCGGCGCGGCCGGCCGGAGTGGCGACATCAATCTGATAGTCGTTCTCGCACCACGGCACATGGACGCGCAGGCTCTTGTCCGGGCGGTACAACGCGAAGGCGCTGACGCAGCGGGTCATCGCGTCGAACTCCGCCTGATCGAGCGTCGGCTGGCCGTCGAACGCCCGCGCGGGTTCCTTCACATATTTCCACTCTGGCAGGTTGCGCATCGGCAACTCGCTCCCTATTAGACCATGCAGGCCGAGGCACACGCGGTCGGAGGCAAACGGCCCGTAGGCGGCGCGCCATTCGAGATCCGGCTGATAGCTCATGGCGACCTGGGCGTCCTTGTGTTCCCATTTGAGGAACGGGTTTTGGAGGGCGAGGAAGGTGCCGAAGGATGGTTTGGCGGCTGGATCTCCGAAGCGCAGAAACACCGCGCCGCTGCCGTTGCTGGCTTTTTGTTCGCGGCTGACCGGGGTCTTGAAATCGGCGCGGAAAACCTCCACGTCGTTCACCCGGCAGGTGCCGCCGGCAGGCAGCGCCAGCACGAGTTGTTTGCTCACGAATTGCCAGTCGGGCTTCAGCTCATAGATCACCTTGAGATATTTGTCCCCGAAGGTGTATGTATAGGTCACGCTGTCGTTCTGCTGTTGGGTGCCGGTGGGTTTCACGCCTGCCAGGGCGAGCCGCGTGCCATCGACTGATAGAGCGGAAGTGTCGTTACCCAGCTCAAGCACCGCGGATGATTTCGGAATCTCCAGGCGGGTAAGCCCGGTGTCGTCGAAATCCGCGGCAATCAGATCATTTTGCAGGTGGAACTTCGCCGCGAGGGCGGTGGCGGGAGCGAGCAGGCCCAGGAAAACGGGCAGGCTGCGGGCAAATTTGATAGATATTTGTTTCATGGAAGGTTGGGCAAGGAGGGTGGCAGGTTGGTGTGATCACGGACGGACGGGACGTCCGCCCCCCTTAAGGGGAAGGGACGTCCCGTCCCTTCTAGCGGCTACGGAACACGGCGATTTCCGACAGCCCTATATTGAGCGTGCTGGGTTTCACTTCATTCACGGCGAAGATGAGCCACTTCACGCGTTTGGCGGGGAACTTGATCTCGAGGCCCGTGCGCGCGTCATCGGGCAATTCGCCTACCTTGATGCTGGTGCCGTCACTGAAGAACAGCATGCCGGAGCGAATCTGATCGAGATCGTTGGGCCGGTCGAACAACCAGACGCGGTCGATGGATTGTTCATCCTGCCAGGTGAGGCGCACGGTGGCGGTGTCGTGTTCGCCCTTGGTGCACCACTCGCGGCGGATGTCGCCGGGGAAACCGTCCACCACTCCGTCGGTTAGCCCGTCGATTGCATAGTCGGGGTGGGTGGAACTCACCGTGACCGTGGCCGCCGGGGCGATGTTGTCGGACGAGTTGAGCGGGCTCGGCGGGATGACCGGATCGGTGGGTGCGAGCAGGCGCACCTCCTGCAGGCACATGCCATAGCGGCTGCCAGGCGGTTTTGACTTGAAGGTGGTGCCACCCCAACCGGAGCTGAAATTGCCGGCATAACAAAGCCACAGCGTGCGCCCGTCATTGCCGATGAACTTGGACGGGATGTTGACAAAATACGCCTGCTCACCGAAGTTTTTCAGATAGGCGGCGAGTTTCCACGGGCCGGTGACGCGGTCGGATTCCAACAAATACGTGCTGTACCGCGACACGGTGTTGCCGCCGTCGGTCACGCACATGATATATTTTTTCAGCGGGGCGTTGTAGGTCATGGTGACACAGCCCGCATGGTCGCGCCATTCGGCGGTCGGTTTGGCTTGAGCGAGGTCATGGGTCCAGGTGGCCTCGCCGTTCGGTTGATTGCCGGCGAAGAACTCGTATTGTGCGGCATCGTTCATGTTTTCGATGGCCGGCTTCACTCGTGTCAGATAGACATGGTCGGCGGTGATCCAACTGTTGTAGGCATAGCGGCGGTTGTTGCCGTCACTGGCGCCCTGGGCGACCATATAGGCCATGCCGTCAGGCGAATGTTCCATGGCCTTGCCGAAATCAACGAAGTGGGGCGCGCCGATTTTGACCGGTTCGCCATGGAGCGCGTGTTCGCCGAAAAGCGGGTGTTCCGGCGTGCAGGGCGTCTGGGTCCAGGTTTTGCCGAAGTCCATCGAATAGCGGAACCCGACGAATGGCCCGAGCCACGGCCAATTATAGAGGATGCCGTCATCGCGCCGGATGCCGCCGCTGGGATGCAGACAATAGGTGCCGTAATACCAGACGCCATCATGGACCAGACTGCCACATGGATAGCGCCCTTCGTAGGGGCGCGGGCTGGACTTGAAGATGCCCTGGTTGGTGACGGTGAGCTTGAGCGGGTCATCGCCGAGGATGGTGGCGTGCCCGGTAGTGGCGCCATCGCCGCCGGAACTCGACCCGAGACCGTTGACGTTGCCATCGGTCCATGGCGAATAGAGGTTGCCGTCTGCGGCCCACGATGGATACCAAGTGTCCGCCCCGGTGTATTCCGCATGGCGACCGGTAAACACCACCCCGGTGACGGTCGCGGATTTCGCGAACGGACAATCCGCCGGGGCCTCGTTCGGCCATGGCGTCAGGGCATTCGCGGGCGGAGACGGTGGAGCGTCGATCACGGTCACGGCGACCTGATCCGCGGCCATGGTCCAGGGGGCGAGGCACAACGTGCTCAACAGGGTGTGGATTGGTTTCTTCATAGCTTGGATTCCTTTGACTGCCCGATTACGTGACGTCCGGGCGCGAACTAGCAAGGCAGAAAAAAACAATTTGGTTATGGCGGCAATCCCAATCGTCCCGCGTTCGCAATTCGATCAAGCCATTTCGCGAATTGAACAAAAACCACCAGTCGTGAGTGTTGGGGGACAGGATCGGCCACCTAATAGAGGACGAGGACCGCTTTGGATGGATTCGTGTTGATCGCGCGGATTGCTTGCTCGTGAGTCGTTATGAGCTGAACGAGCTGCTCCCTGGTGCAATTGCCAATGCGGAGCCAAACGATTTTGGGTGGGGGGCCAAAAAGCAAACTGCGTTGCAGAAAGTCGGAATCCTTCGAGATAATGGTGAAGCCGTTATTGCGCGCATACTCCCACACGTGATGATCAGAAGAGCCAAGCAGCCCACACTCCCTGACATGAACGCTATCCGGGAATAGCGCGGCTATCAGGCGCGGCAACTTTGGCGAGAGGTTTGCATCAAACAGCAATTTCATGCGGCACGGCGTTAAGGCGGCGGTCACGGTCTGCAGCATAAGCAAAGCAGGCGCGGATATCGTCAGCGGTGAGGTCAGGGAAATCGTCCAAGACCTCGGGGATGGTCATGCCTCCGCCCAAATAATCAAAAATATCAGCCACCGCAAGGCGCGTGCCGCGGATACAAGGCTTGCCGCTACGGATGGCCGGGTCAATGATGATCCGTTCAAGGTAATTCATACTATTAAAAATCAGGCTTTGAACGCTGGCAGTCAAGCGGTAATTGAATGATTGGCCCCTCCTTTCCGCAATTTCCTTCAAATCCGGGATTGCGTGGCGGGGTGTCAACTCCCGGGAAACGCCGGCAGTCAGGAAATGCTTCGCGTTCAGCGGGCAGCCTCGACGCGGAGAATGGTCAGCGAATACGGCTTGAGGTGATAGTGGAACTCCGGCGCCACGCCCTCGAACGTGGATTCCACGGGGATGACCGTGTTTGGCTCCTCAAGCGTGTTTTCATCGGTGGGTTTTTCACCGGCCAGGGTGATGACGCTGGCGTTGGGATTGAGGTTCGCGGCGCCTTCGATGCGGAAGGTGGTATCCATCGGAGCGGCGCCCGGGTTGAGCGCCTTGATGATGATCCGGCCGGTTTTGTTGTCCTTGCCGCCCAACGCGAAAAGACCGGCCTTGGATTGCGTCGATGGCAGTTTCGCTTTTTGGATGGGCTTGCCATCGAGATAACAGGAAACATTGCCATCCTGAACCTCGATCTTGATGTCATACCAGCGATTGTTTTCGATGCCGCTGGCGGGGCCCTTGGAGAATTCCATGTTAGACCCGTTCTCTTTTGTTTCCAGCGAGATCCGCGAGTTGCCCCAGCCGCCGATGTTCCAGTGGACCATGTTGCGCTCGTCCTTCACGTTGAACAGGATGAGGAATCCCTCCGCGCCACCGAGTTTGCGGGCCTTGAGGGTGAGGGCGTAATCCGTCCACGAAGGATCGCCGGCAATGGCTAACAGATTATCGCCCCCGGCGCCTTGCCGCAGCGCGCCGTCCCGGGTTTTCCACTCGCCACTGACGAGTTTCCATCCCGCGGTGCCCTTGGTGAAGTCGCTTTGATAGAGTGTCTTGCCGTCGTGTTCGACCTTGATGTCCTTGTATTCGGCCTGGGTGTTCCAGGTGCCGACGCCGATGGCGCCGCCGGATTTGGGCGCGGGGTTTGCGGGTTCCACGACTTCGGTCGCCAGGGTCACATCGGGGCGGTTGGCGCTGAACATCGTCTGGACGTGATAGGACGAGCGGCCTGTGCTGCGCGAGTTGTCGAAACGGATCAGGTTGACGGCCCAGGCGCGGTTGTGGACATTCTCGAAGAGCGGCGCGTAGGAGGCCATGGTGACCACGTCCGAGTTGCGTTCCATGCCGATCATGAAGGCCGCCTCGGACAGCGCGCCCAACACATTGCCCGAGCCCACATTGTTGTTCACGGCATATTCGCCGACATAGATTTTCGGCCCCTTGCGGTCATAGTTATCATATTTCCTCTCGTTGGCGAAGAACCAATCCGGCGCGACATAATAATGCTCGTCAACAATCTCGACCGGCGCATTGGGAATCGGGCAATCCGCGATGGTGGTGATCCCGGGATACTTGGCTTTGATCGCATCGTAGAACGGGCGATAGTTCTTGAAATAGGTATCGCCCCAGTGTTCATTGCCGATTTCGACATATTTGATTTTGAATGGCGCGGGGTGGCCGTTCTTGGCGCGTTCCGCGCCCCATTGGCTGGTGGCCGGACCCATGGCGTATTCCAGGGCATCCATGGTGTCCTGGATATAGGGTTTCAGTTCCTCGGGTTGGGTGACCGTTTCGGCATTGCGGAAGGCGCAGGAGAGTCCGGCGTTGATCACATACATCGGGGCGGCGCCGAGATCCTCGCAGAGCTGCAGGTATTCGTGGAAGCCAAGACCTTCGGTGTTGTGATATCCC
>Ga0209697_10008383_pt1 | contig 11755 bp, 10 predicted proteins | sample AliMusrvi5mmetaG_FD_184115 | JGI IMG/M metagenome (GOLD analysis project Ga0209697, IMG submission 184115) | Freshwater lake bacterial and archeal communities from Alinen Mustajarvi, Finland, to study Microbial Dark Matter (Phase II) - Alinen... | ecosystem: Environmental > Aquatic > Freshwater... | reverse complement strand
GCCCATGACGACGCAGTGGAACGGCTCGCCGTCACGGCGAGCGTCGTCGAGCAAGCCGAGGAAAGCGCCTCGCTTACCCAAGCACGTTTTCAAAAGGAGGCACTACTCACGGCCGACCTCATTGGCGCCGAAAGCCGGCTTATTGAGGCCCGACTCCGCCGCACCGTGGCCGCCTCCGACGAACGCATGGCGGTCGTCGATCTGCGGCGGGCCCTAGGATTCGACCCCCTGCCGCAACCCTAACTTTACTCCCATGAAATCGATTCTCCCTCTTTCTGCCGCGTTTGCCCTGGCGCTCCTTGCCGGGTGCGGTCGCCCGGCGCCCGATGCCAGTGCCGGTCCGTCCCTCCCGCCGCTCAAGGTGCAGGTCGCCCTCGTCCATCTGGAGACCGTGCCCGTTCTGACCGAGATCACCGGGACCGTCCATGCCGCTGAGCGGGCCCAATTGGCCGCCAAAGTCATGGGATCGATTGAGACCATGCCCTTCACGCTCGGCCAACGGGTGAAGCGCGGCGACACCCTGGTGACCATCAGCGCCGGCGAAATCAACGCCCGGGTGGCCCAAGCCGAGTCTAAATTCAACCAGGCTAGCCGCGACCTGGCGCGGGAGCGGGAACTCCTTCCCAAAGGGGCCAGCACGGCCACGATGGTCAAAGATCTCGAAGACCGCTGTGCCGGCGACGAAGCCATGCTACAAGAAGCTAAGGTGATGCTCAGCTATGCCTCCCTCCAAGCCCCCTTCGATGGGGTCATCACGCAGAAATTTGCCAATGTCGGCGATCTGGCGTCACCCGGACTTCCCTTGGTCGCCATCGAGGGTTCGAACGGCTTTGAGGTGCAGGCCGGCGTACCCGATTCATTGGCCGGCGACCTGAGTGTGGGAAAGCTAGTTGTGGTTCAAACACCCACCGAAGGCGTCGCCTTCTCAGGAAAGGTGAGCGAGATCTCCTCTGCGGCCGATGCCAACGCTCATACGGTGGCCGTGAAGATCACCGTGCCCGACAGTGTAGCCGTTCGTTCCGGCCAATTTGTCAGAATTCAAGTTCCCGGCGCGCCGATCCGGGCGCTCTTGGCGCCTTTGGCTTCGGTCACGACCTTGGGCCAGATGGAACGGGTCTTTGTCGTAGGCCCCGACAAACGAGCGGTGCTCCGGTTGGTCACGACCGGAGCCCGGCGCGGCAATCAGGTTGAAATCCTCTCCGGCCTCGATGACGGGGACCGGGTGATCCTGGTCCAGCCGGCTGGTATGCAGGAAGGCCAATTGCTGGAGATTCAGCCGTGAAAGCCCCTCCCTCGTCCCCCTTCAACGAGCCGGCCCGCTATGGCTTTGCCGGCCGAATGGCGTCGCTCTTTATCGACTCGAAGCTGACGCCCATCCTGATCGCAGCGTCCCTGCTCCTAGGTGTCTTTGCCGTCCTCCTCCTCCCCCGCGAAGAGGAGCCCCAGATCAAGGTGCCGATGATCGATGTCATGGTCGCCATGCCGGGGGCCACCGCCCACGAGATCGAGAACCGCGTCACCCGACCCATGGAGATGCTCCTTTGGGAGATTCCCGGGGTCGAATACCTCTATTCCACGGCGAGCCCCGGCGCCGACATGACGATCGTCCGCTTCAAGGTCGGTATTGACCCGGAAGCGGCCCTGGTCCGTCTCAACCAGAAGCTCCAGGCCAATCTTGATCGCATGCCCATTGGGGTCCTGCCTCCGCTGATCAAGTCGCGGACGATCGACGACGTGCCGATTCTGGCCCTCACTTTTCACAGTTCCCGGTACGACCACGCGACCCTCCGTCAACTGGCGGTGCAGGTCGAGGGCACCATCAAGGCTCTGCCACAGGTCGCGGAAACCACGGTCATCGGGGGTCAGCCCCGCTCGATCCGGGTGCTCCTCGATCCGCAGCGCCTGGCTTCCCGCAATCTTAGCCCGAGCGTCTTGGTCCCGATGCTCCAACAGGCCAACGCCCAGGCGCAGACGGGCTCCCAAGCCTTCGCCAATCGCGAGACCCTGCTGCAGACCGGCGACTTTTTCAGGAACGCCAAGGATGTCGGAGCCGTCGTCGTCGGCGTATACGACGGCAAGCCGATCTACCTGCGCGAGGTCGCCAAAATTGTCGATCAGCCCGCTGATCCCTCGGATTATGTCCTCTTCGGCCACGGCGGAAGCGTCCCGAGCGAGGAAGCCGCCGTTACGCTCAGCATTGCCAAACGCCCCGGCGCCAACGCCGTGGATGTCGTCAAAGAGGTGGTCGCCAAAGTGGATGGCCTCCGCGGCAACCTCATCCCAGCCGACATCGGCGTCTCAGTCACCCGCGACTACGGAGCGACCGCCCGCGACAAATCCAACGAACTGCTGCTCCACATGGGACTGGCCGTCTTCGGCGTCGCGATTCTGATTCTGATCTTCCTCGGTTGGCGCGAATCCCTGGTGGTTCTCCTGGCGATTCCAGTGACGCTGGGCCTCACGCTCCTCGTCTTCTATCTCTATGGTTACACGCTCAACCGGATCACGCTCTTTGCGCTCATCTTCTCGATCGGCATCCTCGTGGATGACGCAATCGTAGTGGTCGAAAACATTGTCCGCCACATGGGTCTGCCCAGTTGCCGGCGCAAGCGCCTGCTCCAGATCGCAGTCGAGGCCGTCGACGAGGTAGGAAACCCCACTATCCTGGCGACCTGGGCCGTGATCGCGGCGGTCCTGCCGATGGCCTTCGTCAGCGGACTGATGGGGCCCTACATGCGCCCGATCCCGATCGGATCGAGTGCGGCGATGCTCTTCTCGCTCCTGGTCGCCTTCGCCGTCACCCCTTGGGCGGCACTGAAGATACTCCGGGGCCACGCCTCGAAGCCAGCTCAAGCCGCCGCGTTCATCGATTCGCCGCTGACCGAGGAAGAGGAGGCAGCCGAAGAAGCGACTCCGGATACCTGGTTCACGCGGCTCTACCAACGGGCAATGCGGCCCCTCCTGGACCACCGCGCCTGGCGCTGGGGATTCCTGCTCATCGTCGCCGCCGCGACGGTCGGAGCGATGGGGCTCGTCGGCATCGGGGCCGTCAAAGTGAAGATGTTGCCCTTCGACAACAAATCCGAGTTCCAGGTGATCCTGAACATGCCGCAAGGCAGCACGCTCGAACAGACCGCCCGGGTTGCCCGCGAGATGGCGGCGGCGATCCGCTCCGAACCGGAAGTCCGCGACTACGAGGTCTACGCGGGCACCGCCTCGCCATTCAATTTCAATGGGCTGGTTCGGCATTACTTCCTCCGCCGGGGACCAAGTGTCGCCGATCTTCAGGTAAATCTCCTCCCCAAGGACGAACGCCGCGCCCAGAGCCACGAGATCGCCAAACGCGTACGCCCCGCATTGGCCGCCATCGCGGCCAAATATGGCGCGGCAGTCGCCGTTGCTGAGGTTCCGCCAGGCCCCCCGGTTCTCCAGACCCTGGTTGCCGAAATCTATGCGCCGGACGAGGCCTCCCGTCTCAAGCTCGCGACCCAGGTGCGTGAAATCTTCCGCTCCACTCCGGGGGTCGTTGACGTCGATTGGTATGTGGAGGCCGAACAACCGAAGACCCTTTTGCACATCGATCAGGCCAAGGCCGCCCTGCAAGGAGTGACCGAAGCCGCCATCACACGCACGGTCCAGATGGCAGCGCAGGGCTATCCTGTGACCCTGATGCACCTGCCCAATGCCCGCGAGCCCGTCAACGTGGTGCTGGAACTGCCGCGCGCGCTCCGCGCCCGCCCCGACGATCTGCTTGCGCTGCCTATGCGCTCAGAGATGAACCCCCAGGCGCCGCTCATCCCCCTGCGCGAACTGGTTACCCTCGAAACGGTGCCGAGCGAGCGGAATATCTACCATAAGAACCTGCAAAATGTAACCTACGTGACAGGCGATGTGGCCGGCGTGATCGAGAGTCCTGTTTATGCGATCCTCAAGATGAATCACGCCCTGGCGCAGCTCGACGGACGCGCTTACGGTGGCACCCAGGAGAGCGTCAAGGTGTACAATTCGACAATGCCCTCCGATGACCGCGAGCCGGCAATGAAATGGGATGGTGAGTGGCAGGTGACGATTGAGGTCTTCCGCGACCTGGGCCTCGCGTTTGGCGCCGTGCTGATTTTAATCTATATGCTTATGGTCGGCTGGTTCAAAAACTACACCACGCCGCTCATTGTGATGACGGTCATTCCGTTTTCACTGGTCGGCATCCTGCCAGCCCACGCGATCATGGGCGCTTTCTTCACCGCCACCTCGATGATCGGGTTCATGGCCGGCGCCGGCATCGTCGTGAGGAACTCGATCATCCTGGTCGATTTTATCGAACTGAGACTAAGCCACGGCCGGCCCTTGCGCGACGCCTGCATCGAATCCGGAGCGGTCCGCTTCCGGCCTATGATGCTGACCGCCTTCGCCGTGGTGGTGGGGGGACTCGTGATCCTCTCCGATCCGATCTTCCAGGGTTTGGCCATTTCACTTCTCTTCGGTGCCATCGCCTCGCTGCTGATTAGTCCCCTTGCCGTGCCGCTCATCTATTACGTCGTGCATGCCCGCGCCCATGCGGGTCCAAAGGCGCCTGCCACTCCGCCCTCGAATAAGTGCGAAGTCACGCCATGAATCCGCTCCTCTTCATTCCCGTCATCGGCGCCGTGTTCCTTATCGTCCGTGACGTGATCCCGCTTTTTCGGGCCGCTTGAAGAGTCGGTCTGGGCCAAATAACAAGGGACCCAGACCATGAAAGGAAAACGCTATAATACCGAAGACAAAGTCCGCATCCTGCGGGAGGTGGACGGCGGGAAGAGCATCGTGGAAGTCTGCCGGGAGAGGAACATCTCGGACGTGACGTTCCACCGTTGGCGGCAGCAATTCGGGCACCTGAACCTGAACGAGGCCAAGCGCCTGAAGGAGCTGGAGCGCGAGAACACGGAGTTGAAGAAGATGCTGGCCGACGCGATGCTGGCGAAGAAGGTGCTGGAGTACGCCCTCGAAAAAAAATTGTGAGCCCGGCGCACAAGAAGCAGGTCGTGGCCGCGGCCGTGCAGGCCGGGGTGTGCTCCGGGCGGGCAGGCTGCCGGATCCTGAAGCTGTCCCGGTCGGGGTACGCGTACCAAGCGGGCCAGCGCTCCAGCCGGTTGCAGGAGCTGGTGAAGCGGATCCGTGCCCTGACCGCGGCCCACCCGCGGTACGGGTATCGCCGGATTGCCGCGCTCCTGCGGCAGGAAGGCTGGCGCGTGGGCAAGCGCCAGGTGCGGCGCCTGCGCCGGCTGGAGGGGCTGCGGGTGCCGCCGACCAAGCGCAAGCTCGTGCGGCGGGGCCGCTCCACTGGGCTGCCGACCAAGGCGACGCACAAGAACCACGTGTGGACGTGGGACTTTATCGCCGACGCCACGATGCGCGGGGGCCCCATCCGGATGCTCACGGTCCTCGACGAGCACACGCGGGAGTGCCATGTCCTGCGGGCGGATCGCGCCCTCAAGTCCGGCGACGTGATCAAGCTCGTGCAAGAGGCCATCGCCCGGCACGGGGCCCCGGAGTACATCCGCTCGGACAATGGCTCGGAGTTTATCGCCAAGGAGCTCCAGCACTGGTTGGCCGCAGCCCAGATCAAGACGATCTACATTGAGCCCGGCAGTCCGTGGCAGAACGGCTTCGTCGAGTCCTTCCACGGTCGCTTCCGGGAACTTCAGAAGATGTCTGAAAGGTGCCGAGGCGGGGGATGCAAACTTGCAATTTGCGATTGGTTACTTGTATGACCCCCAATTCACCGACAGTGCTGCAGAGGCGCGTGCTGTCAGCATCACGCAAAATAGCACGGAAGCTGTAAAGTGGTACACTAGAGCTGCCAAGCAAGGCCACGTTGCTGCGCAGTACCGTCTCGGGCTCAAGTATAGCTTCGGAATAGGCGTGCTGAAAGATGACGTCGAAGCACTTGCTTGGCTTAGTATCGCCGCGGCGACTGGCGACGTGTCGGCAGCAATAGCACGACGAAAGGTAGAACAGGAAGCTGGACGAGGAGCGTCGCTGGCTGCCCAACAACGCGCAAAACAACTGCTCGCAGAAATCGAAATGGAAAGGCATCCGGCGGCTGCCGCAGGAACAAGAGAGTCTGCAGTCATTGCCCTGCCCGCAGACGGAGTTCCTACGGCCAGCGGCACAGGCGCAATCGTCACGCGTGCTGGCTGCATACTTACAGCTGCTCACGTAGTGGCTACCGCGCGCAACGTGAGGGTATTAACTTCTCAGGGTATCAAAGCGGCAGAGGTGCTACGAATCGACGAAAACAACGATATCGCTTTGCTAAAACTCTCGGCTGGTACGTACCCAGCGTTACCAGTTGCTCAGTCACGGAAGATGAGACTTGGCCAGATGGTCGCCACGATTGGCTTTCCAAACATCCAACTTCAAGGGTTCAGTCCAAAAGTAACTCGGGGAGAAATTAGCAGCCTAAACGGTTTAGGCGATGACCCGCGAGCGTGGCAGATCAGCGTACCCGTGCAGGCCGGCAACTCCGGGGGTCCCCTGCTTGATGAGTATGGCAATCTCGTCGGTATTGTAGTGGCTAAGCTTGGTATGAAGGCTGCAAACATAACAGGCGACCTACCACAGAACGTGAACTACGCGGTCAAGAGCGACTATGCACTGGCTTTGCTCGAACCTTACTCCGGGAACGGCGAAGCAGAGCCGATCCATAGACCAGCAGATGTAAGATTCGAGGACATGGTTGCGCGAGCGCAGCAGTCGGTAGTGCTGATATTGGTCTATTGAGACTGCACCGGATTTTACTCGCCGCGGGGCGCTGGCGCCACCGCGAATCTGAACATGTAATCGTACGCAATTCTCCCCGTGTGAGTTCTTGGCCAAATTGATCCGATCCGTTCTTCTATTTGTCCACTCATGGCAGCCGCTCGCAAGTCCCGCCGGGAATTTGACCAGATTGAAACCCTCGTACGCCTTGGAGCGGCCGGAGCTATTCTCCTAGCACTTGCGGTTGGAGGATTGGCCAACTTCCTGCCGGCTCTCGGTGCGGTCCTAGTTCTCGTACTTGCCCTCGCTCTCGCGGTCATGGGCCTCGTCTTGGTCATAAAGAGCCGATTGATGATCTGGCACAAAATCGGGGCCGTGTTCCTCATCGCTGCCATTGTTACATGCGGACTATGGATGTTACGCCGCGCGCCGCGGCAGTGGCCTCAAGTTCAGGCACGCGTCATGTCAGTTGACGGCCCGCCGGCAGAAACCACGACGACTTACTCATACCGGCCATCAGAATTGCGCAAGGAGGGTAGTTTTTTGACCCGTCAGACCAAAGCGTGGAAGCGACTAGGAGAAGCGCGTCAATTCAAACCCGCACCTCTTGCCGTGTACTACGATCCATTCGACCCAACCGACGTCCGGTCCGAGCCGTTTAAGGGATGCGGACGCGTTGTCGCGAACCCTATACCCCCCGTCCAAATTCGCGTCACTGGTATTGGAACCGCAACACTCCGCGTGGAGAACGGCTTCTTGTCCAAGACGGTGTCAGTCACCGGGCCCTTGGTCGCTGAGTATTCGGTCGGCAAGACACTCCCAATTTATCAGAATCCAGTGAACGATGTAGAGATGAGTGTCTCGCCCCGGGCAACAGAAGGCGGGCAGCAGTACGACATCTTGGCATCTAGTATCGCCCTCGGGCTTGGTGGATTGCTGTTAGTTGTGTTCGGCAATCGCCTACCCACGCCGCTCAATGTGGCCACTTCATCAGAATTTCAGCGTCATTTTGGCCAGCCCGCTTCACGGGTCGCGAGCACGGAGCTTCACTCACAGAAGCAGGCGACGCAGCCACCTATCTTGAGCATCGCGGAACGGCTCGCAGGGATCGATTGGTTTCAGTTTGAAGCGGTGACCGCCCGCATACTTAGAGCCGAAGGGTGGAGCGTGGTAATGAGCGGTGGAGCCAATCCAGATGGAGGCGCTGACCTGATCGCCACAAGAGCAGGCCGCAAGGCAGTCGTTCAGTGCAAGTATTGGCGGGGTGTACTAGTGCAGCCCAAGATCATTCGTGAACTTATCGGCACCAAGGCGAGCGCTCAGTTCAGAGCCGATGAGGCCATCCTATTTACGTACAGTGCCTGCACCGAAGCAGCGCTCGCCTGCGCGGAGGAAAACGGTGTCGTCATTCGTAACGCAAATTCGATTGAGGAAACCATTCGGCACCTTGGTATTGATAGATTCCCCGAGCTATTAAATCCGGAGAAGAAACTTTGCCCGAAATGCGGATCGGCGATGGTGCTACGCGAGGGGCCAGAAAAAACATTCTGGGGCTGCTCAAAGTTTGGCATCACTCGATGCCGCGGTGTGATTGAGTGCTACGCCACTGTTCCCGTCTTGGTACTCGACCGCAACTTCGAGCCCTCGAATTTCAAAGGAGACTGTAAATCCGAAATCATTGGGAATCGTTGCCCGTAAGTCGGCCATAAGCGAAAGCACGGCCTCCCGAAGGTTCGGCGGCAGGTGCGCAGACTCCTTTGCATAGCCGGTGTCAGTCAGCATGGCGCTCCCATCGCGCAGCAAGTGGCTGCGGACCTTTCGGCTAAAATGTGCAATATCCTCAGCGGCCATGATTCAAGCTTTCTCCTTGAGAGTGTTGAATAGCTCGCGCTTCTCGGTGATTTCGTCCTGACAGTCTTCGAGAAAATCAATCAGTGCCGTACGCTTGGAGGTTCCGCGTGAAACCTCAGCGGCTGCCATAAAGCGAGTGACAATCTCAGTCAGAATCGCGGACCGACGACGGTTAGAACACAGGCTGAACGCATCAATGACGGCGCGCTCACTCTCCGAGACCATGAAACACACGGTGTAATTACGTGGTTCATCTGGATTTCGCCCGGGCCGGTGTCCCGTGCGTGGAGTCACTTTTTCAACCTCGCGAGTATTTTGGGTCATCGGCCCACAAATGAGTTACCCATAGGTAATGTCAAGCGTTACCTATAGGTATGTACCGGAATTCCGGTAGTTTGGGTAGTAGCCTCCTGTTCGATTGTTGCCTTTGGTTGTGATTGTGATGGACGTGATCTCGTTGCATTCCGCCAATTTTGATTAGCGCTCATCAACCCAAGAGCGGCATCCGATTGGTCGCCAATAGCAGACATATCAGTATCATTGGGCTCCCCTCCCGCTTCAGCACACGCAAACTCCAAATATTATGAAAATAAAGTATCTCATCGGAAGTATCCTAATTGTGTTTGTGCAGCTTACCGATGCCATCGCGTCCGATACACTTCCCGTGTTGAATGGGTTGATGGTGGCCGGGCATGATCAGCTAGCCGCCCTGCAGACTACTGGGAACGTACAAAAGTGGTGCGCAGTCGGAGATACTATCAACGGATTTACCGTCAAACGGATCGATGTGCAGGGAAACTCGATTGTGGTCTCCGGTAGCGATGGGGCCGATAAGACAATCGTTATTGCAGCTGCCCAGGTGATACCAGATGGCTCTGCAAGAAAAGGTACCTTGATCGGTCTAGAACAACTAGATTGGCAATGGATCAAGTCAGACAAGAATCCGATGCGCAAGATGCCCGAAACCCTGCCAGAATGGGCTATACGTAATTGGAGGAGTCTAAGTGAGGATACGAAACTAGACCTCCGAAACTACTATCGCTTTCACGGTTGGGACCTTGAAGTTGCCGAGAAACGACCGGGTATTCTTTCTGGTCACAACGAACGACTTATTGATCCCAATGCTCCGCCCCCAACCGAAGCAGAGTTACGTGAGAGGAAACAGAATGCAAAGAGTGCACAGCCAATGCAGCAGCCAAACCCAAAAAAATGAAAATATCAAAACTAGTGATACTGGCAGTAATTGTGATTGGAACCGTAGTAAACGCCTCAGCGATGAGAGTTCTAAGTGGCGGTTTTAAGTCAATGACGAGTGGTGGTTCGTACAAAGCAACGTGGACCTAACTGTCGCGAATAGCGCAGAATTCATCGCTCCTTCTACTGCAAAGACGCTCATTAGGAGTGAGACACGTGCGTGCGAAGCCTGAACTTCTCGCGAAAATTTTTCGTCGCCAGACAGCCGCGCGTATTGAATCGCATCGGCAAATAGCGAAGCAAAAGGCCGATGCTCAAACAAATGTTCGGTTTTCATGCCCGATCGGGATAGTCGGAGTCACTCCTTTGCGCACTTTATAGCAAGTCAGCCCGGCAGCGAGTCGGCGCCAATATTGGGTTCGAGGTGGGGTGAGCAACAGTGGATAGGTACCGTGCAACGTACTCGTCCCCTTTCTGAATGGGTCACTTTTTCTGTCCATTCCTAGAGTCGGTCAAGCCTAGGTTGCGCTACTCCCAACAATTCCCAACAAAATCAGGGCAGATTCTGTCCATTCCAGTCCACTCAGGTCATCGGTCTCTCCTATGAAACGTACTTTTCAGAGGAGACCTTGGCGAATTCGAATCCCACCCGCTCCGCCAGTCTTCGCGCGCCGCGATAGCGGCACGAAGACTGCCACGTTGAAGCCCGCGTGCAGCGGGCGAAGTCGGCCTATGATCCCCGGTTGCGTGCTACGACCCGACAAGACAGTCCGCTTCATGTGTGAATCCAGTGGGGTTTCGTCTCCCGCGACCGATCCCTGCCGCGCCACGGGCCCCCAGCGGTGCCAGGACATGCCCTCGCCCATCACGTGGAATAAGCCGCGAGGTCCAGGGCCAAGTCCGACTCGCCCCAACTCCCTCGCTCCGGCCTTCGCGCCCTGGCGTCTTCGCGCTTAACTCACCCCATCCTACAAATTCTCGTCCTCGCCCGCGCGGGGCGCGGCCATGTTCGCGGGCAGGTGGTGCGGGAGGAAGACGTAGTAGTTCATCAGCCACCAGCTGCGCGACGAGCGGTAGAACAGCGCGGGGAAGCCCAGCGCGCCGACGACCGCCAGGCCGATGGCCACGTGGTCGCTGATGACCTTGTAATACCACAGCAGCAGGACGGGCGTGAGAAAGCCCACGAGGGTGACGCCGTAGTTGAGCGACATCGCGCCGAGGAAGCTGCCCTCGTCGCGCTCGATCTTCAGCCCGCAGCTCGTGCACGCCGGGTTCACCTCAAAGAAGCTGCCCGGCTTGAACAGCGTGTGCTGCCCGCAATTCGGGCAGCGGTTGGTCAGCCCCCGGGCGACGATCTGGATGCGCGTGACTTTCATCGCCCGCAGTCAAACACGGATCGCGCGAACGGCACACCAAAAACTTTCAGGCCGTTGGCTTCACCGCAAAGGCCGCGAAGCGCGCGGAGAGGTCGATCCTTTGTTACCACGAAGAGCACGAAGCACACAAAGTGGGAGCACCTCACGGGCTCGGTCGCCGAACTTGGTGTGCTTCGTGACCTTCGTAGTAAAAAGGATCGAATGGCTTGATCGCGGAAACGCGGAGGCGCGGAATCAAACCCGAGAGCCGTCCGACCTTCGCGCTCTTCGCGGTGAGCCCTCCGCTCCGGCCCTGCACGGCAAGGCGTCTCCTATATCACCCGATCCACGCCGGGCACTTTGCGCAGAAGGAGCGTCAGGCCCCAGCTCGCCCCGATGCCGAAGGCCGTCACCAGTCCGGCCTTCACCAGCCCGGGCAACGCGACATCGAGCATGGCGTACTGCGTCCAGGTCACGATGGCGTAGTGGACCAGGTACATGCCGTAGGCGTTGCGCGTCAGGCTGGCGACGACGGCCCCGCCGCGGTGACCCCAGCGCGCGAAGCCGGCGAGCAGCCCGAAGGTCGTCAGCACACCCGTCAGCGCGAACAGCATGGT
>Ga0209697_10008380_pt1 | contig 11757 bp, 7 predicted proteins | sample AliMusrvi5mmetaG_FD_184115 | JGI IMG/M metagenome (GOLD analysis project Ga0209697, IMG submission 184115) | Freshwater lake bacterial and archeal communities from Alinen Mustajarvi, Finland, to study Microbial Dark Matter (Phase II) - Alinen... | ecosystem: Environmental > Aquatic > Freshwater... | reverse complement strand
CTGGAAGCGTGGGCCGGCGCGGTGGCCAAACGTTTATCTATCAAACTGGCGCCGATGCCGATCGTTTACTGCACGTGGTATGACAATGTGCATGGTGGTGCCAGCAATGCCGCAGCCATGGCCGAATTGAGCACCTTTGCGGCCAAGTCGCTCAAACCCTACGGCCTGAGTTGCCTGCAAATCGACGATGGTTGGCAGGAGGGCGACTCCAAGGGCAACGGTCCGCGCAAGAATTTCAGCTCCTACAATCCTCACGGACCGTATCCGGCCGGCATGAAACCCACGGCGGATGCCCTCAAGGCCGGCGGATTCACCGCAGGCTTGTGGATCCTGCCATTCGGCGGGACATGGAACGATCCGTTTTTCGCCCCGCACCAGGATTGGTTCGTGAAAAAGAAGGACGATGGCAAACCGTTTGACACCGCCTGGGGCGGCACCGCCCTTGACATGTCCGATCCCGGCGCGCGTGATTTCGTGAAAGGCGAAATCCGCCAGGCGGTTCATGATTGGGGATATCACTATCTGAAACTCGACGGCCTGTCCACCGGTGCCGGCGTGAAGCCGCAATATGTCAATGATGCGTGGAAAGAGGATAACCTTGGCGACGGCGTCTTCAAGGATCCTAACAAAACAAACATCGAGGTTTTCCGCGACGGCTTGCGCATGATCCGCGAGACCGCGGGACCCGGCACCTTCATCCTCGGTTGCTGCGCGCCCCAGAACATGCGGTCGTATGCCGGAGTTTTCGGCTTGGTGGATGCCATGCGCATGGGCCCGGACAATGGCGGCAACTGGAACTCCTGGCTGACATCGCCGAGATACGGGTCGCGCAACTATCATCTCAACGGCCACATCTGGTGGAGCGATCCGGACCCGATCTATGTGCGCACCAGCATCCCGTTGGGAAGCGCGCGCTGCATGGCGTCGTGGAATGCCATCGCCGGACAAATGATCTCATTGAGCGACTGGCTGCCGACCCTGCCCGAGGAACGGCTCGACGTGATCCGCCGCTGCATTCCCGGCCATGGGGTGTCTGCGCGACCGATCGACTTGTTCAGCTCCCCGATCCCGCGGCAGTGGCTGGTCACCGACCCGCGTCCGGGGCACCAGCGCCGCGATGTGTTGGGGATCTTCAACTGGTCATCCAACGCGGAAGAAACCTCTATTCCGTTAGAAGGTTTGGGATTGCCACCGGCCGACGAGTACATCGCCTTTGACTTCTGGGACCGGTCGTTCATCGATCCCTTCAAGGGCACGCTCAAGCTGAGTGTTCCGGGTGCCTCATGCCGCATCCTTGCCGTGCGGCCGATGCTGCCGCATCCGTTCCTGCTCAGCACCTCGCGCCACGTCACGCAAGGGATCCTCGAAACGAAAGAGGAACTCTGGGACGGAAAAACCAAAACCCTCACCGGGACCAGCACCGTGGTCGCCGGCGATGACTATGAACTGCGGGTCGTCGCCCAAGCGCCCGGCACCACCTGGAACCTTGTCAAGGCGGAGATTGCGGCGGCGGACACCACCGCAGGTGTGTCCATCACCAGCGCGGGAGACAAGGGACGATTCAAGGTCATGATCAAATCCCCAGTCAGTCGTGACGTCACATGGCACCTGGGATTCACCACCACCACCACGGCTCCCGGCAAGGAAGGAAATCCTAACTGACTATCCATGGAACATGACATTCCGTTGCTGATCGCTGTGTCACTCGCGTTGTCGGCCGCGCTGACTGCGGCAAACCCTCCGGTGGTATCGGGCATCTATCCGCATCTGGCGATGTTCAACCACGAGGGCGAATGCGGGACCGGCGCGGTCGTGCCGTGGGCGGACCGCCTGTGGGTGGTCACTTACGCGCCGCACAAACCTAACGGATCGACCGACAAATTATATGAAATCACGCCCGGGCTGCAGCAGATCATCCGTCCCGAAAGCATCGGTGGCACTCCGGCCAACCGCATGATCCACCGTGAGTCGAACCAGTTGTTCATCGGGCCGTATGCCATCGCCGCGGACCGCACGGTGCGGGCCATTCCCTATGCGGAGATGTTTGGGAGGCTTACGGGCATGGCCCGCCACCTGACCGATCCGGCCAACAAAATCCTCTGTGCCACGATGGAGGAAGGCATCTATCAAATCGATGTCAAATCGCTTGCGGTCACCGAACTGTGGGCCGACGAGCAACGCAAGGCGGGCCGTCATTCCGACCTGCCGGGGTACCATGGCAAGGGGTTTTATTCGGCGCAGGGGAGATATGACCGGAAAGTCCTGACCGTCTCCCATGATCAGCGTGAGTCCGTGACCATCCGCGTGGAAGCGGATTTCACCGGCACCGGAACCTGGGTGGAAGCCACCGCTCTAACAGTTGCGCCGGGGAAACCGATGGACTATCATTTTCCTGACGGTTTCGGTGCGTACTGGTTGCGCTTGGTCGCGGATCGGGATGCCACTGTGACCGGAACCTTCTGTTACGACTGAGATGAACATGGATTCCTCCCACAATACCGTTCGCCGTGTGTTGCCGGTTGTCGCCATCGCCGCCATGGCGGCGCTGGCGTGGATTGACATCCTGTCATCCGCACCACTGCCGTCCCTTGGCAAAGTTGATGTCACCGGCACCATTGAGGAAGCGCGGTGGACCCCGGAGGCTTCGCTCAAGGGCAGGCCCGGCATTTCCGGCAGCCTTGGACGGAACCGCCTGATCCCCGCGCGTTTCACCGTGACGCTGCGCGATTACTCGGGCCCCCCGGCACGGCAGGCATGGATGATGAACGGCTTCATGGGTGTCGAGACCACCGGCACGGAAGATCGGGACAATCCGCCTCCCGCCCTTGTGGTATTTGTCAACAGCGCGGACCGCTCCTACCTGAAAGCGGGGATGAAAATCCGCTTGGCCGATTATACCGTGACCGGCGACGAAGGTGGCACCTGGGCGTCCTGTGCGCGGGTCGAAATCATCGGCCCCAAGCCGGAAACAAACGCTGACCCCGCGAAATCCGCTACCGTACCGCGAAAACTCAAGGCGCGAATCGGCGGGATGATGGGCAGCACCTATCATGTCGATCTTGCCGATGGAGTTCTCACGTATTCCGCGTCCCGCGGGCGCAAGGATGGCGATCCGGTCAGGATCACGCCGACCGCAGACCAATGGCGGGAGTTCCGGTCCTCGCTCGACGCCCTGAACGCCTGGCACTGGGATGCGGATTACATGAACCGCACCGCGAAGGATGGCACCCAGTGGTCGTTGGAAATCGAGTATGCCGACCATTCCCTCAAGGCGTCCGGAAGTAACAGTTATCCCGATGATGCCGGCAAGGCCAACGGCAAGCCTGAAACCACCAACGCCTTCAAGCGCTACCTTGCCGCATTGGAGAAATTGTTAGGAAACCGGACGTTCAAATAGCCTTTCGCTTCTCCCAGTTCCGCACTTGGCCGGCGACAATCCTGAAGAGCGGATGGGGGCGCGGGTCCTTGACCTTGGCGATCTCCGTTAGAACCGAGGCGCTGCGCATGCTCAACTTCGTTTTGAGATGCTGCCACTCATACAGAAGTTGGCCGCTTGTTTCCGTGATGCGGCCCCGGCTTCGGCGCTTGTTGATCTTGTTCGCGTCAAACTTGTAGCCGCGTCTCACGGCTTCACGATGAACCGCCGCCAGGTAGGTAGCGATTGAGGCGGATGGGTCCCGCTGTCTCCGGAAACGCGCGAGCTGCGGGTGGTGCTGGTATCCTTTTGTCTTCCCGAGAAGGACCGCCTGCGCCAGCAGTCCTTCCCGCCACAGCGCGACCAGTCCCTGACGATCCAAGTATTGGGGATGCAGTGTCCAGATTCTCATCTCAGGTGACTTTTCGTTGCGTTACAGTTGGAATCGCTACCATCTTTCGGGGCGGATTGCCAGCAATAAGCCGCCGGAACGCGGACCGGAGACCGGGACACATTGGAAAACAGTCATGAAGAAGGGCCAGCGATTGAAAACAACAACGCCCGTGCTGGAACTCGAGGGCGTGACCTTGCGCACGCCCGATGGTTGCGCCTTCGAGCGCACCTCGTGGTGCTGGCAGCCCGGTCAGCATTGGGCCATGCTCGGCCCTAACGGCAGCGGCAAGTCACTGCTGGCGTGGGCTGTGGCCGGTCTCGCGCAGGTTAGCTCAGGGGAAATCCGTTACGGTTTCCCGGGACCTTCCCGGTGGACGACGCGCCGGCGCGTGGTTGGGGAAACTCGGCCTTTCCGGCATGAGCGGCAGGTTTTTCGGTGAGTTGTCATCCGGCGCCCAACGGTTGGTGCTGATTGCCTGCGCCCTGGCCCGGCGACCGGACATCATCGTGCTGGATGAACCGGGGCAGGGTTTGGATGACGCCCATCGCACGGCCCTTCGCGGGGTTCTGGAGGAGGTGATCCGCGAGGGTCACACCACGATCCTCTACGTGACGCATCATCGGGATGAAATCCCCGCCGGCATCCGTCGCGTGGAGCGGATGCGGGAAGGCGTGGCGCAGGTTGGTGCCCTTTAGTGAGGCTGGCGCGTGATTCCGGAGATTCGGATCTTGAACCGGGCGCGGGGCATGTTAGGCTGGCATTCCAACCCGCGAATCCATGATGACTCATCCGTTTTTTTCACTGTTTGATGATCCCTCCGCCTGGCAAGTGGTTGCATCCGGTCAAGCCGAAGGCCGGCTGTCACGGATTTCCACCGATGATGCGAAACCCGGACTGCGGCTTGATTATGACTTCCATGGTGGCGGTGGCTTTGTGGTGATCCGGCAGGTGCGGCGATTCACGTTGCCCGAGACATTCGAAATCGGCTTCCGCCTGCGCGGCGAAGGACCACCGAATCATTTTGAGTTCAAAGTGGCGGATCCGGGAGGAGCCAATGTCTGGAGGTATCTGCGACAGGAATTCTCCTTGCCGGAAAGCTGGTCCGGGTTCCGGTTTCACGAGCGTGATTTGCCATTCGCATGGGGACCCGCAGGCGGTGGTGCTCCATCGGAGGTGGAGGCCATCGAGTTTGTCATCGCCGCGGGTCCCGGTGGCAAGGGCGTGCTGGAACTCGCCGCGCCCTCGTTTGATGACCAATCGCTACGCCAACCCCACGCCGTCCAAGCGTCGAGCCGGATGGCGGGCTTTGCTGCCGAAAATGTGATGGATCACGAATCAACCGGCGGTTGGCGGGCCGCAGCCGATGATGCGAAACCGTGGTGGTCGGTGGATTTCGGACGCATGCTGCGCTTCGGCGGGTTGGTGATCGCCTGGCCCGACGGGCTGCCGCCGCGCGCCTATCAGGTGGAAATTTCCGGCGACGGAGCATCATGGACACATATCTATCAGGCAACTGCGGCCCTGGGTGAAAAGAGCCACATCCCGGCACCGCGAGCGGAGGCTCGGTATCTGCGGATCCGCTTTGGCAGTTCCGACTGCGCGGCGCTGCAATCCATCGTGCTCCGGCCGGACGCATTCTCGCACACGCCGAACGAGTTCATCCATGCCGTGGCGGCGGATTTTCCGCGCGGTTGGTTTCCCCGCTATTGGCATCGTGAACAATCCTACTGGACACCGGTCGGCAGCCCGGAAGGGAAACGCCGCGCCTTGATCAACGAGGAAGGTTTGGTCGAAACCGATGAGGCTGGATTCTCGCTGGAACCATTCATTCTAACAAACGATGGATTGTTCACCTGGGCGGAGGCGGAAACCTCGCTCGCGTTGCCGCAAGGTGGCGCGCCAATGCCAACCGTGACATGGAAAGCGGCCGGCATGCGTTTGGAAATCCTGCCATGGGTCGATGGCAGGGCAGGGGATCTGACACTTCATGTCAACTATCGCCTGAGATGCCGCAAGCCGCTACCTAACACCCGGTTGATTGTCGCGGTTCGGCCATTCCAGGTGAATCCGCCGTGGCAGGCGTTCCGCAATCTTGGCGGTCGCAGCCCGATCCGCCGGATCCATTGCGAAACCGGCGGCATGCGGGTGGATGACCGCACCATCACCTGCACGCCGCACCCCGCGGGCATGGGGGCCGCCGCGTTCGAGGAAGGCGGAGTGATCGCATATCTGGCAAACGGATTGATACCTCCACACCAACAGGCAAGTGATGGTTCCGGCCTCGCCTCCGCCGCCATGGTATGGCATCTGCCGGCCGGCGAATCATCCCTTGATGTCACGGTTTCCTATCCCTATTTTGATCGTAACAAACCGGCTGTGGCAAATGGCAGGGCCAACGCACTCGCCCGTTGGCGCAACACGCTGGGCAAGGTGGAATGGCAGGTTCCAGGATGCGCGATTCCGGCATTCGATTGTTTCCGCACCGCCGCCGGACACATTCTCATCAACCGCGACGGCCCCGCCATCCAACCGGGACCACGCCGCTATACCCGCTCGTGGGTCCGCGACTGCGTCATCATGGGCGCCGCCCTCGCCAAAGCCGGACTGCCCCACGCCCTGCGCGAGTTCCTGTCATGGTATGCTCAATTCCAGCGCGACGACGGATTCGTCCCCTGTGTCGTGGATCGCGACGGTGTCGATTGGCTGGTCGAACATGACAGCCATGGCCAGTTCCTCTGGGGCATCCGCGAAGTGTTCCGCGATGGCGGTGACCGCAGGTTCCTGAGAAAAATGTTATCTCACGTGCGCAAGGCCGCCGACTATCTGATTGTGCTGCGGGCGCAACGCCTGACCGATGATTACCGGTCTGGCGAACATGCCGCGTGTTTCGGCCTGCTGCCGGAATCCGCCAGCCATGAGGGCTACCTTGCCCATCCGGTCCATTCGTATTGGGATGATTTCTGGGGCGTGCGCGGACTGGAAGCCGCCGCAGACATCGCCGGTCTATTGGGTCTAACGGATGATGCCGCCCGTTGGCAAACAGCGGCTGACGAATTGCAAATGGATTTGCTCAGGTCGCTCGACAAGGTGATCGCCGGCAAGCATCTCGCCTACATTCCGGGATCGGTCGAGTGGGCGGACTTCGATCCCACGGCGACCTCCAACGCCATCGCCATGCTCGACTTCGCCGCGGTGCTCCCGAGCGGCCCGCTCCACGCGATGCTCGACACCTATCTCGACGGTTTCCACCGCAAACACTGCGGGGAAATCCCATGGAACAACTACACCGCCTACGAAATCCGCATCATCGGCGCTTTCGTGCGCCTCGGGAAACGGGCCGAGGCCAACAAATTGTTGGAGTTTTTCCTATCCGACCGGCGGCCGGTCGAATGGAATCAATGGCCGGAAATCACGTGGCGCGATGCCCGCTCGCCCGGCCACCTCGGCGATGTGCCGCATACCTGGATCGCCGCGGAGTACCTGCTGGCCGTGGCTTCGATGGTTGCCTGCGAACGCGAAGATACCGCCTCGCTGGTGCTCGCCTCCGGCATGCCGTGGCAGTGGATCGCCGGTGAAATCGGCTTCGCCGTGAATCACCTGCCAACCCGCTTCGGCACTCTCGATTTCAAGATCACGGCCGCCGGTTCCCACACGATTCATGTAACAGTCGGCGGTTCTATCAAAATGCCGCCCGGCGGGTTGACCATCGCCCCGCCATTGCCGCACGACATGAGGATTTTGTCCGCCACGGATTCTAACGGAGATGCGGTGGCCATAGACACGTCCGGTGAATCGGTCGCGGTTTTGGCGTTGCCGTTTCAGGCGGTGCTGCGACTTGGCGAGGCCAGCGAGGTGGTGGCCTAGCAGTTCATTCGATCTCTTCGCGCACCGCGCCCTTGTCGGCGGAGGTCACATGGTAGGCGTAGATCTTGAGCGCATTCGAAACCTGACGGTTGCGGGGTGCCGGTTGGTAGGCGAGTTTTCCTTTGGCCTTTTCGGCCAGTTCTCTGGTCTGCAGTTCGGCGTCGCTGACAACGAGTTGGATCGAGCGTTCGGCGATGTTGATCGTGATGAGATCGCCGTCCCTGACGAGCGCGATGGCACCGCCGGCGGCGGCTTCCGGTGAGACATGACCGATGGAAAGCCCGGAGGTGCCGCCGGAAAACCGTCCATCGGTGACGAGGGCGCAGACTTTGCCGAGGCCCATGGATTTCAGATAGGACGTGGGATAAAGCATTTCCTGCATGCCGGGTCCGCCGCGGGGTCCTTCATAGCGGATGACAACCACGTCGCCAGCTTCAACGCGACCCTGCAAAATGGCCTCGCAGGTGGCATCCTGTGACTCGAACACCTTGGCCGTCCCTTGGAAACTCAACGCCGCGTGGTCAACTCCCGCGGTTTTGACAATGCATCCCGCACGGGCGATATTTCCTGTTAGAACGGCCAGCCCTCCATCCGGTGAATAGGCGTGGGCGACATCGCGGATACAGCCGAGCGCCTTGTCGGTATCGAGTTCGTGGTAGCTCGCCGACTGCGACGCGAACACGAGGTTGCGGCCGCCGCCGGGGGCGCTTTGATAGATTTCGATCGCCTCCGGGCAGACGGTAGGCTTGGAAATGTCATAGCGGGCGATCGCCTCGGTTAGGGTCATGCCGTCGGCCCGTTTCACGGATCCGTCCACGAGGCCTGCGGCTTCGAGTTCGCCGAGGATGCGCAGGATGCCGCCGGCCCGGTTGACGTCCTCGACATGGTATGACGAGCTGGGAGCGACTTTGCAAATGCACGGGACCCGGCGCGAGATGGCGTCAATGTCATCCATGCCGAAGGGGACTCCGGCCTCATGGGCGATGGCCAAAATGTGGAGTACGGTATTGGTCGATCCACCCATCGCGACATCGAGGGCCATTGCGTTGTCAAACGCGCTGCGGGTGGCGATCGAGCGCGGCAACACCGAGGCGTCGCCATCACGGTAACAGGCGACGGCCATTTCCACGATCCGCTTGGCTGCCTGCTCGAACAGCTTGCGGCGGTTGGCGTGGGTCGCGACCACCGTGCCGTTGCCCGGCAACGCCATGCCCAACGCTTCGTTGAGGCAATTCATCGAGTTGGCGGTGAACATGCCTGAGCAGGAACCACAAGTCGGACAGGCATTCCGCTCGACACTGGCAAGCAATTCGTCGGGCACCGTGCTGTCGCCACCCATGACCATCGCGTCCACCAAATCGTATTTTTTGTCCCCGACCACGCCGGCTTCCATCGGTCCGCCAGAGACGAAAATGGCCGGGATGTTGAGGCGCATCGCCGCCATGAGCATGCCGGGGGTGATCTTATCGCAATTGCTGATGCAGATCATGGCATCCGCCTGGTGGGCGTTGACCATGTATTCCACGCTGTCGGCGATGACTTCGCGCGAGGGCAGGGAATAGAGCATCCCGTCGTGGCCCATGGCGATGCCGTCATCGATGGCGATGGTGTTGAATTCCGCCGCAAAGCAGCCCTGTGCTTCAATCAGACCTTTGACAAATTGCCCGACGTCGTGGAGGTGGACGTGGCCGGGCACAAACTGGGTGAACGAGTTCACGATGGCAATGATGGGTTTGCCGAACTGGTTCTCCTGCATGCCGTTGGCGCGCCAGAGACTGCGCGCCCCGGACATCAGGCGGCCTTGGGTGGTGGTGTTGCTGCGTAAGGATGGCATGCGTTGATACTAAGTGGATTTCCTGAAATTGGAAATCAAAACTTCAGGAACGTTGGCTGATTTCAGCCGCGCCACTCCTCCTGCTGCCGACTCGGGCCATCCATCAGTCGTTCTTTGGCGGCTGTTTTTTACGGCTTGCCATGTGCGGGCGGACGGTGTAGCGGATTGTCCGGGTGAGAGTCCGCCCACGCGGTTTCTTGCCGACAAGGCAACCGAACAACCAACAAAGAAAAGCAAGGATAAACACATGAGAAGCAATGAATGGATGACCCTGGCCGCGTTGGCGGTGACAACGTCCGCGTTGGCGGCGGCGGATTGGCCCGCATGGCGGGGACCCGACCATAACGGGATCAGCAAGGAAACCGGGTGGAACCCTGCCGCAGTGAGCGCACACAAGGTTGCCTGGGAAGCTGAAGTCGGCGCCGGATACTCCACTGTATCGGTTGCCAACGGCAAAGTCTATACCGCTGGGAATTTCAACAAGACAACCGATGCGGTTTCCTGTCTGGATGCGGCAAGCGGCAAGCAAGTTTGGAAATACGAATATCCGGAGCCGCTGGCACCCAAGTTTTACACCGGCGGTTGCAGTGCGACACCGGTCGTCCATGACGGCAAAGTCTATACCGTTAGCAAGAGCGGCAAGGTTTTCTGCCTGGATGCCGAGACCGGCAAGGTGATCTGGAAAAACGAGCACAAACTCAAGTCGCCGACCTGGGGATTCGCGAGTTCCGCATTGGTGCAGGGCAAGGCGGCGGTCTTCAATGCGGGCAGTTCCGGCGTGGCATACGATCAGAAAACCGGAGACGTTCTATGGAGCAGCAAGGATGATACGTGCGGTTACGCGACCCCGGTTCCATTCATGCGCGACGGCAAGGCCTGCCTTGCGATGTTCGCCAAGGACTCGGTCATGGCGGTCAATCCGGACGACGGCAAGGTGCTGTGGTCCTACCCGTGGAATACGGAACACGACTGCAATATCGCGGACCCGGTCATTTCGGGCACCGAGGCGTTTCTCACGTCCGGTTACGGGCATGGTGCCACCGTGGTGGATTTTTCCGGCACCGAACCGAAAAAAGTATGGGAAAACAAAAACATGCGCACCCACATGAGCGGGCCGGTTCTGATAGGCGGTTATGTGTACGGGATTGACGACAACCGGTTGGTTTGCCTCGACTGGAAGACCGGCGATAAAAAATGGGATGAGAAATCGCCCCAGAAAGGCGCGTTGATGGCCGCCGGAGACAAGCTGATCGTGATTGGCGAAACCGGCCGCTTGGCGATTGTCGAGGCGAGTCCTGCCGGGTATAAGGAAGTTTCCGCCGCCCAGGTGGTTGACGGTCGCTGCTGGACGATGCCGATTCTCGCGAATGGCAGGATCCACGTCCGCAACGCGGATGGACATCTGGTCTGCCTGGACGTGCGGAAATAGAGGGCCAGGGGATTGGGAATCAAGGCACTCCTGCTTATTGCGCTTGGACTCTCACGAACAGGTTTCCATTTGACGGTGCGCTCGTGACGTGGACGGCTACCGTTTGCACGTCGCCGTTAGTGGAGCTGACCGTCTGGCTTGCGGTCGCTGCGGCGTCTTCCGTCCACGTCTTGAGGTCTGCGGAAGTCCACACGGTGTAGCTGAGGCCGGTGCTCGCCGGAGTCGCGCGCCGGGTATAGCTGAATGTTCCCGTCGTTTTGTCAAACGGCACCTTGATCGGGTTGCACGACGAACTGCTGGACGGATCAAGGCCGAAGGCGAATTCCGCCTGGTTGTTCATGCCGTCGTGGTCCGGATCACCGCCAGCGGTCTTGTCGGCGAGGGCCGGATAGTTGATGCCGATCCACGCCACGAACGGATCCGATGAACCCATATCATGCAGGGCATAGCCGTTGAAGAGAATCTCACTGTCGTATTTTCCGCCGTAGTTGTAGTGTCTGGTGAGCACCACATTGGCCGTGGTGTCGGTAGCCGTCCAGGTGGCGGTCAGCACTGCTGGAGCGTCGGAGGTGCCGGTCGGTGCCACGGACGTGCTGGCTTCGACCGACACGAGAACACCGCGCGGGCTGCTCGAAATGAGTTGCAGCCGATAGATATGTCCTACCACAAGCCCGGGGATATCCAACCCGCCAGTTGTGGCGCTTCCCCAGATATATGAACGCAGCAGCTTGCCGAAGTCCGTCGTGCTTGTCAGCAAGGGAACAAGATTCTGGCTATCCGTGTCAGTGCTTCCCCCGCCCGGGCTTGTGGTAGGACATATC
>Ga0209697_10008376_pt1 | contig 11759 bp, 15 predicted proteins | sample AliMusrvi5mmetaG_FD_184115 | JGI IMG/M metagenome (GOLD analysis project Ga0209697, IMG submission 184115) | Freshwater lake bacterial and archeal communities from Alinen Mustajarvi, Finland, to study Microbial Dark Matter (Phase II) - Alinen... | ecosystem: Environmental > Aquatic > Freshwater... | reverse complement strand
GGCGAGGCCCGTCAGCCCTGCAGTTATCGAGTAGATCAGCCCCGGATGCGCAACGGGTATCAACGCCAGGCTCATTGAAATCAGGAGCACGGCGAAGGCCGCTATCCACACCTCCGGTTTTTTCCCAGGCAGGACGGCAAGTCCCGCCCCCCGGTAATCTTCCCCGCGTGATAGCGCCAGGGACCAAAAATGCGGCGGGCTCCACAGCGCGATTATCCCGAAAAGAAGGAATGGAGTTATCGATAAATGTCCCGTAACGGCCAGCCAGCCGATAAGCGGCGGCACCGCGCCGATCCCGCTGGAGAGCACCGTTCCTGCCCCGCCCTTGCTCTTTAGCCAGAGTGTATATACCAGCGCGTAGGATGCAAATGCGGCGAGCGCCAGGGCTGCGGCATACATCGATAGCCATGCAAGCAGGAAAAGCCCTGCAGCCCCGCATATGAGCCCGAATACCAGGGCATTTCGGGGGGAGAGCCTGCCAGCGGGGAGGGGCCTGGTCTTCGTGCGTTCCATGAGCGCGTCCAGGTCACGGTCGAAATAGCAGTTGAGGGCGTTAGATGCGCCGGCAGTCAGCCCGCCGCCGATAAGGACCAGGGCGAACGCTTTGACGGACGGTGGCCCGTGAGACGCAAGCAGCATGGCGGCAGCCGCCGTGAACAGGTGCAGCGCGGTCACCCGCGGCTTGAGCAGCGAGATGTAATCGGCGGCAACGTGAAAGGCGGACACTGCCCGCGCCCGGGCCGTCAGCGGATAAAGAACAGGGTCGTAAAGACCAGTATCCATATGAAGTCCACGTAATGCCAGTAAAGCGCTCCCACTTCGATGCCCGTGTGGGTGGCGAAGGTGTATTTGCCGCGGCGCGTTCGTATCGCCAGGGCGAGCATCAGCATCGCCCCCCCGAAGACATGCAGGGCATGGAATCCGGTCAGCGTGAAGAATATCGAGCCGTAGGCGTTCGTCCACGCCCTGAACGATTCATGCCGCCACTCCCAGCCTGTGATGCCCAGGAAAACAAATCCGAGCACGGATGCGGTGAAGAGGGCAGCCTGGACGGCAGCCATCCTGCCCCGCCTGACGAGCCTGGAAGCAGCCCATACGAGCAGGCTTCCGAAAAGCAGTATCCCGGTATTTATGGCTGCGAATTTCGGGTCCAGGGCAACGCCCTCAGGCGGCCAGGGTTTCGTGTTTATCTTCAAGTAGAAATAGGTGAAGAAAAGCGAACCGAAAAGGAAAACCTCGGACGCCAGGAAGACGATCATCCCCATCCGGGAAGCGCCTCGTTCGGTTTTATCGCGTGATACGTATGCGTCCAATCGTTGCTCCTAACGGTTCTTTGAAGGGTTGCTGCGGGTGACATCGGCGTAGGGCCTGCTTGATATGCCGTAATCATAAGGCTCGCCGGTCACCACAGGCGTGGCAGGGAAATTGTCGTAAGGCGGGGGAGAAGAAGTCATCCACTCGAGGGTGCGGCCTTCCCACGGGTTGTCCCAGGCGGGAGCGCCTTTACGGCGGCTCCGCAGGATGTTGTAGAACAGCACCACCAGTCCCAGGAATATCAGGAACCCCCCGGCGGCGGTGGCGATCACCAGCGGGCGGAAATCCATGTTGGAATAATCGGCGGTGCGGCGGCGCAGGCCGTCGAGCCCCAGGACGAACATCGGCAATATCAATAGCGCCGAGCCCAGGGTCATGAGCCACCATTGCGCCCGCCCCAGCCCCTCGCTCATGCGGCGCCCGGTCATCTTGGGGAACCAGTAATATATTCCTGCCATCAGCGGGAAAAGGAAGCCGCCGAACAGAACGCTGTGGAAATGGGCGACTATCCAGTAGGTATCGTGCACGTAGAGATTCACCGGGACGACAGCCTGTATCACGCCTGTCAGCCCTCCGATGAGGAAGATGACGATGGCCGAGAGGACGAAAAGCAGGGGTGAGCCCATCCTGAGCTTGCCGCCCCACGCGGTCGCCACCCAGGCGAAAACCTTCACGCCCGTCGGCACGGCCACCAGCATCGTGGTTATCATGAACGGGATGCGCAGGAGCGCCGGGATGCCTGCGGCGAACATATGATGACCGAATACCATCGTGCCGCCGATAGCGATCCCTACGCTGGAAAGGGCGACTGCTTTGTATCCAAAGAGGGGTTTGCGGGCGAACACGGGTATTATCTCGCTTATGATGCCGAGGCCCGGCAGGGCGAAGATATAGGTTGCCGGGTGCGAGTAAAACCAGAACATGTACTGGTAAAGCAGGGGCTGGCCTCCGCCTGCGGTGCCGAAGAAAGGCATGTTCAAAGTCCGTTCAAGCAGGACGAACAGCAGGGCCATGGACACGAACTGTGTGAAGAGGAGCGACAATATGGTGGTGGAGACGGCAGTCCATACGAATATCGGCATGCGGAAGATGCCCATGCCCGGGGCGCGCAGTTTTATCACGGTCGTCAATATGTTGACGGCGCTGAGTATCGAAGAAAAGCCTGCGAGGTAGGCGCCGATCAGCACGAGGTTCATCCCGAGGGGCTGGTAGGAGACGGAAAGCGGCGGGTATATGGTCCAGCCCGTATCGAATCCCCCCGCCCCGAGGGCTGTCACCATCAGTATGCCCGCTGCCGGCACGAGCCAGAAAGAGAGCGCGTTCAGCCGGGGGAACGCCATGTCCTTGGCCCCTAATAGGAGCGGCACGAAATAATTCATGAGCCCGGCGAAAGCCGGTATGGCTACGATGAAAAGCATCACGATGCCGTGGTCGCTGATGAGCGCGGTATAGGTCTCGGGGTTCAGGCTGAACCCGATTTTGGAAAGGTCCGCCCTCGCGATCAGCTGGAGCGCCACCGCTACGGGCAGGAATATCAGGGCGGTCGCCAGGTATTGGATGCCGATGGTTTTATGGTCGGTGCTGACACTCAGGAAACGAGTCCAGGAACGCGACGGCATATTCGGTTCGAACCTGTCGCGTGCGCCGACGAACCACCTTGCCCAGTAGTTGAAAAGGCCGAGCGCGATAAGGTAGCCGGCAACGCCGGCGACGATGCCGGCGGCCCAGACCTGCCCCTCGTCCCACGCGGGTAATCCCATCGCCATGCGTATCAGCATCACCGCGCCTGCGCCTGTGCCCGTACCCGCGGTCCCGCCCAGGATCCCGCGCACTAGCCCAATCGAGAAGAATCCTTTCATTATTTCGGAATCCCTATTTTATCGGCACGGAGGACAGGCCGGCCGGGTCGAACGTTGTCCCGCTCCCGATCCAGTTGTTCTGCACCAGTATGAACGCCGTGAGTTCGCCGTACTCCGCGGCGCTAAGGCTGCCCGGGGCGTTGAGCGGCATGGCGGCCGAGATGAACCCCTGGAGTCCCTGCGCGGTATTGTATTTAGCCAGCGTGTTGCCTGCACCAACCAGCCTGGGGCCTGCGCCGCCCTGCCCTGTCGCCCCGTGGCATGAGGCGCAGTAGCTGCCGTACACCGCGGAGCCCAGTTGCGCCGCTTCCCCGGCGGTGGAAAAAGCGGTTGACGCGGGAGTGGTTGCGGGCGGGGCTTTGTGCTGGGTCACCCATGTCTGGAAATCGCCGGAGGAAACCACATAAACCGGCGCGGTCATGCCGGTATGGCCTGCCCCGCACAGCTGGTCGCATACCAGGAGGTACTGCCCTGTCTTGTCGGGCGTGACGTCAAGGTGCATCATCATCCCGGGCACGATGTCCATCTTGGGCCCGAACTCCTGTATCCAGAAGCCGTGTACGACGTCGAGGGTCGCCATGTGGAATTCAACCTGGCGGTTGACCTCGAGTTCGAGATAAAGAGAATTCACGTTATAATCGGGGTAATAGAATTTCCAGCCCCAGCGGAAGGCGGTTACATCCACGTTAAGTACGCCGGGAGGTGGCTCGGGTGTGATGTCCCGAAGGACGAACCCGCCGTAGAACGAAACGCCGATGACTATCAGGAGCGGTATGACGGTCCAGACGGTCTCCAGCTTCCGATTGCCGGTGATATGCGCTCCGAATCCCGTGTCGCCCCGTTTCTGCCTGTTGAAAATTACCACGTATGCCAGGGCGGTAACCACCCAGATAAAAACCACGGCGGCGATGGAGATAAGAACCTTGAGGGCCCGGTCTATACTGGCGCGTTCAACACTGGCGGCGTTAGGGATGTTGTAAATGTGTAAAAGAAAATATACGGCCCCCGCAGAAAGTACGGCTGCTAGCAGTATAAAAGGGATGACGCGTTTGTTCATGCGCGCCGTATTTCTGTAAATCCCGGGTCTGGATGCCATGCGTCACATTATAGCTCACCGAAAGGAGGGAGTGTAGTGAACGTCCGTTCCATGGCCTTGAGGATAGTATCGACTTCCGGGTCGGTATCCCTGTAAGGCGCTACCCGGTTCATCGCGAATACGGCCGCCAGGTAATCTTCGCGGCTGTCGATAGCTTGCTCCCGGAGGAGGCGGTGAAGTATATCTTTGCTTTCTTTGACGGTTTTCTCATCGGCCGGTTTGTTGTCCTCTTCACCCATGAATACCATATAGTTCCTCCTTCCAGCGGGATTGATAATACTGTAGCACCGCAGGAGTTACAAAGCTATAACAAAGCGTTCGGGGAAGTTAAAGAAATATGACATTCCTGAATAATTCTCACACTCGCCATATGCCGTAACAATATTGACATAACTAATACCGATAACCAATCGATAACGCTTTAGACTGGTCTCCGGATTGACAGATACTCTTGAAAATTGTATCTTCATTGTAGATACTTTATAGAGGTACAACATGAAAACAAAAATACAGAAATGGGGGAACAGTCTGGCTCTACGTATCCCCAAATCCTTCGCGGAGGAAGTGAATCTACAAAAGGAAACGGCTGTCGAGGTTTCACTGGCCGACGGGAAACTCATTATTACCCCGGTGTTTAAACCAAAGCTGACACTCAAACAACTTCTGGCTAACGTAACCGAAGACAATTTGCATGATGAGATTGATACTGGCGCGGCAGTGGGGCATGAAGCATGGTGAATCCGGGCGGCTATATCCCTCAACGCGGAGACATGGTCTGGATTACTTTGAATCCGCAGACAGGGCACGAGCAATCCGGCCGCCGTCCTGCTGTGGTGATTTCGCCGCGAAGCTATAACAGCAAGACTGGACTGATTATCCTGTGTCCGGTTACCAGCCAGGTAAAGGGCTATCCTTTTGAAGTGCTACTTCCACCGGGATTACCGGTGTCTGGAGCAATTCTCTCCGACCAGGTCAAGAGCCTCGATTGGCGAGCCAGGGATACAGAGTGGATATGCACATCGCCAGGCGACACGATGTCAGAGGTGTTTGAAAAACTCGGGACATTACTGACGTAGTTCCTGCCCTTGCTTGGGATATCCTTTTTTCAATTGACCCTGAGTTAATCCCTTAGCCTGGCGCCTACGAATCCTGGCGAAGGCAGACTTGTACTCTGGCGTGAGCGCCTCGTATTCCTTTTTGAATTCAGGGTCCTTAAGCAGTTGCTGTTTGTGTTCTGTCCAGTCCATCGATTCTTATCCCCGGTTAGAATGCCTGCTTATCAGCATTTTAGTAAGCTGGTAATCAGTTTCCAGGTTTAACCAGAAGCGGGCAGGTATCTCCGGCATTGCTTCTTCAAGCTGCAAGGCGGTCTCAGCAGTGATGGATTTCTTCCCGTTGATGATTTCATTTATGGCGTTTGTGGGCCTTCCCATGCGTTTGGCCAATTCCTTCTGAGATAGGCTTCGGGCCTTGATCTCCTCTGCAAGGTACTCACCCGGGGGGATTGCTATGTCGGGATAGGCTGCAGTTTTAGTCACCATGATAATCCTCCAAATCCAAAATCAGGACTTTGTCTTCTTGAATTTTCTCAATAATAAGCCGATAGTTTCCGGTCAGGGATATCGCGAATTGTCCTTCGCGGTTCCCTTTCAAATGATGCAATTTTAGGGCCTGAAACCCGTACAGTTGGCTAAACTTTTCGGTTGCCCTCAACAAGCCAAGTCGTTGGATATACTTCCGGCCAATGGCGACGCCAAAAAGCCGGTTAGCTTCTGAGAAGCTGGTGCTTGCTTTATCCAGGCGATTCGAAGAGAACTCTAATTCCACCTATACACCCTAAGGCTGTAATATACACCTGACGTTTCCAGGTTGTCAACAGACTAGTATGTTATCATTTGGACATTATGGTGGTCCTTCAAGAGGTTATTGTCTGGTTTCTGGCTGGCCTGGGGGGCCTCACCCTGCTTGCCATTGTGATATGCGCCCTGGCTGTCTACGCTTATTCCAGGCTCGTCATAACCTTTAGGTCCGTCAGCGTCGCGCCCGATTTCAAAGCGACCCCGACCTCTATCCTGGGGTCTATATGGAACGCCATCCGGGGCAATCTTGTTTCGGCCGCCGGGGGTTTCGTAAACGGCGTGCGCCTGGACGGCGAGATTATCTGCCGCAACCGGAGCCTCTTTCCGCTTTATCTTCCCGATATCGATCACGAGGTGAGCATCGGCGGCAAGGCCTGTGAAAACATCGTCCACACCAAAGCTGCGTGGCTTAAGCCCCTCTCGGATGAAACCATCCCGATACATTTCACTCTGGCTACCGGGGAGGTCCCCCATGTCGCCATATCCGGCCTGACGGGGCTGGGTGCCATCGATATCAAAATCACATCTAGATTGGCTTTCGGGCATTTCTCATATCTGAAAATCACAGACACTAAAGCCAAGATACCCGATTATCTTCCAAAGCGGGCTAAAAAGCCGCAAGCCGACAAGCGGCCGACTAAATAGCTTCCGGCTATTTCGTATGCGGCAATACAACGATTTGAACGGTTCGCTGTAAAACATCCGGCGTTATCTCAAACCATGGCTCGCGGGTTCTGATAATGTTCTTCTTCCCTGTCAGGAAATCGTCCACCGGGGCGAGGTTTTGCCCGCTCTTTTCCGTTCTGTAATGCATAGGGATAACGATGCGCGGTGCCAATGCCGCCGTTATTTCGGTTGCTTCGGAATGGTCGATGGTATAAAACCCGCCCACAGGCGCCAGCAGCAGGTCGACCCGCCCAATCGCTCCGACCTCCGCTTTGTCCAGGGTATGCCCCAGGTCCCCCAGGTGGCAGATCCTGATGCCGTCGACGGCGAAACAGAAGACCGTGTTGTTCCCTCTTTCTTTCCCATGGTTTTGGTCATGTGCGGTGGCTATCCCCCGGAATTCGATGCCATTCGTTTTATGGGTACCCGCCCCTTTCATTACAACCGGGTTGCCTTTAACTCCCTTGACGTAATTGTGGTCCCGGTGCTCGTGGCTGACGGTGACGGCGTCGGCGGCCTCGGCTATATCTCCGTAGCCGATTATTGGGTCATACGGGTCCGTGATGACCCGCAGGCCCGAATCCGAAACCAGCAGGAAAGCAGATTGCCCGAACCATTGAATTCTCATAACGGCCTCCCAAGATACTCTGCTTTGGGGTTAACTCCGCCGCAACCCCCCGGCCTTGATCACGGCATCAGCCAGGATTTCATAAGATTGGCACCCCACCACCATCTGTTTTCCGATGATGAAGGTCGGTATGCCGTCTATCCCCAGCCTCCCGGCTTCAGCCCGTATGGCATCTATGCGCGACAGGTAATCAGGCGACCCGCTGGCTGCCAAAGCTTTCTGCTGGTCGAGTCCGGAAGCGGCGGCCAGTGTTTCGAGGACCTTTTTATCTTCGAGGTCGCTGCCGTTTTCCCAGCGTGCGTTCATCGCAAGTATGCGGAAAGTGTCCAGCTTGCCCGTCTCGCGGGCATACTCGGCCATAGCGAGTATGCGGCGCGTATTCGGCAGCCTCTCGGGCGAAGCCATGCCCTGGATGCCGAAGCTGGCGGCAAAATCACGCATGTATTCCAGCCTGCCCCCATCCCGGTACCCGGGGAAGATGTCCTCGATGAGCACGCCGCCGACAGGCGTTTCGGGGTGCAGTTCGAAGCCCTTCCATTCAATCTTGACGTCAAAATCGTTTGCCAGCCTGACCAGGCTGGATCGCTCGGCGATATAGCAGAACGGTCAGACAAAATCCGAGTATACGGTTATTACGATTGCCGCCATATTTCTTCCTCCATCGTCCGGCGCTTATTTCACCGAAAACTACAGCGAATTCACCGCTTTTTCAATCCTGCCCAGGGCATCTTTGAGGATGCTCCCGGGGCAGGCTATGTTCATCCGTTGGAAGCCGGCGCCCGCTGCGCCGAACAGGAAACCGTCGTCCAACCCCACGCTCGCTTTTTCGCGCATGAAACTCCTCAGTCCTGTATCGTCCATGCCCAGCGCCCGGCAGTCGAGCCAAACGAGATAGGTGCCCTCCGGCCTGACGGACTTTATTATGGGTATCCTGGTTTCGAAATATGCGATGGCGAAGTCCAGGTTGACCTGGAGATAATCCAGCAGTTGTTCCAGCCACTCGTCGCCCAGCCGGTAAGCCGCCTCCATGGCAGTCAGGCCGAACAGGTTCGGTTCCGGAAGGATGCCCATCCTGGCCGCGGCGAATCCGTCGCGCAGTTTTTTATTCGGGATGATGATAGAAGACGCTTCCAGCCCCGCCAGGTTGAACGTCTTGCTCGGCGCCATGCATACGATGCAGTTTTGCTCGAATTCTTCGGAGATAGCGCCGAAAGGGGTATGGGTATTGCCTTTGAAAAGTATCTCGCAGTGGATCTCGTCGGAAATGACGGTCCCGCCGTGGCGGATGACTATCTCACCCATCCTCGTGACCTCTTCCTTATTCCAAACCCGCCCTATCGGGTTGTGGGGGTTGCAGAAAATGATGCCTTTGACCCTGTTGGGGGCGGGGAGCGGGCCGGGCTGTTCACGGAATTTGTTTTCGAGGCCGGCATAGTCCATTTCGTAACGCCCGTCGTGAACTTGAGTTCATTGTTGGATATGCGGCACCCGTTAGAGGTCACTGCCGAGAAGAAGGGGAAATATACCGGCTCCTGCAGGATGATCTCGTCTCCCGGGTGGGTCAGCGCTTTAACGGCTGCATGCAGGGCGGGCACGACACCGGGAGTGAGAACTACCCAGTCCCGTTCAATCTTCCAGTTGAATTTCCGCTTCATGCGCTCGACCACAGAATCGATGACGGCACCCCCTGGCAGGGTGTAACCGTAAAACTCATGCCCGATGCGTTTTTTAAGCGCCTCGACTATCGGCGGGGCCACCGGGAAATCCATATCGGCCACCCACATCGGTATTACATCTTTGCGGCCGAAGATGGCGGGGGCCGCGTCCCATTTGACGCAATCCGTCCTAGTCCGGTCGCACACTTTGGCGAAATCGTATTTCATGATGCTTTCCTCGCAGTTGCACGGCTTTAATCGGTACCCTGTCCAATATCCATGATACTACGTTCGCCCTTTTACGGGAACGGGGCGGTCTCTTGCCCTGTATTTGGCGCAATGGCTCACGTGGTTATCCGCGCGGATAATGCCCGCATTTTTCATCTCATTTCACGTGATTGGAATTGTCCTTTATTCGGTACCCCGGGATATCACAAACATCCGTAAAACGGTTTATATTTATGATGATAACAAACCTTCAGATCACCGCCGAAAATCCGGGGATTTATGGTTGAAAGGGGCAGAACATGCAGTGCACGGAGATTTCCAGAGCGACGGGCGAAGAAACCGATCTCGATCATATGTGTCTCGAAATCCTGGATTTCATGTCCCGGCATCCGCACACACGGTTCGATCAAGCGGTTTTCGTGCATATATTCGGGGGTGCAAATTTTCGGAAGGTCCAGGATGCTCTGGACCGCCTTGTGGCGGTGGGACTGGCGGAATGCGGCGATGATTCGGGGCCGCAGGTTTATCGGTTGACTTGAGAAAGCTTATGAACGCCAGGTTTACTTGCAGGGGGACTTTATTAAAAAGGGTCCCCGGGGGATCAACCTGGCCGCCTCAGAAGCGTTTATCACCCGCTTACCACGACCACTCCCTTGGGGTTCTGCTGATACTGGAAATACAGAAGCAGCGGAAGGCTGACATATTCAAACGTGCCCGCCTCGGTGAAAATATGGGAATACGACTGCCCGGGAACAAGGGTGCCGCTGTCCCATAAGTCCCCTATGTCTACCCGCGCCACATTATCCTGGTCCCAATATTCGTGCCAGGACGTGACGGTATGCTTGGAGGTGTCCTCGTTAACCCAGGTGACACTCTCCCCTATCTTCACCTGGACCTGCTGCGGTGAGAAACTCGACTGTCCTATCGAAACGATCTGACCGGAGGGCTTTAATACGGATTGAGTTGCCGCGGTCGTGGCCGTGATGGTGCTTTCCCGGGCATTGCTGCAGGCGCCCATGACCGCAATTAGCATTATGCAAAAACAGCTTCGTCCGATGAGCCCCGGGAACCACTTCGTCGGCTGGCTCATTTTTCCCAACCCAGTGTTTGTTAAAAGCCCTTTCAATTTACCACCACCGAACCGACAGCGATTTCCTGGACAAGTTGCAGGTATTGCGGTATCGGCAAGGCATTGTGCAGCGGCAGCGAGAAGTACCAGAAATTGCCGGTATCCGAAAAAGCGCGTGTGTAGGAATCACCTGGCGCGATATAGCCGCTGTCGAAGTTTTCCCCGATGTAGACATGGCTGATGTCGTCTTCGTCCTGGAAATAGCGTATCGACGTTACGGTGTGAGGCGTTGTATCCCGGTTGACCCAGGTTACCGTATCCCCGGTTTTAACATCAACCACCAGCGGTGTGAATGACGCCCCCTGGATGATTATCTGGTGTTGTACCCCTCCGCCGTCGCTGGTCATCGGAGGAGCGGTAAGCCCTATAACCCGGGAGGCCGCACTGCTTTGCCCCTCCGCGCAGCCTGCGGGCAGGGATAAGAAAAGCATGGCAGCCAAAACCGGCAAGATCCGTTTTATAAGCACCTGTTTGTCGCCTCTATTCGGGATGTTCTTTTTCATGCCGCCTGTATGGAATTATACTCCTGTTTGATTGCCTGAAAGTGACATTTGTCACTAAATCCAAACTGCATGGGGGCCCTGGCATTTTGGCTATTGCCGGAAAGGATGGCGTCTTGGGACGCGGGCTATTTTGACAAAATTCAAATTTATCGCAAACCCCGCCGTCATCCGCAGCCGTATTGGCAAGCGCATATCGTAATCAGATATAATCAAACTTATACATTTCGGGAGGTGCTGCCTTGAATCCTGAAGATATCCGGGAGAAATGCAAAGAAGATTCGGTCCGCATAGAAGGCATCAGCAAGCGCTTCGGCAAAGTACAGGCGCTGGACGGCATCAACCTGGTTGTCGAACCCAACTCGGTGTTCGCCCTGCTCGGCCCTAACGGCTCCGGCAAAACGACGCTTGTCCGCATTTTGACCACCCTTCTGAAAGCTGATTCGGGCACCGCGCAGGTCGGCGGGTTCGACGTCGTCGGCATGGCCCAGAAGGTGCGCTCTGTGATCGGCCTGGCCGGCCAGTATCCGGCGGTGGACGACACCCTTACCGGCCGTGAGAACCTCGAGATAATCGGCCAGCTCTATCACCTGGGCGGTAAAAAATCCCGGGCAAGGGCATCGGAACTATTAGAACAATTCGACCTTGTGGACGCAGCGTCTACCCGGGCGAAATTCTATTCAGGCGGGATGCGGAGGAGGCTTGACCTGGCGGCCACTCTCATCGCGAAGCCGCTCATACTTTTTCTTGACGAGCCTACCACCGGGCTCGACCCGCGCAGCCGCCTCGCCCTTTGGGAAGTCATCGCCAGCCAGGCAAAAGACT
>Ga0209697_10008371_pt1 | contig 11763 bp, 9 predicted proteins | sample AliMusrvi5mmetaG_FD_184115 | JGI IMG/M metagenome (GOLD analysis project Ga0209697, IMG submission 184115) | Freshwater lake bacterial and archeal communities from Alinen Mustajarvi, Finland, to study Microbial Dark Matter (Phase II) - Alinen... | ecosystem: Environmental > Aquatic > Freshwater... | reverse complement strand
GGCTGCCCTGGAATTATAAGGAAAACTTCACCTCTCCCGCTTGTTGAGCGAGATCCAGCACCAACTCCCCCACCGGACTTTACCAGCTATTGTACCTTCATGATAGGCAGGCTTGCCGAAAGGACTCGATACATCTCAATGTCACTCATACTCACCGGCTTACTCACTGTCCCTGTCCTTTCCTACGGCGCCCCTCAGGGCGGTGGCAATAACGGCGGTGGCAATGACGGCGGCTCCCCTCAGGGCGGCGGCAATGACGGCGGCGGCAATGGGAATAGCGAACAGGGCATCAAGATCAGCGGTACGATTGACAACAATACCGATCTCATCGATGCCATCAACCTGGCATACAAAAGCAGTCTTGCCAATACCGGCACCGTCGATATAACCGGCAGTCGGGCCAATCTGAGCGGCTCAGTGCAGAACAGCGCCAACCTCAACAAAAGCCTCAATGGCGCCGTCAAAAGCAGCGAAGCCCAAATGGGGAGTGGGCACTGAAGAATGCCACGGTAAAAGCCCAGGTCACCAACGAATTAAATAATCGTCAACCTGCCGGGCACGGTGGTGGACACACCATAGTGAATATTGCCGGAGACAGCAGTGCAGCCAATCTCGGCTCGATAATCATTGGTCAATCAACCGGCGACCAAGGCGACAAAAGCCACACCACGCCGGCAACAGTCGACGGGACGGCTTTCAACAGCAACAGGGTAATCGACGCTATCAACATAGCGGTTGGTGAAAGTGAAGCCAATATGGCAACCGTCCAGGTACTCGACTCAACAACATCGCATAACAGCTATGTTGGGCAATTTGGCGGCACGGTTGCTGCTTCGATCAACGAGGCTGGGCATAACAGCAAAGCAAACATGCAAACTGTGCAGGTACTTGACAGCAAGGTGTCAGGCAGTACGATTGGACAATATGACGGCTCCGTCGATTCCTCGTTAAATAGAGCCGATCATAACAGCGAAGCGAACATGGCTACAGTTCAGGTCGCCGGGTCTGAGGTTTCCGGCAGCGTTATCGGCCAGACAGGAAACAGCGTTAAATCCGCTACCAATAAAGCCGACCATAACAGCATTGCCAATATGGCCACTGTCCAGGTACTCGATTCGAAAGTTTCGGATAGCCTTATCGGCCAGGGTGACATCTCCGTCCGGCACTCAGACAATAAAGCCGATCATAACAGCGAAGCCAATCTGGCAACCGTCAAAATAGCCGATTCGGATATCTCGCAAAACAGCCGCATTTTGCAAGGCGACATCACTGTTGAAAAATCAGCAAACAAAGCTGACAACAACAGTGAAGCCAACATGGCCACCCTCAAAATTTCCGGCTCCACGATTTCCAGCGGGAGCTTGATAGAAACGTTGGAAAGCTCAGTGAAAAACACCACCAACACAGCTTTGAATAACAGCCTGGCAAACGTAGGCACCATTCAGCTTGAAAATGTTGAAGCTGCCGGTGTAAAAATTTTCAACAACTATGAAGTCGAAGGCCTCCAAAACCTGGCAACTGATCACAGTATAGCCAATGCCAACACAGTCATCGCCTACGATTCCACTCTTACCGGGAGGATCGACAATCAAGGTTCCACCAAAGACAGCTTCAACTTCGCCAAGAACCACAGCATGGCTAATCTCGGCTCGGTAGTTATCGGCCGCGAATAGAGGCAAAACCGGGCACTGCCCGCCTGCTGGTACCAACAGTTCCTAAGTCCATCAGGAGACCGGGAGAGTGAAAGCTTCCACCAGCGCTTCACTCTCCCGGCCCCTCCTCAATCCCAGAGGATATATTTATGAAAAAGCTGACAATCATAACCGGACTGCTGTGTGCAATGTTCTGTGTCTCTGCACCAACAACCCTCCTCGCTGCCGCCACCAATGACGGTATGCCGATAGATGAGAAGATCAAAGACAGTGTCGATCTCGACCGCAACACCAGCTACATCTCGGTCAAGGCCCTCAGTCGGATGCAAGGGCAAATGACCAACATGCCCGGAATGGAAAAAGACTTGAATCTCGGCAGTATCATTGTTTCCCCTGGGGCGGATGTAGGTGACATAACACTTGTTTTCAAAGGTGATAATAACGTCTTGGTCAACCATTAAGAAATCTATCATCCTGAAAACAGAGAGAAAAACGGCCATGAAACAGCACCGAACTGCACACAACCTCACTTCCCTGCTCATTTTAGCGATCTTATTTTCACTGAGCGGGTGCAGCTACATGAAGTACATCAATCCGCACATGGTCGAGTCGGAAATCCCTTCTGAACCGCCTGCCCCGAAAACTACCGAATTCGATCAGGCCCTCAGGGACCTCGGCAAAATGACGCAAATTTATGATACCTATTCCATCGCCATCCAAAGCATCGTGGTCGGCGACGAGACCGGAATTGCCATAGCCAGAGAAGCCGAGGGGGAAATTCCCCAGCGAATTTCCGAGATGACCAACAGCGCGTTGAACGCGGTCGGCGGCAAAGTGGTGTTCATCCCGTACATCCCCAATTATATCAATTCAATGCACACCATCGGCTACCCGTCGGCGGGCAAGAAGATTTTGCCGAATGTCATCCTCAGCGGCGGCATCACCGAGTTCGATCGTGGTTTGGAAACCCGTGGTAAAAATACCGATATGGGATTCAGCACGAAATCCATCTCCGGAGCACCCACCTGGTTTGACAGCCAGACAATATCTCTTGATTCGTCACTGGCCGAGAAATCCAGCGTCGCGACCATCACCCTGGATTCAAACCTCCTCGATTTTCAGACTGTTTCCGGAATACCCGGCATCCAGGCGGTCAACACCATAAAAGTGTATAAAACCAACAGCGAGAAAGAACTGAGCTTCAGCCTGTTCGGTCCCTCTTTTGGACTGAAGGGCACTATCCAAAAAGTCCAGGGTCGACATGCGGCGGTACGCTTACTGGTCCAGCTCAACACCATTGAGGTGATCGGTAAGCTCTACAATCTCCCCTACTGGAGATTACTCCAGAATTTTGCCGCCAACGATCTCATCGTAGCGGAATTACGCACCGATTTCGGTAAGTGGAGCGAGATCACCCGCACCATAAAATTTCAGGAAATGCTCTACCTCCATGGGCAAAACGTCCCGGTGAGCGGTGTTTTTGATGAGCGCACCAGGCAGGCACTACAGCTTTTCGCCCCGGCAGCTGCCGGGAAAATCGCCCTCCCCGATGCCGAGCTCTTTGTCCAGCTCTATACCACCATCCCGATAACCAACGAGACCATCACCCGACGGCATGAATTTAACGGCAAACTGCAAGCATTACTGAAACAGCTTAAACAGCGACCCGGTACAACGGAGAAATCATGAATATCAAACAGCCAAACAGGCGAGCAATGGTACAAGGAACATTTATTGGTGCGGGATTACTCTGCGGTCTCTTGCTCATACTCGGCGCCACAGTGATGCATGGCGGAGCCGGTCGCTATCAACTGGCAACCTGGTCCCTGGCGAGTGATCATAACTCCGGCCGTTACGGCGCCCTCGTTGTTGACACTGCTACCGGCGAGACGCAGATTGTTTTGCAGGGAGAGTTCCAGGATGGCAGACAATCACTGAGCACCAACCGGCTCGGCAAAGTTTTCAGCGACTATAATGCCGACCAAACCGAGACCGGCAAATCAATCAAGGAGCTGAAAGAGCAGGCCCAGCCCCGCACCATGCAATAAAACCACAGCCCGGAGCCGAAAATACAAATCATGTTTATTCCTGGCTGTCAAGTTTGACGACGATGCAGGTGAAATCGTCACGAAAACTAGCCTCACCGGTAAAATTCCTCACTGCATCGGCGATTGTTGCGATGAGTTGTTCCGGCTCCTGCTGGTAGTTTTTGCAGATAACATCGCCGAGACGTTCGAGGCCAAACTGCTCTTCCCCTTCGCCTTCCGCCTCCGTCACCCCATCCGTGTAGAACAGAAAAATATCACCCGGCAGAAAATCAACAATGCTCGCCTGGTAGAGAGGTTCTTCGGTCATGCCTAAGGGCGGATTTTTCCCAGGCAAATAGCGGCAATAATGAGCCGCAGCCTGGTAGTGGACGGTCTGGGTGGGGCCACAAGAAACATAGGCCATTTTTTTTTGTTGCAGATGAAAGCGGGCATAACACAGGGCGGCAAACATTTGCAGTGCGAGCAGTTGCGGTACCACGACCGTGTGCAAAGCGGATATGACTTCGCCGAGTCGCTCTAGATTGACTTCGTCCACAGGACAGGTCATCCGCGGTTTTATCGAGCAATCATGCTGCGCAAGTACTTTCAGCAGGTGTGACTTAAGGCCTGAGGCCATCATGGCGGCGGCAACGCCCTTGCCCATGACATCGCCGATTACCACATCGACTATGTTTCGGCCATTGCTGACAAAATCGGTAAAATCACCAGCAAGATGCCCGGACGGAAAGGTCAGTGCGGCTATTTTCATGCCTTCCAGGTTGGTTGGCGGGGTTGATTGCAGTACACCGGAGAGATTTTGCAAAGACGCATTTGTCCGCTGCAGGTCTCGATTGCGGGTTTCCAATTCTTTCAGCAAACCCTCATACTCAGTTTTCAAAATATAATGATCCACCGCTTCCATGAGGATTTTCTTGAACGGCTGCGGCTCCAGCGGTTTCGTGATAAAACGAAAAACTTCAGCGGAGTTAATAAGCTCGATAGTCTGCCCAATATCGCTTGTGGCGCTGAGGATCAGTCGCAGGATGGAAGGATAGCGGCGCTTGACCTCAACGATTAATTCGAACCCGGTCATTGCCGGCATCCGCAGGTCGGTAACGATGATATCAATCGGTTGCCTGGCCATGAGGTCCAAGGCTTCCTGGCCGCTTGCGGCAAAATATTGTTGATATTCTTCCTTGCGCAGAAACCGGCGCAGCGAATTCAATATTGCTGGGTCGTCATCAATAAACAGAATACGTACCTCTGTTACAGTTCTCATAGTTTCTCGGGACACTCTTGTTGTTCTCTCGGCAGGGTAATGATAAAAACAGTGCCGCCGCTTGCCGGACAAGCCACCTTCAATTCGCCATGGTGTTTATTGACGACAATGTCATAGGAAATACTCAGGCCAAGGCCCGTGCCCTTGCCAGGCTCCTTGGTGGTGAAAAACGGCTCAAATATCCGGTGTCGGATTGCCTCAGGAATACCTGGGCCATTATCCCCTATCTCACAGACGACCTGGTTGTCTTGATATTTTGTCGATATGTTAATACTTCCTTTATGCCCGGCCGGCATGGTGGCAATGGCCTGACTGCTGTTGACGATGAGGTTGAGGAAAACCTGATTCAACTGCTGAAGCATGCAACAGATTTCCGGCAACTCCCCGAAGTTTTTCACTATCTCAGCATGATAGCGATATTCATTACGGGCGATTACCAGGGTGTCATCAAGCCCTTTATTGATGTCGGCCCAGGAAAAATCCTCAGCCTTGTCTATTCTTGAAAAATCTCGCATCGCCTGGATGATTTTGGCAACCCGCTCAAATCCGGTTTCCGACTCAGCCAGCAATACCGGAATATCGGTGAGCAGAAAGTCGATGTTGATCTCTTTTGCCAGGGCCGCCAGCTTTTCAGTGATTCCCGCCTGGGCACCATCCTTGCCGACACTTTCCAGACTCTCCTCATAGGCATTAAGCATTGCCGACAAATCGGTGAAGTTGTCGGCAAGAGTTGCAAAGTTGGTCCGCACGAAATTTATCGGGTTATTCAGCTCATGGGCGATACCGGCGGCAAGTTGGCCGACCGAGGCCATTTTTTCATGCATGACCATCTGGCTGTGTAATTGAACCAACTCCTTCGTCCGGTCCTCAATCCGCTGTTCAAGCGTTTCATTAGCCTGACACAAACCTTCTTCGGCCCGTTCACGCTCGGCGACTTGGCTGCGGTAGGATTGCATGCTTTTTTCAAGATCGGTGGTGCGCGCTGCAACTTTCTCTTCGAGAGTTCTGGCTAAATCCTGGATCTCTTCGTTCTTGCGCAGGATTACCGCGGTTCGGCCGGTCATGCCAAGCAACAGAACCTGCAACAGGGCGGCAAAAATGAGTCCTGCCACGCCAACGGCCCAGGCCATCCAGGGGCGGTTTTGCTTCCGATAGTCGGCGGTGGTGGAGATTGCCAGTACCCAGTTGCGATCGCCCATCTGCAATTGGGTTTCCCAGTGCGCAACCGGCACCTGCGAACTACCGTCGGGGCCTTCGCTCGCCGAACGATAGAGCAGCCCCTTGCCATCACCGGAGACAGAAGGATCGGTCAATTGGAATACCAATCCTTCTGGTACATGGCCCCGAGTAGCGATCTCAATGGTTTCATCGATCTTGATAACCCCGACGGCAAAACCGAACAAATCGTCCGTCTTATCGCCCAGTGTCTCCGAATTGGTGATGATGACAGGTTGAACCTCAAGGAGGCCGACTCGTTTTTTCTGCTCCTGCACCAATTGAATGGGTTCAGTAACGGCCATGCTCTTCAAGGTTCGGGCTTTTTCTATCGCCGCCCGGCGAATAGGCTCGGAATTGATATCAAAGCCAACCGCCGGCTTATTGGTGAGAAGAGGCACGATATAGCGAACCGCCACATACTCGGGTCTGGTGGCGGCCGGGATGAGTTGTCGCTCACTGTTGCGCTCGGTAATCTGGAATGGCCCGGTGGGGGACAAGCTACTCATCATCGTTTCATATGCCGGGCGCCGGTCATTGGTGACGACATCATTAAAACTGAGGGCGAATATATCGGGATTATCCTTGAGCGTAACCAGAGTGAAATGCTCAAACTGGTTGAACCTGAAATTCGGTGTGGCCTCGATAAAATGGCACAATGACAGAAGGACCTCGCGATGGGTTATCAGCCGGTCGGTTATTCGTTTGGCAATGATATGCCCATCACTCTGAAGCTGTCTTTCCTGAACTTGTTTCTCCCATCGGGAAGTTCCAACAAAAGCTAGTAATACCAGCACCATAGTCAAAATCATCGGAAAAACTATGAGCCGCAGCCTTTGGTGCCACAGGACACTCTTGCGACTGAGCAGGCATAAGGTGAGGGGGGCGAAAACGAGTATGCCGATGGCATCACCGACATACCAGTTCCACCAGGTGAAGAGAAAATCGGCAAGCTCTATAATCCCGCCTGCATACATGGTTGTAACGCCGACGGAGGGTGACAACAAGGCGGCCACCCCTCCTCCAACCATAAGAAAACCAAAAGCATCCTGCTCTCTTTCCAGTTCGCGCCAACCCAACGTTTCCCAGCGATTTATCAGCCAGGCACCAACCCAGGCCTGAAGAGTGGCACCTGCTGCTATTGCCGCATCGATCGCCACAACTCCAGGGTTCAAAGTACCAAGTAGCCAGGCGTTGGCAAGATTCAGGAAAAACGATCCAAGCCAAACACCGAGCAGGGCCCGGCGGCCAAAGATGAGGGCACAGGCCAAAGCCATGCCTGCCGCAGGAAAAACCGGACTGGCATAGCCGGGAGGAATCGCCAGGGTAAGACCGATAGCTCCCAGCAGGGCGTAGACCAAGGCAATACACGACACAATTCGAATGGTCGACATAGCTACCACTGGATAATATTGGAATGAATTTGATAAGAGAGAGTATACATATTTTGACAATTCAGTTGAATTTCGGTGAAAGCCAAAAGCATGGTACGGCAAAAGGCTCTTGTATCATCTTTGTTTTTCTATCGGCAGGCTGATGGTAAAAACCGTGCCGCCTGTGGCCGGGCAGGCCACCTTGAGTTCGCCATAATGCTTGTTGACAATGATATCGTAAGAAATACTCAGCCCAAGGCCCGTGCCCTTGCCCGGCGCCTTGGTGGTGAAAAACGGTTCAAATATCCGGTGCCTGATTGACTCAGGAATACCTGGCCCATTATCCCCTATCTCACAGATCACCTGGTTGCCTTCAGTCCACGTCGATAATGTAATAATTCCTTGATGGCCGTCCGGCATAGCGGCAATAGCCTGACTGCTGTTGACGATGAGGTTAAGAAAAACCTGATTCAACTGTTGGAGCATACAATAAATTTCCGGCAACTCTCCGAAGATTTTCACTATTTCCGCGTTATACCGATATTCATTTCGGGCGATTACCAGAGTGGCTTCAAGCCCTGCATTAATATCAGCCCAGCAAAAATCCTCCGCCATGTCAGATCTGGAAAAATCACGCATCGCCTGGATAATCTTGGCTATCCGTTCAAATCCAGCTTCCGACTCAGCCAGCAATACCGGAATATCAGTAAGCAGGAAATCAATGTTGACTTCTTCTGCCAAGGCCGCCATCTTCTCAGCGATTGCTACCTGCCCGCCATCCTTTCCACATTTTTCCATACTCTCTTGATAGGCCTTAAGCATTGCCGACAAATCGGTGAAGTTGTCGGCAAGAGTTGCAAAATTGGTACGCACAAAATTTATCGGGTTATTCAGCTCATGGGCGATACCGGCGGCAAGTTGGCCGACCGAGGCCATTTTTTCATGCATGACCATCTGGCTGTGTAATTGAACCAACTCCTTCGTCCGGTCCTCAACCCGCTGTTCAAGCGTCTTGTTCGCCTCGAAAATCGCCAGTTCTGCTTCTTTACGCCTGCTTATATCGGCGTGTGTTCCGGCCATCCGCAGGGGTATGCCGTCTTCCAGCCACTCGACTACCCGACCCCGATCGTGTACCCATACCCAATGACCATTTTTGTGGCGCATCCGACATTCACAATCGTAGAGTTCAGTTTCCCCGGAAAAATGCTTTTGCAAGAGAATTTCTGAATGTTGCAGATCTTCTGGATGGCAGCGGTCCAGCCAGGTCTGTATACTGACTGGCTCGAGTTCAGTCAGCGAATATCCTACAATATCAGCCCACCGCTCATTGAACACGGTTTCTCCTGTCGGCACAAACCATTCCCACACCCCAATATCGGTTGCGTAAACTACCAGCTCAAGACGTTCTCTGCCCTCGGCCGCCTGTTTTTCCGCCTTTCGCCGCTGTTCGATTTCTTGAGTCAGTCTTTCATTCGTTGCCCTGATCTCAACCTGTTGCCGATTTACCTCGTCGAGTCTGGCAGCCAGCACCTGGGTTCTCGTTTTTTGCCTGATGGCCAGCCAAGTAACTCCAATGACGACAAGAAATACCAGCGACATGATGCCGACTAATCGATACGGACTAAGGGGGTTGATAATATATTTTTATTCTACAAATTGAACAACCCGGATCGCCATGCCCCCAAGTCGGCTGGCAATGACAAGGTACTCTTTCTTGTCGTCTTCACCATTATTTAAAAATAAATGCGTTGTCTGTTGGCCAAACCCCTTCGACGTTTCGTCCTTGTGGTCGTGCCAAACCGTGGCAGCCAAACCCCGCTGCAGATTGTCTTCGAGGGTCTTGTCCAAGACTCTATCGGAGCACCACTCGCTGTTTTCAATACTCAAGATGAGATGGTCGGCATATCCCTCTTGTTCCTTATCAGTGCTGCCCTGGCCAGTGCTGAAAATCTGTCGGTGTATTGCATGAATCGGTATCCAACCGGCAACATAGCCGACGACCTTTTCCTGTTGCAATACAGCAGCGGTAAACAACAGACAGGAGGGATTGCTCCGGTCCAGCTGAACCATTGGTTCTAGTTCGGTTTTCTCGATCACCTGCCGGGCCCCTTTTTGGGTAAAAAATGGCGTTGCCCCCTGGTAACCGACCAGCGTTTCTCCATCGGCGTCAAGCAGCAGCATCTGCACGTACATGCCGGCAATTCCATGGATATTGGTTGTGCTGCGATGCTGAAACTGTTTATAGATTTGGCTCAAGCTACCCTTCAGGCCATATTCTTTTGACATGCCAAGTGCTTTGTTGGTGAAATAAGCCTCGACCACATCGCTTGCTGCAAGTTCAAGGAGATCATTTTTTCGTTCCTTGATAAAAAAACCGACCTCCAGCGCCCTATCCTCGAGGTTTTCTTCCAATCTTATGAGGGCAGCGTCCTGCAGTCGTTTCTGCGAAATAAACGTATAGCCCAGCAAATAGCAGGTCATGCCGAAGACCAGAATGATGGCGAGGATAGGAATACCACGCCAGGACCAATCAAAAGCGAAATAGCGGTGAGTCTTTCTTACAGTTTCCATTAGGCGGCAAAACCAACTTAATTGGTGAAAAATTCCGGATAATAATCAAAGACTACCGGGTAATATTTTTTCGCTAATTTGGCATACGTACCATCGGCCTTGATACGCGCAAAAAATCGATTGTACTCGAGGCGCAAGGAGTCATCATCCCGGCGAAATCCTTCAGCCATGAATTGCTGCGGGGAAATCGGTCCGACGACCAGGGTCATACCCGGCCATTTGCCCATAGCCACCAGTGCATCGGGAACATCGAGCAGGCCTGTTTCGGCAGCACCATTGATAACCGCCGGGGCAATATCGTTGAGGCTGCCATCAAATAATAAAGGATGAGCCCCGACTGCATCCAGGCTGTAAAGTGCCGGATCAAGACAGGTATCGAGTTTGCCGAGAACACTTTTGTTGGCGATGACCGCCTTGACTGCAGCAATATCCAGTTCGATATCCCCGGATGGAGTTATCGGGCGAATTCCGGAATCGGTCCTGACAACAAGCCAGACCTGGGTGGGAAAAGTCGGCGTCGAGAATTTAAGAACCTTCTCCCGCCACGGCAAAATAGTCAGACCATTGCAAATGACATCGCCTTTGATCGGCGCCGTACCGGTGACTTTCACATCATCTCCAACCGACACCACCAGCTTGCCTGTCAGGTCGGCAATGCTATCGGCCCAGGAAGTTTGCACGAACTGATATTTCACCCCTAGATGTTCTGCAAAGAGTTGCATGAGCTCAACCGACAAACCATCACCTGTACCGGTGACGAAGTTGGCGTAGGGAACCCCGAGATGCCGCAGGACCCCCCGTTTCCTGATCCCTTCAAGATCATTTTGTTCGGCCAGAGCCGAAGCTGCCAAAGCTAACACAACAAGCAAAACCACCCATATCTTTTTCATGTCCCCACCCTCTTTACTACTATTTGAATGCACTTTCCGCCTCTCCCCAAAACAATCGGCGTTTTGCTCCTTGACTCTCTATTTAGCTGTTTCTTGTTGAAAACAGCTATTATTCACTTGATACGGTAAGCAACTGCTGTGAACAATTTTTCACAGGCAACCCCCCTGAATTTGCTGCTCGCCTGCAAAAAACACCTTGCCGCCAACCGTCAACGACTCGGCGTGCAGCATGGAGATACCAGCAGGATCAGTAAATCCGCCTTCCAGTTGGTTGCCCGCGGGAAAGCCTGAATGAAGGGTAGCCCGTGGCGCAATCGTGACAATTGTTTTGGTCTTTTAGTGGAAGCGTAAGCAGAAAAGCGCATGTTCAAACTATACACGTCTAATTGTAAAAGAAAAAGATCGGAGCGCTTTTTCACCCGCGCGAATTGGTTCCGCGACACCGCCATGAAGTCCCGGCCGGTTAAAACACTCCGCTCCGGCTCCCATGGTGGTTTGAATCTGAATAATATCGGATTCAGCGCACTATTTATGGCTCAAGATGGTCGGCCACCGAGGTTCGTCATTACGAGTCTTTCCTTTTACTGCCTGCAGATCCACCCAGAGTTGTTGGTATTAACATACTGGAAGCTTCAACGCTAATCAAAATTGAACCACCTCTGCTAACGAAAACTGAGCCACCTGCGCCATCTCTTTTTTTCTGAAATCCTGCATTCCCCTCCTTTTTATTTTCCCATCTGATTGCTGATCTGCTCA
>Ga0209697_10008364_pt1 | contig 11770 bp, 10 predicted proteins | sample AliMusrvi5mmetaG_FD_184115 | JGI IMG/M metagenome (GOLD analysis project Ga0209697, IMG submission 184115) | Freshwater lake bacterial and archeal communities from Alinen Mustajarvi, Finland, to study Microbial Dark Matter (Phase II) - Alinen... | ecosystem: Environmental > Aquatic > Freshwater... | reverse complement strand
TTCTGGTAGTGTAGCGAGGGGGAATGCTGGTGATTGATCCATCGGTAATCCTCCATTGGTTATAAGAAGGGTACCGATTGTAGCAGATCACTTTTATGGTGTCATGGCAGGCTTGCCGAAAAGACACAGCTCTCCATAAACTATTGATCCTTCCGTTTAGGATGATATACAGAAAAGCGAAAATCCGATCATAACAAATTTTTCGAGAATATTTTGCGAAATATTGGTAAATTACAACCTATTATATGGGTCGATGAAGTAAAAAATCAGTATTTGTCAGTATTGGAAACATGCCACCGTCCCTGTACTAGCCGGGGAGATCTACAGGTTAGCAGAATAACTTGTTACCCTAGAAAATGAATAATCCTAAAAGAACTATAAGCCAGATGAGAGGAAACATTGGTTCCGCATCATTTGAACTTTTCGTAAATAGAAAATTAAATTGGATTTTTCGACCTGTGCATCAAGAGCATGATTTTGGGGTAGATGGATATATAGATATTGTAGAAAATGGAGAAGTAACCGGAGCTTCACTAGCGGTACAAATAAAATGCGGAGATAGTTACTTATCAAAAAAATCCCTTGGTGGCTATAAATATGAAGGATCTATACGGCATCTTAATTACTATGAAAATATACAAGAACCTGTACTGCTTATAGTTCTTGATGGAGAAGGTAGAGAAGGGTGGTGGGTTGAATTTAAATTATCAAAAACATTGCCAGGAAATAGCGAAGATACATGGTGGCTTGAAGTTCCAGCGCAAAACAAGCTTTCTTCCGAGGTTTCTACCATTTGGACAAAAATAGCAGGGCCTGTTCAAGATTATAGCAAAGCGATACAAGAGCAATGGATTAGAGACCGTCTATATTCAGTTAGTACACATTTAATATACGGTATCAATAAAGCTCATATTCTCGCCGGTAATATAGAACCATTGTTTGAATGGCAATCCCAACTGATGAAAACTAAGGAAATGATGTTAAGCAAACGTGGCAAGGTTGAATTTTGGTTTCCTGAATGGCTTAATGACAAAAGAGAATTATATCGAATTCCGGAAGTTAGAAAATACATGAAGTCAACCTTAGTAAATGGTTTTCCTTGGATATTTTGGCTACTGCCTGGTGGCTCTTGGTCAAGTTATAAATTATTATTTTCATGTACTACCACTGTTGATTCTGATGCTCGTGTTGGCAATAGTATGAGAATTGAAACAAGTCCAGAGGCAAGAGCTGAATGGATTATGTTAAATTATCATAACTTGAATATGTTGACAGAAACAAATAATCTTTCAGAAGATATAAATCGTGAAATGTCTGAGAACCTTCATTCATTTATTGTCAACGAATTTGTATATGATTGAAAAGAAAGGGTAACCACCGGCTCCACACAGACCCTGCAAACAACGCGGGTCCGGTGAACCGGAACGTCGTTCTGAACACTTCGGGAAGATAGGAGTCACTCGACACAAAATGGATAAGAAGATTTCTGCAATTTGGTTGCAGATTGCATGTGCAATTACTGTTGTTTTCGGTTTGGTATCTGCTGCCGCCAGTTTTCCTCCTACTGATGGACTTTGGTTGTTTTTGTTTGACTTGCTTAAATGGCCCATCGATGGAAACCCCTCCCAATTCGATCTTACTTCTCGGGCACTAAATGCTGTTCTCGGAGGTGTTATGGTTGGCTGGGGAACCATGATGTTTCTTCTCGTACGCAATTTCCTCAATAATGATTTTGCCATTGTAAGAAAGGTAATGCTCGTTGGTATCGTGTCTTGGTTTGGCATCGACAGTACGGGGTCATTCTTTGCAGAACTTCCTGGAAACGTAGTTCTCAATATCTGCTTTCTCTGTCTATTCCTTCCTCCTCTTCTATTTGTTAAGAATGAAAAATAGCCATAAAGAAAAATAGAATGAACCGGAATATTGAGAGTAGAAGAATATAATTGCCAGGAAAATCAATAAAAAGCCAACAATGCAATACAGCCGATCATTACGCGCTGGTTGATTATTTCTGAATACATCATGAATATCACTATCGCGCCCATCGCCACATCTCATTGCCGAGGATTTCACGCCTGTCTTGATACAGTTGCACGAGAAAAGAAATACCTTGCGCAAATTGAGGCACTCCCGCTTCACCGCATCGAGGGTTTCGTTCAAGACAGCGTAGCAAACGACTCAGTACAGTTTGTGGCTCTCGACGGAGAGCGCGTTATTGGCTGGGCAGACATATTTCCGGCTTGGGCAAGCGCCGTATCTCACCGTGGGAGCCTTGGCATGGGTGTGCTACCTGAGTATCGAGGACAAGGAATCGGACGCCAACTACTTGAGGCCAGCATTGCCAAGGCTTGGAAGAAAGGCATAACCCGCATTGAGCTGGAGGTTCGTGCTGACAACGAACATGCAATCAAGTTATATGAAAAAGTTGGCTTCGTCCACGAGGCACGTAAGCATCAAGCAATGCGCTTCGATGGCGTGTATTACGATGCCATTCAAATGTGTTTGATTGCCGAAAATGCTGTCTGACCCTACACGCAAGCAGGACTGCGCAAAAGCGCACAGCCCCTTAGCTCTTCATTGGGCGTCAGTGAACGTAGGGTGAAAGCCCGGCCATTCATCAACACAAGCTGGAGGGGATCAAAATGAAACCCACGTACTTTGACCTTACTGTTCGCGATCTCAGTAAGGCGTCGAATGGTGTCAGGCTGAGAAGATTGGAAGTTACCAGCCATGCGTTTGTGAGAGTTGCGAAACAACTCGTCTGGCAGAGTATCTTCGTGTTACATCATGAATTCTCGGTTGCTACGAACTCTATCACAACATTGCCACAGGACGTCCGGACGAAAAGTGGATTCTCGCTATCTGCATCCCTTTGAAAAGGCAATAGCCTTTCCTTTTTTTGTCAAGATTAACATCCAACCAATGGTTGCAGCATTCGGAGCGATCCTCGGCAGTCAACGTACATTTTCTTACAAATTGTTACAAAAAGTTGACAGCATGAGGAATGCTCTGCCGGGTATACTGGCGCCGAAATTATCGAAAAATGGCCGAACTATTCGGTAATGGCTCATAAGATTGAACATTAATAAAAAACGAGAGACTGACCGATGGCAATACCCACATCCCGAACCCACGAAGCCGGCCGGCTGCAGTTTTCCCGAGATCTTTGTAATGGTTGCGGCCTTTGTGTGCAGGTATGCAAGGACTTTGGCATAGAAATCGTCGATGGCAAAGTGCAAGCCACCGGCCATTCCATCTTCGGTTGTATCGGTTGCGGACACTGCATGGCCATCTGTCCGCAGGGGGCGATTGTCGTCAACGGCCGCTGCATTTCGGAATCCGATCTCACGGAGCTTCCCGGCAAGGAAGAAGGAAGTCGGTATCAGCCGCTGTTTAACCTTCTGCAGAGGCGCCGGTCGATCCGTGAATTCAAGGAAAAGGTGGTGGAACACGAGTTGATTGAACAAGTTCTGGAGGCAGTACGGACAGCCCCGATGGGATTGCCGCCCTCCGACGTCCATGTTCTGGTGTTCGACAGCCGGGAGAAGGTCAGGAAATTCTCACAGGATTTCTGTACCTATCTGGAGAAATTGAAGTGGCTTGTCTCGCCTTGGTTTCTCGCGATCATGCGGCCATTCTGGGGCAAGGAAAACGATGCACTGTTCAAGGATTTTGTTCGTCCCCTCATCTCCTGTTATACCGGTGCCATGGCCCGTGGCGAGAATCTTGTTACCTATGATGCCCCGGTGGCGCTCTATTTTTACGGCTCACCCTATTGCGACCCGGCCGATCCGATCGTAGCCGCCACCTATGCCATGCTCGCCGCCGAATCCCTGGGGCTCGGCACCTGCATGCTGGGCGGCATGCATCCTCTCATCCAGAATGGGAGATCGGCTCGTAGATTCAGGGAACAGCAGGGAATCCGGTATGCCAGCCGCGAAGGATTGATGGTTATTATGGGGTATCCCCGGGTTGTGTATCAAAAGGGAATTAACCGAACCCTTGCGGCTATTGATTGGTATTCCTGACAACATCAAAAAAATCTGACTACGGTCGATAATTTTTCTTGACGAATTCCTCTGCGGCATTATATTTCCGACCGTAGTCAAGTTTTCCTTCAGGGAGTATTCTCCCGGTAGAGAAAAGAAGATGACGACAAGGGACGTGAACATCTCTTCCTCCGCATCCCCGTTTTAAACAATCACAACTGGTTAAGAAAAATGAAAAGGCTGAATCCTACTAAAACATTGAGTATTGTCGCCGTGTTATTGTTTTTGTCAGGCACTGTCTGGTGGCGGGTCAATGCTACCGGCGCCGAGGACAACAGTGCCGGCAGCGCGTCGCGGGAGGCGCCGGGGGCGAAACCGGCCTTGACCGTCACCACGGTAACGCCGACGGCGATGGAATGGCCGATAAAACTGAGCGCCACCGGCAACATCGAGGCATGGCAGGAGGCTTTGGTCGGATCCGAGGTCAATGGTTTACGCCTCACCGAAGTACGGGGCAATGTCGGAGAAATGGTCCGTCGCGGCCAAATTCTTGCGGTCTTTTCCGATGTGACGATTAAGGCCGATGTGGCCATTGCCAAGGCGGCGGTGGCCGAGGTGGAGGCGATGCTGGCCGAGGCCAGGGCCAATGCCGACCGGACCAGGAAAACCCAGGCCCCTGGGGTGATGAGCGCCCAGCAGATCAGCGGCTACCTCACCGCCGAACAAACTGCCTCGGCCCGTTTGGAATCGGCTAGGGCGCAGTTGGTGAATCAGCAGACACGGCTCGAACAGACTCAGCTGCTCGCTCCGGACGATGGCCTGATCTCCTCGCGCACGGCGACGGTGGGGGCGGTAGTGCAGGCCGGGCAGGAACTCTTCCGTCTCATTCGAGCAAACAGGCTTGAGTGGCGCGCCGAGGTGACGGCGGCGGACCTGCCCCGACTGCAGGAAGGACAGACCGTGACGCTTGCGGCCGCGGGCGGCATTACCCAAAAGGGCACGGTGCGGATGGTGGCGCCGACCGTCGACCGCCAGACCCGCATGGCGATCATCTATGTCGATATTTCCTCCGATACGGGGTTTAAGGCCGGGATGTTCGCCCGTGGCGATTTCGCCTTGGGACAGAGCACGGTGCTTGCTCTGCCGCAAAATGCCATCGTCCAGCGCGAGGGCTTTAATTATGTCTATCGTCTCGAAAACGACAACAAGGTGTCGCAGCTGAAAGTAGAGATCGGCCGCCGACAGGGCGATCAGGTGGAGATCACCGCCGGCCTTGAGCCGGAGGCGAAACTGGTGGCCACCGGTACCGCTTTTCTCGCCGACGGCGATACGGTGCGCGTCGTTGAAAATTCCGACGGCCAGGTAAGGAGCTGATAATGAACGTTTCCTCCTGGTCGATAAAGAACCCGATCCCGGCCATTCTCCTCTTCATCCTCCTGACCATCGCCGGCCTCATGAGCTTTCGGGCGATGAAAATTCAGAACTTCCCCGATATCGATCTGCCGACGGTGACGGTGACGGCTCTCTTGCCCGGTGCCTCTCCCTCGCAGATGGAAATGGAGATTGCCAGGAAGATCGAGAATTCCCTGGCCTCCCTGCAGGGCATCAAGCATATTTATACCAAAGCACAGGACGGCAGTGCCTCGGTTACCGCCGAGTTTCGTCTGGAAAAGGCCACCGCCGAGGCGGTTGACGATGTCCGCGATGCGGTGTCGCGCATCCGCTCCGACCTGCCCGGCGACCTGCGCGATCCGGTCATTTCCAAGATGGACCTGGCGGGAATGCCGATCATCACCTATACCGTCGCCTCCGAGCGCATGGACGCCGAGGCCTTGTCGTGGTTCGTCGACAATGCGGTAACCAAGGATATGCTGTCGATTCGCGGCGTTGGCGCAGTTGCCAGGGTCGGCGGGGTATCGCGGGAGGTGCAGGTGGAGATCGATCCCGAACGCCTCCTGGCGCTTAACGTCACCGCCGCCGACGTCTCGCGCCAGTTGCGGCAGATCGAGCAGGAAGCCCCCGGCGGCCGGGCCGAGGTGGGAGGGGTGGAGCAATCCATTCGCATGCTCGCGACGGTGCAGACCGCCGAAGAACTGGCCAGGATGGACATCACCCTCTCCGACGGCCGGCATATCCGCCTGGATCAGATCGCCAGCGTCAAGGATACCGTCGCCGAACAACGCTCGGCTGCACTTTTAAACGGCAAGCCGGTGGTCGGTTTCGAGATCACCCGCTCCCGCGGTGCCGGCGAGGTTGAGGTGGTTGATGGGGTGCGGGCGGAAATCAAAAAACTGGAGGCCAAGCACCCGGAGGTCGCATTTACCGAGGCCTTCAATTTTGTCGATCCGGTGGAGGACAACTACTCCGGTTCGATGGCTCTCCTCTACGAGGGGGCGCTCCTCGCGGTGATCGTCGTCTGGTTTTTCCTCCGCGACTGGCGGGCCACCTTCGTCTCGGCGACGGCCCTGCCGCTGTCGATCATCCCGGCCTTTGCGGTCATGTATCTCCTTGGGTTTTCGATCAATGTGGTTACTCTCCTCAGCCTGTCGCTCGTAGTCGGTATTCTCGTCGATGATGCAATCGTCGAAATCGAGAACATCATGCGCCACCTGCGCATGGGCAAGTCGCCGTATCAGGCGGCCATGGAAGCGGCCGACGAGATTGGACTCGCGGTCATCGCCACCACCTTTTCCCTTATCGCCGTCTTTTTGCCGACCGCCTTCATGAGCGGCATTGTCGGCAAGTTCTTTGTGCAATTCGGCTGGACCGCCTCCATCGCCGTCTTCTTTTCCCTGGTGGTGGCGCGGATGCTGACGCCGATGATGGCGGCATATATACTGAAACCCTTCGTCAAGTCGTACCGGGAACCGCGCTGGCTGGTTCACTATACGCACTGGGCGGCTTGGTGCCTGAAGAATCGCCTCTATACCATGCTCCTCGTGGCGGTATTTTTCGTTGGTTCCTTCGTCCTGGCAAGCATGCTGCCGACCGGTTTCATGCCGGCCGACGATGTATCGCAGACCATGATCAGCATTGAATTACCGCCAGGCAGTACCTTTCAGCAGACCTTGGCGACGGCGGAACAGGCGCGGAAAGCGGTGGAAAAAAATTCCCACGTCAAGATGATCTATACTGCCGTCGGCGGCGGTGCTTCCGGCGGCGATCCCTTTGCCCTGCAGGGGGCGGCGGAGGTTCGCAAGGCCAATCTGACCCTCAACCTGACGCCGCGCGGCGAGCGGTCGGGCATGAAAAAGCAGGTGATCGAGGATCAGCTGCGTCAGGCGGTGGAAGGGCTGCCCGGCGCCCGGTTCAGGGTTGGCATGGGCGGCGGCGGCGAGAAATATCAGCTGGTCCTGGCCAGTGAAGACGGCCAGGCGCTGACCAGCGCAGCCCGGACGGTCGAACGGGAACTGCGCTCGATTCGCGGCATCGGCAATGTCACCTCGACCGCAAGCCTTGTCCGTCCGGAACTTACCGCCCGCCCGGACTTCGCGCGGGCAGCCGACCTCGGCGTTACCTCGGCGGCGATTGCCGACACCCTGCGGATCGCCACCGCCGGCGACTATAACCAGTCTCTGGCCAAACTGAATCTTGCCCTGCGCCAGGTGCCGATTGTCGTCAAACTGCGTTCCGATGCCCGGCAGGACATCGACCTGCTGTCGCGGCTGGCGGTGCCCGGAGCGCACGGGCCGGTGATGCTCGGCAATGTCGCCCACCTGGCGATCAGCAGCGGCCCTACGGAAATCGATCGCTATGATCGGCGGCGCAATGTCAATTTCGACATCGAATTAAACGGCATGCCCATGGGCGATGTCGAGAAAAAGGTCCTGGCCCTGCCTTCGCTTGTCCATCCGCCCCCCGGCGTGACCAAGGCGCCGGTCGGCGATGCCGAGGCCATGGCCGAGCTTTTTGCCGGCTTTAGTCTGGCGATGTTTACCGGGGTGTTGTGTATCTACATAGTCCTCGTCCTGCTGTTCAAGGATTTCTTCCAGCCGGTATCCATCCTTGCGGCCCTGGTGCTCTCCATTCCCGGCGCCTTTATCGGCCTTTTTATCACCCGGACGGCGATGTCGATGCCGGCGATGATCGGCCTTATCATGCTCATGGGAATTGCCACGAAAAACTCGATCCTCCTGGTCGAATATGTCATCATGGCCCGGCGCGACCATGGGATGAGCCGCTGGGAGGCGCTGCTCGACTCGTGTATGAAGCGTGCCCGGCCGATCATCATGACGACCATCGCCATGGGCGCCGGTATGATTCCGATCGCCCTCGGCATGGGCACCGACTCGAGTTTTCGTTCACCGATGGCGATTGTCGTCATCTTTGGTCTGATAACTTCGACCTTTTTGAGTCTTCTGGTTATCCCGGTGGTGTTTTCCTTTGTCGATGATGTCCTGCAATGGTTTGCCGGATGGCGGCGCAAAGGCCGGACCGCAATCCCCGACGGCTTGTTGACTCAGCCTGTGGCAGAGGACCGGTAATTAAATCTCTCTCTTTTTCGAAGATATTCATTATGATATCACATGCTTTGCTGAGTCCCATACGGATTTTTGCAGTAACCATACTGGTCGGATTAACCGGCTGCGCTGCGGTCGGGCCCACCTACCAGAAACCTGAGCCGGAGCTGCCTGCCCAGTGGGCCGAGGGCGGCGGTACATCGGCTATGCCGGTGGTCGCCCTCGACACCTGGTGGACGCAGTTTAAAGACCCGCTTCTCGATTCCCTGGTGCGCCGCGCCATCGCCGCCAACCACGATCTCCGCCTTGCCGATACCCGCCTCCGCGAGGCAAGAGCCCAGCGGCAACTGGCGGGGGCGGCCCGGGTTCCCGCAATCAATGCCTCCAGCGCCTACAGTAAAAGCCGCAGTTATGAAAATACCCAGAATGGCGATGTGAAGGCCGATCTCTATCAGGTCGGTTTCGATGCCGGCTGGGAGATTGATATTTTTGGTGGGGTGCGGCGCTCGATCGAAGCAGCGGATGCCTCGGTTGCCGTTTCCGAGGAGGACCGACGCGACGTCCTCGTCACCCTCATGGGTGAAGTGGCGAGGAATTACCTAGAACTGCGCGGCAGCCAGCAACGGCTGGTGATAGCCCGAAAAAATATCGCCAATCAGCAGGAAACCGTGCAGCTCGTTGAGAAACGGGCCGAGATCGGTCTCTCCGGGGAACTGGAAGTCGAACAGGCGAAAAATCAGCTGTACCTGACCAAATCGAGGGCTACGGATATCGAGACCACCACCCGCCAGACCATGCACCGCATGGCCTTGCTCCTCGGAGAACAACCGCAGGCCCTGGTTGCAGAGCTGTCACCGGAAGCGCTGCTGCCGGCGGCTCCCCCAGAAATCCCTCTCACCCTGCCCTCCGATCTTCTTCGTCGCCGACCGGACATTCGCCGGGCCGAGCGGCAGCTGGCGGCGGCAACGGCGGAAGTCGGTGTTGCTACCGCCGAGCTTTTCCCCCGCTTTTCCTTGGGGCTGCTCGGTGGACTGCAGAGCCAAAACCTGTCAGATCTCGTCACTTCCGGCAGCCGTTTCTGGTCCCTTGGTCCGACGGTGAAATGGTCGCTCTTTGACGGCGGCAGGGCCCGTGCCGGCGTTGAAGTGCAAGATGCCCGGAGGGAGAGGGCGGAGATCGGCTATGAAAAGACAGTACTGGCAGCTCTTGGCGACGTGGAAAACGCCCTTGTTGCCCTTGCCTTGGAAAAAGAGAACAGAAAAAACCTGGGCGCAGCGGTTGTCTCTGCCCAGCGGGCGGCGTCGCTTGCCGGCGGTCAGTATCAGCTGGGTTTGGTCGATTTTCTCAACGTCTTGCAGACCGAGACATCACTCAGCCAATCCGAGGACCAGCTGGTGCAGAGCGACCAGCGGCTTGCCACCAATGTGGTGAGCCTGTTCAAGGCTCTGGGCGGGGGGTGGGACCCGGCAGCGGAAGAGACAAGCCGTATGCCGAGCCGGCAGGGGCCTTCTTCGCCCGGAGTTGTTGTTGCCGGCAATGCCATGCCTGAGTAATGCCATCGCCTTTTTATCACCCAGAGAAAACCTATGGAAAGCAGACGAGAAAAGAAAAAGAAGGAGACCCGGCAGGCGATCATGCAGGCGGCGATGACCCTTTTCAGCGAAAAAGGCTTTGATCAGACCAGTATCGAAGAGCTGGCCAAGGCGGCCGGCATCGGCAAGGGCACGATCTATGGCTACTTTGAAACCAAAACCGATATCCTCCACGCCTTCTGCGAGGACGAACTGGAGTGCCTGCATAAGGAACTCACCACCTATGCCGACCGGGAAATACCCATCCTTCAACAGATGGTGAAGATTTACATGACAGAATTCAAACAAATAACCGAGAATCGCGAGTTTGGCCGCCTGTTCATGCAGCAGACCACCTTTCCCCGCGATGCCGATCTCAAGCGGCATCTGGAACACGAAAACAACTATTTCAAACTGCTTTTCCCGCTTTTAGAGAAGGCGCAGGAGCGGGGAGAGTTACGCAAGGATTTGGATCTCCTCTATATCACCGGGCATTTTTATGGCCTGTATCTGCTCCTCGTGTCGGCATGGTTCAGCGGCAGAATTCAAACCGAAGAGGCGGAATACGCCCTCGAAGCTGTCTTTAGCCAGGCTATGGAAGGCTTGCAGCCGAGGTTGTGATCTATTTCGCCAAGCTCTTTGTCTATGCCCTGATGAACAATCATTTCCATCTTGATACCCTCGGTAAGAGCGGTTAGGGTAGTTATGGGGTCAAATCTTCATTGTTGACAAACGCCAGTTTTTAACGTACAAGAAACCATGGCAAGACCAATACGCATCCAATACCCAGGAGCCGTGTATCACGTAACGTGCCGCGGCAACGAACGGCAAAGCATCTTCCGGGACGATGAGGACCGGGCAAAGTTCCTCCGCCTTCTGTCCCTGTCGCTCACTATCTATTCCGTCAAGCTCTTTGCCTATGTCCTGATGAACAATCATTTCCATCTTCTGGTGGAAACTCCGCTCGGCAATCTGGGCGAATTCATGCGCCATTTCAATATAACCTACACGGGTTATTTCAACCGTCGCAGCAATCGTGCAGGCCACCTCTATCAGGGAAGATATAAGAGTGTTCTGGTGGAAAAAGAAGCCTACCTTTCCATCCTGTCCCGTTATATCCATCTGAATCCGATACGGATAATGCGCCTTGGCAAGAAGACGGTTGAAGAAAGGCTGGACGAGCTTTTCCGCCATACTTGGAGCAGCCTGCATGGCTATCTCGACGGAAAAAGACGGGAAGAATTTCTCGACTACACGCTCGTGCTGGCGGCTTACGGCGGCGATACCCGGAAGGGGAGAAATGCCTATCGGAAACATATTTACACCGATATCACCGAAGGACTTGAGGTGAAGAGCGACATTTTCGCCCAGAGCGTTCTCGGTGGTGGTGACTTCATCCGCTGGGTGAAAGAGACGTTTCTTGTAGAAATGGAATCGCGGGAACAGCCATCGACCGGGAAAATCCAACGCTATCTGCAGAAAGAAACGATACTTGCGTGTATCAAAAGGGAAACGGGAAAGGATCTCGATTCGCTCAAAAAAGAAAAAGGCGATCTGCGGCGGATAACGATGGAGCTGCTGTACAGGTGCGGGGGATTGAAAGGACCGGAGATCGGTGCCCTTTTCGGGCTTGGCTACTGTGCCGTGAGTCAGGAGAGGAAAAGACTACAGGAACGAATGGCGCAGGACAACGGCATACGGGAGATTATGGAGAGGTTGGAAAGGGGTTTGTCAACAATGAAGATTTGAC
>Ga0209697_10008363_pt1 | contig 11772 bp, 9 predicted proteins | sample AliMusrvi5mmetaG_FD_184115 | JGI IMG/M metagenome (GOLD analysis project Ga0209697, IMG submission 184115) | Freshwater lake bacterial and archeal communities from Alinen Mustajarvi, Finland, to study Microbial Dark Matter (Phase II) - Alinen... | ecosystem: Environmental > Aquatic > Freshwater... | reverse complement strand
TGCGGGCTCGGAATCACCACCACGCTGGTCAGTTCGCCGACCTTGCGCACGGAGGCGGCTCCGGCGTCGGTGGCGGCCTTTACGGCCCCGACATCACCTTCCACGAAGGCGGTGACAAGTCCCGAACCTACAGAGACCCATCCGGCGAAGGAGACGCGCGCTGCCTTGAGCATCGCATCGGTGCCTTCGATCATGGCCACAAGGCCCTTGGTTTCGATCATTCCCAGTGCTTGTTTCATTTATATAACTCGATGTCTTTCGTAAGGTGCAGACCGCAGGCGTTGGCCTCGTCGGTATCCATGTGGACGTTCAGCAGGACCGCCGGATCGACGCGTACCTGCACGCGGTTGAATGTCACGCTTGCCGCGCCGCCTACGCGCAGCTTCATAAAGTCTTTGTGCTTGACGCCGTAATAAGCGGCCTCGTCCGGATTCATGTGGACGTGAATCGCAGCGCGGATCACGCCTTCCTTCAACTCCACCATGCCTTTGGGACCCATAAGGAAGCAGCCCGGAGTGCCAGCGATGTCGCCGGAGAGGCGGATCGGCGCGTCGATGCCGAGCATGATCGCATCCGTGAACGCGAGCTCCACCTGTGACTGCTTGCGTAGCGGACCAAGGATGCGAAGGTTCGAGATCAGACGGCTGCGAGGACCGATGATGGTGACCGTTTCCTTGGCGGCGAAGTTGCCGGGCTGGTACAGATCGCGGAAAACGGTGAGCTCATGGCCTTTGCCGTAGAGGATGTCGAGATCCTCGCGACTGACGTGGCAATGGCGGGCGGAGGCGTCAACAACCAGGGTCGGGGCGTGCTTGCCCTGAGGTTTGCGAACGCTGGCCTCGACGATATCGCGGACGATCTTTTCGATCTCTTCGCGGCGGATTGGTAAATCGGGTTGAGCGGCTGGCATGTCCATCCGGTTTTATGGTTCCGGGGTGATTTGGAACGTTAAGGGCAATGATAACAAGATGTGGCGGAGGGGGTCAAACCGGGTGTCATGCGAGGATTGTTCCCGGTTGCGTTTATCATGGAAAGGATGCGATTCCTGACTCTGACTTTATTTGCGGCCTCGGCCATCCACGCACAAAGGAACGTTGCGCTACCTCCTTTCGTCACGCTGCCTCCGGAAACGATTGTTCCTCCCGGCGGCAAGGACGCGCAATCAAGGCACGAAGCCTGGGGAGAGGTGGAGTACAGCAAGCCGGTGGGCATTCAGCGCGGCGAGCACTGGAGGGCGAACATCCTCTATCCTGTTGCGTCCACTGGAGTCGCGAAGCCGAAGGGTACCGATGTCTTCGCGAAGATTGGGCCGGCCCTGCAGGCAGGTGGTTGGACCGTTGTCCTTTCGAACCCGCAGTCCAATCCATTTAGCGCGCTGCTGCATTACCAGAAGGACAAAGAGGCGTGGGTCTTCATCCAGATTTTCGGAGCCAGCGACATCCGTCTCGATCTGATCATTAAAGGGGCGCAGCCGATGCAGTTCGAATTGCCTAAGCCTGCCGCAGTGGCTCCCGTTGTCAATCCGAAGACCGGCGACTTTCCCGAACTGCCGCCGCTACCCGGGTCGAAGTATGAGTCCGGCGCAATGAGGACGCCGATGAAGATGAATATCCCATCGCCAACCGGCAAGCGCGAGGATACCATTGTTGCGAAGGCTGCGATCTTCAAAAGCTACACCAAGCCGGATCTATCGACGGTGCAGTTCTCCACCGTATATATCGCCGCGATGAAGGCCGTTGGTTGGACAATTGTTGAATCCTCGCAAGGCCTGCGGCAAACCGACGCGACCATCACAGCGCATTATGGCAAAGACGGCAGAAACGCCTGGGCGTATTTGCATCACACCGGTGGCGGCTATGAGATCTTCGAGGGCGAGGACCCTGCGGACGATCTCTCGAAAGAGTTTGCGAAGTCATGCCATGTGGCGCTGTATGGCGTGCTGTTCGATTTCGACAAGGCGACTCTGCGTCCTGAGTCGGACGCAGTGCTGACCCGCGCTGTTGCGCTGATTGAATCCACCAAGGGGGCGGCGATCGAAGTGCAAGGTCACACCGATGGCGTTGGTAACGATGCCTACAATCAGAAGCTCTCCGAGGCGCGGGCCGCTTCCGTTGTTACATGGCTAACCGCTCATAAGATTCCGGCCGCGCAACTCAAGTCGAAAGGCTACGGCAAGACCAAACCGGTCGCCGATAATAACTCCGATGAGGGGCGTGCCAAGAATCGCCGTGTGGAGATCTCGCGGGCGGATTGCGCGAAGTAGCTGGAGCCGTTACGGCCGGGCGGCAACGTCGGCGTATTTGCCGCCCTCAACCACGCGAATCTCGTCGTGGTAAATCACTTTTTTCGGAATGATGAGCTTCTGCTCATTAAACTTGCTGCTCGGAAGATCTTTCCACGCCGGATGATAGATACCGATTTTGAAGTAGGGGCCCTTCGGGTCGTTGTAACTGTTCGGGCCCTTATGCGTCAGCACCGGTTTGCCATCCTGCCAGACCTCGATGATTCCGTCTTCTTTGTACGACCACTTCATGTGAAACACCCAGTCGGTCCATGCACCCTTGCGGAAACGACCTAGCGGAAACTGCTCGCGTTTCGACTCGTACTTGTCCCAGTCTTTCGCATCCTTAACCACTGCGGAAGAGGAGTTCACGCTGACCCGCCAATTGCTGCCATTGAGGGATAACGCCACCGGCGGGCGGCCCTTGCCGTCTCCTTCCACTTTGAACTGCTTCTTGTCTTCGCCTGCTGAGCCGTGCCATTGCGCGACGATGTCTCCATCCTGGGGATCGTCGATCCAGTCCTCAGGGATGAAGATACTGAAGCCGTACCAATAGTCTGAGAACAGCGGCACTCCGGACATCGCGATTTCGGAACGGAAAGACCCGAGGCGCCTTGGGACTTCAAAGCGAATCGAATGGCGGCCCGCGCGCACGGGGTTGTCGACGATGCGGACCAGTCCCGCGTCCTCAATGGCCTTGGGATCGTTCTTGATGCGCAGTGGATCTTTGTCGCCGTTGATGCCGTAGTGCCACTGGGGCTGGAGCTTTTTCTCGAAGCCTTCGAAGAAGAGATTCTTTTGTGGCAGGGCAGGGTACACGGCGAACAGCAGCAGAACAAGCGAGCGGCAGACTCTCATGCGGATAGCGTAGCATGCCGTCTTCATCAGGTATAATCCAGGTTTAATCCATGCCTATCACCCGGCGTACTTTCCTTTCCGCGACAGCCGCGATGGCGGCCCAGTCCGCCCGCCCAAACATTGTGCTACTTCTTGCCGATAACTGGGCATGGCCGCACGCCAGCTACTACGGCGACCCGGTGGTCAAGACTCCGACCTTTGACCGCCTTGCCAAAGAGGGCGCTGTCTTCACGCACTCCTTTGCGCCGAATCCTTCCTGCTCGCCCTCGCGGTCGCTACTGTTGACCGGCCAGCCGGCGCACCGGCTGGGCGAGGCGGCGAGTCTGTACGGCAACCTGTCGCCGGATGTCCCGACTTACAGCGGCTTACTCGAAAAGGCCGGCTACTTAGTCGGCTTTGAGGGCAAAGGCTGGGGACCGGGTTCGCCGGAAAAAGCCGGCTGGAAGCACAATCAGGCCGGAGTTTCTTATCCCGATTTCGATGCGTTTCTCAAGGCCCGTTCCAAAGGCCAGCCTTTCTGCTTCTGGTTTGGCAGCCACGATCCGCACGTGCCGTGGAATCGTGGACAGGAGCGCAAGCCGAAGATGGATCCCGCGCGGGTCAAGGTGCCGGCTCATCTGCCCGATAAAGCCGTGGTGCGCGACGACATTCTCAACTACTACTGCGAAGTCCAGCAGTTCGATTTCGAATGCGGCGAAATCATTGCCGCTTTGACAGCTGCAGGAGAACTCGATAACACCATCATCGTCATGACCAGCGACAACGCCCAGAGGTCTCGGTAACTGCTACGACCTTGGCGTGCGGACTCCGTTGGCGATTCGCTATCCGCGCCAGTTCAAGGCCGGCGTGGTGCGTGAGGATTATGTCTCGATCGGCGATCTGGCGCCGACATTTCTGGAACTCACCGGCCTGCCTATCCCGGCAGGCGTGACCGAAAAGAGCCTGCTTGCGAAACAGCGCCGCACGGAGATGTTCCTGGAGCGCGAGCGCCACGCGAACGTACGCAAGGGCGATCTGAGCTATCCTGTGCGCGGTGTGCGCACCGCGGAATACCTGTACCTACGCAACTTCGAGCCCGACCGCTGGCCCGCCGGAGATCCCGAATTTTACTGGGCGGTTGGACCGTACGGCGACGTGGACGATTCCCCGGTGAAGCAGATGCTGCTGAAGGACAAGCCGCAGCCGCACTTCGATCTCACCCTAGGCAGGCGTCCGGCCGAAGAGTTGTACGTGTTGAAGGACGATCCGGATCAGGTGCGCAACGTTGCCGCCGATCCCAAATACGCCAAAGTGAAGGCGCAGCTTGCCGCCAAAGTGCAACAGTGGATGGTCGCAACGAAGGACCCGCGTGCCACCAATCCGCACACTGACTTCTGGGACCGCGCGCCCTACTCCGGTGCGAAGTTCAAGGGCGCGCCGCCGGCCAACTGAGGTGCCGGCCTACGTGAGTCCCAACTCCGCGCGCACCCGGTTGATATCGTACGAGGGTTCGCCGTCCCTGCGCTTCCTCTCTTCGCCGTTCTCGAAATCCTTGAGCAGTGCCATCACTTGCGCACGGCCGGCCGGTGTCTTGACGGCTTGGCGAGCCGTCGTGCCTCCCAGTGCCGGCAGACTCAGATCAGGCCATTCCTTGTAGTGCTGCTCCATGTACTTTCCGATTAATTCATCGCGCACTGATTTGGGGATCTCGTCCTCTGCCGCTGGCTTGCTTCCAGTCCTCGCGGCCACTTGCCTCTTGAGTTCCGCTTGCGTGGTGAAATCGTCGCGCAGGTGATGCAGCAGGCCTTTCGCCACCTTCTCCAGCAGCTGTTTGCCACGCTCCAGCCGCTCTTTCGAGTTGCAGTCAAACTCCAGTTCGTTTCCGTTGAGCCTGATGTTGCCTAATACCGTCTCCTTCTTGTCCAGCCAGACAAGCCGTTCCTTCTCATCCTCTTTCAGCGCCGGGCAACTGCCAAGCGCCTGCAACACGGAATCCTTCTCTTCCATGCGGTACACCGCCTTCGAGATCAGGAGCTTTTCGCCATCGGTATTCGACAAGGCCATCGATTGGAACCAGTTTGCAGCGATCTGTTGCGACTGCCGGCGGATGTCCGGCCAATTCTGCTTGAGATAGGGCCGCCATTCCAGCCCTTTTTCCGTGCGTTGATCATCCATCCACTCGTGTAGCGCAGCAATGTTATGCCGCGGAACGGTCACGCCGATGCCGGCCAGTTCGGATCCGCGTTCGCCTGGAACTACGCGAGCCAGAAGGGCATCCCATTTCACGAGGTGCCTGGACGAACTCACGTCGTGAACCAAAATGGTTCCGCCAAAGATCAGATCCTTCAATGTCACGCCGATACCCGGCTTCGGCTCCTGCACTTCGTACAGGCCGTAATAACTCTTGGACCATGCTTCGGCCATCTCCCGCTCGCGGGGCGTGAGACGCTTTCCCTCGCGCAGCATAAAGTCCTGCAGGAGGGAGTGCCCCGTTGACGGCGAAACCCAATCGTGGATGAACCAGTCACCGACGGTGATCTCTACGTCGGCTTCGTCGATGGATCCTTGATGCAGGAGTTCCTGCATCGCCAGCCGCACTTCCTTCTTGGTGGTCAATTCGCCGAAATACTCTCCTATCCGGCTTCGCAGTGATACGAATTCATTGCCTCCCTGCAACTGCGTTCCACGCTCGTCGGCTTCGAGATGGCACTTCTTATACTTCTTACCGCTATTGCACCAGCATGGATCGTTGCGGCCTGGTTTTGCGGTGCGGTGGATGGGTTCCGGTATCATAAAATCGTCCGCTTCGTCCTCGTCCTCGTCATCCTCTCCATCTTCCCATTCCGCCTCCCCGGCGCAGATGTCGTACACGGTGATAGGCGAAGCCGGGAAATTGGCCGGCGGCAGGCTGAGATCCTCTAACGTGGAGATCAGGTTCTCGCATTTGCGCACTCCTTTTTTCGATAACAGCTCGCGATGCCGCTTCAGCATAGCGCGTGCCGGTTGTGACTTGGCTGATCCTGTTGATGACAGGATCGCGGTGAGAACCACTGGGAAAAACTCATCGCACGCAGAGGGCTTCCATGTTTCCAGCTTCCCGGTCAGGCATTCGAACAAGCTCCCGCCAGGATCCAGTTCCCGGCAGCGTACTATCATTTCGGCCAGGGTCATCCGCGGTAATGGGCCCAAGCTGCCCGCGATTGTGCGGATCACTTCAGCTGAAGCCGCCGGAGAACGCCGGATGACCCGCTCCAGGCCCCACGCTGCCGGTTCCGCTATGTCGCGATTCTCCATGCCGGTGAATTCCAGGAAATAGGGAATATCCGCCGGCTCACCGATTTCGCCCAGTAATGCCAGAGCATTCTCTATTACAGAATCATCTTCTTCTGGAAGCGCCTCTTGAGCCCATCCACGGAGTAAACCTAGCAGCAGGTGCTTGATTGTAGGCCCCGCGCTCAGAATCTCATCGACCGTCTCGCTACTCAGGTCGGGATTCTGCAGCATCTCCTCAATCAGGCGCAACTGATGCAATCGCGCCGATACTTCGGCCGGTTCGGGGCCGTTTTCCGCGCGGAGCCACAATGCGAACATCTTGGCCTTTTCCCGTAGTGTCAGCTTCTTGAAGTCTGCAATATCCTTGCCGCTGATTCCCGCTCGATTGAAGTCAATCGCGTCCAGGATGGATTCGTCTTCCCGTGCATGCTTGGATGCGCCCAATTCCGCCAACGCTTTTGCCAAGGCCTTCGTTTCCGGCCTGGCTTGAAGAATGCGCGCGAGCTCTATGTACGGTCTGCTTGCATAGGGATGTTTCTCAATCGCACGCCAGAGACGCTCTTCGGCACCCGCGGAGTCACCGGTTTCGAATCGCATTATCGCTAGCGCCGTGAGGGCGATGTGACCGTCAGGGTCCAGCTCCAATATCTTCTCGAACCCTTCCTGGCTGGTGATTTTCCCCGCATCCATATCGTCTATCAGCTGGTCGCGGCGCCCCAAGATTGATTCTTCGAGAAAGAGCATTATTGCTCCTAATTGTATTTCGCCGGCACGGCTGCTTGCTCGGCGCTACAGTAGAAACAGGAAACCTTAACGATCATGAATAGCATCAGCACTGTTAGCGATCTGCGGTCTGCATTGCGCCTGCTGGAACAAACACCGGGACAACTCCTCAGGACCCAGGCGCCCGTCGATCCCAACGCCGAACTGGCAGGCGTTTATCGCTACGTCGGAGCAGGCGGCACGGTCATGCGCCCTACCAAGACCGGTCCTGCGATGCTGTTTGAAAAGGTCAAGGGCTACCCCGGCGTGCGCGTGATCACCGGCCTGCTGGCCAGTCGCGAACGCTCCGCGCTGCTGCTCGGGGCCGATCAAAAGCACCTCGGCTTTCATCTGCTGCGGGCCCTTGACCATGCGATCGATCCAGTGATGTTGCCCGAGGGTTCCGCTGTGCCTTGCCAGGAGGTGGTCCATCGCCCCCCTCTCGACATCCTCAAAGTTGTGCCAGCCCCCACCAATACGCCGAAAGACGCAGGTCCGTTCTTTACGCTGGGTATTGTCCGCGCCACTGATCCCGAGACCGGCGAACACGATGTCACCATCCACCGCATGTGCGTGCAAGGGCCTGACAAGCTGTCGATCTTCTTCGCGCCCAGCCGCCATATTGACGTCTTTCGTCAGAAGGCAGAGGCCGCTGGAAAACCGCTGCCCGTCTCCATCTCGATTGGGGTGGATCCGGCGATCTACCTATCCGTATGTTTCGAGGCCCCGACCACTCCCATCGGTTTCGACGAACTGTCAATCGCCGGTGGCCTGCGCGGCAAACCGGTGGAACTGGCGCGCTGCCTCACGCAACCGGAGTACGCTATCGCCAACGCCGAGATTGTTCTCGAAGGCGAGATCCTGCCGCACGAGCGAATCCGCGAAGACATCAACACCAACACCGGACATGCCATGCCTGAATTTCCAGGCTATAACGGTCCGGCCAACCCCTCGCTACCGGTGATTCGCGTTACAGCCATCACCCATCGCAGGAATCCGATCATGCAGACCATCGTCGGTCCAGGCGAGGAGCATGTTTCGCTGGCCGGCATTCCGACCGAAGCCAGCATACTGCGCATGACCGAGGCCGCAATGCCCGGCCGTGTGCTGAACTGCTACGCGCATTCCGCCGGAGGCGGGAAGTTCCTTGCGATCCTGCAATGCCGCAAGGCCGCGGCCGGCGACGAAGGCCGCATGCGGCAGGCCGCAATCATTGCGCTGGCGGCGTTTCACGAACTGAAGAATGTGATTCTTGTCGACGAAGACGTGGATATCTTCGATAGCAACGATGTGCTGTGGGCGATGACGACACGCTATCAGGGCGATCGCAGCACCATCTTCATTCCCGGTGTGATCGGCCATCCGCTGGACCCTTCGCAGTCGCCGGAGTTCAGTCCGGATATCCTCATGCGTGGCATCACTACCAAGACGATCTTCGATTGCACGGTGCCGTTCCCGCTGAAAAAGCACTTTGAGCGAGCGCAGTTTCAAGAGCTGGATGTCACGCCCTTTCTGGTTCCCTCGGATCGGCCCTTCTCGGATTGAAGCGCGACTGAATCAGCCTTCCGGCCAATTTGTTAAGCGGACGTAAATTTGGAGTAGTCCGCATGCCTCCCCGGAATATACTTTGAGAGGCATCCTAAACAGACCGGCAGTCCGATGAAGAACAATTCACAGATTCAGTCCATCACCCGTCGTGGCTTTCTGGCTTCTGCACTGGCCGCATTTGCTGGTACTCGAACCGCGTCGCATGCTCAGGATAATCCTGCGCCGCGTCCGAATATTCTGATGATCCTCTCCGACGATCTGGGATGGAACGATGTCGGCTGGCACAACGCAAGTGTACGCACTCCGAATCTCGATCGCCTGGCTGCCCGTGCTGTGAAGTTCGAACAATACCGGGTGAATGCCGTTTGTAGCCCTACGCGATCGTCGCTGCTCACGGGGCGGACCTGTTTCCGTGTTGGAGTTCCGAATCCCATCTCCCAGGGCATGGCGCTGCCGGCCACCGAAAAACTGATGCCGCAAATGCTTGCCGGCGCCGGTTACCAAACCTGGCTGGTCGGCAAATGGCATCTCGGCGATATTGCGACTCAGTATCTGCCGATGCAGCGAGGATTTCAGTATCACTACGGTTTTCTCGGAGGAGAGGTCGATTACTGGAAACATACAACCGGCAATAGCACCGACTGGTATCGCAACGGGGTGCCGCTGGCGGAAGACGGTTACACGACTGACCTCATTGCTGCCGACGCAATCAGACTCATTCAAGCGCGGGATACGAGCAAGCCATTTTACCTGGATCTCTCCTTCAACGCGCCCCATACGCCGTTGGAGGGTCGAGAGCCATTTCTATCAGATTTCGCCGCCATTACCGACGACAAACGAAAGAACTATTTGTCGATGGTCGAAGACATGGATGGTGCAATTGGCCGCGTCTACGATGCTTTGGAGCAGGAAGGCATCGCTGACAATACATTGCTCATTTGGATGAGCGACAACGGGGGCCAGACTACCGGAGGCGGTGCGAGCAATACGCCACTCAAAGGGCTGAAGGGAGATGCCTGGGAAGGCGGCATCCGCGTCCCTGCCTTCGCGCTGTGGCCGAAAGTCCTGGACGGCGGACGGGTCTTCGACAAGTTCTTTACCGTGCTAGACTGGCTCCCCACCCTGGCTGAGGTAACCGGAATGCAGCTTGATCCAGGCATCGAACTCGATGGAGTCAATATGTGGGGCAGTCTCACCCGCGGCGAATCCGCGGTCCGGAGTTACTCCATTCTTGGCGGGGGTACCAATTATGCGGTATTCAAGGGCGATTTCAAACTGGTGGAGCAGAGCGTGCCCAAAGGTCCTTCGCAGCGCACCCTCTATCAGATCTTCGATGATCCTGCCGAGACCAGAGATGTTTCGGTCGATAATCCGGACGTGATGTCGGAGCTTGTGAAGATCCTTCAGAATCAGCCAGTCGGTGTCGCCGATACGAGTGCTACAACTGCGGCATCGGCAACGCACCCGATGGCGTGTAAAATATTTTCCGTTTCTTCGTGTCGGCCCAGTTTTGTTGAATGACAGGAGGAAACGTGAGGAGCAGTTGCTCCATCTGAGCCTGCAACTGCGCCACCACAGCCGGATGCCTGTCGGCACGGTCGCGGCTTTCGTCCTTATCCGCGACAATGTTGTAGAGTTCGGGGCTCCACAGTGGCAGGTTGATTCGGCCCTCGGGCGGCGAAGGCGAAAACATGAAAGTGTTATAACGGGCTACGTGCAGCTTCCATTGGCCTACCCGGATCGCCTGCAAATGGTCGTTGTTGAAATAGAGGAACGCGTCACGCTGCACATCGATTTGTTGTCCGCTAAGTAGCGGCCAAATGTCAATGCCATCCAGCGGATTCGCCGGCAACCTGGCCCCCGCGAGGTTAGCCGCTGTCGGCATCCAATCCATCAGCGTCACGATGCTGCTAGAGACCTGGTTTGCCGGGATGTAGGCAGGCATTCGCGCGAGCAGCGGCACGCGCATGCCGCCATCAAAGATCTCGCCCTTGCGCGATCGCAATCCGCCGGTGCTGCCCTGATACCAGGGTCCATGATCGCTCGTGAAAACGACGAGCGTGTTCGAATCGAGTCCGTTATCCTTCAACGCCTGTAGTATTTGGCCGGTACTCCAATCGATCTCCAGAACCGCATCGCCGTACAATCCTTCTCCCGATTTTCCGATAAAGTCCGGCGAAGCTGCACACGGAAGGTGGGGGAACGAGTGGGCCAGATAGAGAAAGAAGGGCGAGCTTTTCGAGCGGCTGATGAAATCTACTGCCCGCTGCGTATAGCGCTGCGTCAAAGTTGTGAGCTCGGCCTTCTGCTCAATGATGGTGGTGTTCTCCATCATTACCCGAGGCGACATGTCGATGCTGTAGGGGATACCGAAATAGGAGTCGAAGCCGTGATTGGTGGGCAGGAACCGGCTCTTCGCGCCAAGATGCCATTTGCCGACGCACATCGTGGAGTAACCGGACCCCTTGAGCATCTCGGCCATGGTGGTCTCCGAGTCCGGCATCCCGTAGTCTTCCTCGGGATCGATCACACGCGGCATGCCGTAACGGTTCGGGTAGCGCCCGGTGAGCAGGGCGGCACGCGCCGGAGTGCAGACGGCACCGGCAGTATAGGCGTGAGTGAAACGGATGCCTTCCTGGGCCATGCGGTCGAGATTGGGTGTGGAAATGTTGGAGCCGTAGCAACTTAGGTCCCCGTAGCCCAGATCATCGCAGAGGATCACAATGATGTTGGGGCTTCGGGGCATAGCCTGAGCCGTGGCCGTGATGGCCGCGCCAACAGCTGCCGATTTCAAGAATGTCCGCCGGTTTCCGGTGAAAAGCGCTCGCCGATTGAGTGTCAAACTTCCCCCACCACGCCCACTGAATTCGCGAATGAGCATCGTACCACAACAGTGGTAGGGGATTGTACGTAGTATTTTTCAACGGACAGCTTAGTTCGGTGGCGTGTAGATGTCGCCCATCCGGAATGACCGGTACAACTGCGTATCTACATGCAGCTCGTACACTGGTTTGCCGGTGGCATCGACCTCGACAGCCAGACTCGTCGCATCCGGAAGCACTCCCATGTTG
>Ga0209697_10008353_pt1 | contig 11782 bp, 22 predicted proteins | sample AliMusrvi5mmetaG_FD_184115 | JGI IMG/M metagenome (GOLD analysis project Ga0209697, IMG submission 184115) | Freshwater lake bacterial and archeal communities from Alinen Mustajarvi, Finland, to study Microbial Dark Matter (Phase II) - Alinen... | ecosystem: Environmental > Aquatic > Freshwater... | reverse complement strand
CCAGATACTTTTCGATGCCTTCCGCAGATGCCGGGTGGGTGGTCTTGAGTTCGTCGGCCTTGAATTGCTGGCCGTGTTCCCGGTCCACGACCCACTTGCCGGTGGCCTCCAGGTGTTCCCCTGCCGAAACCGAGGTCGCACTACCCACGACGGTCACCAAATCCTGACGGCCCTTGACGACAACCCTGAGAACGGCAAATCCATTCTCAGGATTGTGATAGGTAACACGTTCGATGAGGCCGGTCAGAGTTTCGGGCATGGGTTAGCAACGTGCGTTCGCTTCCTTGCGTTCGGTGTTCACTTGTTCGCTTTTCTGGTCCTGCTCAGTCGTAGCGTAAAGGCCGCTTCGCCAAAGCTGTCGTATTCCTTGGCAAACACTTCATATTCCTTGCCCAGCAGCGTGAGCACGAACTTTCCTGTGGGTTTGCGATGCAGACTGGCTCGATTGACGATTTCCTTGACAACGGCCTTTTGGAGTTTCTCGGGAATAGCTACTGCACCAACACCCGTGTTTCCAAGGTACTGGTACGCCACCAACTCTTGATTTTCCCTTTCCAATTCGAGGCAATCTGCCCCTGTCATGACGGTCTCCTCAAGGATTCGGGTAAGTTCCCAAAATGCTTCTTTATTGGATTCATGGGCGTCTTTGGGCATGGTTAGTTCCTCAACTCTCAAGGGTTTTGATCGGCATCCTTCTCTTCTGGCGGCAGGACGGAAGGTTTTGCTTCACGGGCAGCAGGGATCGGTGCCCATCCGATGTTGAGGCTGACCCTACCATCGGAGAACTTGATGTCATAAGAGGCTACAAACTTGCGGATTTTGGGAAAGAGCAGCTTTCGCCGCTCGTCGATAATGTCGAACGCTTGGAGAATACCTCCAACTTCTTCGGCATGGCCATCCTTCGGAATGATAAGGTCGATCAGTTCCTGTTCAACGGCCACCTGTTTTTCGTCGGGCAACAGGGCCTTGTTCCATACAGCAATCGCTAGGCCGATGATCGACTCAAAACGCTGGGGAGTGTTACCATACTTCTTCAACAGCGGTTCTGCCAATTTCAGGATCACGTCAGACATTCTTACGTCGTCGTTCCCGAGGGTAGTATCGGCTCGAACTGCGGAATCTGGCTGCTGTCTATTCTTTTTCTTCCTCGACACTTGTTTATCTCACTTTTTCTTCTTGCTGATCTTCGATACGATCCGGTTCTTTTCCATCTTCTTCCGCAAGTGGGCGAATTTGGTCGCCGGTTTGCGGGCCGTTTGTCGTTCTTTTCCAGCCATGGTAGTGTTCCCTTTTGCTGATTGCTGCCATGAATGACTTGGAATCAGTTCTTCATGGTTACGATAGACCTGATGACTTTCCCCTGTCGAACGAGAGCATACCCGCCCGTTTTAGCCAACTGTTCCTGAGAATCAGGCGGGGTGCAAAAGCAACAGATTTCGTCCCCCTCCATCATGGCTGTCTTAAACTGCTCCCATCCCTCAACCTGGTTTCCGAAGGGAACGCCATCAACGATATTGTCTTCCTCGATATTTTCCACCGGAACCGCACTACCCAGCCATTCTTTGGGTATAGAGTCTCCCAAATTCTCTTCAGGTGGCTCCAATAGAACTTTCTCATAGCACGCCACGCACAACAATCGTCCCCAGTCCTCCGAGACCACCGCCAGCACTGTGGCCCTCCGTGTCTTGCTGCATCGGGAGCAATGGAACGTAGCCGGACTCCGAACACTCACCAGTTGCATGTTGCGGTTTTCGGGAAATCTTTTAATTACGAGTTTGGCGAGATCGGTCATGGATTCTACCTCAGTGCAGAAGTTGGTTCTCCCTAACGCCTCGGGAACAGCTTGTATTTCAACAAAACCAGAACGCACAGAAAACTAAAGGAATAGTTGAAAAGCAGCCAGGGAACTACCCCCACGTCCAAAACAGAGCCTACGGTACACAGGATTGCTCCCATCAGCCACATCCAGAGAAAAAGTGAACTTAGATTCCTAGCATGACCTTCTCTAATAGTCTGAATGACCTGCGGCACTGCACAAAAGGCAAAAAAGCCTGCACCAGCCCATCCGAGCATTTTTCCGCCAAGTAGAAAACCGAAGTACATTATGGCAAAGCTCATCTCGCATTAGTCTCGCATCGTAATGTAGGCGTGGAAGCCCATGATCGTCAACTCATCCCCAAATCTCTTGCAACTTTCGCTACCATCATCCTGGCCTCCACAGCCGAGAGCTTCCGTGTCTTTTGCAGGAAGCGGACGGCCTCTTCCGTAAACCCAGCAAGCACCATTCCGTAGAGTTGAGTTTCCCACTTCACGTCTACGCCGGGGGCAGCAGGCGGGAGCCACAGTACCCGAACCGTACTGCGACTCGTTCCACCACAGGTCAGAATCCGTCGCCGGTCGTCGAGGAAATGGGCTTTCTTGTATTCCACCAGTTCATCAATCATGGCATCGATGTCGCTGGATTTTAGTTCGCTCCAAAGGTTCGGATTTTCGGCTTCGATTGTTTGCCAGACGTTCTTGGTCGTGATAACCGAGAGGCTGCCCGCAAGCAGAAACACGATTGCTCCAGCCAGCATCAGCTTCGGTTGCGGTATCCCCTTGGAATCCATGACTTGGGCCACGTCGCTAAAATGGGGAATCTTGTTACCCACCGCCGCCATCAGGAAGATAATGCAGAGCAGAACTCGCCCCGTGACCGCCAAAATGCCTTGCAGTTGTTTCATAATTCGTTTTCTTTCGCCTTCAAGAATACCGGGGTATGGCCTCGTTGGCAATCAGGTTAATTGGCCGGCATTCTGCTCAGATCTTGTGAGCGGCATACCCTCGACGGCACCGCCCGTCTACAATTGTTATCAACCGGCATCCAAACCACGATTCAAGAGGAGATCCGCATGAGGACAATGGCTCTGGCAATGGCTGTCATGATGGGAACCAGTGGCATCGCAACCGCAGCCGTCAAGACCCAAGTCGTCGAATACCAGGAGGGCGGGACCGTCCTAGAGGGCTATCTGGCCTGGAACGATACTATCCAAGGCAAGCGTCCCAGCGTCCTGGTGGTCCACGAGTGGACGGGCTTGGGCGATTATGCGAAGAGCAGAACCAGAATGCTCGCCGAGATGGGCTATTTGGCTTTCGCCGCCGACATCTACGGCAAGGGTATCCGTCCCAGGACACCGCAGGAGGCGGGAGCCGAATCGGGTAAGTATAAGAAGGCCCGGAAGTTAATGCGGTCACGGGTGCATGCCAGCCTTGCCTTGCTTTGGGCCAACCCGTTGTGTGATCCCAAGCGGGTCGCGGCCATCGGTTACTGCTTCGGCGGAACGTGCGTTTTGGAACTGGCTCGCAGCGGAGCCGATATCGTCGGCGTGGTCAGTTTCCATGGCGGGCTGGATACACCGACGCCCGAAGATGCCAAGCAGATCAAGTGCAAGGTGCTCGTGCTGCATGGCGGTGATGATCCCCATGTTCCGGTCAAGGACGTGGAGGCATTCGAGAACGAGATGAGGGCCGGCAACGTGGACTGGCAGCTTGTGGTCTATGGTGGGGCCGTGCATGGCTTCACGAACCCGGCATCAGGCAACGATAAGACCAGAGGTGCAGCCTATGACGAGAAAGCGGATCGAAGGTCGTGGGAGGCGATGAAGGCATTCTTCGCCGAGATATTCAAGTAGAGGGCCGCGGTAGGATCATGCAGGAACCGATTCAGGCCATTGATCTGGCATTGGCCGGCAACTGGGACCATGCCCATAAGATCGTGTAGAACATCGAAGACAAGACGGCCTACTGGATCCATGCCGTGCTGCACAAGATCGAAGGCGACCAGAGCAACAGCATGTACTGGTACTCGCGGGCAGGAAAAGAGGGCCAGTTCAAGATGGATGCCACCGAGGAGTTGCAGGCAATTCGGAGGAAGTTGGGCGGCGAGTCTGTTTAATCCTGGCTGGCGGTCACGCTACTGGCCGTGCGGCTTGGGTTCTGTGCCACTTATCACGGCACGCACAACGGTTTTTTGCTCGAACCCCTCTTGTGCCAAGACAACAATATATGGGCAGCGTTGAGAGCCGTGTTCGGCCAGCGTACCTTGCTCTCCGCCGAGCAAAGAGCCGGGGCTGGAGATGCAGAGGGCTGGCGGACCGAATGTAGGGTGGTGGCGGCGAATGCGATTCCCGCTGACGAGGGCACCTACTCCTCGAAGCCCATGCCAAGACACAATCGTCGTTTGCGGTCGTGTTCGTGCGTAAGAACCAGTGTCCACGAAACGGATGTATCGAACACATAAATGTCCTCGGGCAGTGCCGGGAGCAATTCGAGCAGCAAGGCTGGCGAGAGTGTAATCACCGAACATGGTGGATAGGGCCACAGTGGTGCGTTGATCACACGATCACGCGAGTGGTCGTCTGCAAATACGAGAACCTCCATGTAACGCACGACCTCGTGGCAGAACCTTTCGTAAGTGATGCGAAACGGCTGACGGAGACACTCCCACACGTACCCCGTATAGTGCCTCCCATCCGAGAACTGCTGCCTGGTGCCGATGTATTGGCGATAATGATCGCGGGTCGTGTCAGCGAAGGATAGAAGGTAGGCGGCACGCAGAGCGGCGGAGTCGCCTGGCGGCAAAATCTGAACTTGGCGTGTCTTCGGCATGTATTCTGATCACTCGGCGTGCTGCATCCAGTTTATCGGCGGTCCTTGGTGGTCGTCAATCGGTGCCAAGGGCGTACATGCCGCCTTTGGCGGCTTGCGACTGCGATCTTCTTTTACCTATCAGCAACACCCGCCCGCCGCGATTCGCACTTTCATGCCGATCGAAAGGGCGTCGAGGACCGGCGGTGGGCATCTCAGCGGATGATTTTGCAGTTGGGCAGGGCCTTCTGGAGTTTGGCGACGCCGGCACGACTGACTCCTCACTGACGCCTACGAATCGTGTCTCGCCCTTCCGGGGTTCCGAAGAGCCACCACGTACCGGCAGGAGCGGGGGATAACGTCCCGTTCGCGACGGCGATAATTGCCTTCCCGAGTTCGACCACGGGGGCAGTAAGCACTTCGGTTGCACCGCGAGGGAAGATACGCATGTCGTCGAGAATTGGCCACGCTGTGATTTCATCGGCTGAAATCCTATCGCGTGCTCCCAGTAAGCTGCACGCTTGCTCGGCCAGCCCAATGAAGATGTCGATCTGTTCCGCGGACCACTCCTCGTCAATATGCAAACCGAAGTCGCTAATCACGGCATTGACTCGCCAGCGGGTGACGGCTTCGGCTATCCACGCACCGTTCGATGTGGCAGCGAGCGGCTCCGCGACGGCGATAAGGTGCTTGAGGAAGATCCCCATTGCGACATCATACGCCCAGAATCCGCAACCTCGATACTCGACAAACATTGTTCTCGACACGATCAAGGACCTTTATGACGTGAGATTGTGTTTCGATTCTGCCCCCCCAGCCAACTGCACGGCAAGGCGACGACGACGACGAGTACCAGGAGCGACCGTAGGCTGAACTGAAATCGCCGCCGAAACGCAACGGCCACCGCGAACCACACGAACATCCCCAGCATCGCCACACCTACGCTCGCCACGGCAGTCAACACCGCATAGCACTTGTGCCAGCCAAGCCAGCCGAAGCGTTCCGAGAGCCACAGCAGGCATTCGACGGCCAGGAGGAGCAGCACGAAACGATCGGGCGTCGGATGGAACCAGCGGGCTTGAGGGTCAGTGGTGGGCATGCCGGTCGAGGAAATGTCGTTAATAGAACTGACGATTATTCATTTTCACATTTAGGCCACCCCATCAGCGAAACCGATCGGTCGAAGGCGGGCCCTGCGACTGCCCATCGTCGGATGACCTGCGGCTTGATCGCCATTTCCCGAGAAGTCGGGCTAATGCGAAAAGGATCAAGACCGATCCAATGAATGCGTACAAGACGGCCACTAATCTACAATTGTGCCCGCCATGTAAGTCGCGAATGAGCGGCACCAGTAGGAAGAGGCCGCCGCCCAAATGAAGGACAGGGAGATGCCAACCGGCGACCTGTGCCACAACCTCGGACTCCTCGCTGGACCCGAGAAGTTTATAGATGAGCTGCCCGGAGCAATAAGTGGTTGCGTAAAACACGACGCACCATCCGAAGATCATCTGTGTCTCTTCAGGGTTCTGCACTTGCCGACCGTGTGGAAAATGTGCCGGTGGCGGACGATCACGTAACTCCAGGGCAGCGACAGCCACGCTGGCCGCTATTCCGAGCAACACGGAAATAAACGCTACGGTGTATCGCCTCAACTTGTTCATACGATCTCCATTACAATGTCAGGCTGCCCGCTATAACGGCTCCCGCATCCTCTCGGAATTCAACTCCGGCTCGACCTTCCGTCGTTTGTAGGTCACGCTATACTCGACCCGTTGCTTCTTCCCCGGCTTCAGGTCCAGAAAATACTTGACGTGCTGCTGATCGACTCGTTCCACGCGGCCGGCAACCGCGTGCAGATCGACGTAGGCACCCGGCTCGTTGCTCGCCCAATCTTTGGGTTCGCCTTCCGAACCCCACAGCACGACGTTGGCGTCGAAGTGCCTTTCGACCTCGATCTTGGCGGGCACGGGTTTGCCGGAGACGAGTTCTTCTTCGTAGAAGAGGGTTTCATCGTAGTCCACCAGATCGTAATAGAGGACGAACTGGTCATCAAGCCGTCGTTTGTACTGCCGGGCGACGATGCTGCTGATCTTCTGGTCCTTGAGCCTACGGTAGATCGTGATGTCCTTATCAGGGCCAACATTAACTTCCATGCGGTCGCCGATGGGCACGTACTTGGTCTCGGTGCCGCCCACATAGGCCAGGTCTTTATTTTTGTATTCCGAGAAGAGCCTGACCATGCCATTGGGCAGTGGCGAGAGGCCCAGATTCTCCATCGAAGAAAGCTTCTTCTCCTTGCCCTTCTCGTCAAGGAGCTTGACGTTCTTAAAGCGGTAGAACTTGGTGATATGGTCTGGATCGGCAGTCGCGGATCGTTTGATGGTGCTTGCGACGACATAATCGCCTTTTTGAGGTGAAAACCGGACTGTCCCAGGAACGATGCCACATACCGCCCGATTGTAGGTAATTTCGGTTGCCTCGATCTGTCCAACATATTCGTCGCCATGGAAGATATCGAATCTATGTCCTCTCTGCACGTCATCGTCCGTTCCAACAGAAACTTGAACTATGTTGTTGCCGGTTACTACGGTAATTTCCCCTTCCAAAGAAGCATAGGGTATCTGATTGCGATCCGGGATTACGTGACGGTCGGACAGTTTGTAGATCGATTCCAGCGGCACGTCGGTCACCTTCAGGGCAACCAGGCGTTTCGGCTCCTTGTCCTTGATGTCCTCGCGGCCTTCGATGGTGAAGAGGAAGTATTCGGAGAGACCCTGCTTGATGATGTCCTTGGTCTTCTCAGCCTGTTCAACCCGCTTAGCAAATAGAAATGGGCTATCCGCGGTGTCGTGGTGAAAAATGGTACCAGTGGGCGGCATTTTCGACAGTGGCCCCGGTGCCGGTCTCCTCGCCAACTCGGCGATCTTCTCCACGAGGTTGATCTTGCCGACGACAAGCCGCGTCTGGGCATTGTCGTACATCTCGCCCGACCCGTTCGTCACCCGCACGTAGCTGGTCACGTTGAGCTTGGTTTCATCTTCGTTGGCAATGCCGACATAATCAGCACTCCAGGTGATGCCCGATGTAAAATACCTGATCTCGACGGGAACTTTGCCCGCCATCTTGCTTGTGATGCTCCACTGCAAGGCATCGTTGCGGCCTGCCGGGAACGTGGTGTCCACCAGATCGACCTTGTCCTGCTGGTCGAGGATGCGGAATTCAATGGATGTGGGATCGATGAGCGTGTTAGCCCATGAGAATTGAATGCGATTGATGCCTTCCTTGACCGTGAGCAACCTGTGCTCGCGGACCATCGTGATGTCTTCCGAGTTGTAGATGGTAAGCTGCGTACCTTCCCGCGTCGGCAGAGTGACCAGATCCACGGCTGCCTTGAGAGGTGCGGAGAGAGCCAGCAGGAGCGGAAACAGCAAGAATACGCGGCGGAGCATGACAATTCCCTTCGACGGATCTATTTCTATCGTACTACGGGGGCGGCGTGTGTGCCACCAGGCCAATCAAGCCGCTCAGTCAAAAGCGATGCAAATGACTTCGCCCGTAGTCCGTGACAGGGCAATCACACGGAGAAGGTCCGTGACGCAATACAACCGCCAACCTTTGCCCTTGCCCCATTTTGCCTCGATCGGATCTAGCCCCGGCACGGCCTTATCCTTCTCGATAGCCTCGAATGGGTCTTCCGTGCCCAAATCAGCTACGAGCGATCTGCTACACTCTGCGAGGTACGGCTCTAAATCGATGGCCTGTTGCGGAGAGATCAAGAGGTAATCGCTCCATTCGGCATCGCCTTCGCCAGAAAGAAACGACCTGAGCCGTTCAATAAATCGCTGCAAGTCGGTGTCGGGATTGTACGAAGGCAAACTTACAATCTGGTCCAGAACTCCGCGAAACGCCGAACAACTCTTATCGTCGCCGTGAAATCCTCCACACGAAACGTACCCACCACTCATGCGATCCTCCTATGATTATGGCGGTGCAGCTGGCTTCCGTCGATTCAGATCCTTTGGCGATCCTCCACGCCCGGATGGCGGGGCCTTTGGCCGAATCTTGCGAGGAGGCAGGGGCCGGTTGCCCAGTAGCCGTGTCACGACATCGATCGCTTGTTCGACTGTCCGCGTCTTCATGGCAACGTCGTCTGGAATGTTTATGGCGAACTCCTCTTCCAATTCCATTACCAGTTCCACTGTATCCAACGAGTCCGCACCGAGGTCTTCCTTGAAGCGGCTCTTCCTCTGGACTTTGTCGCGTGGAATTCCCATCTGCTCAGCGACGATCTCAATCAGTCGCTGCTCGACGCTGTCTGCCGGTCCTAGGTAGCTGCTCGATCCTTGATCCTGAGGCGGTTGTTGAGACTGGTCGCGGGTTGAATCGCCATCAACGCCCGACGACGTCTTGCCCTTGCAACCGCAGAATATGGGGCCGGATGCGGCGAAGACAATGGCCGCTGCCTGGGCGAAGAACTCCCTCCGCTTGCTTCGGACTTGTCCGTCGTCGCCAGTGACATCCGTAAGTCTGCCGTCAGCACTCATAGTCGATTCTGCCTTTGCGATTGCCTTAACCACCACGCCGCATTCTACTTCTGCCGCCAGACACAGGCAACCAATCGCCAGCATTGCCGGCAGGCACGCCCCCGTTCGTGTCGCCAGATTGTCCACCCCCGGATAATAAACCGTCGGAGTGGGACGGTCGCAAAACCCCGTTTTTTCCCGAGGAATTCGCGGGTCGCGGACGATGGCTGTGTGGGCGAATTACCTTGCTTGTGGGGTCGGTCGGCCCCGGCATCTATTCAACAGCCGGATGACATGTCGCGTAATGCTGCAACTTCGATTTAGGCGATCTGCTCCGCGTCCCGACTTCGCTTTCGCCATGCGTAACCGGCAAGGCCGAGAGCACACGTTGCGAGCAAGGCAAGAGTGCTGGGTTCCGGCGTAACAATTGGCGTCAGGATGACAGCGTGGACTTGCCCGCCGGCATTCGTGCCGTAGGCGGCGATCAGGCCGTTATCGTTAAGGCCCGTGGCCCACTCCAGATTCCAGGCCGGAGACGTCGTGATCAGGCTGTTCAAGTCCTGCATCATTCCGTTGCTATAGAGAAAAGCGTGATTCTGGCCGCTGCTGGTCTCGGCGTAACCCACGATCTGCCCGCTGTCGTTGATGTCGAACGCTTCGCTCGCATACGAGTAGCTTGAAAGTACGCCCAGGTCCTGCATCAATCCACCGCTATCGAGAAAAGCGTGATAGCGGCCGCTGCTGTTCTGGGCCTCCCCAACGATTTCTCCGATGTTGTTGATTGCATTGGCGAAGCTATTTCCGCCGTTGGGAAGCGTCCCCAGGTCATGCATGGTTCCGCCGCTATAGAGGAAGGCGTGACCATTGAATCCGGCGTCTTGAGACGAGCCCACGATCTGCCCGCTGTTGTTAATGTCGTTGGCATTGCACCGCGACGTGTAGTTAGGGAGTGTGCCCAGATCCTGCATCGAACCACCGCTATAGAGGAAGGCGTGAGATTTACTGGTGCTGTTGTTAGCTGACCCCACGATCTGGCCGCTATTGTTGATGGCATTGGCAGAACTCCCCGCCGTGTAGTTGGGGATGGTGCCAAGCACGTGCATCGTTCCGCCGCTATAGAGGAACGCGTGAGACCAGGTGCTGTTATAGGCGATACCCACAACCTGCCCGCCGTCATTGACGGCGGCAGCCTGGGAATACGTGTAGGTCGCGGGCGTGCCCAGGTCCTGCATCGTTCCGCCGCTATAGAGAAAAGCGTGATTCTGGCCGCTGCTGTTAAGTGCTCTCCCTACGACCTGCCCGCTGCTGTTGATGTCGAAGGCAAAGCTCGCCGTTCCGCCTGAGAACGTGCCGAGGTCGGTCACGGTGTATTGCGGCGTGGCACCGATAGCCTGGTTTCCAGACATAAGAAGCAAAGCGGGCAACAATGCGATCAACCTTTTCATCGCAAGACCTTTCTTTCAACCAAATGGTACAAATTCGAGTCAGGCAATCTGGTCAGGATCCCGTCTTCGCTTTCGCCTCGCGTACGCAGCAAGGCCGAGGGCACCGACACTCAAGAGGATGAAGGTGGACGGCTCAGGGACCGAACAAGAATACCGAAACGAGGATTTTGAGGTTCCACTTCTTCACGATGATCTTTCTGATCTCACGCCTAACTTGAACAATGGTTTTAACATGCCAATGTTCCATCCCGCCAAGCCAAAGCCAAGACGGAGATTCGCTCAAAGAACCGAGAAGGAGAGCATACAGAAGAAACGAGGCAGCAGCTTCCCGGTCGAATCCGCTCAGAGCGGCTTCAAGGACGGAACGGTGTATTAACGAATCTGACTCGACGGCTTCAAGGACAGAACGATTCCGTCTTGAGCGGTCGAGAATGAGACGCTGCCTCGCTGAGTGGGTTGAAGGCGACATAAAGGTCGCCGAAGTTGCAACGGCCAGTATGACCAGCCCTTTTACAAATAGCAATAGAAAAGCCGCAAATGTTCGTTTGAATTTCATATTTCGCCGAGTTTTCTGGGCTTTTACCGCAAATTATCCAAAATACCGTCGTTTCCTCTCGAATATCGCCGTAATGCAGCAAAGAATCCCCTCAATCAGCGTATAGAGTGAGTTCTCGGGCAGAATGATACTTTCTGGGTTTAATCGCAGAATGCGTCCTGGGCGATCCCTGTAATGTCTCAGAATCACGAACCTTCCCTCTTCCCCGATGTCCTATAAATCTTCAACGTGCCAGAAGGTTTGGAATCGGCTGCTTTCGGGTTTCGTGCTGGATGCCTTGGAAGCAAAGTCAGACGAAACCCAGGTCAGTGCTGCCGACGTACAAACCATGATTGGAACAGCCAGCAGCATGTCTTGGGTGAAGGCTGAGCCGGTTGGAGAAGGCGAAGAATACCGTGGTCAATCAGGTGCCGAAGTTCATGCTTCCGCCTTGACCTTCCACGAATCGCCAGTGCATTTGAGCGTGGTGACGACGGGGTAGAGGGTTGATCTGCCAAACCTTGAAACCCTGGCGGGAAGTCGTTAAAGTGGGGATTTGCAATTTATCTCAGCCAGGAACCTACGAAATGCCGACCATCGACAACCTTCAATCTGCTGCCGCCGCAGAGCCAAGCCAACCGATGCTGGGCCAC
>Ga0209697_10008337_pt1 | contig 11793 bp, 7 predicted proteins | sample AliMusrvi5mmetaG_FD_184115 | JGI IMG/M metagenome (GOLD analysis project Ga0209697, IMG submission 184115) | Freshwater lake bacterial and archeal communities from Alinen Mustajarvi, Finland, to study Microbial Dark Matter (Phase II) - Alinen... | ecosystem: Environmental > Aquatic > Freshwater... | reverse complement strand
GCTCGAAAGCGTCCGGCGTTGTATACAAATCGTTTCCACTGGCCCCAGGATCTACGCGATCCTGCGCGCCGAGTCCAGCCCCAAATGTCCAAACTCCAGTCGCCGTAGCCTCCCCGTAGCACCTCTGATCCCCGATCAGAGGTGCTACGGGGAGGCTACGGCGTGGCTCCGGGGGGACTTGCTGGAGATCGTAGAAGGTGGATGCGGCTCGCCGATTGGGAGTTGGCGGCAATGCCAGAAAACGCGTCGCCTTTTTATTGCTCGTGCCGATAGCTGTGATCTCAAAATGCCGTTGCGCTTTCCGTCCTTCTGGCTCATAAGAGAGCGATGTTGGCCAAGGTTTGTTCTGCCGCCGTCAACGGCATTGAAGCGTATCCGGTTGAAGTGGAAGTCAACGCCGGGTTCGGTGACACATTGATTATCATCGTTGGATTGCCCGATGCTGCCGTCAAGGAATCGCGTGATCGGGTGATGACCGCGCTAATCAACTCTGGGTTCAGCTTCACTTTCGGCCGAACGACCATCAACCTGGCACCCGCGGACGTTAAGAAGGAAGGGCCGAGTTTCGATCTGCCGATTGCGATCGGCATGGTGGCCGCCAGCGAACAGATGGAGAGCGACCAATTGGAAAACTTCGCCATGGTCGGTGAACTGGCTCTCGACGGGGGAGTGCGCATGGTCAAGGGGGTGCTGCCTATCGCGCTGCGGGCACACGAACAGGGCAAGGTCGGAATCCTGGTGTCGCCAGAGAACGCCGCGGAGGCAGCCGTGGTAGCGGGCCTGCAGGTTATCCCGGTCCGCAACCTGCGCGAGGCAGTCGGCTTTCTGGAAGGCGAAGTCAAGATCCCCTCGACCAAGGTGGACATGACCAGAGTGTTTGATCAAGACCACGAGGACGAGGTTGACTTCGCCGAGGTCAAAGGCCAGGAGTCGGTAAAACGCGCTTTAGAAATCGCCGCTGCTGGCGGCCATAATGTGCTTTTGATCGGGCCGCCGGGCACTGGCAAGTCCATGCTTGCCAAGAGGTTGGCTACAATTTTGCCGCCACTTACATTAGAGGAGGCGTTGGAGACGACCAAGATCCATAGCATCGTCGGATTGCTTTCGCCGGGCCAGGCGCTGGTGACGCGCCGGCCTTTCCGGTCGCCCCACCACACCGCAAGCGATGCGGGTCTGCTTGGGGGCAATATCAATCCCACTCCAGGCGAAATCTCCCTTGCTCATCACGGGGTATTGTTTCTGGACGAGCTTCCCGAGTTCAAACGCAGCGTCCTGGAAACGATGCGCCAACCCCTCGAAGAAGGCCGGGTCACCATTTCGCGGGCGGCAGGCACCATGACTTTTCCATCGGAGTTCATGTTGGTTGCGGCTATGAATCCAACACCGGATGGCAAAATGCCTGGCGAAAGTCGTAGTTCCCCACGCGAGATTCAGAATTATCTTGGACGCATTTCTGGTCCGCTGCTGGACCGCATCGACCTGCACATCGAGGTGCCCCCGGTGAAGTTCCGCGAGATTACCAGCGAGGGCACCGGCGAGGCATCCGCCCAGATTCGTGTACGCGTGGTGGCCGCGCGCGAGCGACAGCACGAGCGTTTTCGGAATCGTCCAAAAATCTCCTGTAATGCCCGCATGGGTAGCCGGGAATTGAAACAGTATTGCGCACTCAATGAAGCAACGCTGGAGCTCTTGAAATTCGCCATGGCTGACTTGAATCTCAGTGCGCGAGCTTACGACCGCATTTTGAAAGTGGCTCGCACGATTGCAGATCTGGCGGGTGCGAACTCAATCGCCAGTGAGCACGTGTCGGAAGCGATTCAATACCGTTCGCTCGATAGACAAATCTGGACGTAAAGTCCGATCTGCCATTCCTGCTGGTAATAAGCTTCGTGCGCCTATGAACATCACGCTTCCCAGGAGAGTAACTGTTCAGATCTGGGGAGCGCGCCCGCCCCGGGCGCTGCCATCCGGCGCCCTCGCCGGACGGCTGGGGGGCGTCCACGCGTGGCCGGCGCGGGCGCCAGCCACAGCGCCCGGGGCGGGCGCGCTCCCCAGACCCGAACAGTTACCCAGGAGACATCGGGACAGCGACGAGCGTCGCACGGCGTCGAAGTAAGCATGAACACTGTTCCGCCCATGATCGACGGCGAGCGGATCCTGATCCGGCCGGATATTCAGGAAATGATCGAACTCCTGGCGGAGAAGGTCCACGAAGCCTGGGCCAATCAGCGGAAGGCGGAAGGGTGGAGGTGGGGCAAGGTTCACAACGCGGATTTGAAGCTGCATCCATGCCTGGTTGGATACGACCAGTTACCCGAGAGCGAAAAAGACGTAGATCGCCGGACCGCGCGGACCTCCATTCAAGGGCTGCTGGATTTAGGTTTTGAAGTTCTCCCTCCGAAGCGAAAGCAAGCCGACGAACACCAGCACTTCGCGCAGTTTCTCCAGAAGTTGGCCAGCATGGCCACGATACCGTTAGCTGAGTTACGCAGAATTTGGAGCCAGTGCAGCTCCAGCCCGTTTCTCTGTCCACCCGAAATACTCATGCGACTGGGAGAGCGCATGCTGAAGCAAGGCGAGGCCATTTTGGCTTACGACGTTTTTTCGCAGGAACTCGGCGCGCTGGAGTTGGGCCCGGGAGCAAACGAGGACCGCGGACCCCTTCAGCTCCGGATGACGCAGTTGCTGGCGCTGGCGCTAGCTCAAAGCGGCGCTGCCGAGCGCGCCAGAGATATCTTGCTCAAACTGTGCGAGCAGGGTCCGACGACGCCGGAAACGCTTGGTCTCTTAGGACGCGTTTACAAGGATCTGGCTGGAAAGGCGGGCTCACCAGCCAGCCGCCGCAGATGCCTGGAACGGTCTTTCCAGAATTACTTTGCCGGATTTAAGAAGGCCGATTCTGCTGCCCGCCTCCGGGGTGAGGATTCCGATGCAGGGGACGCTTGCTATTGTGGCATAAACGCCGCAGCGGTGCAGGTGCTGCGGAATCGAATTGCAGAGGCTCGGAGGCTTGCCCGACGGGTGAAGCAGATCTGCCTCGACCGATTGCGGCGGGCTGAATCGGCTGGGGGAAGGGCAGATTACTGGTTGGCGGCCACGCTCGCCGAGGCTGAACTTATTGGCGGGCACTACGCCGAAGCGGAGGTTGCGTATCGCGCGGCGGTCCAGTTGGTCCAGAGCAACTGGCGGGAGCTGTGTTCGACCCGCCGCCAGGTCCGGTTGCTGGCACCATCCCTCGGTTTGGATTCGAGTTTCGCTGAACGGCTCTTTCCGTCGATTTCGATAGCGGTGTTTGCTGCGCCCGTCCTGGCCAGGCTGGCCACAAAAGGGAAAATGAGAAATTGGGAGCAACGGCAAAAAGCAGAACTCAACCACCGTCTGGCTGAACTGGGAGTGGTTTGCGGCTATGCTTCAGCTTTGTCTCCAGCAGACCTGCTGTTCATTGAAACGATGCTGGAGACCGAACGCGAGATTAACGTTATTTTGCCTTGCCCGCGCGCGGTTTGCCGCCAGGTTTTCGAGCAGGCTCCGGCGTGGGCGGCCCGCTTTGACAGGCTTCTTTCCAGAGTGCATTCAGTCACCGAAGACACGCAGCCCAGTTGCCTGGACGAATCCGTCAATCGGACGTTTGCGCGTCTGCGCGCCCTTGGCGCCGGAATGCTGCGCGCGCAGCGATTGGACGCCAATCTCCACGTGTGGGGTATGGAGGGCCTCCGCCTGCCCGGTGCCCGACAGGTTTGGTCCTCGGCTTCCTCCTTTCCTGAGAGCCCCCAGTGCCCGTACGACACGATAAAGGAGGAGCCATGGCTCAGCTCGGAGGTGCCGATCCGGGCTGCAGACGCGATTGTTCGTGAAGAGAATTATGCGATACGCGCCATGCTTTTCGGGGATGTGAAGGGTTACAGCAAGCTGTCAGACACCGAGCTCTTGCGCTTTGCCCGCCACTTCCTGGCAAGGGTCTCTGACGTGCTGGACGAGCATTCTTCGCGCATCCTGTCCCAGCACACTGCCGGTGATGGGCTCTTCCTGGTCTTTGCCGACTTGGAGACTGCGGCTACCGTGGCGCTGCAACTGCGCGACATGGTGGCAAGCGCCCGATGGGACAAATGCGGGCTGCCACCAAGCCTGGGAATCCGCATCTCGCTGGATGCGGGCCCGGTCTATGTCTTTCAAAATCCTGTTACCGAACTTAACGATGTGTGCGGTGCCTATGTCAACCGCGCTGCCCGCATCGAGCCGATCACACCGCCCAACGAAGTGTACGCGAGCGAGGCATTCGCCTCTCTGTACGTTGCAGCGGGGGGCAAACCCTTTCGGTTCGATTATGTCGGGCAAACTGAGTTGCCCAAGGGTTTTGGGTTGACTCCCCTCTACCGTGTCGATCAGGAGGCTCACTAACAATCACTTCACTTCGGTTTTCAGCAACTCGCGGATGCGCGCAAACTCAGAGTGCGTCAGCCCGGCTTTCTCGAGGTCGTCAAAATCCTTCAAGACTACCTGCTCCCAGGTCCGCTTTGATTTGGGGTCCACTACCTCGCCTCGGTGCTTGCGGTAGATTTGTTCCGCCTCACGCGTTTGGCCCAGGAACAAATGGGCATGTGCCCTTTTCGCCAGCAGGGACAAGTAGGCTGGGTCCAGTGCCAGGCCCGCATCGGAGGCAGCCAGCACCCCGGCGAAATCCCGCGCGAAGAGTTCATACCGTGAAAGCGCAAACCAAGCCTCCGCAGTTTGGCGGCGGCCTTCATCCCCCGCTCCCTTCTTGGCCACCACCAAGGCCGTTTGCTCATTGGTGATCGCCTCGGCATATTTGCCTTGGCAATACAGCGTGTAGGCCAAACGCTGGCGCGTCCTGAATGTCTCGGCGGCCTCGCTCCCGTAGAGATGCTCCTGCGCCGCAAGCAGGGGGCGCAACTCCTGCTCACTCTCGGGATATTTCCTCTGGGATGCGAGCACCAGGGCAAGGTGTTGCCGTGTGCCGAGCGTGTCGGGATGTTCCAGCCCCAGGACACGCGCCTGGATCCCCAGCACCCTGCGGTCCTCCTTCTCCGCTTCCACATGATTGCCTTCCTCTTCCAATACATACGCCAGGTTGTCACGGCTCGTGAGCGTCTCGGGGTGCTCCGGGCCGAGGACGCGCTCCCGGATGGCTAGCACCGCCCGGTGCTCTTTTTCCGCCTCCGCATACTTGCCCGAGTCATCCAGCAGCGTCGCCAGGTCGTTCCGGCTCCTGAGCGTGTCCGGATGCTCCGGTCCAACGACGCGCTCCCGGATGGCCAGCACTGCCCGTTGCTCCTTCTCCGCTTCCGCATATCGCTCTTCGCTTTGCAGGACGACCCCCAGGATGTGCCTGCTGGTCAGCGTGTCGGGGTGCTCCGGACCAAGCACCCGCTCGTATGCCGCCACTGCCGCCCGGTCCTCTTTTTCTGCCTCGGCGAGCTTCCCCGAGTCGGCCAGGGTCGCCGCTAGGTTGTTGCGGCTCTCGATCGTTGATGGATGGTCCGTACCCAGCAGGCGCTCCCGAACCGCCAGCACCGCGCGATGCTCTTTTTCCGACTCGGCGTACCGGCCTTCCCGGTCCAGCGCGGCAGCCAGGAGGTTCCGGCTATCAAGCGTTTCCAGGTTCTCCGAACCGGACCACCGCAAGCGTTCGTTGACTTCCTCCCTCGCTACGGTTTCCGCCTCCCTGAAGTTCCCCTGTTGAAACAGTATGCTTCCGATGTCAAACTGGACAGCCGCCCATTCAGATGGGTTGCGTGAGCGATCCGTCAGCTTTTCCGCCTCCCGAAGGTGGCGTAGCGCATCGGCATACTCCACCCGCTTCAGCGAAACCCAGCCGGCCAACTGGAACGCCTTGATCGCGTCGGAGACCCGGGGCGGGCTCGCCCTTCGCGCCTGCGCCGCCGCTTGCAACGCCAACCGTTCCGCCTCCGGATAGTCCCCGGCGACAAATGCCGCATTAGCCCGCTCGAATGTCGTGGCGTCCGGCGAACGCTGTAATTCCCGCGCAAACTTCGGTAACTCCTCTCGCAAGGCCTTATCGTCCAAGCCATGTTTCTTCGCCAATTCCCGATACGTGGCCTCTTTTGCCGCCGCTCCGCTTCGCCCCTCGAATTCCTGGCGGGTCTGCACTCCGGCAAACTGCATCACCATCGCGACCTGGCCCGCCATACGCTGCTGCTGCACGACTAGCCACAGACCCAGCGTAGCGATCAGCACCAGCAGCGCCGCCACCCCTGCCGCCCATAGCTTGGCCCCGCGCCTCAACCGCCCGAGATCGTTCCGCAGCTTGAGCACGTCAGCCTCCAGTGCTTCGAGGCTGTTGAGCGGATGGAACAAATGCGAATCCGCTTGCAACCGCCGACGGTATGCAGACTGCAATTCCCGTAACTCCCCGGCTTCGGCCTCCTGTCTCTCGATCGGAAAACTCTCATCGAGGAGGAGATACCAAACCCTTTTCCCTCGCTGGCGCGCGTAAAGTGCTTCGTATTGGGTGTAACTTACCCGTCCGAACTCCTCATCCGGCACCAGCGGCTCCGCGCCGTAAAGTTGACCCACGATCTGCACGACCCCTTTGCAGCCATCAATCTGTCGCCTCAGCATCGCCCGCAAGTCCCCTGGTTCGGTGCCGAAAATGTCCTGCCACACCGGTTCGTAACCGAGGAACTGCAGCGTGTTGGCCACCAACTGCCGAGCGCCTTTCAGTTCCTTGCTGACAGCCGAAATGAAAATAGCCTGGTGCGGCATCAAGACCCCTCCTTTTACTCCAGAAGCCGCCGTGCGGCAAGGTTGATGAATAGCTAGCTACGGTCGCTGCCCGGCGACCAGGCGGTGTTATCCAAGAGCTCGATGCCTGGCTTGGAAAACCGGATACGCCGGGTTTTGTAAAGGGCGCCCAAGGCCTGTTTGAAGGCCTTCTTGCTGGTCCCAAATGCCTGGCGGATGTCCTCGGGCGGACTGTCGTCGTCGAGGCCCAACCGGCCTCCACTGCGATGGAGGGCTTGAACGATCCTCAGGGCCAGCGGCGCCACGCGCCGGTAACCAGACTGGTCGAGGCTCAAATCAATCTTGCCGTCGGGCCGCAAGACGCGCACGAAGCCCTTGAGCTTCTGGCCGATGGCCACCGGGGCGGAGATGCCTTCATGGTACAGCAAACCGGGGTGCTTGCCCTCCACGAGAGCCTTATAGCCAAGGGAGGTCTTCTCGGTGATGAGGAACTCTACCGGCTGGCCGCTCCGGTAGTTTGCAGGCTCGAGTGCCAGGTCCCGGCCGAGTTTCATGGAAGCGACAATTCGCTCAGTCTTCTCATCCAAATAAACCCGCACCACCACGTCCTGGCCCACTCGGACTGGGCCGGTCTGCTCCCGAAACGGCAACAACAGATCCTTGGCGAGGCCCCAAGCTAAAAAGGCACCGATGCGTTGATTGACGTTGATCACTTTCAAAGTGGCCACTTCACCAACAGTGACGAGCGGCGTTTCGGTGCTGGCCACCAGCCGGTCCTCAGAATCCCGGTAAACGAACACCTCGAGGCGGTCGCCCGGCGAGATCCCCCGGGGCACATAGCGATTAGGCAGGAGGATCTCCCCGTGCTTGTCGCCGTCCAGGTAGATGCCCGACTTCGATTCACGGAGGACCATCAGGGTATTACGTTTGCCAATTGTGGCCATCATCGACAGCTTACGACAAAGCCCACTTCTGAGTTAGCTTTTTTCGTAACTGTTCAGGTCTGGGGAGCGCGCCCGCCCCGGGCGCTGCCATCCGGCGCCCTCGCCGGATGGCTGGAGGGCGTCCACGCGTGGCCGGCGAGGGCGCCAGCCACGGCGCCCGGGGCGGGCGCGCTCCCCTGACCTGAATAGTTAGCTTTTTTCTTCTGGAGGAGCGAGGGGGCAGGTTGCCTAACCGGAAAAAGTGGAATCTCCAACTTCAGCCTTCGCAGGAGAGGGGCTCGGGAGTAAGCTGTAGGCCATGAATGATTCAATCAGTGTGCCCCTATGGACCTGACGAAGTTGGGCTGGAATGCTGACCTAAGCCAGCAGTTCGCGCCTCACCATGCCAAGGGGCTGGTTCCGGCTCGCGTCGCGGTGGAGGATAAACTTCACTTCCGCGTCTGGACTGCGGATGCGGAGCTTCTCGCGCAAGTGTCCGGCAAGTGCATCCACGAAGCTCGCCGGTCCAACTCGAAGTTTCCCAAGGTCGGAGATTGGGTCGCCGTGAAGCTCGTACCCAACGAAGAGAAGGCCGTTATTCAGGCTATCCTTCCGCGACGCACCCAACTCTCCCGCAAGATGATCGGCCGTGGTGCCACCGAGCAAATCCTTGCCACCAACATCGATACCGCATTCCTGGTGACCGCCGCAGACATGAGTTTCGACACGGCGGTTTTGGAGCAGATGCTCGTTGTGGCACATGAAAGCGGCGCGCGCCCGGTCGTCGTTCTCAACAAAATCGATTTGTGCGAGGACCTTGATGCGAGGCTCGCAGATGTTACTGGCGTGGCCGGCGGTGCATCCGTGCTCGCGGCCTGTGCCCTTACTGGTCGGGGCCTGAAGAAGATATCGGAACTGATCAAACCCGGCGACACGGCCGTGTTCATCGGCACTTCGGGTGTTGGTAAAAGACAGCTCATCAATCGCCTCTATGGGGAGGACATCCAGGCAACAGTGGAAGTGCGCACGAATGACGCCAAAGGCCGGCACACGACCTCGTGGCGCGAGATGATCTTCCTTCCACAAGGGGGCGTGGTCATTGATACGCCGGGCATGAGAGAGTTCCACATCTGGATTGCCAATGAAGGATCGAAACAAGCTTTTCCCGAGGTCGAAACGTTGTCAGCGCGCTGTCATTTCCGCGACTGTACCCACACAAAAGAGGCTGAGTGTGCGGTGCTCAAAGCGCTTGCCGCCGGCACGCTCCCGCGCGAGCGGTATGCCAGTTTCCTCAAACTCCAAATCGAAATCCGCTACCTCCGCGACGCCGAGAAGAGAGCCGCTTGGCGAGGCCGCAAAAAGAACGACCGCACGACCCATCACGCGTTCAGCCAGGAGGATTGAACCGCCCCACTACCGGAACAGTTACCTCCGTTCTTTGCGGTTGGCGACGGTCCGACAGCGCTCTTCAGTCGAAATAGGTTTCAATACGCACGATTTGTGCGACACTCGGGTGTGAATTCTCCATCGTGAACATCTCATCCGCCATTTTTGATTGCAGCGCGCCGGATCGGGATTCGTATCCTGACGAGTCATTGCCGGAGTTTGCCCTCATTGGCCGCTCGAACGTCGGCAAGTCTTCGCTGCTGAACCTGCTCGCCGGCGAGCAAAACATGGCCCGTGTCTCGTCCACGCCGGGGTTCACCAAGCTGATTAACATCTTCACGATGAACAAATGCTGGCGATTGGTGGATCTGCCCGGATACGGCTTTGCCCAGATTGCTCGGGAGCACAAGGCCCGATTCAACAAAGCCTCGGCCGATTACTTGGCGCATCGCACGAACCTCTGCCTGGTCTTTGCGCTAATCGAATCCGGTCTGGCGCCCCAGAAAATCGATCTTGAGTTCGTGGAATGGCTCGTGCGTCACTCCGTGCCGTTTGTCCTCGTTTTCACCAAGACCGACAAGGTAACTGCCGCCACGGTGCAGACGAATATCGCAGCCTTTACGGATCGCGTTTCGGCGTGGTTCGAGAAGTTGCCGGTGGTGTTTACCTGTTCCGCAAAGACCGGGCAAGGTCGGCAAGAATTGCTCGGAGTCATCGATGAGCAACTAACGGCAATCAATGCCGAATCGAACCGGGCAGTGGTGCCTGCCGAAGACCTGGTCCCGCAAACGAGTATTCGGGAAAACCGAAAACGTCGTCCCGACCTCAACCGCCCCTGGTGAGGTCTTAGCTATTTGTGGCCCTCCGGGACAAAGACGAATGTCCGCGCTCCTGAAAAATCGCAGATGCGCAGCTCGGCTTGCCGAGGTTACAACGATTTAGTGGTCTATTTCGCAAATATATTCGTCAGACCAGCGCGTGGTCGGCCTGCACTCGTAGCGCAGATTTTCAATCTCCTGTATCGCCGATTTGTAATCGGCAGGGCGCCGAACATCGGCTCGCGCGTCGCGCCGACGTGCGCTCCGCAGAATGCAATTCTGCGATACAGCAGATTGAAAATCTGCGCTACGCGGTTGCAGCCGATACGTGGGTGAATCAATGAAACGGTGCGCTTAACGACTTCAATTACGCCGTTGACACCGTTCGCAAGCAACTTAACGTGACCGCACATGAAAAGGCCTAAGGCGGGATTGAGCCCCGCGGCAAAGAGAGCTGCGACGACGAGCAAGACCCACGCTCGTCCATCCTCGCTCCCACCGCCGGCTGGGGCACTGCCTGAAGTGGGTGAGCCTTCTGCCCGGCTCTCGATTGGCCAAGAACCATCCCCTGTCAACCTGAACCCTATGGCTCACTCCGCGTCCCCTCGTTCGAGCAAGTCGCCTATCCTCGTGGTTGATGACCATCCCATCTTTCGCCAGGGCCTCATTCAACTCATCAACAGCGAACCAGATATGAGGGTATGTGGGGAGGCTGGGGACGTAGCGACGGCCAAGCAAATCCTGGAAGCGCACTCCGCGGACCTGGCGCTGCTGGAACTGCGCCTGGGCACTAGCGACGTTTTCGAACTTATCAAGGGCTGGAAGGACCGCTACCCCAAGTTGCGAGTGCTTATCCTCTCCGCCTACGACGAAGCCTTGTATGCGGAACGGGCCTTGCGCGCCGGGGCGGCCGGCTACGTGATGAAAGAAGAACCGCCGCAGGAAACCGTCAATGCCATCCGCGCCATTCTAGCCGGGGAGATGTATTTGAGCCGGAAAATGGCCTCCTGCCTCTTGCACAAACTCATCCAGGCCAAACCCACCGCGCGCGACGGCCAGGTCGAGGGGCTTTCCGACCGCGAGCTGCAAGTGTTTCGGATGCTCGGCACCGGCCTCGGCAGCCGCAGGATAGGGGACGACCTCCATTTGAGCATCAAAACCATTGAAACTTACCGCGAGAACATTAAACATAAGCTGGGCTTGCGGAACGCGGCAGAACTCATCCGGCTCGCCACCCAGTGGGTGCAAACATCAGTGCCCAACGATGCCGGGAGTCCCCCACTGGAACGAGCTTAGCCGTGACAATGCTATAGCAGGGGAGCACGCCCGCCCCGGGCGTCGTGACTGGCGCCCTCGCCAGTCACCTTCTCGGCCCCCCAAACGGACTCACCGCTCAGTGACTCTGCGCGAGGTCCAGCCGCCCGGCGAGGGCGCCGGCTGGCCACGCCCGGGGCGGGCGTGCTCCCCATTTTCAATTGCTTGGTTACGGCTTAGGGAATTCTCCTTAGCTAAAATAGGGATTCATCCCCGATGCCCAGTTCGGGCTCGGTGTGTTAGTAATCGAGTCTTGTTGTGGTGGGCCGTGCGTAGGCCCCTCTCTCGCCGGGCTCATTATGAAGACTAGCAAATCCGATTTCGGGCCGGAGTTCCGGGTCCTGCTGGTGGACCAGGACGCCGCGTTCGGCTGTCGGCTGGCTCAGGCCCTCGAGGGCCCTTGCGGGTTCCGGCTGTGCGGCCACGTCGTGGACATGATGGAGGCGGAGGCAGTAGTCGCCGAGAAAGATCCGCAGTTGGTGGTGGCGGACACCGATCCGGACCATACCTGTGCGTTGCCGCTCCTTCGCCGCCTCGCCGCCACGCGTCCCGAACGCCGGCTGCTTGCCACCTCTCTTCGCTGCGAACCCGCGGAAGCCGAAAGGGTGCTTCGGGATGGGGTCCTGGGT
>Ga0209697_10008334_pt1 | contig 11795 bp, 14 predicted proteins | sample AliMusrvi5mmetaG_FD_184115 | JGI IMG/M metagenome (GOLD analysis project Ga0209697, IMG submission 184115) | Freshwater lake bacterial and archeal communities from Alinen Mustajarvi, Finland, to study Microbial Dark Matter (Phase II) - Alinen... | ecosystem: Environmental > Aquatic > Freshwater... | reverse complement strand
TAACTCGTGAAAAAGGCGGAGAGTTTGCTGATCTTTTAGAAAACACTGTCCGTAGTGTTGCCAATGGCATTTTAGGGGTTGCCTTCCTTCAAAGTATTTTGGCAGGGCTCGCTTTTATGTTAGCTGGCGTTCCTTTAGCAGGTCTTTGGGCCTTGCTTAGCCTGATTTTATCTATCGCTCAGATCGGTGTTGCACCTATCGTCATTCCTATCATCATCTATCTATTCTATACGGCTCAAACTACTACGGCTGTGGCGCTCATGGTTTTCTACATTTTCCTGGCCTTAATCGACCATATACTAAAACCTATCTTACTAGGACGTGGTGTAAAAACCCCTATGGCGATCATTTTTATGGGTGCTATTGGTGGACTACTAAGTTATGGTGTTATCGGTCTTTTCATTGGCGCAGTCATTTTAGCACTAGGTTATGAACTGTTTTTATTATGGCTTAATACCGAAGCTTCAACTGAATAATCTGAATACCCTCTCTTTATTCATTGCTAATACAGTTTTGAGTCTATCAATAGATTTACATTTATCCTTCTGATACCTACTTTAAAAGGCTGTAATCTGGTATTGTGGGGCTCATAGTTATACTTGGTGTGTAATGTTTATTTTACGCACCAAAATCAATGCTCTCTTATTTCTATTTAAAATATTATGCTAATACAGTGGTACCCCGGTCATATGCACAAGGCCAGCAAAGAAATCAAAGAAACGCTACATCAAGTTGATTTGATGATTGAAGTGATCGATGCTCGCATTCCCTTTAGCAGCCAAAACCCCATGCTTAGCCAGATACGTGGTAACAAACCTTGTATTAAAGTACTCAGTAAAAGTGATCTTGCAGACCCTGTCATCACCGAACAATGGCAAACATATTTAGAACAAGAACAAAATGTTAAAACCATAGCAGTTACGGTAGACCAGCCTGACAAGATTCGCCAACTGACAGACTTATGTCACAAAATGGTACCCAACAAGGGCTCCGGTGATAAACCCATACATACCTTAATCATGGGTATACCCAATGTAGGTAAATCTACGCTGATTAATATATTAGCGGGCAGAATGATTGCTAAAACCGGTAACGAACCTGCTATCACCAAAATGCAGCAACGCATCGACATTGGCAACGGTATTATTTTAGTCGATACACCTGGATTGCTATGGCCGAATGTGGAAAATAAAAACAGTGGCTTTAGATTAGCAACCACCGGTGCTATTAAAGATACCGCCATAAGTCATGACCATATTGCTTATTTTGCTGCTGAATACCTGCTAACGCATTATCCTGAAGCTGTTAAAACACGTTATGAGTTAAAGCAATTACCAGAAACAGAGCATCAATTGTTAGAAGCCATAGGGCGTAGTCGTGGTTGTTTACGTTCAGGTAACCGCATAGATATGGACAGAGTGTCAAAAATATTCTTAACCGAATTACGTGCTGGCATGATTTGTAGACTCAGCCTTGAAACTCCACCGATGATGGAAGAAGAACTCATAGAAGTCGGTATTATTCGTGAGCAAAAAGCCGCTAAGAAATTAGCGCGTAAACAAAAGGTATTGGGATCTAATTGATAGTGGATGGTCGGATTAAACAAAGTTGTGCTAACTTCATAGCCAATATCGTCAGTCCTGTAACGAATGTGTCGGGTTACGCTATCGCTAACCCGACCTACGCCACTCTTTTATATACTATTTTCCGTAACAGGCTGAACACTGACCTCAGCTTTAGCTGCCGAGGCTTTGTTTTGTTGTGATATAAAAGTGCCGCCTAATATAACAGCCATAATTATTAAATAAACGACCGAGGCCACACGTCTGGCTTTTTTACTTTGTTCATAATGATTCATGGTGAGTATGTCCTATCTGATTAGTTAATAGACAGCATATTATCTAGCGCCTTTTTAGCTAAGATAGCTTCTGCTTTAGGCACGGAAATCTGGTTAATGACATGGCCTGCGGCAAGATTTTCTAGTACCCAGGCTAAATGTTGTGGATCGGTTCTAAACATAGTCGAACACATACATAGCGTCGGTGACATAAAGTGGACATTTTTGCCTTCTGCTTTACATTCTTCATGCAGACGATTGACTAAATTCAATTCTGTGGCGACTAACCAGCGTGTATTGGCTGCTGCTGCCCGCACCGTGGTTAATATATATTCGGTAGAGCCTACATAATCGGCTTTTTCACAAACTTCAAAGCAAGCTTCTGGGTGTGAAATAACTTTAGTTTCTGGGAAACGCTCTAGGAAGTTATCAATTTGTTCAGGCTTAAACACTTGATGCACTGAACAATAACCGTTCCACAGTATGATTTTAGCCTTGCGTATTTGTTCTTCGGTTAAACCACCCATGGGTTTATTAAAGTCCCACGTTACCATGTCTTCTAGGGGAATACCCATACGATAACCGGTATTACGACCTAAATGCTGATCGGGGAAAAACAGCACTTTTTCACGTTTAGCAAAACTCCACTCCAGTATTTTCTGAGCATTGGACGAGGTACAAACGATGCCGTCATGCTCGCCGCAAAAAGCTTTTAAATCAGCAGCAGAATTAATGTATGTGACTGGTGTAACTTCGTTGTCTACATCAATTACTTGCGCCAATTCTTGCCAACACTTTCTCACTTTGAGCAAATTGGCCATATCAGCCATTGAACAACCGGCGGCTAAATCTGGCAAGATGGCTATTTGTTCTGGACGAGATAAGATATCAGCGACTTCGGCCATAAAATGCACGCCACAAAACACAATATATTCGGCATCAGATTGTGCAGCATCCCTAGACAACTTTAAGGAATCGCCGGAAAAATCGGCATGTTTAAATACTTCATCGCGTTGATAATGGTGCCCTAACACCACACAGCGACTACCCAATTTTGCTTTAGCGGCAATAATGCGGGCATCGCATTCTTCGTCATCGAGTAAGGCATAATCTTGAATAAGGAATGTCATCTTTAAAGCTCTTGGTAAAGGGTGTTAATTAATAATGCGGTGGTGTTTCATCAACGCTTTCGCCGCTACCGCCTTCGGTAGATAAACTCTTAATACGGTCATTAAGTAAACTACAGGTCGCTGCCAAGCGATCAATTTGTTGCTGCTGCTGACCTACGATGGTATTTAAGGTCTGCAATAAATCTTCCTGATAAGCGGTTTTTATTTCCAGCTCTATGATTCTATCTTCATTCATTCAAATAACCTTTGAGAACTGTTGCTGTTGTTTTTGTGCCAGATAGCTATCAAAGACCATGCAGATATTGCGTATTAATAAACGTCCAGCCGGTAATACTTTTATACCATCGCTAGCTAAGGTCAACAAGCCATCGCTTTGCATCGGCATTAATGCCAGCAGTTCTTTGGCGAAGTAATCGCTAAAGTTAATGGAGAAAGCTTGCTCGATGTTGGCAAAGGTTAAATCAAAATGACAGATTAACTGGCTAATGACCTCGCGGCGCAACTTATCATCGTCATTTAATTCAACACCTTTAAAAACGGGTAGTTTATGCTGCTTGATTAATTCATCGTACTGATCCAGTTCTTTTACGTTCTGGATATACGCATCCCCTACCCTTCCGATTGATGTCACACCAAAGCCGATGAGATCGCAATCTGAATGCGTAGAATAACCTTGAAAATTTCGATGCAGCTTGCCTTCTCGTTGAGCGATGGCTAGTTCATCATCGGGCCTGGAAAAATGATCCATACCGATATAAACATAACCTGCCGCAATAAGTTTTTGACCGATCATCTGCAATATAGCCAATTTAGCATCGGCACTAGGCATATCGGCATCATTAATCTGGCGCTGGGTTTTAAAGCGGTTGGGCATGTGTGCATAATTAAATATCGAGAACCTATCAGGGCTTACAGCTAATATCTTATCTAGGGTGATGGCAAAACTTTCCACGGTTTGCAGTGGTAAACCGTAGATCAAATCGATATTAGTCGAGCGAAAGCCCTCGCTACGTGCCGATGCTAATACGCTAAACGTTTGTTCTTCGCTTTGTAGGCGATTAACTGCTTTTTGTACGGCAGGATCAAAATCTCTTGTAGCCATGCTGATTCGGTTAAAGCCCAGTTCACGCAATTGTTTAATGGTGTCGCTATTGGTTTCTCTAGGATCAACTTCTATCGAATACTCACCGCTATCATCATCTTTAAGCGAAAAATGTTGGCGAGTGACCGTCATCAATCGTTTCATTTGTTCATAGCTTAAAAAAGTCGGCGTACCGCCGCCCCAATGCAATTGATTCACCACTCGATTAGAATCGAACAATTCCCCCAGCAGGGCAATTTCTTTACACAGATTGTCTAAATAAGGTTCGGCATGGGCGCGGTTTTTGGTAACGATTTTATTGCAAGCGCAATAAAAACAAACCGTATCACAAAAGGGAATATGAAAATATAACGATAAGGGCCCACCTGCGGCATTCGATTTTGCAATGTGTAGGCGATAATCCTCATCAGTAAAGCCTTCATGCAGTTCCAAGGCGGTAGGATATGAGGTATATCTAGGCCCGGCTTTATCGTAGCGATTGATTAAAGCCAGATCAAATTTTATGGACTGATCTATCATTTGACTGAATCGTTAATAATGATGTGATGAGTATTTTTATCCGTCAACACAACTTGATTAATCGCGCCTATCAAATCACCGGCTTGTGACATGGCATTACCAGACTTAGAAATCCGTGCCAGCAATTTAACTTCGGGAAAGTTTGATAATTTCATAGTCGGCATCATCGCCATCGTATCATTTAAACTGACCGTGATGGGCAGATCAGACACTAGTTTACGAACAATCGCTAAGGGCATTTTAGGACCCGATAGGGCTTGAGCATAAACAAAAACTGTATCTGTCGTGGCGGCAGATTTTATCAATTCAGGCGCTAAACTCACCTGTACGGTAATCGCTGCGCTAGAAACAGCTGCGATAGGTTCGGCTTCTGATTGAGCAAGTGCATCGGGTGATTCACTGGCTAATTTAGCCAATAAGCCTTGTATTTCTTGCTGATATTCAGAGTCCGGCGGTAATAAGATTTCTAGTTTTTTCCATAATGTTGTGGCAGTGGCCGCATCACCTTGTTGGGCTTTTGCCATACCCCCTAACCATAGAGCTTTCATATTATCTGGTTCTAAAGCTAAGGCTTTAAAAATCAGTTCAGAAGGCTTGCCTGTCAGACTTCTATCATTTACGTAGCCTAGAGCATCGGCATAAAGCAGCAGTATTTCCGCTTGATCGCCGAGTAATTGATAAGCATGAGCAAATGCCTCTATGGCTTGAGCATGTTGCTCCAATACATCATAGGAGCGTCCCAACATAAGCCACCCTTGTGCATCATCTGGATGGTTTTTTAACTTTTCAGCTAAACCACTCACCATTTTATTGATTTCAGCCATCTTAATGGCATCTGTATCGATAGCCATTTCAGCACTATGACTGACGGCTTGATAATTACCAAGCGACCAATAAAGTGTTCCTGCTAATAAAGGCGTGGCTATTACAAGTACATAAATAATCCAACGGCTTTGAGTTGATACGGGGCTTACGTTAGATTGAATATCTAAATCGTCACTTAATGCCTGCTCAAGATCTGCTAACTGTTCATCATATTGAGTTTGACTGAGTCCGCCTGAGCGCAAGTTATCTTTAAGTTCGGCTAGTCGGTGCTGTGCTATTTTCACATTGCGCTGATCGAGATCAACATCCAAGTTAGCGTGCTTATGCCATAAGGGCGGCAGAACAAACAAAAAAGCGATGCCTATGAAGGCGACGACTAATAGCAAAAAAACTATATTCAAGAGAGATCACCTTGTTCTAATAAACTGCGGACTTTTTTTTGTTTTTCTGACTTTATTTCTAGAACATCAACTTGAACCTGTGCCGTTGCCCTTTTACGTCGAATAACAAAAAACACCATCATCAAACCCATGAATAGAAACACCACGGGGGCTATCCACAAAAGGCTGGTTTTGCCCTCGAATGGCGGCTTGTATAAGACAAAATCACCGTATCGATCAGTCATAAAACGAATAATTTCTTGTTCAGACTTACCTTGTTGCAACATTTCATAGACTTGCCGCCGCAAATCGCCAGCCAGCTCGGCATTAGAATCGGCAATCGTTTGATTTTGACAGACTAAACAGCGCAATTCCTTAGTCAAAGTCTCGTAGCTTTCTTGCTGCTTAGGATCGGACAGTTGACGCGAGTCAACGGCATGGCTGCTGATAGAGATCATCAATAAAAAAAGTAACAATAAAGGCTTCATTAATACTCGGCTTCAAGCTTGGCAATCAAAGGAAGGAAGATGTTTTGTACATCGTCAACGGAAACAGGCCCTGTATGTTTATAGCGTATCAGGCCTTTTTTATCGATGACAAAAGTTTCAGGTACACCATAAACGCCGTAATCTATGCCTATACGACCATCTTGATCCATAATGCTGACGTAATAGGGATTACCCAACGTTTTCAGCCAAGTTTTGGCATCTTCTGGTTCGTCTTTATAATTTAAGCCAATAATAACGACCGCGTATTGCTTAGCAAACTGATTTAATATGGGATGCTCGGCACGACAAGATACGCACCAAGATGCCCAGACATTAAATAGCCAAACCTGACCTTTTAAATCAGCAGGCGTTAGTTGCTCATCTGGTGCATTAAGCTTAGGAGCAGAAAAATGCGGTGCGGGTTTATTAATAAACGGCGATGGAATATCGTTAGGCTTAAGATTTAAGCCTAAACCCAGAAACACCGCCAAGATGATAAATAAGAGTAATGGAATAATATATTTAAGCATGATACTGAGGTCTTAGGGCACAGTTCAGGAACGATGAATTAGAATGGTGTTAAACAGTTTTTGTAATTCGATAGCGACGATCACAAGCTGCACACAAACCACCCACCGCCATAAATAAAGCACCCATCCATATCCAACGGATGAAGGACTTATAATAAATACGTAAACTCCACGCCCCTTGATTACCTAAAGGTTCTCCAATGGCGACGAATAAATCCCTAAACAAACCAGCATCTATGGCAGCTTCAGTCATGGGCATTTTTTGCACTTGATAAATTCGCTTTTGCGGCTCTAATTTGGCTACTTGAAGGCCATTATGACTGACCGTTACAAAAGCTTGCTCAGCGACATAGTTAGGGCCTTGTGTTTGTTTAACGCCATGAAATTCAAAAATATAACCTGACATATCTAAAGTGTCATTCGGCTCCATACGCACATCTTTTTCAACACTATAAACACTGGTTAAGGTAATACCGATAACAAATACCGCAATACCTAAATGCGCAATGGTCATGCCATAAAATCCAGCAGGTATGGTTTTTAGTCGTTGCCAAGTAAAACCTTGACTGCCTAAGCGATCAATAAAAGATAAGCCGGTCATAGCGGTTGTCCACAAGGCCAAGGTCAAACCTAACATAGCTCCCCATGAATAAAAAGGCATCAGTAAGGGCAACAACAAGCCACCAGCAAGACAAGCTATCATTATCCAGCGAACACGATCTGCTAATTCACCGATGGAATCTTTTTTCCAACGCAATAACATCCCTAACCCCACAGCAATCGCTAGCGGCGCCATCAAAGGTATAAATACGGCATTAAAATATGGAGGTCCGACTGAAATCTTGCCTAACCCTAAAGCATCTATAACTAAAGGATATAAAGTACCTAATAAAATACTGGCTGCAGTGACCACCAACAATACATTATTCAGTAAAATAGCGGATTCTCTAGAAACCATTTCAAAAGTAGCGCTACTTTTAACGGCAGGTGCTCTAATGGCATAGAGCAATAAAGAACCACCGACGACGACTGCCAAAAATATTAAAATAAACAATCCTCTAGCGGGATCACTGGCAAAAGCATGAACTGAGGTTAATACGCCAGAACGTACTAAAAAAGTACCTAACAAACTTAAAGAGAAGGCGAAAATCGCCAATAAAACTGTCCACGTTTTAAATACGCCGCGCTTTTCAGTGGCCGCCAAAGAATGAATCAGCGCAGTACCGACTAACCACGGCATGAAAGAAGCATTTTCTACTGGATCCCAAAACCACCAACCGCCCCAACCTAATTCGTAATACGCCCACCAACTACCTAAAGCGATACCACAGGTTAAAAACATCCAAGCCATATTAGTCCATGGCCTTGACCATCTGGCCCATGCAGCATCTAATCGGCCTTCTAATAAAGCGGCAATAGCGAAAGCAAACGCTACAGAAAAACCCACATAACCCATGTAAAGCATTGGAGGATGAATCGCTAGCCCTGGATCTTGTAGCAAAGGATTTAAGTCTCGACCTTCTAGGGGAGCAGGAAACAAACGCTCAAAGGGATTAGAGGTAAATAATAAAAATAGAATAAAGCCAATTGAAACCAAGCCCATGACACCTAAAACGCGAGCTAATGTCGCAACAGGTATGCTTTTGCTAAACTGAGCGACCAAGGCCGTCCATATCGTAAGCACTAAACCCCATAATAACAACGAGCCCTCATGTGCGCCCCATACACCTGAAATTAAATACAGTGTAGGTAAAGAGGTATTGGAGTTAGTGGCGATATATTTAACAGAGAAATCATGCGTCAAACAGCTATAGGTTAAACAACCGTATGCTAGTGCCATAAATAAAAGTTGTGCAAATGCTGCTGGCCTAGCAACTGCAATCCATCCTGATTGATTGCGAAAAGCACCGATAATAGGCAAAGTGCCTAAAATTAACGCCATACATAAGGCAAGTATGAGTGAAAATTGGCCGAGTTCTGGAATCATAATTATTTATTTGTTCCTGAGGTCGTTTGATTTTTTAAACTGGCCTTAACTTCTGGGGGCATATAATTTTCATCATGTTTAGCTAAGACTTCCTCAGCAATGAAAACACCTTGCTCATTTAATTTGCCATGAGCAACAATGCCCTGACCTTCTCTAAATAAATCTGGCAATATACCTGTATATTCAACAATAACTTCTTTACTAAAGTCAGTCAGTTTAAAACGCACCATCATGCCATCACCTGGCCTTTCAACACTACCTTTAATGACCATGCCGCCTAGTCTAAATAAAGCAGATTTAGGCGCTTTGCCTTCTACAACGTCGGTTGTAGAAAAAAAGTACATTAAATTATCATTAAATGACTTTAATGCAAAAGCGGTAGCTATACTGGCACCTATAACCATCAAAGCTATTAACATTAAACGCTGTTTTCTTGCAGGTTTCATAACGATTTTTTTTGTTTATTTAAGGCTTTAGCAAAAAATTGTTTGCGCTGAGCGATGGGAATAATAATATTCGCTAGCAATACACAAAAAGTTACACCATAAGACGTCCAGACATAAAAGCCATAGCCTCCCATAGAAATAAATTCATCTAAACTCATAATCGCAGCTCCAATATTTTAGCTTTAACCCATTGAGCGTTCCGCTCACGTTGTAATAATTCAATACGTATTCTTTGGATCAAAGCGATCAAATAATAAAATTTGAAGGATAATGCCATTAGTAACAAGGGAATTAACATACTTACATGAATAGAGGGTTTATCCATTTTGGTTACAGTAGGGCCTTGGTGCAAAGTATTCCACCATTCTACGGAATAATGAATAATAGGAATATTAACCACACCTACCAGAGCCAATATAGCCACGGCTTTTGATGCAACCCGTTTATCATCTATTGCCCCATAAAGACCAATAACACCTAAGTACAAAAACAGTAATATCAATTCAGAGGTTAAGCGTGCATCCCAAACCCACCAAGTTCCCCACATGGGTTTTCCCCATAATGAACCGGTAAATAAAGCAATAAAAGTAAAGCTAGCGCCGATAGGTGCACTACTAATTGCAACAATCTCGGCTAATTTAATGCGCCAAACCAAACCGATTGCCCCGGAAATAGCCATCACCATGTAAATAAACAATGACATCCAAGCGCTGGGCACATGGATATAAATAATTCTATAACTATCGCCCTGCTGATAATCCGACGGTGCTAAATATAAGCCTCCGTAAAGTCCGAATCCTGTCAACAACACGAAGATAATAATTAGCCATGGCATGACTTTATCAGTAAACGCGTAAAAATGAGGAGGCGAAGCCATACGATGAAAAAATCTTACAACGGCATTAGGAATTAAAAACATAGGTCCATTTAAGTTAGAGTTTCAGCATTGCAAGATTTGCAGTGTCACACTATCGCTAGTGTAATATAAGACAAGAAAATCTCTATGCCCATAATCGATGGATATTTTACGAGATATTGTTAAGTAACACTCATTTTTAATGCCGCTGCTGTTGGCCAAGGTGCCAAAACTAAAGACAAACATAATATTGAGATCAAAATATTAATCTGAGCGTCAACCGGTAAACCGCTGCCAGCCATTTCAACTGCATTACCCGCAAAAATAAGCACGGGCACATACAGTGGTAAAACTAGCAATGATAAGATCATACCGCCTCGACGCAAACCCACCGTCAAAGCGACACCTATCGCACCGATTAAACTTAACACCGGCGTCCCTAGTAAGAGCGTTAATAACAAAACGCCTAAAGATTGCGTAGGCATGCCTAAAAAAACAGCGAGTAACGGTGCTACTATCAATAAAGGTAAGCCCGTAACCAACCAGTGAGCAATAATTTTAGCTAACACTAATATAGAGGCCGGATAAGGACTTAATAAAATTTGTTCTAATGAGCCGTCATCAAAATCTGATCGAAATAAACTATCTAAAGACAACATGGCAGCCAATAAGGCCGATACCCAGATTATGCCTGGCGCAATCGCTTGTAATAAATGTGGTTGAGCGCCGATACCTAATGGAAATAGAGTGATTACTAGAATAAAAAATAATAAGGGATTAGCGATTTCTGAACGCCTACGCACTGTCAACAATAAATCACGCCTAATGATAGCTATAAATGCGTAAAACAAAGACATTAGCTTAACAAAATACGTTGTACATCCACACTCGGTAAAGCAATGTCATGGTGTGAGGTTAAAACAATCATTCCGCCATTTTTACAATGCTCGGCCATTAAGCTTTCAATTAATGTAATGCCTTGTATATCAAGGGAAGTAAAAGGTTCGTCAAGTATCCACAAGGTATTGTTCGTTATTAATAAACGCGCCAATGATAAACGTCTTTTTTGGCCGGCAGATAAAGTCTGAACTAAGGCATCATCAAAATTTGCTAACTGAACCTTAGCCAAGGCCTGTGGTATAGAATACCGACCAGCCTGACCTAGTGCCAAGGATACTTTTAAATTTTCTAGCGACGTTAGCTCTTTCTTAATGCCATCTAAATGGCCCACATAAGCCATATCTTCGTAATATTGACTGTCGTTGATAGCATTACCGCACCACCATACTTGACCGGCATCGGGCTCTCTAAAGCCGCAAAGTATGCGCAACAATGAGGTTTTTCCACTGCCGTTCTCACCTTCAAGTAGTAATGCTTGTCCTGAATTCAGTTCGAAACAAAGATCTTCAAACAAAACGCGATCATCACGAACACAACTTAAGTCGCTGCCTTGCAGTCGGCTGGTTGAGTTAATTTGCATTATTTAGCTGCAGGGTATCGTTGGCGCACGGTTTCATAAAGCAACACACCCGTGGCAACAGACAAATTAAGGCTTTCTACTTGACCCAACATAGGTATAGCTACCAAAATATCGCATTGTTCTTTAGTCAAACGCCTTAAACCTTTGCCTTCAGTACCCACTACCAAAGCCATAGGCACAGTAAAGTCAGTATTATGTAGGGTTTGCGTAGTATC